>Ga0222423_1001072_pt1 | contig 13969 bp, 7 predicted proteins | sample 3A0metagenome_FD_182472 | JGI IMG/M metagenome (GOLD analysis project Ga0222423, IMG submission 182472) | Enriched microbial communities from leaf-cutter ant dump, University of Wisconsin, Madison, United States - 3A0 (version 2) | ecosystem: Environmental > Terrestrial > Nest > Insects nest >...
ACCAGTACCGTGTCCGCGCTGGCGAGGAACTTGCGCACCGCCTCGACCTTGGACTTCGCCACGCGCGGCTCGTCCACGCCCGGCGCGTTGCACAGGTTCCATTGTGGCTCGACGTGCCAGTCCCAGTAGAAGCCGTACCGCGTCAACGGCTCGTCGGCGAAACTGCTGCCGATGGAACGCTCCGGCACCACGATGACCGCCTGCTTCAGGCCCTGGTTGTGGAGCTTGTCCAGCGCAATGAACATCAGCGCCCGCGACTTGCCCGAAGCCGGCGGCGACTTGATCAGCAGGTACTGCTCGCCGCGCCGCGCGTAGGCGCGCTCCTGCATCGCGCGCATGCCCAGCTCGTTGGCCTTGCTCGACGCCCCGGTGCGCGCCGTGGCGATGGAGACCGAAGGGATGGTGTGGGCGTTGGTGGGGTTGGCTGTTTCAGTCATGGGCGGTGTGTGCGTGAGTCGAGGGATCAAATCCCGATCAAATCCTTCGGAGGAAGGAGGTCTTTCGCAAGTATTTGTAATATATGAACATTGTTTCGAGCGGGTGAGACTTGGAGCCGGACACCGCGGGGTCAGGATCAAATCCTGGCAGTTCCATAAGTCTCATAGAAATCCCATAACGTCCCAAAGATGAAGTTCGAGCCGTCGGCTTGTCACTTCCTCTCGGGCGGAGGGAGGCATCCAGCGCTTTTGCATTCAACCGGTTGGGCGCGGTGGATCCCCGCTTTTGTCTGGCTGACGAGCAACCCCGGTACATCCTGAAGTCCCATAACTATCCCTTTTTGCCCAGCACATAGAACGCCCCGCGCTTCTCGCCGTGCTTGACCAATCGGCCGTCAGCCCGGAGCCGGCGCAGCAGGACGACGGCTTGATTGACGCTGAGATGGCACAGATCCATGACCTCGTTGCGCTGGATGCGCTGATGCTGCCGGACGTAGTTCAAGACCAGTTGCTCGTGCTGCAGGCTGCTGAATCCCGCCTGCCTGGTGTAGGCCAGTTTGTCGCCCTTGGCGCGGTACAGCTCCGCCGACAAGGTGTAGCTGCGGCTGCGATTGTTGCCATGTGCTTCCACCAACCCGGCTTCGACCAGATGCTCCAACGTACGTTTGGCCTGGGCCGCATCGCGTTGGATGTGATGTGCCAGTTCGTCTGCGCTGAATCGGCGTTGCTCGCGCAGAGCCGCCAGCACGATCAGGCTGTCGATGGGCAAGGGTGCGCCACCGCCCCTGTTCTCCTGTTCGACCACCAATTGCAGGAACAACTCGTCCGCTGCCGCCGTTGAAAGCTGCAGTACCACGTTGTTCGCGTCAGTACGCCCGTAATCCGGCTCTGGTCGGCCGAAGCGCAGCATGCCGCGATAGATCTTGTCCACGCCGCGGCCGGATCGCTCGACGATGCCGATGCGCTTCATGGCATCGGCCAGAACGCGGTTGCGCGGGCGCGGCTCGGTGGTCAGCAGGTTGTCCAGCGTGACGCCATCCACCAGCCCGCCGGGGTTGCTGATGGTCAGGCCGTGATCGTCCATCCGCACATGCACGGCGTGCAGATGGTGATAGTCACGGTGCACCAGGGCATTGGCCACGGCCTCGCGGAACGCGCCCATGTCCACCTTGGGGACCGGCACCCGGAACAGGCCGATCTGTACTTCATGCTCCGGGTTGTAGGGGCGAAAGTTGGTTTCCAGCCAATCCAGTGCCTTGAGCAGGGGAAAGCGCCGGAACTCGTTGAACTTCACCGCCTCCCGCGCCAGCACCTGGAACGCAAACTCGTGCGTGGGCACGCGCTCGCGCAAAGCGGTCTCACGGCCGATGACCAGCAAGCCGGCGAGGGTTGGCACGCGTTGGCCATTCCCGTCGCGGGTGGTGAAGCCCAGCGCGCCGTCCATCTCCTCGTCGCCCAGCTCCAGCAAGACACGGTCGCCGCCGTACTGTTGCACCGCTTGCCGCAGGCGTTCGCGCTCCAGCGGATCAAAGTCGGCCAGCGTCGCGCCGGCGACGGCTTGGACCGAGGCATCGTTCAAGCCAAACCGGCTGGCGCGACTGGCGCGGTCATGCGGCAACATCGGCACGCATTCGGGCATTCCGTCGTGCCTGATGCGGCGGCGCAGATATACGCCCGCCGTGGTCGCGACTTCGCTGGTCGACTTCGACACCACGATGCGCGCCACGCGCACGCCGGAGACATCCAGCGCCTGCACCGCGACCTCCAGCGAGGGCGACGTGCGCGCCGCGACCAGTCCGGGCAAACCCGCCAGGTCCAGATGCTGCGCATGCAGCCCGGTCGGCGTGCCGTCGTCTTCCACGCCCAGCCACAGTTCGCCGCCGTCGCTGTTCGCCAGACACGCCAGGGATTCGACCAGATCATCGTCCGGCAGGCGCCTGCGGTCGCTCTTGAACTCGATGGTCAGTGTTTCCGCGGGTGGCAACTTGGGCGTGTTCGATGATTCGCTCATTCCCGTTTCCTCGCTGTTTTCCCGCGGGCGCTCCCGGGCTGTTCAGATAGCCGCTTCACGCTTTCCCCCATGGTCCCCGTGACCGCTCTCGTCACGTCTTCCAGGGCACCTCTTCGCGATTTTCCTGATTCAACCGGCTTCGATAGATGCCCTGATAGCCGCACATCGCCAGAATCGACAGCTCCAGATACCAGAGGCTCAACCTCCACGCCTCGAAAAAACAATCATCCACTCGCTTTTTGCTGTCCGGATGCACCAGTGCGTTCCTGATCTCGGTGATCGCATGAGGGCCATCAACCCATTTGTATCGCTTCGCTGTGCTCTGGATTTCCGGTGTGGACGCCGGAATGCCGATGGGAATGTTCAGGCCGGAAAGCAGCATCCTCAGCCTGTCGGATGCCTTCAGGGTCTTGAAGCCCTCTGGCGAAATCATCTCGCGGTCCACGACCGTGCGGTGATGAGACAACCGCTCCAACGCCGCCTGCACGAGGATGAGAGAGGCATCGATGCCGGGTTGGCCATCTCCGTTGTTGGCCTGCGTGTACCAGTAGATGGCGTGTCTCAAACAATCCCGCCACGCCTCTGACTGATTCCAGCGTGTGGCGAACAGCGGGAACAACATTTCCACGTGGTCGCCCCTGAACTGGTCTGGCCATGAGTACGGAGGTTTGCCAAGCCGCGGCGCGCACCACGACTCCCAAACCCGGCGCCCGTTCGCGTCAAGGCCGACATCGCACACCGCCCAAAGGCTGCTGCCTTTCACCAGCGACAGGAATTGGGTGAGCATGAGGATCTGCTGTTTCGCGTCCTCGACGGAAAAGGGGCTTCCGTCATCGCGTTCCAGCTTCGCGACATGCGTGAGCCGGCAGCCGCCTTCGTCCCTGATCCGATCCCACGCCTCCTCCGTTGCCTGCCCTGGCAAGGACTGGATCGAAATCCGCCATCCACACGATCGCAGCAACAGTTGTCGGCAGCCGTTCGGAGTTTCGGCGGGCGGACTTCGCCCGCCACGGAAGTCCGGAAAGTTGAAGAGGTGCGAGACCACGAAAGCCAGATCGGCGGCCCGGGAGTCGCCCCATTCGAGAGGCTCGAACGCCGGATGCCACGCCTGCTTCAGAGTGCCGTCTTCCGCATCGCAACGACCGCAGGATCCTTCGATTCGTTGGCCCTCCAAATGGAACTCCAGACCTTCGTTTTCGCCGAAGACCAACAGCATCGAGCCATCAAGGGGAACCTCGACACGCGCGTCGATGGTGACGCGCGGCGTCGGCAGGAACCGCAACCGCACCTCACCCGTGCCGGTGTATTCGTTTCCCTTCAGGAGCAGCTTCGCCTTGCCGTCGAACAACCGGGTGGGCGAGGGTGCAGCAGAGAAGTCGAAGTACGGTTGCACCGGTTCCGGCCTGCTCACGGTTTCTTCCTTGCCGCTTTCTTCGCGGGGGCTTTTGCGGCGGCTTCGGCGGTCATCTTCGTGTAGAGCTCGAAGAGCTTTTCGAGGCGTTCGGTGTCGTTCCTGAAGCGGCGGCCGATGTAGATGCGTTCGAGGACTTCGTCGTTGCGGTCGTGGGCGGCGCGCAGGTTGTCGGGCATCGCGTCGGGGTCGTAGAGGTCGGCGATGGTGGCGGGGAAGTGCGCTTCGCGGGCGAGCAGGATGGCTTCGGCGCAGGCGGTGAGGTCGGCCTTGTTCTGTTCGGTGAGCGGGGGGACGGGGAAGGTGTTCCAGCCGAGGGTGTTGGAGTAGCGGAAGTCCGTTTTCAGCTTGCCGCAGACGGTGGCGATCCAGACCAGATGCAGGCGCGAGGCGATCAGCGCCATGTTCCAGAGTGGGGCGTCGTAGATCACCGAGGCAAGATTGGAGATCACCGTGTCGCCGTTGGTCAGTTCACATGGCAGATACGGCCTACGTTCTGAAGACACATTCGGAACTGCAATAGCGGGATGGCTGTTGTGAGGCGCAAACACAAAGCGATACGGTGTGGCTGCATTGGTGTTCGCTTGCGCGCCACCGCTTGCACGTAACTTCCGAATCCGATCGAAGCGGATACGAAACTCCTCAATTCTTTGAGCCTCCGCAAGATCAATATCATCAACCCAAATACAACAACGCCCACCACCATTGATGAGTTCCTGCGAGCCAACGTAACGCCTGAAAAACCGAGCCGATTCCGGAGCATCGGCAATGATCCGGCGCTTATCTTCGACTGAAAGAATAAGGTTTCCTCCGTCCGTAGGTTTGTTTCCAGACAGCATATTTCCGATGTTTGAAAGCACACGCGATCTCTTCGCAACAATCACAGTATCGGTTGCGACCAGATAGGGGCTGATGTTCGGCACGCTACGAACGATATCATCGCCAAACAATTTCCTCTCACCCACTTGCCGGGAAGAGAGGCCAAGAATCACGCAGGTTACAGCCGCCTTGTTGCTTGCGAGATTGCTCCAAAGAAAGGATGTGTGTGCGAATTGAATGACGTTGTCTTGCTCAAAGACGAGCGGCCAAAGCATCGAAACCTGCTCTCCTTGAGTAATCGAATTGGTCGTCACGAATGCACTAAACGATCCTGTCATCCTATTGAACTGAGCTGCCTTTAGGATAAAAGCAGCAACGTAATCGAGATCTTTATACGTCTTGAGCAGAGACGAGAAAATTCTCGCCATGTCGTCTTTCTGTTCGCCTGTCTGACCAACACTTCCCTGATAAGGCGGATTCGCACATAGATACGTCTCTCCGCCCTCATTCTCGAAATCAATCTCCGCCTGATCCAACGGTTTCTCGAACAAATCATCCGCGCTCAGCTTCACGCCGGTGCCTTGCGGCGGACAGACGGAGAGCCAGTCCAGCCGCAGCGCGTTGCCGCAGACGATCCAGTTCTGCTTTTGCAGCGGCAGGAATTCGAGCACGGCGTCTTTCTGGCCGCGGTAGAGCACGTCGCACTGGAACTCGGCGATGATCAGCGCGAGGCGCGCGATTTCGGCGGGAAAGCTGCGCAGTTCGATGCCGCGGAAGTTGGTCAGCGGGATTTCGCTCTTGTTGTTGCTCTCGCCGCGGCGGTCGTTGATCTCGGCTTCGATGGCGCGCAGTTGCTTGTAGGCGATGACGAGGAAATTGCCGCTGCCGCAGGCCGGGTCGAACACGCGGATGCGCGCCATGCGTCGGCGCAGCGCGAGCAGCTTGCGCTTGTCCATGCCGGCGGCGTCGAGTTGCGCGCGCAGTTCGTCGAGGAACAGCGGATTGAGCACCTTGAGGATGTTCGGCACGCTGGTGTAGTGCATGCCGAGCGCGCCGCGTTCCTCGTCGTCGGCGACGGCCTGGATCATGCTGCCGAAGATGTCGGGGTTGATCTGTTTCCAGTCGAGGTTGCCGGCGTGGACGAGGTAGGTGCGCGCGATGCGGGTAAAGCGCGGCACTTCGACGCTGCCGGAAAACAGGTCGCCGTTGACGTAGGGAAACGCATCGGCCCAGGGGCGGAAGTTCTCCGCGGCGCGTTCGGAAATCTTCACGTTCATGGCGCGGAAGATTTCCGAAATGACCTGATGCGTGTTGGACGCGTCGCGCTCGCTCATCTGTTCGACGGTGCGCGTGAACAGGCCTTCGCCGTTGAAGATGTCGGTGTCTTCGGCGAAGAAGCAGAAGATCAGCCGCGCCATGAAGTGGTTCATGTCGGCGCGCTTGTCGTCGCCGCCCCAGTCCGGGTTTTCGCGCAGCAGTTCGACGTAGAGCTTGTTGAGGCGGCCGGTGGCGCGGATGTCGACCGGGTTTTCCTTGATCTCCTTGACGGTGGAGATGCCGGCCAGCGGCAGGAAGAAACCGAAGTGGTTGGGGAAGTCGGCGTAGTCGCAGGCGATGGTTTCGCCGCTGCCGCTGGCGAGGTCTTCGGCTTCGAGCGTGTGGCCGTCGGTGGCGAGGATGAACTTGGCCTTGGCCTTGGTGGTGGCCGGGCTGGCGCGCAGTGCCTTGAGCGTTTCGCCGACCTGACCCGCGTCGCAGGTGGCGATGTGGATGTTGCCGGTTTGCAGCACGCCGCCGGGCAGGTCGGACTTGTTGGAATTGCCGCTGCGCAGGCGCTTGAGCGTGGTGTCCTTGTTGCCGAACGCGGCGAGGAAGGCGAACGCGAATTCGGCGCGCTCGAAGGGCTGTTCGGCGAGGTCGGAGACGGCTTGTTCGATCTCTACGGCATTCATGCGGAAGCGGGCGGTGTGGCGGCGCGGAAGCCTTCGATTCTCCCATATCGACCGCCGGCCTCATGGCCAGGCGGCGGCGCCGTCAGCGCGCCTGCAACTGCTTGAGCAACTGGCGCTGCGGCGACTGCGGCGCGAACGCGGCTTCGACGACGGGCGCGGCCTTGCGCAGCAGTGCGTCGGCTTGCTCGCGTTGGCCGGCGTCACGCAGCGCGCGGGCGTAGTCGAGCGCGGCGGCGGCGGCGAGCGGGTGCGCCTCGCCCCAGGTCTGGCCGAGCGTCGTCCACGCCGATTGCAGTTGCGCCTGCGCTTGCGCGTGGTCACCGCGGGCGAGCGCGATCAGGCCGAGTCCGCGCGCGCGCGCGGCGCGCATGTCGGCGCTGAACACGGCGGGCGAGCGCTCGCTGTCGGCGTAGGCGCGCGCGGCTTCGTCGAGATGGCCGCCGCTGCGCAGCCATTCGGCGTGCATGAGCTGCGACTTGGCGGTTTCGGGGGCGGCGTCGCCGAGCAGGGCGCGGCGTTTTTGCAGCGCGTTGTCGAGCGGCGCGGCGGCGGCGTCGAGTTGGCCGGCTTTCATGAGCGCGCGGCCGAGGTTGTATTCGGCGCGGGCGACGCGGGCACTGCGTTCGTCGTAGAGCTGGCGGCGCAGCGCGAGTGATTGCCGGTACAGCGGCAGCGCGGCGGCGAAGTCGCCCATGTCTTCGAGTGCGGAGGCGAGGTTGTTGAGCGGCGCGACGTCGTCCGTGCCGCCGTCCCGGCCGAGCGCGGCGGTGATGGCCAGCGCGCGGCGATATTCGGCGGCGGCTTCGGCAAAGCGGCCCTGGTCGTGCAGCGCGCTGCCCAGTTCGTTGTGCAGCGTGGACACGTCCGGGCTGTTTTCGCTGTAGATGTGTTGCGCCGAGACCATCGCGCCTTGCAGCAGTTCGATGGCCTGCGCGGTATCGCCCGAGGCGGACAGCGAGGCGGCGAGGCTGCGCAGCGTGATCAGCGTTTCGGGATGGTCGGCGCCGTGCAGCGCCCGCTTGATGCGCAGCGCCTGGCGGTAGTACTGCTGCGCCTGGGTTTCGTGGCCTTGATAGTGCTGCAGCAGGCCGAGGTTGTGCAGGGTAACCGCGGTTTCGTCGGAGTTTTCGCCCAGTTTGGCGCGGCGGATCGACAGTGCGCGCTGGTAGTCGGCGGCGGCGGCGTCGAACTGGCCGCGGCTGCTTTCGATGAGTGCGCGCGTGTTGAGCGAGTCGGCCATTTCCAGGCTGTCGTCGGCGACGCGGCCGCGGCGCAGTTCGATGGCTTCGCCGATTGCCGTCGCGGCGTCGTCGAGATGGCCTTGGTTGCGTTGGAGCGCGGCGAGCTGGCTGAGCGAACGCGCCGCGTCGAGCGGCGCGGCGGCGCCGTACAGCGTCGCCGATTGCCGGTACAGGCCGGCGCCTTCGTCTCCGCGGCCGAGCATTTCGTAGGCGCGGCCGAGCACGTAGAGCAGGCGCGCCTTGACGCGCGGTTGCGCGTCGAGCTCGCCGTCGATGCGCTGGCGGCCGTGGTCGAGGATTTCACGCGCGGTGACGTCGTGGCGCGGATGTTCGGCCGGATTGGCGAACTCGAACACGGAAACGAGGAAGTCGCTGACCTGCTCGGCGGTTTGCGCCTGCACGGTGGCTGCGTGCTCGGCCTGCAGCGCGCGGTCGCGCTCGCGACGCAGGCCGAGGCTGAAAGCGGCGGCGAGCACGAACAGCAGGCCGAGCACGGCGGCGAGCCGCCATTGGCGGCGGCACCACAGCGCGCCGCGATGCAGCAGGCCGCCGCGGCGCGCCTGCACCGGGCGGTGTTCGAGATGGCGGCGCAGGTCGTCGGCGAGCGCGGCGACCGAGGCGTAACGCTGTGCCGGCACGGCGGCGGTGGCGCGCTGCACGATCGCGGCGAGGTCGCCGCACAGGCGCGGCGCGGCGGCGCTTGCGTCCGTCGCGGGTGCGGAGGTCTCGGGCCGGTGCCGGCCGAGCAACAGTTCGTGCAGGATCAGGCCGAGCGAGAACACGTCGCTCTGCGTGGTCACGCGCTGGCCGGCGAGCTGTTCGGGGCTGGCGTAGGCGGGCGTGAGCGGCCCGGCGCCGTCTTCCTCGCCGGGGCCGGTGGCGAGCACGCGGGCGATGCCGAAGTCGAGCAGCACGGGGGCGCCGTTGGCGCGCACGAGCACGTTCGACGGCTTGAGGTCGCAATGCACGACGAGGTGGCGGTGCGCGTGCTCGACCGCGCCGCATACGCGCAGGAACAGTTCGATGCGCGCGCGCCGGTCGAGCCGGCGGCTGGCGCAGTAGCGGTCGATCGGTTCGCCTTCGACGTATTCCATGACCAGATACGGCTGGCCGCCGGCGGTGGCGCCGCCGTCGAGCAGGCGCGCGATGTCGGGGTGGGCGAGGTCGGCGAGGATTTGCCGTTCGCGCGCGAGGCGCTCCTGCGCGGCGGCATCGACGACGCCGTGCAGCAGCTTCACCGCGACGGTGAGCGCGAAATGGCCGTCGCCGCGCTCCGCGCGGTAGACCGTGCCCATGCCGCCGCTGGCGAGGTGCGCGTCGATGCGCCAGGGGCCGAGCCGCGTGCCCGCTTCGAGGACGCCGTCGCTGACCTGCAGCGCCGCGCGCAACGGCCGCTGCACGCATTGCAGCGTTTGCGTCTGCGCGAGCAGCAGCGCCTCGACCTCGGCGACCACGCGCGCGTCGCTGGTGCTTTCGAGCAGGGCGGCGCGTTGCGCCGAGGCCGGCAGGTCGCACAGCTTGTCGAACAGTTGCCGCACTTCGTCGAAGTGCGCCGCGTTCACGCCAGTTCCCGCTTGAGCCAGGCGCGCGCGAAGCGCAGGTCGCGGTCGATGGTCGGCACGGAAACGCCCAGTTCCTGCGCGATTTCCTCGCGCTCGAGTCCGCCGAAATAGAACAGCTCGACGCTGCGCGCGGTGCGCGCGTCGTGCGCGGCCAGCGTGGTCAGGGCCTGATCGAGCGCGAGCAGGTCGACGTCGATCGCCTCGACCTCGGCGTTGGCGTCGGCCTCGGCGCGCGACAGCGTCACCGCGAGCGCGCCGCCGCCGCGCCGCTGCGCCAGCCGCGCGCGCGCGTGGTCGACCAGCACCGAGCGCATGTTGAGCGCGGCCAAGGCAAGAAAATGCACGCGGTCACTGGCCTGCGGCGCGCTGCCGAGCATGCGCAGCACGGCCTCGTTCACCAGCGCGGTCGGCTGCAGCGTGCTGTCGGCGCGCTCGCCGAGCATGCGCCGCGCGGCCATGTCGCGCAGCGTGTCGTAGAGCAGCGGCATGAGCCGGTCGAGCGACGCGCTGTCGCCGCCGCGCCAGTCGTGCAGCAGTTGGGTGATGTCCGGATCCATGCCGGCCGCATGATAGGCGGTGTCGGTGTTTTGCGCTCCGCCACGCGCACGCGATACCGACGGCCGTGTGGCGATCTGCCGGCGGCGATCGTTCGCGTGGCGAACCGCATCGTTCGCCCGCGGCGACTTGTGGCGGATTGGCCGCGCGCGCATCTTGGCGCCATCGCAGACATCGGAGTTGCCATGAACGCCACCGCTTCCACCACCCGTCGCGTCGCCCGCGTCGTGCGCGGCCGGCCCGCGTCCGACGGCGCGGGCGTCAAGCTCACGCGCGTGATCGGCCAGCCGGATCTGGACATGATCGATCCGTTCCTGATGCTCGACGAGTTCCGCTCGGACGAGGCCAGCGACTATCTCGCCGGGTTCCCGAACCATCCGCACCGCGGTTTCGAGACCGTCACTTACATGCTCGCCGGGCGCATGCGCCACGGCGACAACCAGGGCAATTCGGGCCTGCTCACGCCGGGCAGCGTGCAGTGGATGACCGCCGGGCGCGGCATCGTGCATTCGGAAATGCCCGAGCAGGAGGACGGCCTGATGGCCGGTTTCCAGCTCTGGGTGAACCTGCCGGCCAAGGACAAGATGACCGCGCCGCGCTATCAGGACATCGCGCCCGAGCGCGTGCCGGAGACTTCGCCCGCCGCCGGCGTGCGGGTGCGCGTGCTCGCCGGCCGTCTCGGCGAGGCGACCGGGCCGGTGTCAGGCGTCGCCACCGAGCCGGTCTACCTCGACGTGATGCTCGACGCCGGCGCGCGTTTCGAGGTGCCGCTGCCGGTCGGTCACAACGCGTTCGCCTACGTCTACGAAGGCAGCGCCGAACTCGGCCCCGCCGACGCAGCCACACACATCGCGCGCGGCGAACTGGCCGTGCTCGAACGCGGCGGCGACGGCGTGCTGCTCGCCGCCGGCAGCGAGGCGGCGCGGCTGATCGTCGTCGCCGGCAAGCCGCTGAACGAACCGGTCGCCAAGTACGGCCCGTTCGTGATGAACACGCAGCAGCAGATCGTCGAGGCGATCCAGGACTATCAGTCCGGTCGTTTCTGAAGGCGCGGCCGCGGCGCGCGATGCGTCGCGGGTCCCGCAAACGACAGCGGCGGCCCATGAGGCCGCCGCTGTCGTGCTTGCCGCAGGCAATCGCGTCGATGGCATGCCTGCCGCGACGCGATCCACCATCTTGGCGGGCGCGCTTACTCGCCGGCCGGCGCCGCGCTGCAGGTGCCGTCTTCGCCGAGCTCGAAGCCGCTGCAGAACACGCGGTCGGTGACGCGCGCCGGCCTGGCGATCGCCATGGCCCAGACTTCGGAGTTGCCATCCGGCGTCGGGCCGACTTCGGTGACTTCGCCGTCGGTCAGGTCGATGGTGTAAACCATGCCGCCGGGGCCGCCGCCCGGGCCGAGGGTGTTGCCGAAGGCGGTCCAGTACAGGGTGTCGGTGCTCTTGTCGAAGTCCAGGCCCTGCGCATAGGCGGCGTTGATGCCGGTGAAGCCGATCGGCTCGACGTCGCCGCTGGTCTTGTCGATCTTGACCAGCCAGTTGTCGTAGGGCGGGATGATCGACACCGCGTACATCTCGCCTTCGGAGTTGATCGCGATTTCCAGCGGCAGGATCTCGCCCGAGGCGTTGTCGAGCGGCGCGACGAAGGTGACTTCGGCCGTCGCCGGGTCGATCGTGTACAGGTAGCCGGGCTGTCCGTGGTTGTGGTTGGCGGTCACGCCGAACACCTTGTCCGTGGTCGGATCCCACTTCATGCCGACCCAGTATTCGCTCGGGTCCATCGTCGGCACGGCGGAGCCGATGTCGGTGACGGTGCCGTCGGTGGTGCTGATCGTGCGCAGGATGTTCGCGTCGCCGAGCACGTATTCCTTGCTGAAGTCGTTGCCGACGAAAGTGGCTGTCCACAGCGTGAGATCGGCGGCGTCCGGCCCGACCCTCGTTCCGTCCACCGGCGAGGAGATGTCGAAGGTTGCGTACTGGCGCACGAACGACAGCGTCATCTCCAGGCCATAGGCCGGCACGCCGTCGCCGAGCGGGCCGGCGCCGAGCATCATCGGGAGCGGCGCCGAGGTGCTGGCCTGTCGCGGCTGGGCGCGCTGGACCTGCACGGGAAGCGTCGAGCGCACGCGGAAGGAACCCTGCTCGTCCGCGTGGGCGGTGGCAGCGGCGAAAGGCGTCGCCAGCAGCAGCGTGGCGAAGGTGGTGGAGAGGAGGTTTTTGTTGCGGTGTGCCACGTCGAATACCCCAAGATGGATGGATGGTGCCCGCAGGTGCCGACGGGCGGTGTCCACCGAACACATCACCGGAGTTGGCCCCGGCGCGCGGCCGCTGCGTGTTTGATTCATTGCCGAATCGAACAATCGATTGAAAGTAAAGCGTTTTTCCGCGGAAGAAATCCGGTCGCGGCGAGGCGGGTCAATGCAGTTGCGCGGCCGCGGCCAGCAAGTCGGCAGGCAAGGGACGCTCGCCGGCGAGCGCGCGCATCCGCGCCAGGGCGCGCGCAAACGCCTCTGGTTGGTGCAGTGCAAGATAGAGCCGCGCCTGCATCTGGGCGCAGTCGAAATCGGTGTCGGCCCATTCGGCAATGCGGCCGGCCACGGTGGTGGCCTTGGCCATCTGGCCGCTTTGGATCAGCGCCGTGGCATAGGACACCGCCACCTCGGCGAGGTCGGCGGGCGCGCCGTCGGTGGCCGCTGCGGCCAGCGCGGATTCATAGGCTTTCGTGGCTGCGGCCGGGTCGGTTGGCGACGCGGCTTCGGCCTGCGCAAGCTGGCGCTGGATCGGGCCGATGCCGCCGCCGTCCGCGGCTTGCGTGACGCGTTCGATCTCCTCGGCCGCGCGGTCGGCCTCGCCCGATGCGCGCAGCGCGCGCACCAGCACCAGCCAGCCGCCATTGCGGATGCGCGCGTAGGCGCTGCTGGTCAGGGCGGGAATCGACAGGCCGTGCATCGCGGTTTCGGCGAGTCGGGCCGCAGAGGCGGCGTTGCCCTGTCCGAAGTCGAGCTGGGCCAGCTCGACCTGGATCGCGGCGGTCATGCCGACGATCTCGTGGATGGCCGGGCCGCGCAGCAGGGCGTCGAACCGGTCGCGGGCCTCGTGCAGGCGGCCGTTCGCGGCCAGCGCGCGGGCGCGGGCGAAGTCGAACAGCGCCTCGCTGAGCGGATGGTCGAGCCGCGGCAACCACGGCTCGGCGCGCTGGATCGTCGCCAGCGCGGCCTGCGCTTGCAGCAGGGACAGTTGTTCGGTGGCGCAGTTGCCGAGCGCGTCGACGAATTTCTCGGCGTCGCCGAAGCGCTCGAAGCGATCGGCCGCGCTGCTCCACATCGCCAACGCCTGGGCGTGGCGATGGCGCAGCGCCAGCAAGGTGGCCTGGTGGCCTTGCAGGCGCGCCATCTGCAGGCTGTCGCCAGCGAGGTCGAAGGCGATGCGGGCCTGCGAGAAATCCGCGTCGGCCTCGTCGAGCCGGCCCTGCACCATGCGGAACGTGCCGCGGCCGTACAGCGCCTGGCCGAGCAGTTGCGGCGAATCCAGGCCGCGCAGGATGTCGATGGCCTCGCCCAGCTTGTCCTGCGCCGCGCCGAGGTCGCCTTCCTGCGCGATCGGCCCGGACAGGCCGATCAGGGCGCGCGCGCGGGCGACCGCGTCGATCGCCGGTGTCCTGGCGAGGAGTTCGAGGTATTCGCGCTTTGCCGCGTCCATGCGCTCGGTGGCGAGGTCGAGGTCGGCATGGCGCAGCAGCCACGGCGTGCTGCCGTGCGCGTCGGCGGGCGCGGTGTCGAGCAGGCCGCGCGCGGCGGAGTAGTCGGTGTCGAGCATCGCGGCGTCGGTGCGCTGCTGCCATTGCCCGGCCGCGGCGTCGCCCTGCGCATCGCCGTGCGCGTCGGGGCGGCCCAGCGCAAGCAGGAGCTGGTCGCCGGCGCGGCGGGTCGCGGCGACGGCGGAATCGGCGTTGGCCTCGACCTCGCGCAGCACGCGGCCGTTGCCA
>Ga0222423_1001073_pt1 | contig 13963 bp, 13 predicted proteins | sample 3A0metagenome_FD_182472 | JGI IMG/M metagenome (GOLD analysis project Ga0222423, IMG submission 182472) | Enriched microbial communities from leaf-cutter ant dump, University of Wisconsin, Madison, United States - 3A0 (version 2) | ecosystem: Environmental > Terrestrial > Nest > Insects nest >...
CACCCGATCGTCTCGAAGATCGAGATCCGCAAGGAAGGCAAGATCGGGCGCGTCTACTATCCGGCCGCGTATCTGACCAACGACAACCTCGACTATTACCAGGACGCCTACGAGATCGGCCCGGAAAAGATCATCGACACCTATGCGGCGGCGACGCAGCACGTCGACCAGGGCCTGTCGCTGACGCTGTTCTTCCGCGACACGGCGACGACGCGCGACATCAACCGGGCGCAGATCTACGCCTGGAAGAAGGGCATCAAGACCATCTACTACATCCGCCTTCGCCAGATGGCGCTGTCCGGCACGGAAGTGCAGGGCTGCGTCTCCTGTGCCCTCTGATATCCGGTGACCAGAATGAACATCCAAACGAAGACCAAGGCTCCGAAGGCGGCATCCGCCGTGCGCGCCATCAACTGGAACCGCATCGAGGACGACAAGGACCTCGAGGTCTGGAACCGCCTGACGGGAAATTTCTGGCTGCCGGAGAAGGTGCCGCTCTCCAACGACATCCCATCCTGGGCGACCTTGAAGCCGGAAGAGCAGAAGCTCACCATCCGCGTCTTCACCGGCCTGACGCTGCTGGACACGATCCAGAACGGCGTCGGCGCCGTGAGGCTGATGGCCGATTCCGTCACGCCGCACGAGGAGGCGGTGCTGTCCAACATCTCCTTCATGGAGGCCGTGCACGCGCGCTCCTATTCCTCGATCTTCTCGACGCTCTGCCTGACGCCGGACGTGGACGACGCCTATCGCTGGTCGGAGGAAAACGAGTTCCTGCAAAGGAAATCTGCGCTGATCATGGAGCAATATGCGTCGGGCGATTCGCTGAAGAAGAAGGTCGCCTCCGTCCTCCTCGAAAGCTTCCTGTTTTATTCCGGCTTCTACCTGCCGATGTACTGGTCGAGCCGCGCCAAGCTCACCAACACCGCCGACATGATCCGCCTCATCATCCGCGACGAGGCCGTGCACGGCTATTATATCGGCTACAAGTTCCAGCGCGCCGTCGAGCGGCTAAGCGCCGATAAGCAGCAGGAGATCAAGGATGTCGCCTTCGATCTGTTGCTGGAGCTCTACGACAACGAGGCGAAATATACCGAGGAACTCTACGACGGCGTCGGCCTCACCGAGGACGTCAAGAAGTTCCTGCACTACAATGCCAACAAGGCCCTGATGAACCTCGGCTACGAGGCGCTCTTCCCGCCGGAGGCCTGCAAGGTCAACCCCGCCATCCTCTCCGCGCTCTCGCCCAATGCCGACGAGAACCACGACTTCTTCTCAGGATCGGGCTCCTCCTATGTCATCGGCAAGGCGGTGGCGACCGAGGATGAGGACTGGGATTTCTAAGACCGGCTTGCTTCGAACCCGGCGATGAGCGCATTGAGGCCATAGTCGAACGCGACATCCGACCCCGCTTCGCTCTCCAGTTCGCCAAAAACCTCCAGGAGAAAGGCGGATGGTTCGGCTGTGGCTAAGCCCTCCGTTTCCCGCCGCTCTTCTGCATCGGCCAAGGCCGCCTGTTCTTCGAGCACGGCGCCGACCGTGTAGTGACCTACGCGCTGATGCAAGTCTTCTTCGCGCCGCTCCTCGGCAGGCTGTCGGATCGTCATGGCCGGCGGCCGGTGCTGCTCGTTTCGCTGGCAGGGGCGGCGGTGGACTATGATCGAGCTTGAACCAAAGGCGTTATGGTAAGGCGGCCGCACGTTCATGCCGCGAGCGTGGGCATCCTTTGAGGATTGCCTCGCCCGGTATCAAGGCGGAAATTGGCAAGCAGAGTTTTCAGCTGCTCGGCCTGGGATGCCAGGTGCCCGCTGGCCGCGGAGCTTTCCTCCACCATAGCCGTGTTCTGTTGCGTGCCCTGATCGATTGAGCTGACGGCGGCGTTGATTTCCACGAGTGCAGTCGATTGTTCGCGCGACGCTTCGACGATCGCTAGAACGTGCCCGCTGATCTCCTGCACATCCGCGATGATGGCTTGCAGCGCCGCACCGGTCTCGTCCACCAACGCCACGCCGGATTTGACCTCGTCGTTGGATTTGGCGATGAGCGCCTTGATTTCCTTTGCAGCATTGGCGGACCGCTGCGCCAGTTCGCGCACTTCCTGTGCGACGACGGCGAAGCCCCTGCCAGCCTCGCCGGCGCGGGCGGCCTCGACGCCGGCATTGAGTGCCAGCAGGTTCGTTTGAAAGGCGATCTCGTCCATCATGTCGGTGATGGATGAAATTGCGCGGGACGACCGTTCGATCTCACCCATGGTTGTCACGGCCTGTTGAACGATTGCCCCGGACTTCTCGGCGCTGGCTCGGGTTCGCGCGACGATGCCGCCGGCTTCCTCGGCGCGCTTGGCGGAATTCGCCACGGTCGTCGTGATCTGGTCGAGCGCGGCTGCCGTTTCCTCGACCGCGGCGGCCTGATGCTCCGTACGCTTCGACAGGGCGTTGGCCGCCGAGCTGACCTCGCTGGCCGCGCCGTCGATGGTCGATGCATTCTGCTCCACCGTCTGCAAAGCGTTGCGCAGGTTCTCGACCGAATTGTTGAAGTCGAGGCGCAACGTGTCGAGCGCCGGTATGAAGGGCTCGGCGATCTCGCAGGTCAGGTTTCCAGCCGCTACCTGGCCGAGGCCCGCGCCGATCTCGTTCACCGCATGAACCCGCCCGGTGATGTCCGTGGCGAACTTCACCACCTTGATGACGTTCCTTTCTTCATCGAGGATCGGGTTGTAGGATGCCTGGATCCAGACCTCGCGACCGCCCTTGCCGATGCGTTTGAACTCTCCTGTGACGAACTCGCCGTTGCGCAGCTTTTGCCAGAGTGCGTCATAGTCCGGGGTCTGCTGGTATGCGGGCTCGACGAACATGCGGTGATGGCGGCCGGCGATCTCGGCCAGGTCGTAGCCGAGCGCCGACAGGAAATTCTCGTTGGCGACGAGGATATCGCCTTCGGGCGTGAACTCGATAATGGCCTGGGCACGCGAGATGGCGGCGATCTTGCCCTGCGCATCGAGCGCCGTCGCCACCAGGCCGGTCGCCCTGTCGGCTTCCGTTCGTGCCTGCTCTTCATTTTGCCGTGCGACGGAAAGCAGTTTGTGCGTCTGGTCGATCATCCATACCAGAGCCACGGTTTCGAGAATGAGGATCACGGCGTGCAGGACCACCCGGCCGAGGCTTCCTCCCCCATAGAAGACGAGCGTATCGAGGCTCATGCCAAGCCCTAGATGATGGACTGCGACGAGTGCCGCCCCGAGCAGAATGACACGGATGTCATACATCAGAGCGCTGATTGCCAATGCCGCAAAGAACGCCATGTGAATGTCGGTTTGCCAGGGGTGCCCCCGCGCGGCAATCAGCATCGCAACGATTTCAGCCATGAGGGTCGTCACGATCATGAGCCGAAGGGCATCACTCTCGCGCATGGCGATGTAGGTCGCTCCAAGCCCGAGAAGGCTGGCGATTGCGAGTGCCGAGCCCAGGCCGAAAGACCCCTGGATAGCCCAATCGGCTGCGAGCGTGGCGGCCGTGAGAATGACGGCAATGGCGCAGAGCGCCACGCCGGACAGTTTGCGAACATGATCGAGCGTCATGGGATCACCTTGAAACGATTTGAGTTTGTGGTGTCAGCGGCTCACAGAGGCCTCTCGCCGCGAGGGTAAAAAGTCCGCCTGCGGCACGGACCCGCGAGGCGAAATCGGCGTCGGGCGCAAAGGCGACGACCACGTTGGAGAAACGAGAAGATGCAACAACGGATCCACCGGCAGCGAACACCATCTGCCATGCGGATTGTTCGTCCGTGAAAAGAGGAAACACGACTGCCATCTGGCCGGTGTCGGGCGGGGAGTAGGATACGGCAATCGAACTTGCCGCCGTCACCAGAGCAAGTGCCAGGGCGGGGAGTATCGTCCAGATTGCAGATGGCGATGACGTGGCGCCTGCCGGAATCAGGTCCACCCGCTCTACCGCGTCATCATTATGCTTGCGCCCTAAAAGGCTCATCGCCCAAACTTCCCCAAGCTCAGTCCTGAAATGCAACGTGTCCGATGCGTTTGCCGGCGATCCGGCATCGTTCCGCGGCGTCATGCCGGGCTATTGCACTGGGATGATCGAGGTGGATGCGAGACGTCCAAACCCAACCCAGGAAGGAAGCGTGCGGTGCGCCCCCGCTTTCCTTCCTGACCCTGGCGATCGGGGAGTTAGTAAACCGAGCATACCCGGTCCCGTGAACCTTTAGCTTGGAAGAGCTTGGACATGCGCCCACAGCTCCCCGACCATAAAGTCAAGGAATCCGGCGCTCAGGCGGTGAGCGCCAATCCGGTATGCTCGGGGTTACTAAGCCCCAGGCCCGCGCGTACGGACCCGAACTTTTCATATATCGGGGACAGTTAACGATTTGATGCATCGGATGTTCCACACGTTGTGTCCAACACCGGGACAATTGCCGCGGCGGCAAGCTCTTCCACCAAAGCGACGTGGGTCGTCAGCGGCTTGTCGGCCCGCGCGCGAAATCGCTGAAGATCGCAATTGCACCAGAGCGATATACGACCGATCCGGGCCCTGCTCGACCCTATGAACTGCGGCGCTCGGCTCTTGCAGGGCAGCGATAACGTGATTGCGGAGGGGAGTTCAATCTGGTATTAAACTTGAGTTGAAAACTCATCAAAAGCAACGAGGCCCTGACGAAAGTCATGAGGACCGCGGCGATATCATGAAGACGACTTCGCGGCGCACCGCCGGCCACAATCCTGTTACGTTCGGCGCTCGTGCATGAGGGACGCGCTCGTCCATGCTTTGCGGGCGCAGGAGGAGAGCCGTCTGAAGCGGTTCTTTCAGCGGCGGCTGGGAAACCGGGAGGATGCCGCAGACGCGACGCAGGAGACCTTCCTGCGGATGCTATCCGTTCCCCGGACAACCCTTATCGAAAACCCCCAGGCCTATCTGTTCCAGGTCGCGCGATCCGTGGCGAGTATGACGGCGGCGCGGGCGAAACGCGAGGCGCACCTCTTCCTTCCGGAGGAAATGGGCGCCGGTTTCGCCGATGACGCACCTGGCCAGGATCGGATCGTCCATGCCAGACAGGGCCTGCTCCTGATGGCGCGGGCAATTGCGGAACTACCCAACCGCTGCCAGCAGGTCTTCATTCTCAGCCGGCTCCACGGGCTTTCAAACGGGGAGATCGCGCTTGAACTCGGCATATCCCGCAATATGGTCGAAAAACACATTATCCGGGCGCTGCTGCATTGCCGGAAGCTGCGCGACGAGATTTTTCTCTGAACGGACGTCAGGACAACCTGCGTTGCCTGCTCTTCCTTGAAAGAAGACCTCGCCTCGTGCGAGACACATAAGCGGCCGGCGGAGAGCGACATGCAGAGCGAAGATATTGGGGTGGATGCCGATCACGTCGCCGAAACGGCGGCGATGTGGGTGGCGCGCCTTCAGTCGAGCGATGCGACAGAGCGCGACAGGGAAGAGTTCCGGTTATGGCTGGCGCAGAGTTCCGCGCATGCCCGAGCCTACGAAGAATTGCAGGCTCTTTGGACGGATCTCAAGGATGTTCCCATTCCGCAGGGACGGCTGCGCAGCTTGCAGCGGACCCGGCGTGCGCGTGTCGCGGGCGCCGGCCTTCTGCTGGTTGCCGTTGTCCTGGGGGCGGGTATCGCCAGCCGGATGGGGCTCGTGGACCGCTGGCGGGCGGACCACTATACCGTCATCGGGCAGGTCCGGACGATCCCGCTCGAGGACGGTAGCCGCGTTACTTTGAACACTGATACCGCCGTCATTGTCGATTATTCCCCCGGCGCGCGCCGCATCGAGTTGCTGCGCGGCGAAGCCTTCTTCGATGTCGCGCACGATCCGCAACGTCCCTTTATCGTCGAGGACGGCACGTTGGCGGCCAAGGCTATCGGGACGCGCTATTCGGTGCGCACGGCCTCCGGCGTGGCGGCGGAAAGCGTCCAGGTCGAAGAGGGTCGCGTCGAAGTCAGCACCGGGCAGGATCTGGCGATGCTCGATCCGGGCAGCGTCGCGACGCTCGGCGGCAACGGGCGTCTTCGGGTCGACCATGCGGATGTAGCGCACACGACCGCCTGGCGGGACGGGATGCTGGTCTTTTCCGAGCAACCGCTGCGCGACGTGCTGGCCACCTTGGAGCGTTACCGGCGGGGCCGCATTCTCGTTGTGGACGAGGCGGCGGGCCGGCTGAGCGTGTCCGGTGTCTTTGAACTGGAAGATACCGACCGTGCCCTGCAGATTCTTGCGCAAAGCCTGCCGCTCAACATTACCTACCTCACCGATATGATCGTCGTCGTCCGCTCCAGATGAAATTTTTTCGGAAGGGACGTCAGGAGGCCGGCGCCTTTCGACTCTTAGCTATCAGGAGCATGCAGGCGCGGCGCGCCGGCTCCCGGTGCAATGGAGTTGGGGACAGATGGTATCGAGGGGAATTCGTGGGCGGCTGAGTGCCGGTTTGGTGACGAGAATGCTGGCCGGCCTGTCGACGGTGGCGATGGGGGCGGCGCTGACCGGCCATGCCTTCGCGCAGACCGCCGGTCCGGCCGTCGTGCACGATATTTCCGTTGCGCCGGGACCGCTTGAAGCGGGGCTTCTGAGCCTGGGCAGGCAGGCTAGTCTTCGGCTGGTCTATCCCAGCAAAATGACGCGCGGCAAACAGACGGGCGGCGCGCGCGGCAGCCTGGCGGCCGGGGATGCGCTCTCGCGTGTGCTCGCCGGCACCGGCCTCAGCTATACGTTCACGGGGACCGACACCGTCCAGATCGTGGATCCGGCGGCCGCCGGTGGGAGCAGTGTCGGCGTGGACGACGGTTCCACCCCGCTTCAGGCGATCGAAATCGCCGGGGAAGCAGCCAATGTCACGGAGGGGACCGGCCTCTATACCATCGGCGAGACCAGCTCTGCCGCGGCACTTCCCCTCACTCTCCGCCAGACGCCCCAGAGTGTGACGGTGATGACGGATCAGCAGATCAAGGACCAGAACGTCACCGATCTGCGCACGGCCCTGAACAACACGCCGGGCCTCAATCGCGAACAGCATGACAGCGAACGCTACATGTATTCGGCGCGCGGCTTCGAGATCCAGAACATTCAGGTCAATGGCGTGAATGTCTCCACGCCACCCGTCGGCGCCTATAACTCGCTCTATTACAGCAATCTCCAGATGGTGGAATTCGACCATGTCGAAGTCGTTAGGGGGGCGACGGGCCTGATGAGCGGGGCAGGGGAGCCGTCGGCGGCGGTGAACCTGGTCCGCAAACGGCCGACCGAGGCGTTCCAGGCGATGGTGGACGTGTCGGCGGGATCCTGGAACCGTGCGGGAACACAGGTCGACGTATCGGGTCCGCTCAATGCGGACGGCAGCGTCAGGGGGCGGATGGCCGGAGCGTTCGACCGCGGCGACTCCGTCGTCGATTTCTACGACCGCGAGCGTTTTGCAGGCTTCGCCGCCCTGGAGGTCGATCTGACCGAGGCAACCTTGCTGTCGCTGAGCGCAAGCTACGGGAAATCGGACGTGCACGGCGTCACCTTCAGCGGGGCCTTTCCCGTCTTCTATGCAGATGGCACGCGGACGGACCTTCCAAGGTCGTTTTCCCAGTCGGACGACTGGGCCTACTGGACGTCCGATGCGCTTTCCCTCAATGCCGGGATAGAGCATGAATTCGAGACCGGCTGGACGGCCAAAGCCAACTATTCCTATACGAGGAACACGAGCGACCTCCTGGGCATCGTCTGGGAATCCACGTCGTTCGTCGCGCGTGACGGCAGCGGCGCCTTTGCCTACCGCGATCGCTACGACGATACGAGGAATCGCCACGCGCTTTCCGGCGAACTGTCCGGCTCGTTCGAGCTGTTCGGGCGCGAGCATGATGCCGTCGCCGGTTTCAAGGCATCGCGCCTCGCTACGGTCGGCAACAATTTCTATGATTCCGGCTGGTATTCGCCGACGGATTTTTTCGCGACGAACGGCTCCGTGCCGCAGCCCACGGGGCATGACCATTTCAACGTGACGGAAGGTGAAATCACGGAAACCGGAGCGTTCGGCGCCGTGCGGCTGCGGCCGATCGACGGCGTGTCGCTCATCGCCGGCGCACGGGTGAGCAACTGGACGAACGAGAACAACGTCTTCTACGTTGGGACAGGCACGAGGACTTTCGACGAATTCGGATATCACGGGGTCGTGACGCCCTATCTCGGCCTGGTGGTGGACATCGGCGAGAACCATTCCATCTACGCCAGCTACACCGATATCTTCTCGCCGCAGAACTACAAGGACATCAACCTCCAGCTCCTGGCGCCCGTCACCGGGCAGGCCTATGAGGCCGGCGTCAAGGGCGAATATTTCGATGGCCGTCTCAATGCGTCGCTCTCGGTCTTCCACATCCTCCAGGACAATCTGGCGGAGGATACCGGGAAAATCGTCGGCGGCCAGAACGTGTACCGGGCTATCGAGGGCGCCACGTCGCGCGGGGTGGAGGTCTCCCTGTCCGGGGAAATCGTACCCGGCTGGATGCTGTACGGCGGATATGCGCATTTTGACATTACCGACAGCTATGACCGGCCCGTTCTGACCGCCAGCGCCCGCGACACCGTCAAGCTCTTCACGACCTATGAGTTCGAGGATTCCATGGAGGGCCTTACGGTCGGCGGCGGCGTTCGCTGGCAGAGCGAAACCTACAAGGACGGTGTCGGCCCCAACAACGATGGGATCCTCGGCACGTCGGACGATCGTCTCACGCAGGATGCCTATGCGGTCGTCGATCTCATGGCGCGTTACGATTTCAACGCCAATGTCAGCGGTTCGCTCAACATCAACAACGTCTTCGATCAGAACTACATCACCGCGTTCCGGCAGGGTTCGCAGTATGGCGAGCCGCGGAGCTTTACCGTCTCGCTCCGAGGCAAGTTCTAGCCGCGGCGAGTGTCATCGGTGCACGGTTGAGGATGATGCGAGGAGCGATGGCCGATAGGAAAAAGGCAAGAAAGACGGCGTCGCGGCTGTGGTTGATTGCGCATAGCTGGCTGGCGCTTCCCATCTGGGTGCTGCTGTTCGTGGTGTGCCTGACGGGTACCGTCGCGACCGTCAGCCAGGAGATCGTCTGGCTGCTGAAACCGGAGATTCGAGCAAACAGGCCGTTCGACGATGCGGCTCCGCTCGGCTATGACGCGATCCTCGCGGCCATAGAGGAGGCTGAACCGGGTGTCGCCGTGACGTCCATGACGCGTGCAGGCTCGATTTTCGCTCTCGATGTGTGGGTGACCTATCCCGACGGGCGGGGGCGGTCGCTCTATGTCAACCCCTATACCGGGCGGGTGCAAGGCACCGGCGGGGTTTTCGATCTGCGCTACTTCATCCGCGCCCTGCATGGCTGGCTGCTTATCCCGGTGACGGGAACGGTCAACTGGGGCTGGTATCTCGTCTCCGCACTCTCGATCCCCATGCTGGGCTCGCTTGTTACCGGGCTGGTCGTCTACAAGAAGTTCTGGCGCGGTTATCTTCGTCCACGACTGCGCCTGCGCAACGGAGCCCGTATCTTCTGGGGAGATTTCCATCGGCTCGCCGGCATCTGGTCCTTGCCGTTCATCGCCGTCATAGCGGTGACGGGCGGCTGGTTCCTCGTTCAGGAGGGCCTGGACGACAATGGAGTCACACTCTCGACCGCCGGCGCGCCGCCGGTCATCGCGCGCAAGGACGTGCCGAACGGCTCCGGCGCGGACATTCCGTGGATCGGTCTCGACGAGGCGCTGGTGCATGTGCGGCGGCAACTGCCCGGCCTCGACCCGGTTTACGTGGCCCTTCCCGCAAATGCCTTCGCGCCGGTCAGTGTGGGCGGGCGCGGGGCTTATCCGCTGATCTTCGATACGGCGGAGGTCAATCCCTATAACGGCCGGATCGAGGCGCTGCGCCGCGTTTCCGACCGCTCGGCGATCGAACTCGTCACCGAGAGCATGCGTCCGCTCCACACCGGCGATTTCGCGGGCCTCTGGCTGAAGCTTGTCTATTTCCTTTTCGGATCGCTGCTCACGATGATGGTGTTCTCGGGCATGATGATCTGGCTGAAGCGCACGGCGCTTGCGACGGCCAGACTGGTGATTGACGTCCGCGCTGAAAGAGCCTGTCAAGCGACCGAGGCCGCGGAATGAGCGGCGTGAAGGTCAAGACCAACCCGCATGCCGGCCTTCCCGGCGGGCGGTATCGCTGGCGCTTTCATCTGAGCGCGCTGGTTCTCGTTCTTCCGTTTCTCTACGCGCCGACGTTTTTCCAGGAGGAAGCCTTTTACTTCGGGGATGCCGGGCTTGGCGCGCGGGAGTTGCCGGAGGTCTCCGTCGGTCCGTGGACGGTGCGAATCGCCGAATACAGCGCCGGTGCGCCCATTGCGCAGGGCCTGGCCGGGCCGATGAAGCGGTTTGCCATGCGCCTTACTCCTGAAAGTGCCAGGAGCATCAAGGCAAGCTACATGAAGATCGGCAAGCCGCGCTCGCTGCGTGCTGCCGGCGTCGTCCTTTCGGGCGGTCCCTATCGCCAGGTGGCGGACGTGCCGATCCCCGAGCGCACCCGGTCCGACGATGCCCTGTGGCTGACCGTCGAGGGCTGGGACGGCACGGTGCATCAGGCCGCTATTCCCCTCGATGAAGCATCCCCCGCCACGATCATGTGGCTGAAGCAGCGCGGAGAGACGCGATGACAAACCGGATCGCCTGGCTCGCCGCCGCGCTGGTCGCAGCGACCGCTTCACCCGCCCTCGCGCATTACCCTTACTGCACCTGTGCGATCGAGGATGGCAAGGTGGCCTGCAAGGGCGGTTTTTCCGACGGCACGGGGGCGGAAGGGGTGACGCTGGACGTCATTTCCTATGACGAGCAGATCCTCGTGCCCGGCAAGTTCGGCGCCGATTCCGTCGTGCGCTTCGACAAGCCGGCGGGCGAGTTCTACGTGCTGTTCGATGCCGGTCCCGGCCAGGTCGTGGAGGTGGACTGGCGGGACATCGACGGGCTCGCCCCATGATGCCGGGCCAGGCAATGAATGGACACCCGAACGCGCCGGCAAATTCGCCAAGTGGCTGAAGGACAATAGCGTATCCGTTGTCTTTCTCGATCCTGAACCGGGGCCGGCGCTGTCGGAAGCCATGGAAGGTTTGAGGCGCGTCCAGCTTGAAACCGTCGACAGCGAAAACCCCGACCTCGTGAGGGTGATGGAGAGCAACCCGGGTTTACTGAAGGCGGTATTCCAACCGAATTAAGCGGACGAAAGGTTGATCTGCATGCCCATCGCAGCGGTCGCCAGCGGTAATCTTCCGGGCCGCTCTACCCCTTCCCCGGCTCGTAGCAGAATTTTCCATCTTTGCGCGTCACACGACCGATGCCCGGTCTACCCAGGTGGGCGCCGGCGATCCACATGCCCGACCCGGCGACCTCGTTGAAAACGTTGAGGCGGGTGGCCCGCGCGGCCGGCTGGTCGTCATCGTAACCCCACGTCAGCGCCGGGTCGGCGAATTGCAGCGCTGGCACATGAACGATATCGCCAACGAACAGGAAGCGATCCTCGTGGGTGTCGAGCAGGTAGCCGCTGTGGCCGGCCGCGTGACCCGGCAGGGAAACCATACGCAACCGCTCCGCCACATGGTCACTGTCCCGCAAGGGCCTCAGGAGCGGGCGGAACCGTGCGAGGCCGGGTTCTGCGAGGAAGCGTGCGACGGCGGCCTCGGGAATGAAGATCGCACCAAGGTTCGGCAGGAGCGCGCGGCCGTCGCGGGCCAACAGCCCGAGGATGTGATCCTGGTGGCTGTGGGTCAGCGCCAGGATCGTGATCGAAGCCGGATCGATCCCCGCCTCCGCCAGGGATTGTTCGAGACGCCCCACCGTCGGCGCCCAGCCTCCCCCTCCGCAGTCGATCAGGATGCCGTCGGCGCCCGGGCCCGCAAGCGCGAAGCAATTGACGGACAGCCGAAGCGCCCCTGCCCCGGCCGCCATCGGCACGGGACGATTCTTCTCGTCCCGCAGAAGCGTCGCCGGCATATCGAGATAGCCGTCGGAGAGCGACCAGATGCCGAACCTTCCCGATTTGCAGCCAAGGACATTTTCAGTGTGGGACGTCACGATCATGAGGCACAGGATGAAAGGGGGGGGCGGGGCTGTCGCGCGCCAGCAGGGCGCCGGCGCGGCGAAGAGACGAAGGAGACGAGCGGGCCGAAAGCGATCAGGCTTTCGACGTCATGACTTTCTGCACGATTTTCCAGTTTCCGTTCACCTTCAGGCAGGACAGTTGGTCCGTGAAGGTACGCGGCGCGATACGAAGCTTCAATTTCAAAAGGGCGAGATCGCTTTCGACATCGATCGAAAGTATCCGGTCGTCGCGCTCATGGCCTTTTTGCTTCGGCGCCTCCATCTTGCGCACGGCGTCCAGCCAGACTGCGATCGGCGTCACATCCGGGTTTCCGTCCGCGGCGATCTTCGTCACGGAACTCAAGGGGTGGAAAACGGAAGCGAACTTTTCCGCATCCATCTCGTAAGCGGCATCGAAGTATGTCTGCGCCAGCGAGCGCAATGCTGCTGTATCCGTCGTCTGCAAAGTTGGCATATCGGCTCCTGTTCAGGGGTTTGGCCGCCCCTACCTATGCCGAGGCCGGTCATGAGTGTAGCCCTCTTGCGTGGCATGGTTTTATGAACGAAGTTCATGATCGATGACAAACGAGCTCAACGAACTTGCAGCCTTCGCCGCCGTTGCCCGCGAACGAAGCTTTACAAAGGCCGCCGCAAAGCTGGGCGTATCGCAGTCAGCCCTGAGCCACACGATCCGTAGGCTTGAGCAACGCCTCGACGTGAAACTGCTTGCGCGGACGACCAAGAGCGTCGCGCCGACGGCGGCCGGCGCGGCAATTTTAAACGACCTCGTCCCGGCACTCGAGCAGATCGATCGCGCCCTCGAAGGCGTTCGAAGCAACCGCCACCAACCCGCGGGACGCCTGCGGATCATCATGTCCCGCTCCGCAGCGGCACTGGTATTGCTGCCCCGGCTCGCGGCATTCGCGGACGCATATCCCGACATCGTGCTGGATATCGCCACCGCGACAGGCCCCTTCGACCTCGTGGCCGGCGAGTTCGACGCAGGCATCCAGCTTGGAGAGTACATTCAAAAAGATATGGTCGCCGTTCGCCTCACGCCCGAATTGCGGCTGGCGGTGGTCGGGTCGCCCGCCTATTTCGCCACGAGGCAGATTCCGCAGACGCCAAAGGATCTCAGCGATCATCGATGCATCACCCTGCGGCTTTCCGGAGTGCCCTATCGATGGGAGTTCGAGAAGGACGGCAAGCCGATGACGGTAAGCGTGAATGGCCCGCTTGTGATCGACGAGACGCATCTGGCGATCCAGGCAGCCCTTGCCGGAGTTGGCATCGGTCTGGCCTACGAGGAGCAGGTGGCGGACGATATCGCGAAGGGCCACCTCATACGGGTGCTGGAAGACTGGACGCCACCCATTCCCGGCTTCTTCATGTACTATCCCGGCCGTCGACATCGGTCGGCCGCACTCGCCGCGCTCGTGAGTACGCTACGTCTTTCAAGACAATAGGACGTGACAAGCCCTTGGCTGCAAGAGCACCTTCGGCGTGAAGCGAGGTGCGCAGCCTGGTAGTCAGGACTCCGCCGCCGCTCCCGTTTCGACGGTACTGCCGATGAGGATGGCGAACAGGACAGCCATTGCGGCTATTCCAGCTGTTCCGGGGCCGGCATTGGACGCTTCTCGCCATGACGCCCGGCTTGGGGCGGTCGCGTCCCGCCCGGGACTGCATATCCACCATATCGGGCCGCGATTGTTTCAGTTGCCGGATGATCTCAGCAGGATCACGGCGGGTCGGTGGGTGGGGGGCTGGCGTACATGCCGGTGGTGCGGAACTCGGTCGGGCTTGCGCCGAAATGGCGGCGGAAGACCTTGGCGAAGTAGTTCGGGTCCTCGAAGCCGGCCATG
>Ga0222423_1001074_pt1 | contig 13954 bp, 8 predicted proteins | sample 3A0metagenome_FD_182472 | JGI IMG/M metagenome (GOLD analysis project Ga0222423, IMG submission 182472) | Enriched microbial communities from leaf-cutter ant dump, University of Wisconsin, Madison, United States - 3A0 (version 2) | ecosystem: Environmental > Terrestrial > Nest > Insects nest >...
ATAAGCGATCAGCTCTCCCTGTTTTCTTGCAAACATTCCTTCGGGCAAGGTGATATCCATTTTCCAGCTTTCCATTTCATACTGCCGAGCGATGATATATTGCATCAGTTCCGGATAAAAATCATTCAGATGGGCATATACCGTAACATAACCGTTTGGATGCAGCATGTACAGGCAATTGCCATAACCCGTATGCGATATGGATACCCGGTAAATATAGCCGTCAGCAGCAGCATGTACCGGCAGGTTTTCCCTACCCTGCGTTTTGATATCCAATCCGGTATGAAAATGATTAGGTCGGCATTCTCCAAAATTTCCCGCTAACAAAACAGGTATTTGAAGCGGATTTCGGAAATAACCCTTAGGATAAGTAGTTGTATCCTGGCTACGTCCGGCAAGCGGCAGGATACTCATCCATATCAACAGTAATATTTTGTTCATGGCATTGCAAAAGATGCTTTTTTTATTAAAGTGCAACAACAGTACAAAATTCCGATACGGCCATTCAGCCGGCATCCTTCGACAAGATCAGGGTGGCAACCCGTCTGACCGTAACTCCAGAGTTGCGTTTTTAATTTTGACTTTTGGCTTAACACTATCTATTACTATTTATCGGAACAGGCTTTCCAGATGTTGCTCTAATTCATACTCGGTACTCATCAATACTTCCCTCGGCTTGCTGCCCGAAGCCGAGCCTACAATACCGGCAGCCTCCAACTGATCCATGATACGTCCGGCACGATTATAACCCAAATTAAATTTACGTTGCAACATAGAAGTAGAGCCGCTTTGTGAGCTAACGACTAAGCGTGCGCACTCCTCAAACATCCGGTCTCTTTTACTAAGATCCACCGATTCTCTCGCTTCCCTTTCATCTTCGGCGCCTTCATATTCGGGCAGTTCAAAGGCAGAAGGATAGCCCCGCTGCGATCCGATAAAGTCCACAATACGCTCCACTTCCGGCGTATCTACAAACGCACATTGCAAGCGCAACAATTCGCTTCCATAAGACACCAGCATGTCGCCACGACCAATCAGTTGTTCCGCCCCACCGGCATCCAAGATCGTACGACTATCTACTTTTGCGGATACTTTAAATGCGATTCGCGCGGGGAAGTTGGCTTTAATGATACCCGTGATTACATTCACCGACGGGCGTTGCGTAGCAATTACGATATGGATTCCTACCGCTCTGGCCAACTGTGCAAGACGGGCAATAGGCATTTCCACCTCTTTACCTGCGGTCATGATCAGATCGGCAAATTCATCAATAATCAGAATAATAAAGGGCAAATATTTATGTCCGTTTTGCGGATTCAGCTTACGTTTGATAAACTTTTCGTTGTATTCCTTAATATTTCTGGCTCCGGCATCTTTAAGTAATTCATAGCGGTTATCCATTTCAATACAAAGCGCATTTACCGTATTAATCACCTTTTTGGTATCCGTAATAATGGCTTCTTCCTCATTAGGCAATTTAGCCAAATAATGCTGCTCAATCAGACGATACACGGAGAGCTCCACTTTTTTGGGATCCACCATGACAAATTTCAACTGAGAAGGGTGTTTTTTATACAGCAATGAAACTAAGATAGCATTGATACCCACGGATTTTCCCTGACCGGTAGCTCCGGCCATCAGCAGGTGCGGCATAGTAGCCAAGTCAACGATATAATTTTCATTGTCAATTTTCTTACCCAGAGCAATAGGCAGGCTCATTTTATTATTGATAAACTTATCGCTGGACAATATACTGCGCATGGACACGATCTGCTTATTCGTATTCGGTACTTCAATACCAATCGTACCTCTGCCCGGAATCGGTGCAATGATACGAATACCTAAGGCTGCAAGATTCAGTGCGATATCATCTTCCAGATTACGAATCTTAGAGATGCGCACCCCTTCGGCAGGAACGATTTCATATAAAGTAACCGTGGGTCCGACGGTAGCTGAAATTCTTTGAATTTCGATGCCGAAACTGCGCAAGGTATGGATAATCTGTACTTTGTTTTTTTCTAATTCTTCGCGGTCTAAAGCAATTTCGTTTTGCGGACGTTCATCCAGTAAATCCAGGGTTGGGAATTTATAATCGGGCAGATCTAATTCCGGATCGTAAGGTTCATTGTCCTGAATTGTAATATGCGCACCGTGTCGCGGTACAATTTTTTCCGGCGGTTGTGCCGGAGCAATTTCCATGGTTACTTCTTCCGGTGCAGCATTTTCCTGCGGCAGATCAACATCATCACCATCATCATGATCATATAGATCGTTCAGGCCTTTATTCATTTCCCGCGGAAATTCTAATGCAATACCCGGTTGCTCCGTATTAGGATGTACGGTAGCTCCCGAATCAAGGTCAGAGGCCTTTGGTGCAACGCCTTCTGTCAATGTAAGAGGAATATCATCATCATCCGGAGTTTCTTTCGGAATAACCAGACTTATTTCATCTTTTTTCAGTTTATTTCTGTAGGAAATAACCGGTTGCAGCAGATCATCTTCATCATCAATAGGGTCATCTTCAGGGAAGGTTTCCGGCATTACAGGGCGAATGGCTTCCCCCTGTTGTTCCGGAGCGGTCTGCATGGCAGCATCGGCAGCAGGCTTTTCCGGGATGATGTGTCTGATGCGATTCAGCCAAGGCTTAACATCCCATTGAAATACAATAAATACAAAGAAGAGAAATACCCCAACTAACATAAAGGCGGTTCCGGTGATTCCTGCGAAACCATCCGTCCATTCCACCAAACTTTTTCCCAAAGCTCCTCCAATCGGGAAGCTATAATTAGCAAAAAGCAGAGATAAGAGCGGGCAAATAAAGAGGAAGCCTAAGGCCATCCAGCGGAGCCATTTGGCTGTAGGCAATACTTTCCGTCCATAAATGACATTAACCCCAATACCGGCAAGCCAGAGTGTAAAAAAGACGGCAGCGATGCCCGTTCCGCGATACACCATCCAATGTGCCAGTCCGGCACCGAGGCGACCGCACCAATTTTGTACGGGTGTATGATCCTGAAAAAGGAAATACCAGAGCGATTGTGAACTCATCAGGTTATGTTGATCCTGTTTCCAGCTCAGGCAATAGCTGACGATGGAGATGGTTAAAAAGCAACCGGCCAGCAGGAGTACAAAGCCCGCCAGCAGCCGCGCTTTAGCCTTACGGCTTAGAGGAGTCTCTGGGCGTTGCGGATCAGGTGGTACTACAGATTCCTTTTTGGTCTTGTTTTTAGAAGTTGTCTTTTTTTGATTCGGCATATACACAAATAAACAAGGTCATGAAGTTACAAATTTACAGGTAAGTGTCCATACATATTTATAAAAAAAGAGCCGGCAATTACCGACTCTTTGTTATTTAGATTGAAAATACTTTTACCGTTCCCACATATCGCTTTCGCGGTTAATCAGGTCATTGAGTATTTCCTGACCTTGATATAGACCATTAATATCTTCCGAAAGGCGGTTACCGAATGGATTATCAATACTGGTTTTGATGATATAGCTGGAGAAATAGCGACGATCTAAGAAATCGGTCCAATTCATACGGTGTACCATATTAACGGGGTTATACACTTCGTAATTGACCAATTCTTTCCTTGCTTCGGGGTAATAAATCCAAAACATAGGAGTAGAGTATTTGAATTGCTGAGTAGCTTCATCGTAACGATCGATTAAAGGGGCAATTCCAATAATTCTGACAACAAGTTTACCGAGGTTTCTATCAAATACCCAGTCTTCTTTGATCTGATATTTGGTTACTAAATCAATATTCAATTCTTTTTTGGTGATTTTCTGAGTGATCTCACCGGTAATTACATCCGGAACTTCAACGGTATCATAACCACCTCCAATAGCATTTTCAAAAGATTCTTTAGTCAGAGGAGTAGCAAAGCGATCATCTATCGGATTATAGGCCATTACTTTACCTTTCTTAATCAAATCAATCAAAATTTCTATAAAGGCACCACCACCGGTACGTTCATCTCCTCTATAAATAAATGCTTGATTTTGTTTTTGTCTGACATCAATTTGTCTCCAAACCCGTTGTGCCCAAGCAACATCATTTTCGCGAATGTTATTCCAATCAATAGCCCGGTTAACGTGTTCAATATGATCAATAACACCATCATTTACTAATGAAGGCTGCCAAGTTGCGTTAACAATATTATCCTTATTGGAGGGATTACCTTGGGGTTGATCGGTGGTCATTGGATCTTGTCCGAATGCTACGGTACCAAAGCTAAATAATGCTACGAGTGCTAAGTTATATTTTTTTAGGATAGCCATAATCCTTCAGAATTTTATATAGATTAATTAAGTGTGATTGACAATGGACTGATGGTCTGTGTTCTTCCGTCAGGGCCTAAAACTTTGATTTCATCAATAAACCATTTATCTCCGGGCTTAGACCGCGACATAAAAGTTTGTATTGTTGAATTGAATATAGGACCTGTATTATTTTCTTCCAATGCCTGACCGTTCTTAGGTACAAATGCAAAGCGGTAGCTCAACACTTTAAATTTAGTATCGAAATCGAAATTTTCCAACTTTGCAATGACGCCTTGCTGAGCTTTAGCAGTGCTTGTAGTCATAAAACCGGAGGCTTTACCTCCTACGGTAGCCGTTGGCGGAGGAATTACTTTCACACGCAATTTTCCGGATCCTACTGCTGAGGTAGCTCCTCCTTTTGTTTTAGCAACAATAGAGTAAGCCATATCATTTGTTTGCTTATCCACCCAAACATCATAAGTACCTTTTCCGGTAGATGTTACGGTTTTTGCACCCGGAATACTTAAAGATACATCCTGAATATTATAGCCTGCGGCAGAGATTGTAACAGGGTTTGGTACACCTATATACATTACATTCATTTTATCCAATTGAAGTGAAGCACCTGCACTTCCTACAACGTAATCAAAATCATATTTGAAATCTTGTTTTCCACGCTGTGTTACGATAGATATTACACCATTAACCGTTTTAACGCCTGCACCTGATGCTTTAAATTTCAGCGTACCAATTCCATTTTGAACAGTTACGGCTCCGGCTGATGAAGTAATCGTTGGATTTAAGTTTTTATTGGAAGCTACTAATGAGATTGTCGCTTCGATTTCATCTCCTTCAAGAGCATAACTATTTTTGGGAATAGCAATAGCCATCAGGGTATCAAACTTCATATCTGTTGCGTGAATTTGCTCAAACAAATATTTCACGACAGTTGCCTCAGAGTTCTTCACATCATTTTGGAATTTAGAAAGCATAGCGATGGCAGCTACAACCGGGATATTATGGAAGGTTCCATATACCCAGTCTCCGCTTTTATTCTCTTCAGTAACCGGTAATTGATCCGGTATATGAATTAATTGCTTCCGCATATTTTCCCTTTCTGCCTCCGGCAATTTGGAAATAATAAATTCCGCATATTCATTCAAGCGATCCTTCAGCTCAATCCCATGCTTATTTTCTACGAAAATACGGGTGGAGGCATCGATATCTTCTATACTTTTAATAACCTGTTCTCCAAGTGAATTGGTTTCATATCCGCCGGACTGAGTGATAACGCTATCCTTCCAGCCTTGGAGATATTCTACCAAACTTTCCGATTTTGCTTTGATCTCTTTGGCCAGATCATTCCAAGGTTTCACTTTAGCTGCATCGGCCTCATTTTCTTCCGCCTTATTAAACTGATCGTAATAAAAGTTGTTTTTATCGGTAATAGAATTGTTAGACAATTCTATACTCGAATTGATCGTTTGGAATGCATTCAACACTTCCCGCGTAATATTCAATGCCAGCATCGCCGTCAATACGAGATACATCATATTGATCATCTGCTGCCTCGGCTCTTTAGGTAATGACATCCTTTGACTTTTTCTTTGTTTATATTTTTATCAATTATAAATTTTGCTAAGTGTAAGGATTAGCGGCCTTGCATGGCAGTAAGCATATTGCCATAGATATTATTCAGGGAAGATAGATTCTTCGACAGCATTGCAATTTGCTCTTTAGCAGCTACCGCATCACCTGCACTGGCAGCCATAGCATCCGAAGCACTTACTAAATTGCTATAGAATTTATTCATCGCTTTCAGATGATTATTAGCATCCTGCAGTTCTACCTCATATATCTGATTCAGATTGCTCAGATTTTTGGATAATACCTGTACTTGCTGATGGAACTGTGCGGTACTTTCTGATGCATCGTTAAAAGATTGCATAGTATTGATGGCTCCGCTATAAGTGTCTTTCAATTTGGAGAGGGAGCTGGCTGCTTCACGTGCACTTTGAGAATATTCTCCCGTAGCGGCAGTAACATCAGAGATGTCTTTGATCTGCTCTACTGTAGTACCGAATTTCTGGAAGTTTTCACTCAGGCGTTTCAGATTAGGTGCATTAATATTTGCTTCTTCCAGCATTTTATCCAATGAACCCGTAGCCGTTCCGCCGCCACCAGCGCCGGGCGCTCCTAATGGTGCGGATGGTGGTACAAATTCTACACCTTTTCTATAAGCTTCTATTTCCGGATTTTCATCCAAATTAGGATAATAGCGTTCCCAATAGTAATCCTTCACCGGAGGTACAAGACCCTGTAACGCAAAGATAAATGCTTCCGTTACCATGCCTATTGTCAGCATCATACCGGCACCTTCCCAGTGTTGCAGTTTAAATAACGCACCCAATAACACAATTGACGCACCAAAACCAATAATGAGATTCTTAATATATTTTCCGTTCTTGGTTTCAAAAAACAAAGTGAGTGTTTTCATCTTTTCTTTATTTGACTTTTAATTAATTTAATGATTGGAAAGCTGTTGTTATAAAATTTATCCTAAATGTTTAGCGTTTACCCATGTGTTGATTCGTAAGTGCGGGGGCAATTTCCTGATATACGGTACGGAAACCGATATAAGCTTTTGCAGTATCTGCAAATTCATAATCCCGTACATTAACATTCAGGAAGTAGGCAGGATCTCTCCAGCTTCCGCCGCGTACAGATTTCCGGCGCATCCACTGAGGATCATTTTCCTTAATACGATACTGAATATCAGGATTCAGATCAGCAACGGCATTATAAGAAGCTCCGAAATAAGAGCTGCTAGTCCATTCAGCCACATTACCGGACATATTATACAAACCGTAATCGTTAGGCCAGTAAGCATTTACCCGTACTGTATAAAGACCACCGTCAGCGGAATAATCGCCACGCTCCGGTTTGAAGTTTGCGAGATAACATCCTTTCTTATTCATGGCATACGGGCCACCCCAAGGGTAAGGCGACAATTGGCGTCCGCCACGTGCAGCCCATTCCCATTCCAATTCAGTAGGCAAACGGAACTGACTTTCAAAATACATTTTATTCTTATTGCGATAGCTCTTCCAAAGATGCGTACGCCAGTGACAAAATGCATTTGCCTGATTCCAGTTTACACCTACTACAGGATATTCATCAAATGCCTGAAACCAGAAATACTGACGAGCCATAGGTTCATTATTAGAGTATGCGAACTGACGCATCCAAACCAACGTATCCGGATAAGCATTGATCGTATTGGTTACTACAAAATTAGAACGAGGTTGTTCAGGATTCTGAGCGGCCATTTCAAAATCGAAATAAGTATATTTATATTCCATTTTGGTATTGTCCAATTCTTTGGCGCCCCAACCGCTTTGTTCAGCCGGAATAAACATACCCATTAGTTGATCCTGCACATCTTGATCTTTCCAATTGATTTTTTTACTCCAGTCCAACTGTTGTGTACCATCGTCATTATCCGAATAATCACCCAACATAGTATGGGCAATAGAATCGCGTACCCAATTGGTAAACTGACGATACTCTGCATTGGAGATTTCTGTGGCATCCATATAGAATCCGGCAACATTGAAATTACGAATGCTGGCGTCCAATGCGTTTTGAATATCCTGATCTCCGGCTCCGGCAGTCATCACCCCTGAAGGAACGGCTACCATTCCAATCGGAACGGGAGCTCTGTAGTTCATATTATTGGAATAGTCTCCAACCAACTGCCCCTGCGGGCCTGATTTTCCACAGCTTACAGCAAATATTGCCATTGCTGCTACCGCAATACTCAGTGAGCGTTGTTTCATCTGAATGTGTTTTGTCATTTTTATGCGCTGATACATCTTTTGTAAAACCGCTTCAATAAATCGTTTCTTAAAAAATGTACTATATAAAACAAAGTTATTTTTCTAAAGGAGGGCAAGGTAAAAAAAATTACTTTAACTCACCTAATATTCCACCTCATTTTTTACTATTTCCCACGAATTGGCTCACAATATTCAAATAAAATTTTGATTTTACAACATTCCCTTTAATTTTTTTTTTGCCTGCATTGCTCCAAAGGACAATTTCAGAGTTTCCTGCATAACCTGAAGGGAAAGAGGGCAAATAAATATTTTTTCAGCAAAACACAAAATCTATTTGCTTAACAGCGCTATAACCGCATGAATATGCTGTTCCGGTAAACCACAACTTAAGCCCGAGCACAAATAAAAATTGGTAGCTCCTTCCCGGTACTTTTCCCGCAGCATGGCTATGGATGAGGGTTTTGTAGTAAAATAGCTGCGCAACGCAGGAAAATAATATTCTTGCCACAATGCCGATTGTGCCGCAGCATCATCGCCGGCAATCACTAACTGCCGAATACCATAAATATATTGCTGTAGGAAAATGGCCCATCGGCTGAAAGAGAGCGGATATCGCAATACCGTTGCCGCCATAGCCTGCATCATATTGTAGCTGCGCTCCGTCCAATCACTCCGCTCCAACAGGTTGCCGGCATCCCATAATACCTGCATCATAAGCGCGTTGGCAGAAGGCAGCGCACCATCATAAACCTCTGTTTTTCTTACAATGATATCCTGTTGTTGTTTTGCGGAAAAATAAAAAAAGCAATGCTGCGCATCACTGAAATCCATGATAGCATATTCTATAAAAGTTTCCGCAGAAGTAATATAGGAAAGCTGCCCGCTGCTTCCAGCCAGGTGTAATAAAGCTTGTATCAGACAGGCATAATCTTCTAACTTGCCTTCAATCCTGGCTTCACCATTTTTATAAACATGAAAAAGCCGTTTGTCTTTTCTTACAAAACAACTCAACATCGCATCCATGTGCGCCAATGCCTGCTGCATATAGGTTTCGCTGCCCAAGGCAATAGCTGCATCGGTAAGAGCACGGTTCATCAAGGCATTCCAAGACAGCAGCATTTTATCATCCGTTGCCGGAGGTATTCTTTGCTGCCGGGCTTCAAAAAGCCGTTTCCGATGATCGGACAAAAGCTGCTTCCAGTCTTCCTGTGAAAGGCCCCATTCCTTTTTAACCGTTTCCGCATCCTTATTAATATGCAAAATATTGGTTCCTTCCCAATTACCTTCCTCGCGGATGCCATAATATGCCGCAACGGCAGGGTGTGCATCCGGCAAAGCCTCCTGCCATTCCGAAAATGTCCAGGTATAATATTTCCCTTCTTTTCCTTCCGAATCCGCATCCAGCGCACTGTAAAACAAACCGGATGCATCGCGCAGTTCTCTGTTGCAAAAATCAATAGTGGCTATGATAACTTCCTTATAACAAGCTGCTCCGGATATTCGGTAAGCATCGCAAAGTACACTGATTAACAATGCATTATCATAGAGCATCTTTTCAAAATGCGGCACTAACCATTGTTTGTCCGTAGCATATCGGGAAAAACCGCCTCCAATCTGATCATAAATTCCGCCGGCAATCATACCGTCTAAAGTGTTAAGTGCATGTTGCCGGGAAGTTTCATTTCCGGAAAAATGTGCATGTTCCAATAAGTATTGTACCGCCTGTGTGGAAGGAAATTTGGGTGCAGGGCCAAAACCGCCATACTCCGTATCCCCATCCCGAAGCAGATGTGCCGCAATTTGGTCAGAAAGTACTTTTTCCAAAACGACGGCATCTCCTGCGCTTAATTCCGAAGCATTTTTTAAATGCAGCGTCAGTTGTTCTGATTGTCGGATAATTTCCGCTTCCTGAGTGTCCCAACTGCGGGTTACAGCTTGTAGCACCTCCGTCCACGATGCCCGTCCGTAAGCCGGTCTCGGAGGGAAATAAGTGCCGCCGTAAAAAGGTTTACGATCGGGAGTAACAAACATATTCAGCGGCCATCCACCCTGACCCGAAACCGACTGAAGCGCATCCATATATAAATGATCCACATCAGGATGCTCCTCTCTGTCCACTTTAATGCAAACGAAATGTGCATTCATCAACGCCGCCACGGCTTCGTCTTCAAAGCTTTCCCGCTCCATAACATGGCACCAATGGCAGGCAGCATAGCCGATGCTGACCAATACCGGACGATTTGTTTTTTTAGCTTGTTCAAATGCTTCATCACCCCAGGGATACCAATCCACGGGATTTCCGGCATGTTGCAATAAATAAGGACTGCTTTCGTATTGAAGTCGGTTCATAAAGGTGAATTATGGATTTTGGATTAATTTATTTCACCTGCTGCAACGCTACCAATTTTGCATAAAAACCCTGTTGTTGCATCAGAGCATCATGCGTTCCGCGTTCTACAATTTCTCCCTGATTCAGCACAATAATTTCATCGGCATCGCGCACGGTGGAAAGCCGGTGAGCGATGATGATACAGGTACGGAGTTGCATCAGTTCATTAATGGCGTCCTGCACCATGCGCTCCGATTCGGTATCCAAAGAAGAGGTGGCCTCATCCAGAATTAATATCGGCGGGTTTTTAAGCAGTGCTCGCGCAATAGTTATTCTTTGTTTTTCTCCGCCGCTCAGCCGGGATCCTCTATCGCCGACAAGAGTTTGATAGCCTTCTTTTTTTCTGAGGATAAAATCATGAGCGCCAGCCATTTTGGCTGCATCCTCTACTTCCTGTGGCGTAGCACCGCCCGTACCTAATGTAATATTATTATATATGGTATCGTTAAATAAAATCGGCTCCTGAGATACCACGCCCATCAACCTTCTCAAGTCGTATATTTTATAGTCGCGCACATCTCGTTTATCCAGCAATATTTGCCCTTCCGTAACATCATGAAAACGCGGGATCAGATCAGCTAAAGTACTTTTCCCGGCGCCGGATGCACCCACCAGCGCTATCACTTTCCCTTTAGGGATAACCAAATTAATATTTTTCAGGACGGTTTTATTTCCATAAGAAAAACTAACGTCTTTAAATGTTATGGCTTGCTCGAACTGATGAACCGGCGATGCATTTCCCTTTTCTTTCAGCACATTTTCCACCTGTAAAAATGCGGAGGCTCGGTCTAATGCAGCGCTTCCTTTTTGCATATTATAAAATGCGCCGGAAAGATTTTTCAGAGGGTTGATAATCTGATAAAACAATCCGATAAATGCGATAAACCAAGGACCGGTTAATGCCGTATCTTTTTTAAAAATCAGCCATCCGCCATACCACAAAATCACACAAACGACTAAGATGCCCAATGTTTCGGAAAGGGGCGATCCGGCATCTCTGCGGGCTGCTATTTTATTTCGGACACGAAACAAGGTATTATTGATCCGGCGAAAACGAAGCTGCTGATGTCTTTCCGCATTAAAAGCCTTCACGACACGCATACCCGACAGGGTTTCGTCTAAAGTGCCCAGCATTTCGCCCAGTTGTTCCTGCGCCTGATTAGAAGGACGTTTCAGCGTACGCCCCACTCTTCCGATTAATAATCCGGCTAAGGGTAAAAACAACACTAAGAATAAAGTCAGGGATGGGCTGATCAGCAACATAGATACTAAGGTGATGATGATCGTGATGGGTTCGCGAATGACGGTTTCCAATACACTGATTATGGAAACCTCTATTTCGTTCACATCATTAGTCATTCTTGAGATCAGATCACCTTTTCGTTCTTCATTAAAAAAGCCAAGAGGTAAATTCAGCGCTTTGTGGAAGAGATCATCCCGAAGCTGCCGGATGATGCCATTCCGTAAGGGATTCAGGATGAGTTGAGACAAATAAATAAACAGGTTTTTGAGCACGGTAAAAACCACAACAATGATTACCGAATAGCTCAATGCCGTGAGTTTATCTTCCCGCAGGATAATATCATTAAACCATTGTGTAATGGAGCTGATGACATTGTTGCCGGCTCCGGACACCGGCTGTACGCCTACAAACAACACCTGCAATACGGGTGCTATCATCGAAAAAGAAAACAGCGAAAATACGACCGCCAACAGGCTGGTAAGAAAATACAACGCTATCTTTCCTTTATAGGCTTTCAGGTAGCGAAGCAATTTGAATAAATTTTTCATTTCAACATTCTACTCCGCAAAGAAACGTAAGATTAGACAAAGGGCATAAAGTTTTCGGCAGGTTGCCTGTTTTGACGCATAAATGGCCTTGCTGGAGGCAATTTTACCGAACAGCACTTGAACCAAAAGAAGAAAATAAAACTTAGAAATTAAATCGAAAATTCGCATTATTACCAATTTTTGGCAATTTTGAAGAAATGCTATTCAAGAGAGAGTAGATAGTGGAATTGCCCACGATTTTGACCCGAAAAAAATCTTGAAAATTTAAAAGCAAGACAGCAGGAAGATCGCCAAAATATAAAGCCATTACGGTTATATGTCTGCCGTAATAGTCAAAAGTGCATTCACTCCGATCAGGCATGAAAATACTTCGCCTAAATCTTGATAGCAATTCTGAAAATCCTTTAACTTCACGGCTGGCACGATGAAGGCAACTGTTTCCTCTTAGAATTTGTTTAAGTTTTATTGATGAAATTTATTCTACAGCTATTTTGAGCGAAACGAGGCGAATGTTGCAGACATTGTAGGCCACTATAGCGAAAAATTCAACGAAATTGCAGCCAACAATAGCCCAAGAAGATCATTGAATAAATTTCAAACAAGCTCTTAATGCTTCCGGCGATTTTTTCGTTATCATAAGTAAAAATATCCCATTGATGTATTAGGATGGTGCATTGTTGCTGTTTTGCGTTTTTACTTTCTTACTTTTGACTTTAACAAACAAGTTTATGACGATTATTATAAAAAATGCTACGGTTGTTAATGAGGGCAGCCGGCAAATCGCTGATGTACTGATCCGGGAAGGCCGTATTGAAAAAATTGCCGCGCATATTGACTATTCCGGTGCAGCACGGGAGATTAATGCAGAAGGTAAATGGCTGCTGCCAGGTGTTATTGACGATCAGGTGCATTTTCGGGAACCGGGACTTACCCACAAAGCTACCATAGCCACCGAATCAGCGGCAGCAGTTGCCGGCGGCGTTACATCCTTCATGGAAATGCCCAATACCAACCCGCCTGCACTCACTCAGGAATTGTTAGAGGACAAATACGCTATTGCTTCCGCCGTATCTCCGGCTAATTATTCGTTCTTTATGGGCGTATCCAACGACAATGTGGAAGAAGTGCTGCGTACCAACCAAAAGAAGGACAGCGTTTGCGGTGTGAAAATCTTTATGGGAAGCAGCACGGGCAATATGCTCGTAGATAATTACGTAACCCTGCGAAAAATTTTCTCCGAAACCGAACTCCTCATCGCTACGCATTGCGAAGATGAACGGATCATCAAAGCGAACAAAGCGAAGTATCCTGATGCCGACAATGCTTCCTTTCATCCGCTGATACGCGATACGGAAGCCTGTTTTGAGTCTTCCTTTTCGGCAGTGCAGTTAGCCAAGCAAAATGATACCCGACTGCATATTTTGCATATCACTACCGCAAAAGAATTGCAGTTGTTTACCAATCTTTTTCCATTAAAAGATAAACGGATCACCTGTGAGGTATGTGTGCATCATCTGCATTTTACTGCGGAGGATTATGAACAATTAGGTACGCTGATTCAATGCAATCCTGCTATTAAAGCTGCGGAAAACAAAGCTGCGCTATGGGATGCTTTATTAGATGATCGCTTAGACGTGATTGCTACCGATCATGCGCCACATACCTGGGA
>Ga0222423_1001075_pt1 | contig 13948 bp, 10 predicted proteins | sample 3A0metagenome_FD_182472 | JGI IMG/M metagenome (GOLD analysis project Ga0222423, IMG submission 182472) | Enriched microbial communities from leaf-cutter ant dump, University of Wisconsin, Madison, United States - 3A0 (version 2) | ecosystem: Environmental > Terrestrial > Nest > Insects nest >...
CTACCGGCAACTGGCGTCGGAAAGCTGTGACGGCGGCGAAAACTGGTCACAGGCGGTCGTGACCAACATGCCGGATTCACGTTCCAAGCAAAGCGCGGGCAATCTGCCGGACGGGCGGGCCTTTCTCGTCAATGCGCCCAATGCCGATCGGGTACGCATCCCTCTGGCCATTACCCTGAGTGCGGACGGGCGCTGTTTTACGCACAGCTATCTGTTGCGCGGGGCGTCCGATCTTCAGCCTTTGCGGACTGAGGGGAAATACAAACGGCCCGGCTATCATTACCCAAAAAGTGTGATCTGGAAGGATCATCTGTATGTCGGCTATGCCACCAACAAGGAAGATGTGCAGATTACACGCGTGCCTCTGAGCGCCTTGGAAACCAAACCGGAGCGCCATTGCACTTCTGAATAACAGGACAGGAAACAGATGAAAAAACGGCATTTGCGGTTGACGGCGGCCCTGCTGCTGGGGGGGATGTTACCGGTTGCGGCTCAGGCAGAAACGCCTGCCCCCTATCTTGATCCGTCCCTGACGGCAAAGGCGCGGGCGGCCGATCTGGTGTCGCGCCTGACGCTTGAGGAAAAGGCGACGCAGATTCACAATGACGCGGCGGCGATTCCGCGCCTCAATATACCGGCCTATGAGTGGTGGAACGAAGGCCTGCATGGGGTGGCACGCGCCGGTGAGGCAACCGTCTTCCCGCAAGCTATCGGGATGGCGGCGACGTGGGATGTGGCACTCATTAAGCAGGTCGCCGATGTTACCGCTACCGAATTTCGCGCCAAGAACCTGAAAGCCCGTGCGGCAGACGGCAGCACAAAGCGGTATCAGGGCCTGACCGTGTGGTCGCCCAATGTCAATATCTTCCGCGATCCGCGCTGGGGACGCGGACAGGAGACATGGGGCGAAGACCCGCATCTGACCAGCCGCATGGGTGTGGCTTTCATTCAGGGCCTTCAGGGCGATGATCCCGATCACCCCAAGACCATAGCGGCCGTCAAACATTATGCCGTCCATAGCGGCCCCGAAGCCGACCGTCATTTTGATGATATTCATCCCTCAAGGCGCGATGTGGTTGATACCTATATGCCCGCCTTTCATGCCGCGGTGACCGAGGCGAAGGTGCAGGCCCTGATGTGCGCCTATAATGCCATTGACGGGTATCCGGCCTGTGCCAATCCGGTCTATATGCAGGACATATTGCGGCGGGACTGGCAATTTACCGGCCATGTGGTGTCTGACTGTGCGGCCATTGCCGATTTCTATCTGCCGACCTCGCACAAATGGGTCAAAAGCCCCGAAGAGGCGGTGGCCGAAGCGCTCAGGGCCGATACCGACCTGATCTGCGATTTTCCCGCCAATGCCACGGCGCAACCGGTAACGGCGGTCAGGGCCGTCAGGGCCGGTCTGTTGCCCGAAGCCGATCTGGATGAGGCGCTGGTGCGCCTGTTTGAAGCGCGCATCCGGCTGGGGCTTTATGAGGCCGCAGGCACAGGCCCGTGGGGCCATATTACGGCGGCAGATTATGACACGCCGGAACATCGGGCGCTGGCGCAGAAGACGGCGGAATCGGCGATGGTCTTGCTGAAAAATGACGGGCTTCTGCCGCTGAAAGGGGATCCGCAGCGCATTGCCGTCATCGGGCCGAACGCCGACAGCATTGACGCGCTGGTCGGCAATTATAACGGTACGCCGTCAAAGCCGGTGACCATAGTTGACGGCCTCAGGGCGCGCTATCCTCAGGCTGAAATCACCTATGTCGAAGGGACGGGCTGGGTCGCGCCGCCGCTTGAGGATGTGCCGGACACGGCCCTGTGTGTCGATGCGGCCTGCACGCAAAACGGCATAGAGCAGGCGGAATATGACAATCTGCGGCTTGAAGGCACGCCGGTGAAGGTCAGTACGGAAAAGAATATTACCTTCCGCTGGGGCTGGCCGGATCGGCAGCAACGCGACACGACCATAGGCTGGTCGGGCTATCTCAGGGCGGATGAAAGCGGGGCCTATCGGTTCCGCTTTACCGGCGATGACGGTTATCGCATCTGGATCGATGATCAACTGATTGCCGATGTCTGGGACATTGCCTGGCCGACCTCGGACAGTGAGGTGCCGCTCGAGGCGGGCCGCACCTACAGGATTCGTGTTGAGGCGGCGCAAAAAGGTGTGCGTGAGGATCAGAAACTGCAATGGAGCCGCCCGAGTGCCGGTGGCGAAAAGGCGCTTGAGGCCGCGAAGAAGGCTGATCTGGTGGTCTTTGCGGCGGGTCTGACGGCGCGGCTTGAGGGCGAGGAGATGCGGGTCAGTGCGCCGGGCTTTGCCGGAGGCGACCGCACAAGTCTTGATCTGCCGGCACCGCAGCAGAATATGCTTGAGGCCCTGCACGCCACGGGCAAGCCGGTCGTGCTGGTGCTGATGAACGGCAGCGCCCTGAGCGTCAACTGGGCCGATCAGCATATACCGGCAATCATCGAAGCCTGGTATCCCGGCGGTGAGGGCGGCCATGCCGTGGCGCGCCTGATTGCCGGTGATTATAGTCCGGCGGGGCGGTTACCGGTCACCTTCTACCGTTCTGCCGATCAGTTGCCGCCGTTCAGGGAGTACAATATGGACGGGCGCACCTATCGCTATTTTGACGGTGAGGCCTTGTATCCCTTCGGTCACGGCCTGAGCTATACGCAGTTCAGCTATGGCCAGCCGACCCTGAGCCACAAAACCGTCAGGGCCGGTGACAGCGTGACCGTGAAGGTTACCGTCACCAACAGCGGCCCGCGCGATGGCGATGAGGTGGTGCAGCTCTATGTCTCACGCGGTGGGGCGGGAGCGCCGATCCGCGCGCTGAAAGGGTTTAAACGTCTGTCGCTGAAGGCCGGAGACAGTCAGGTCGTAAGTTTCGATCTGGAGGCCGCCGCCCTGAGTGTGGTCGATGCCGCAGGCGTGCGGCGGATCGAGGCTGGAACCGCCGATATCTGGGTCGGCGGCGGGCAGCCGATAAGCCGTGCCGGACTGCCACCGGCGGCAGGGATGGCCTTGTCGCTTGAGGTGACAGGGACGGCAGAGCTTCCGGCTTACTGACGGTATTTAGTTACGGGGAAGTATTTGTCTGTGACTGATTAAAGTATTCGCGTATGCGAAAGGAAAGACATTTATCGATTTCTTATAAATTTTGCTTGTGTCTTTCTATAAAATTTATGTGTTCAGGCGTAATTTAGACCCTGAGGGGGCGGCAGGCTGTGACGGCTTACCGCGCCCCCGACGGGTGGCGCCGCAGCGTACAGTAACCGCCAGGATGAGCCATCCGGCATTGGTGACGCATAAGAGACGATTTCAAAAGGGTTGGAGTCTGAGGCGAAAAGGCGTTTCTTCGAGAACCGAAGCGCAGCGTACTAAAGTACGTGAGCATCGGAAGCGCAGAAGAGGCGTCTTTGCAGGCCGGAAAACGGCCTTTTGCAACGTCTCTTATCTTTCTGAAGGCAGGAGATGAACATGCCTACTGTACAAAACGATCCGATGTTTACCCATAGGCCCGTACCGACCGAAGACACGCTGAAAGGGAGCTGGCACTGGCCTGCCATCGGGCTGGCAGCGGTGATACTGGCCTTGCTGTTCGTGATGCTGACCCATGTGCCGCGTGGCCCCGATCATCGGGTTATGTCGCAGACCATGTCCATAGCGGCGGAAACGCGCTGAGCCTTACGGGGACGTGCAGAAACGACGGTTTTGGGCCGGGACGATCTTTTTGGAAGGTCGCTTTAGGGCGTGTTCCGTTCAAAATGAATCGGAATAACGCTCTGACTTTTTGTTTCAACGCGCTTTTTAATCCGAAAAGTGCGCCACACTTTTCGGAAAGCGCTCTAGGTGTCCTGAGCGTGATGGCCGAGGCCCATCCCTAAGCTCATGCCCATACCACCGCCCATTCCGCCACCCCCCATGCCCATGCCTCCACCGCCAGCATTGCCCCCGCGTCCGCCGCCTTCGCCGTCTCCCTTGCCCTTGCCGCCGCCTGAGGCCTGACGTGAGGGGCCCTGGTGCGGGATGGCGATGTGGGACGCAATGGGGGTCAGATCGAGCGCCTTGCGGATAAAGTCACGCAGGGAAATAACCAGTTCGCCGGTCTGGATCAGGCGGCCTTCGACCATATCGGTCGCGATGCGGGCGGCCAGTCTGACCTGTTCGTCGGTACCGAGCAGGATAATATCGGACAAGGCCGCTTCGACGGCATCGCGCGTCCGCCGCGCCCGTTCGGCGGCAACGGAGGACAGGGCCACAGCCTGATTTTCATCGTTTTCGTTGCGCTTCATCAGATCGCGCAAATGCGCCGGATCGACATGCAACTCACCGGTAAAGGAGCCGCCAAGCACCTTATAGGCGGCAATCAGGGTGCGCAGGCGTTCGTTGATCTGACGGTTCATGCGTTGCTGGCGTTGCTGAATGGTCAGCATCATCACCACCCTTATGCCGACACCGATAAGCGCGACGAGGGCCAGGCCGAACAGGCTGGTGATTATGGTCTGCCAGTTGCTGAAATCAAGATAACGCATGGCAGGACTATGGCCAGAATTGCGGGGAATGGCAATGTGACTTTCAGGTCATGGTAATCGGGGGTTTAAGTTTGCTGATCCGAGGGGTGAGAAAAAATCATATGGGCCGGTCAGGGCGGGTAATGGATAAATTAAAATCCATATGATAGGAAATAGAGTAATGTCTTTCTATCCACCGTCAGCAAAGGGTCATTTCCATGACCATCCGCCCGAGTTCCGTGACCTCAGCCGCCGTCATGCCTGCGCAACTGGTGTGGTATGCCCGCTGTCCGACGCTTACGGCCATGGGGCTTCTGGCGCATCGCGGGGCCTTGCAGCGGGCCTTTCTGCGTGATCCGGTCAATTTCGTTTCCGTGCGTGAAACCTCGCAACCCAGCGTCAGGCAGGGCTATCTCGATCATAGCCTGCCCAATCTGGTGCGCGAAGGGGATGCGGCGACGGCCCTGTGGTCATACGGGCTGAATGAGCGCTCGCGGTTGCTGGCGATCGGGCATACCTGGCACACGGTGCTGGTGGTCACCTCAGGCCGCAGTTCTGTTACACGCCTGAGTGATCTTGAGGGGCGGACACTGGCTTTGCCGCGTGAGGCCGGGCCGTTTTCACCGGCGCGGGTACGGGCGCTCAGGGCATGGGAGGCCATATTGGACGTGGCGGGTGTGTCTCTGAAAAATATCGCCTTTCATAATATCATCGCCGATCATCCTTCGACACCGTTTGGCGATATTGCCCGCCGTGAAGTTGAGGCCGTGCTGGGTGGTCAGGCCGGGGCTGGTCTTCTGTTCGGCGCCAAGGGGCTTGAGCTGGCGCGAGCGGCGAATCTGAAGATCGTGCATATGTTCACGCCTGAGGACATTCGCGACGATCCGCGTCTGGAGGGGCTGATCGAGTTGCGCAGCCTGACGGTGGACTATCCGTTTTTCGAGGCAAACAAAGCGGTGGTGGCGCGGCTGGTGGACAGCCTGAGCGAGGTGAGCGGGTGGGCGCAGCGTTTTCCCAAAGAAGCGCTCAGTCATGTGGCGCATGAGGGCATGGTCGAAGTTTCCGATGCGGAAAAGGCCTATGGGCGCTTGCTGGCTGAGGGGGCGGCTTTGGGGCTTGAGGACTGGCGCTGGCGGCATCTGGAGGCGCTGTGCGACTGGCTGAAGGCGCGTCAGGCTATTGGCGGGGCAATGTCATTAAACACATGGCGCGCCTGAGACATACAGATTCCCGATTTGACAAACGGGCGCGTGCAGGCATGGGGCAGGCGGATCAGGTCTGATAAATGAATTGTAAAATGTGTTCACAGGCCTATTATCATATTCTGGGTTACAAATAACTGATTCCGTGACCGGAGGCTCCGACTTTGGCTCGTGACAGCACGCAACATAACAAGACCTTGGAAAAGACAGAAGATTTGGAAGATACAGGTGGGGAAAAGGAAAAGGGCGGCGCAGCGGCCCTGACCCTGATGCGCGGGCTTGAGGTTCTGGGCCGTGTGGCCAAGGGCGACAACAGCCTGCCGAAAATATCCAAAGCGCTGGGGCTGAATAAATCGACCGTGCATCGTCTGGCCTCGACGCTGGTGGATGCCGGTTTCCTGTCCTTTTCGCAGCGCGAAGGCTATGCGCTGGGGACGCGGCTTCTGGAACTGGGCCATGCCGCGCAGCAGCAGATCACCCTGACGCGGGTGGCGCATGATTATCTGGTGCGGCTGGCGGCGGATACGGGCGATACGGTAAACCTTGGGGTGCTGGACGGGCATCAGGTGCATTATATCGACAAGATCCCCGGCACGCGCCGCATCGAGGTGCGCTGCGTGATCGGTGAACGTCAGTATCTGCGTCCGACGGGGCTGGGCAAGGCGCTGCTGTTCGACGAGAACGAGGATAAGCTGCGTGAGGTCTATCACCGCGAGGCGCGTGAATTTCCGAACTATCGCTATGACCTCAAGGGCTGGCTGGACATCATGAAGGTCTATCGCGCCGAAGGCTATGCCATGGATATGGACGAGAACGAGGATCGCGTGCGCTGTGTCGCTGCGCCGATCCGCGATATGTCCGGCGCGATCATTGCCGCCATCTCGGTATCGAGTGCGGCGCAATATATGGACGATGAGCGCATCGAAACCCTGAAAGGCTATGTCGGCGAGGTCACCTCAGCCATCAGCCGCGAACTGGGGTATAAGGGCTGACCGTCTTTTGAAACAGTCTCTTAGAGAAAGTTTCCGGAGCCTGTTCCGTTCATATTGAATCGGAACAAGGCTCCGGCTTTTTGTTTTGACGCGCTTTTTATCCGAAAAGGGCGTTACACGTTTCGGAAAGCACCCTAAAGGGCCGGTTTCAGACAGGTGTTGGCAAGGGCGATATAGTTGTCCCAGTCATAGGGTGTCAGGGCGTGCGGGCCGGTACGCAGATGATAGGCTATGCGGCTATGGACCGGGCTTTCGGGCGCGGGGAAGTCCTGAAGATCGAGGCCGCCGGCACCCAGCAGGCGATAGACCGGATCGGCGCCTTTGGCCGCCAGAAACTCACCGCGCGGATCAGACCACCAGTCTTCGGTAGCACTGGCGATATAGACCGGACGCGGGGCGATCAGGGCGATCAGCTCATGCTGATCCACCGGCAGGTCAGGCACGCGGCCAACATAGGATTTGAAGCGTGGTGCAAACCAGTAGGCGGGCAGATGCGTCAGGGTTTCGCCGAAATTGCGCCGGAACAGCGAGGCGCCGCCTTCGCCGGAATCATTGCTGACGACCATAGCGAAACGTTCGTCTGAGGCTCCGGCCCACAGGGCGGCCTTGCCGTAACGGGAATGACCGGCCACGATGATGCGGGCGGCATCCACCTGAGGCAGGCCCGACAGATAGTCATAGACGCGGCTCAGGCCCCACGCCCAGGTTGCCAGCGCGCCCCAGCGGGCAGGATCGTCTTCGCGGGTACCGAAAAAGGGCTGGAGGCTGTCGAGGAACTTGTCTTTGGCGTCGGGATAGAGGTCACCGGCGGCAAAGGTGGCCACGCCGTATCCGGCGTCAATCAGGCGCGCGACCGGCCAGCTTTTGGCCTCAACGCCACGGGCGGCTTCGGTGGCGTGGTGATCGACTATGCCGGTGCCGCGATTGAACCAGGCTTCGGAAAGGCGGATCGCCGGATCGGGCTGAATGGCCTGATTGCCAAGGAAATTAAGCCCGACAAAGACCGGTGCCTGCGGCACATCGGCGGGCAGATAGACCAGAAGGTCGAGTTTCGGGCCATTGGCCTCATCCGAAAAATGCAGCCGGATCTGATGGCGGAGCGCCTTGCCGCCAAGAGCAGGCGTCGGGGCCTCGAACGGTTCGGCGCGCAGGCTGACCGGTGTATCGGGGCTATGGCCATAGACATGATCTTTGAAAAGCTGAAGCAGCTCAGGGCGGCGTATGTTGCGCCACATATCGGCGTTGGTGACCGGTGTGCCGTCTTCGAGGCGCAGCGGATCGGGCAGGCTGTAGGCCCTGACCCGTGCCTCGTCACGATTGGCATCGGCGGGCTGCGCCCTGAGGCCTGCCGGTGTCACAAGACAGGCGGCAAGGGCGGTAAGGACAGTGCGGCGGTGAGTCATGATCAGCCTCGGAACGGGAGACACAAAAAAAGGGTTCAGGTTACACAGGTAACCTGAACCCGAACCGGGCGCACCGCAAGGCCCTTGTCATCTCTCTGCGGGGAGACGACAAGGGGGAGGGGGCGGGGCCTGTTCCGTTCAACCGTCTCCAAGAGACGGTTCCCAAAGGGTCGTTTCCTGGTCTGCAAAGACGCCTCTTCTGCGCTTCCGATGCGTAACGGCCAATGTACGCTGCGCTTCGGTTCTCGAAGACACGCCTTTTCGTCTCAGACTCCGACCTTTTGCAACCGTCTCTAAGGCACTCATTTTGTTTTACGCGCTTTGTTGTCCGAAAAGCGCCTAAAACTCAGCGCGCAGGCCGAAGGTGATGCGGCGACCGGACAGTTCGTACATGGTCGGGAAGGACGGGTCCATCGTGTAACCGGTGGTCGCCTCATTGGTCATGTTGATGCCCTCGAAGCTGACCTGAACGTGGTCGGTCAGGTCATAGCTGGCGGAAATGTCGAGCTGGCCGTAGCCGTCGCGCCAGATCGGGTACATCTCATAGCCGATGGCTTCGACATATTTGTCCTTATAGTTATAGGACAGGCGGGCGTCGAAGCGGTCGTTTTCATAGTACAGGGTGACATTATAGGTGCTGTCGGCCAGACCGATCGGCGGAGTCGGGATCCCGTCCAGAGCCGACTGACCGCTCAGGGAGCTGTCGAGCAGGGTGTAGTTGGCATTGATCCCGAAACCTTTGAGCGGCGCATAGATCAGGCCGAACGGCACCACGGCCACCAGCTCGACGCCGTTGACATCATAAGAGCCTTCGGCATTGACCGGCTGATAGACGTCGAAGTCATAAACACCATCAAGCGTGCCATTGGCATTGAGCTTGGTGACGTCCCTGACCACACCGGTCAGGGCCTGACGCACGACGCCTTCGATCTTTTTGTTGAAATAGGAGATCGACAACAGGCCGCCTTCGGGGAGATATTTTTCAAGACCGATTTCCCATTGTTTGGCGAAGGTCGGCTTGAGGTTCGGGTTGCCGTCGGTAAAGCTGAACGAATTCCAGTTGGCCGTGCGCTTATAGGCAAGGTCGGTCAGGGCCGGACGCATCAGGGTCTCCGAGGCCGCGCCGCGCAGGATGAGATCAGGTAGCACTTCCGCCGTAAAGTTCAGGCTGGGCAGAAGTTTGCGATAGCTGCCGTCGCTGGATACCGGTGCGGCGGTATAGCCGGAAGACCCGTCGTCGTTCTGGATCTGGTGATAGCCGGCCGAGGTGACCGAGGTATCGACATAGCGCACGCCGCCATTGACCGATACCGGCACATAACCGATGTCGAAATTCAGGTCAGCCATGGCATAGGCGCTGAAGACCTGTTCCGACACTTCGTAATACTGGCCCGGATCGAAGGGCGTGACAAAGCCGTCATAGCGGAAGGTGCGACGGGCATAATCATTGGATACCTGACTCCAGTTCAGGTCGCGCGCGCTGTAGTCGCCGCCGGGCACCAGATCGCCGATGGGGGTCAGTTCACTTTCGGTCAGCTTGCGGGTCTTGAACCAGGCGCTGCTGCCGGCTTCAGGCCCCTGAATGTTCAGGGCGCCGTACTGGCGTTCCTTGGTCTTATCCGTGTAGCGGGCCCCCAGTTGCACGCTGGTCAGGGCCGGGAAGCTGTCGAAGGAAAAGTGACGCGTATAATCGACCTGAGCGGCGTATTTGTCGTCCTTGATGCCTTCGTAGGTCGTTTCATAGGCCTCGAAATAATAGCTTTCGGGCGAATTATACATATCGAAGCCGCCGGAATTGGCGCTCGGGATCGTCTCGCCGCCGCGTGACGTCCAGCGGGTGCGCGACGGGGCATAGGCGACGTGTTTCAGATTGGCATAGTCGAGTGTCTTTTCCGCGCCGGAATAGCCTGCCAGTGCGTGCAGCGTCCAGTCTTCGCCGCGCCAGTTCAGTTCCGTACCGAACTGGCTGTAGTCGGTGCGGTTGAGATATTCCTTGCCGAGCATTTCGTGCTGGGTGGCGGTGTAGGAGACGTCACGCAGCACGACCATGCCATAGTCGGCCAGAGTCGTGTCATCATAGTCATGGATCGTCTCAAGCGTGCTGATGCTTGAGGCCGAATAGGCGGCGATGTCGTATTCGTCCTCATTGGTGTCATAGCTGCCGATCATCGCGTCGAAGGCCAGATTGAAGCGCGAAGACGGTTTATATTGCAGCGACAGGGTGGCGCCCCACTGATCCTGATCGTTCACATAAACGCGGTCGCCGACCTTGTCCTGAAAGATCAGGCGATCGACTTCCTGCTTGTCCTTGCGGTTTTTGACGATGATACCGGCATCGCGTTCCAGCACGGCCGCGGCCTGATCACCGCGTCCGTCGGTGGCGCTCAGGAAGCGCGACAGCGGACGGAAATTGATGCCCGAATTGGAGTCTGTGCGGTTGGTGCGCTGTGCGGTCGAGAACGAGGCCAGCGCCCCCCACGATCCCCAGGTCTTGCTGGCGAGAAACGAGATCTTGGGGTCGCGCTTTTCGGAGATGGAATTATAGGCGCTTTCGACGGAGGCCACCAGTTTGGGGCCGGAATAGTCGAACGGGCGCGCCGTGGAAATATTGACCGAACCGGCAATGCCGCCTTCTTCGTCGGCGGCGGTCGGGGATTTCTGCACCGTGACCTGCTGGATGATTTCCGAAGCGAAGATGTCGAATTCGACGTCACGGCCGCCGCTGCCGGAGGCGGTGGCCAGCTTGTTGATGGTGACGAAGGTGAAATCGCCCGGCAGGCCACGCACCATGACGCGACGGCCCAGACCGCGATTGCGTTCGATGGTCACACCGGGGATGCGTTGCAGGGCCTCGGCCAGATTCTGTTCCGGAAAATTGGCAACGTCGGTGGCGACGATGGAATCGGAAAAGCCGATATTCTTGCGCTTCAGGTCAACCGCCTGTTCCAGACTGCGGCGATAGGTGCCGGTGACGATGATATTTTCGACCTCGCTGTCGGCCTCAGCCGCCGCAGTAACCGTTTCTGCGACCTGCGCCGATGCAAACAAAGGTGACGCTGCGGCCACGACAAACAGCGCCGTCGTGCAAAGAATGTGTTTTTTCATTATTGACCCCAAACTGACATGGCCCCAAGGCCCGATGCGGCCCTCTTTAGCGATGGTGCATGACAGTTTGATATCAACGGGCCTGAACGGCTGGGGAAAGTACGATTGGGGAAAGTTCTGAAGCCCTCAGGGTCGTTGCAGACAGGTTTTGGGGATATGGGTGATGCGGCAGGCCAGATCGGCCTCACCCGACGCCACGACATAGTGGTCGCCGCCATCGGCAATGCCTGTGGTGAATACGACATCACGAATATAGATCTGAGGCTCAAGCGGCGCGGTCAGGGCCGGATTGGCCTCAAGCAAGGGGGTGGATCGGGTGTGGAGGACGTGGCTCGGGTCGTCGGCCGCCAGCAGGGACACATAGGTACGATAGATGCCGACGATTTCCTTAGGCTCGACGCCATGCCACAGGCTGAGCCAGCCGTCTTCGGTCAGGATCGGGGGTGTGCCGCCGCCCATGCGCGCGGTGGCCACCGTGCCGGAGGCCGGACGCAGGCCGGGCTTGCGACAGGGTTTCCAGTACAGGCTGTCTTTTGACGTCGCCAGATTGATCGACGGGCCGGCGCGCCATTCGCTGCCCGGCGGATAGGCGAAATAGAGATCGCCGAGCGGGCGCGTCTGGGCCCAGTATTCGCCGTTGATCAGGCCCTCGAAGATCAGCATGTCCTTGTTCTGATGATCGAGGACGATATCGGCAAAGGCCCAGTCCAGACCGTTATCGGATGTATAGAGGGTGGTGGAATGGCGTTCGGGGGACACCGAGCAGGTGGTCATCAGCCAGCGGTCGCCGACTTTTGAAACGCGCGGGTCTTCGACGCCATAGGCTTGCAGGCTGTTTTGCGGGGCTATGGCCTTGTCGTAATGGATGGCCACACGCTGAAGGCCGTCAGGGGTCAGTTCCACCGGCAGGATCCACGACAGGGAGGTCAGGGCCATGATCTTCCAGCTGCCGCCATGCAGCAGGAACTTGCGCGGGTCGGCGGTATTGGCCAGTTCCAGCGGCCAGGCATCCAGTACATAGCCGTGCGCCTCGTCCCGGCGAATGGCATGGACATGGCCGCCGAAAATGGGGGTTTTCAGGGCTTCGGCCACGCGCACGAACAGGATGAGATTGCCGTTCGGCAGGCGCGTCATGCCGGGATTGAAGGCCCCCAGCACATAGGTTTCGACATTGAGCTGACCGGCCAGAGGCGATTTTGACAGGTCGATATCCTGCGGCGTGAGGATGAGCTGATCCACTTCATAATCGGACATAGGTTTGGCCCTGCCTGCTATCGAATGGTTTGATCTGATATCGTTGAAGTGCGCCGCAATCTGATATCAAATTCACGATACTAGGCATTGAGGTATAAGTTTGCATCATGGCTTGGGGCCGGTTTCATCAGGGGATGGTGAAGCCCTGTGACGGTTCTCTATGGCGCGCTTAGTTTCTTAAACGTGGCCCGCATAGGAAATTATCGCCTCTGCCCGTTTTGAACGGAACACGCTCTAAGCGCCTTGCGCGTGGCCGAAACGGTTTCCGCTTCGGTCAGGGGACGTTCGGCAACGGTTTTGGGCCGCAGCATGGCCTCGTCCGTGCCTTCTTCGGGGAAGGTTTCCGCATGATTATGTTTCAGGGCCTTTTCGCCGGTAAGTGCCACATTACGCGGACGGTTATCGTTTTGTCTGGTCATCGCAGCCTGTCCTTTGTGCCCCGCGACGTACAGGATGTAATAAGCCGGATAAGCGCACAATAAGAGATTGTTTCAAAAGGATCGTTTTCTGGCCTGCAAAGACGTATCTTCTGTGCTTCCGATGCTCATGTACCAATGTACGCTGCGCTTCGGTTCTCGAAGACACGCCTTTTCGCCCCAGAGTCTAAGACTTCCTCCAACCTTTTGAAACAGTCTTTAAGATTTGTCTCAGAAGGGTCTGTAGGGAAGTCATAAAAATTCAGCCGATGAAAATTTATCAATATTTATCTCAGTCCGTAACACAGGGCTGTGCCTTTTTACCTTTAGCTTCATAGGGTCTGACCTCTGTTTTATCAGGGCTTGTCCTGAGGCGGGCCGAAATTCAAAAGAGGAGGCAGATATGCGTGCAAATAATTGGCTGATGGGTGCCGGGCTTGGTGCCTTGTTGCTGGTAGCGGCTTGTGACAACCCGCGCGAAGAGATGGCGACTGAACCGGCCACTCCCGTAGCCTCTGAAAGCGTGGCCACAAGTCCGATGACGCCGATGTCGATGAACGACACTTCACAATTCCCCACCAAGGCCACTATTGGCGGTCTGTTCGAGGTCGAAACCAGCCGTCTGGCGGTGGAGCGCACTAAAAATGCAGCGCTGAAAACCTTTGCCCAGCGCATGATCGATGATCACACAGCAGCGAACGGGCAGCTCAAGACCGCCATTCAGGCCGAGGGTGCCGCCATCCCGCCTGAGACACTGGATGAGGATCATCGTAAAAAGCTCGACGATCTGCGCGCAGCCTCGGCGGATGATTTCGACGCCCGCTATATCAGCCTTCAGAAAGAGGCGCATGATCAGACCATCGATCTGTTTGAAGACTATGTGGCAGACGGCCCTGCCGGAGCGCTGAAGGATTTTGCCACCAAGACCCTGCCGACACTGAAGGCGCACAAGGCGGACATAGATAAGATTTCCGACGCGCGCTAGATCGGCATGAAATTTAGCTGAATCGGGGTTCCCAAATCAGAGACATTCTGATTCACTTTTTCCGACAGGAGGA
>Ga0222423_1001076_pt1 | contig 13923 bp, 12 predicted proteins | sample 3A0metagenome_FD_182472 | JGI IMG/M metagenome (GOLD analysis project Ga0222423, IMG submission 182472) | Enriched microbial communities from leaf-cutter ant dump, University of Wisconsin, Madison, United States - 3A0 (version 2) | ecosystem: Environmental > Terrestrial > Nest > Insects nest >...
AGCTCGTTTGATGTCGGCACTATGCCAGCTGCGGTGTTTTGCCATATTTCTTCCAATCTTATTCGGTAATATTCAGTGGTTGGCAGGGGCACGTGGAATCGAACCACGATCTAAGGTTTTGGAGACCTTTATACTAACCGTTGTACTATGCCCCTATACAGAAGACGATTATATCAGATATACATGCTTTAAAAAAGAAAAACCCTCCTATGTAACAGGAGGGGGTGGTCACCCCGAATATGAACGTTACGGGGTGACCTAGGGTTGGCAGTGCCTCCACGTAGCTCATGGAACACGATGAAGTTGCGACGTTCACGCAGGTATCATCGGAGCGATGTCGGATAGGTGACAACAAAGCTTCCAGTACCAACTCTAGTGTGGATGTCGTCTGCTACAACACCTACAAGGGGATAGACATGCAGGCGGAGCGACAACCTCCGGCACTTTTGGGCCTATCCAAGTGGCCCTCAAGCTAACATATAGTATCATAACTAAGCTAATAATGCAACATGTGCCCCTCCCCAGCCCGCACGAGTCTTTACGATGGTGCTATATCTTGCTACCATAAGCAGTACGAACATGGGAAAGGAATAATCATGCACGTTGTTGTAGTTGGCGGTGGATACGGAGGTGTAAAGGCGGCGCTTGAGTTGAGCAAACGTCACGTTGGTCGCATTACGCTAATTTCAAGTCACGACTATTTCTTACATCACGATTCGCTGTACGCAACGGCAACTGGCAAAAGTACAGAAGAGTCGGTCATCCCTCTCAACGCACTTTTCATGCACCACCCACGGGTAGAAATTATCAATGATACGATTACTGGCTTAGACTCCCACCGAAAGCTAATTTCAAGTAAGAAAAAGGACTACCATTACGATATTCTAATTTTGGCGCTAGATTCAACTACGAGTTTTCTTAATGTTAAGGGCATTAAAAGTCATGCGTATGGAATAAAGACTTTGGACGAGGTCCGAGAATTTCAATCTCATATACAAGATGAGGTGATTCAGAAGAAGCTCGATAAAGAGTTTTTTGTCATCGGAGGTGGCCTGACCGGTGTTGAAATGGCAAGCGCACTTCAAGAATATCTTCAGCTGCTCGTTTCATTATACAGGTTAAAAAATGCTCGTCCAAAAGTCACGCTGGTTGAGTCGTCATCACGACTCGTGCCCAGGTTGTCCCGAACGGCCAGCCATGCCATAACGAAACGGCTCAAATCAATGGGCGTGAACGTTTTACTTAACCAAACGGTGAGCGCTCTCGATGATAATAAAATCACCGTTGAAGGCCGTATTTTCCCAACCACAACTGCTATCTGGACATCGGGGACAATTCCGAATAGCTTCTTTAAAGCGAATGCCGATTCATTTAATCGAGCAGCCGATGGGCGTGTATATGTGACCCCCTATCTTGAGGCGCTTGATGACGTGTATGTTATTGGTGACGCTAGCACAGTTAAACACAGCGATTACTCGCTTTCGGTGTACGCACAAGCAACCCATACTGCCAAAAATATTTCTCGTCGTGCAACGGGTCGACATCAAAAGCCATTCCATCCACGTCGTGGGCCAATTTCTGTTCCAGCTGGTGCCCACTGGGGGTATGTTGAATGGCACGGCATGTACCTTACGGGTCGATCGGGCTTAGTTGTTCGTCGTTGGCTTGATTTGTTGACCTACCATCGCATTATGCCCCTTAAAATGGCTATCCCTATTTGGCGCTCACACGACGTCCGAGACGTTGATGATATATTTTAGTTAAAACCTAGTTTTGCGAATAATCAATGCGATAATTAGTACGATACATAAGCTTCCGCCAGTAACTATACTGTATATCCATGGTTGATCTGCAAATGGCAGCGCCACATTCATGCCGTACATTCCAAAAAAGACGTTCGGCAGCGCCACGAGCAAAGTAAGGAGAGTTAACTGTTTCATGCGTTTGTTGAGAACGTTATTGCTGATTGTTGTATAAGCGTTTCGAATACTGTCTACCGTGCTGAGGTGGCTTTCTGATGACACCAGTAGTTGGCGAACATGAAGAATCATATCTTCGATAAATTCGCAGTCCTTATCAGAAAAAATATCATGCTTATTCTCACAAAGTCTTTGCAATAATGCTTCTAGACCACTTAGGTTTGTACGATATTCGTTTAGGTCGTGCTCGACATTAACAAAATTAATGAAATCTTTATTATCAACTTCGTGGGTGCGCAGACGCTGATCGGTACGACGGATTTGTGCACCGGTTGCATGGATATATTTTTGATATTCTAGGACAACGTGATTAACAAGTTGTAAAAATACATGTTTTGTACTTTTCATATCAACTTTCGTCTCTTCAAACAACTCCTTTGGTCGGATATATTCCTTTGACGAAAGCGTAATAAGTAGCGTCCCCTTCAAAATAGCAAGAAATGGTGTCGCAGCGATTGTACCACGAGAGGTTTCACGAGGCGATCTGATGAAAACGTACGCTGACCCTTGGCTAAATTCAACACGGGGCAATTCGTTTTTATCGTGGACATCCTTCAAAATACCAGCATCAAGACCATAATGTTCGGATAATGTTGCGAGCTCTTGATCTGTAACATTGGCGCCATACACCCACGCTCGCTCCATTGGAGCATCTTTAACAAGCTGCGGGTCTTCATTGAAAGATTTTTTTGCGTAATAATGCAACATACATAAGCAGTATACACTGCCCGAGGCGGAACTAAAAGAACCCCTAGTGTGCTCAATGTCACATAAATCTGTGGAAGAATAGGTATAAACTGACTTTTAGGTGCTTATGGTGTTGTAAATGCCTACGCTTACAACTATAATCGTGAGTAACACAAGACGAAAATAAAAGGAGACGGCACGAGGCGCTACGTATGCGGCACATCGTAAGGGGGTTATGAAAATATTAATGTTGGGATGGGAGCTCCCACCACATAATAGTGGCGGATTGGGTGTGGCATGTTACCACCTCTCAAAAGCTCTCGCTTTAAAGGGTACCTCTATCGACTTTGTCGTACCTTATTCAGCACCCCATGATGATATCGATTTCATGAACGTCCATCATGCCACCTCACTTTCACCACTACATAAGTTTGGCATGGGTGCATACGACAGTTCGTTCATTGCACAAACTATAAATCGTGATGGCGTACAAGGCCTCACCTCTATCCGTGATATCCAAGCTCAATATGGTAGGTTTGTCGAAGATTTCGCTCAAAATAACGACTTCGACGCAATCCACGCACACGACTGGCTTACTATGGAAGCTGGCATGAAAGCTAAGGAAATTTCCAATAAACCGCTTATTGTTCATGTCCACGCCACCGAATTCGACCGTGCTGGAGGCAGCACCGGCAATCCGCTTGTCCACGAAATCGAATACCAGGGTCTTATAATGGCCGATCGAATTTTTGCTGTTAGTGAAATTACCAAACAGATCATTGTTGAACGCTACAACATTCCAGCCGATAAAATTGAGGTTGTATACAACGCTATCGATACATTAAGCTTCGACGCTAACTACCGATATGATGGCCGAACTTATCGCTACCTTGAAGGCTTAAAACAAGAAGGCTACACCGTCATTAGTGCGATTACTCGCCTTACCATCCAAAAAGGGCTTGGCAACCTTGTACGGGCCTTAGCTCGTGCAGTTGAAAAATACGACCGTATTGTGCTACTTCTTGCCGGCGACGGTGAGCAACGTGACGAACTCATTCAACTTGCAAGCGATCTAGGCATTTCCGATAAAGTGTTCTTTACGGGTTTTGTTCGGGGGAAACAGTGGCGTGATGCCTATATCGTCTCAGACATTTTCGTCCTTAGTTCTATTAGTGAGCCATTTGGGCTAACGGCTCTTGAGGCTGCTCACCACGACAATGCACTTATTATCACTAAACAATCAGGTGTTGGCGAAGTTCTTCATAGTATTTTCAGATATGATTTCTGGGATGTCGACCGCTTGGCCGACCAACTTGTCGGTATCGCCACGTCTCCAGCGCTAAAAGAGTCTCTGCGCCGTAATGTTACTAACGAATACGCCCGCATATCATGGTACGATGTCGCACATCAGTGCATGTCGGCGTATTCATCAGTTCGCCCAGTAGAGGTATTCGCATGAGTAAGCGTGGCATAACTCTCTATCTGCACGTGCACCAACCGTACCGTGTGCGTAACTATACAGTGTTCGATGCCTCAATCGATCATAATTACTTTAACGATACCGATTCACAGAGCAATCATAATAACGAGCGCATTCTTAATAAAGTTGCCGATAAATCATACCGCCCTATGAATGCTTTGCTTGAAAAACTACTTGCGACTCATCCAGACTTTAAAGTTTCTCTGAGCATCACCGGCACATTTATCGAGCAAGCAGAAGCATGGGCACCTGATGTACTTGAAAGCTTTAAGCGGCTTGTTAATACTGGTCGTGTTGAAATTGTCTCCGAGACATACTACCATTCACTCGCCTTCTTCTATAGCCGAACCGAGTTTGAACGCCAGGTTGAAGCGCACAAGGCAAAAGTTCGTGAAGTATTTGGCGTTGAAACAAGCGTATTCCGCAATACCGAGCTGTCTTATAACGACGAACTAGCCCAGTGGGCTGAGCAATACGGCTTTAAGGGCGTCCTTGCCGAGGGTTGGGATCCTGTCCTTGAATGGCGAAGCCCAAACTTTGTCTATAGCCCTGAAGGTACAGAGAACATTTCACTACTTCTCAAAAATTATAAACTTTCCGACGACCTTGCCTTTCGATTTAGTAACCGTGCCTGGGAAGAATGGCCGCTTACCGTTGATAAGTACAACTCATGGATCGAAGCATCGATTCAAGACCAGCCTCTCATTAACCTATTCATGGACTACGAGACTTTTGGTGAGCACCAATGGGAGGATACCGGTATTTTTACGTTCTTTGAAGAATTCGTCGAACGATGGCTTTCAAACCCAGACAATACCTTTTATACCGTCTCTGAAGCAATTGAAGCCCATAAACCAGTTGGCAAGCTGAGCATGCCTTATACCGTTACCTGGGCTGACAGTGAACGTGACCTAACGGCCTGGTTGGGTAATTCAATGCAGCAGGAGGCCATGCGACACATTTATAGCATGGAAGACGATATCGTTCGATCTGGCGATGGTGAATTAATTGCCGATTGGCGCAAACTACAAACTTCCGATCATGCCTATTATATGTGCACCAAGTGGTTTACAGACGGTGATGTTCATGCCTATTTCAGCCCATACTCTTCCCCGTACGATGCATTCCTGTACTATTTAAACGCAATTCGTGACGTCCGTTGGCGATTACACGAAGATCATAAAACCGGAGGTTTGGGTGGCTAGACCAATTATTCTCTCAAACGGAGAATTGCACGTTGGATTAAACAGATATGGGGTGGTACACGATTTTTACTACCCTTATGTCGGGTTTGAAAATCATTCGGCTGGTTCCGGCCTACGCCATAAAGTTGGCGTCTATATTGATGGTAAAGTTACCTGGACAGATGACGATAGCTGGACGTTCGAGTTTCACTACCCCCACACTGCTCTTATCGGGTACACCATAGCCAAAAACGATGCACTTGGTATAATGCTTGAATTTGAAGATGCTGTCGATACTGAAATGAGCGTCTTTATGCGCAACATTCACGTCGTTAATCTGTTAGATACTCCTCGTGATGTAAAGCTATATATGCACCAAGCGTTTGCTATCGGCGACTCTCGAAGCAATACTGACACTGCTCAGTATTTGCCAGATAGCGATGCCATTTTGCACTACAGAGGTCGACGAGCATTTGTCATATCTGGCATGGTCAACAATATGCCGTTCGACCAATTTACCATTGGGCTGTTTGGTGATACCGAGCACGACGGCTCGTTTCGCGACGCTGAAGACGGTGAATTGAGCGGTAACGTCGTTGAGCACGGCCGAGTAGATTCCATCCTAGGGTTTTCGCTTCACATCGAAGCCGCCTCATCGGCCCGTGTTCATTACTGGATTGCGGCAGGAATGAGCAATCGTGAAGCCCTGTATATTCACCGTCAAATTCAAGAACGTGGTGTTCACGACCGACTTCATAAAACTGCTGCTTGGTGGCACGACTGGCTAGCTCCAGCAATTGAGCAGTCAAAACAACTTCCAGAGCAATACCGTGATGACTTCGTAAAAAGTGTCATGATTATTAAATCTCAAATCGACAAGCGTGGCGCAGTTATAGCAAGTACCGATAGTACGCTATTAAACTATTCAAAGGACGGCTACGCCTATTCATGGCCTCGAGATGGTGCAAATGTCGTCTGGCCGCTTATTCGATTGGGTTATTATCAAGAAGCGTATCGATTCTTTGAGTTTTGTCAGCGAGGTCTTCATCCTGGTGGCTATTTGATGCACAAGTATCGTGCCGACGGAGCGCTGGGGAGCAGTTGGCATCCGTATGTCCATGGCCAAACTATTGCACCGCCAATTCAAGAGGACGAAACCGCTTTGGTCGTATTTGTGTTTGTCCAATTCTACACAATGTCAAACGATAGTAGCCTTATCAAAGATTTCTACCATTCGATGGTTAAACCGATGGCCAACTTCATGGCTGAATATATCGACGAGACAACTGGCTTGCCAAAGCCAAGCTACGATCTTTGGGAAGAACGATTCCTGACAAATACCCACACTACCGCCGTAACCTATGCTGCGTTGCTTGCCGTGTCCGACCTCGCCGCAACCGTTGGTGATGAGCAAAGTGCCGTAAAGTGGCGCAGCGCTGCCGACGACATTCAAGCAGCTGCCAAGAAGTATCTCTTTAACGAGACACGTCAAGTGGTGTACAGAGGCCTTTTGTCTGAAAACGGTACAATCACCTATGACGAAACAATCGATACAGCTGCAGTATTTAGTTCATACATGTTTGGATTATTCCCGTCTGATAGTCATGAGATAAACGCATCCATAGAGACAACTGCTCGCGTATTCAGCGAAACGACTGAAAATCCTGGTCTACCCCGATATGAGAACGATTTTTACAGGCGTGCTAATAGTTCAGTTAACGGCAACTGGTGGTTTATTACAACTCTTTGGAAGGCTCAATACAATATCGATAAGGGAAATGTCGATGCGGCGAAGAGCACGCTCGACTGGGCAATGCGCCACTTTATGTCAACCGGCATGATCGCCGAGCAAATCGACCCACTTACCGATGAAACCATAGCTCCATCGCCGCTCACCTGGTCACATGCCGAGTTTGTTTCAACACTTATCGATTTAATCGGCCACGAACGCTAATTATGGCACGTACGTCATCGTTCCAACATATCTTTCACCAGTTTTCTCCAGCACTCCGACGCCGTGGTGTATCACTTCGTGCATTTAGTCATGCGATTGGCCTTGTAATCTTCGGGTCGGTACACCAACACGACGATGAGTACGAAGCAATTCGCGGATTTACCGCATCGCTAACTCACCGCGATACACACTTTGCGGTTGGAACATACGGCGACTTCAATATCCGCCTCGTCAACCGCTTTGATACAGTACAACTCACAAGTGCTAAACGCATTCCTCAGGTGTGGACTATTTTAGAAATTGAACTAACAGACCGCAATATTCCACATGTCTTTTTTGTGCCGACTGGTCGTGAAGGTGGCGAATACAGCCGACTCTACGCCACTCACCCAACATTACAGCCCATAAACTCAATGATTCTATCTAATAAAAGTCCCGAATTTCATGGCCGGTTTCAAATTGTCACCAATCCAACCCATTCACACGTCATTGAGACGCTATTTAGCTCTCCAGTAATTGTTGGTATCGGCAATCGTTTATGGCCACACGGTATAGAAATTGAACACGGAAAATTGCTTATATACATAACAGAGCACCGCCTGACAAAGACGGTGCTTGAAGCTGCGCTTGCATCTGGCTTATGGCTTGCCGATACAATTGACGATGCAGTGGCTCGTTAGTTTTTACGCTCTTTAACTTCGTTTCGACCAAGGTTTTTCTTGGTTTCAGTGTAAGTAGCATGCTTACGAGCAATTGGATCGTATTTCTTTAGACTAATTTTTTCGGTGGTATTTTGCGTGTTTTTAGTGGTGTAGTAAGTACGGTGACCAGAGAGTTCACTGACCAAACCAACTAATTTACGCTTTGTGTTCTTCTTTGCCATAAGTTCCCTTAAAATAATTATTTAGTCTACCGTAGTGACGATAGCGACTTTCAGAGGTCAATTATAGCAGAAATTGCTATAAATGACAAGGAGTCATTTACATTAGGACATAAAAATGGAGCCACGATCGGGGCTTGAACCCGAGACCTCATCCTTACCATGGATGCGCTCTACCAGCTGAGCTATCGCGGCAACTTAAAAGATTATACTTTAAAAAGCTTATTCTGTCGAGGTATAACTAGATCGCCAATTTGCTTTATACAGCCTTTTCAAGAATAATAAGATGCTCAATGTGCGGTGTATGCGGAAAGAAATTATATCCTCGATGCGCTTTGATGCCGTATGCTTCGCATAGGAGCATAACATCTCGAGCCTGGGTGACCGGATTACACGAAAGATAGATAATTCGCCGTGGAGATTGCTCAATAAGTCGCTCAATAACGTCTTCGTGTAGTCCGGCACGAGGTGGGTCGACGATGATTGTCTTATCGCCAGTAATATATTCAAGGGCCTTCTCGCTCGGCGCTAAGATTGCGGTGGCCTTTTTACCTTGCTCGGTGATATTTCGCTCCATTTCACGGACGGCATGTTCATTGACTTCAATAAGTTGTACGTCATCACCACCTATCGTCAAGCCAATTGAGCCGACGCCACTATATAAATCGACTGTTTTTCCACCCTCTTTTACCCACCGCTGCATATCTTTGAGTGCTTGTTCGTAGACAGGCAGATTTATTTGGAAGAATCCCTCGGTAGCATAATGAAACGGCACACCTAAAATAGTATCGGAAAGTGGTTTAGACGAACCGCCGAGCCGCTTCGTAATGACGCTCGCAGGGCTTTGTGGATTTGAATAGATTACTTCACCGTTTTCGTCTTTAGGAAAGTGCCTTAGGAACGTATCGACATCAAATGTTTCGTCTTTGACATATAACTGCCACGCAGTTTTGTTATCGGCGGAGCTGCGGATGAGTATGGTTTTAAGGGCTCGCCCTTCAATACCCATTTCATTCAAGATAGTAACAATTTGCTGCCCCTTCTGATTTATGGCGTCCTTGGCAAGCGAGGTGCCATCGACGGCAAGCTTTCCGTGGCTGCCACGCTTAAAAAACGCCAACGAAAGCTTATTCGTATCAGTATCAAACCAAAAACTAAACTCTACTTTGTTGCGATAGCCGTATTCGTTACCGTCACTATACACCTCTATCTGATCAGGTAGAACGATGTTGTGGAGTTCAAACGCCTCCTCAATGAGTGCTGCTTTATAGCGATTCTCAGTTTCAAGCGACATGATTTGCCATGGGCTGGTAGATAGATAGCTGGTTGGATCAGTCGGCTCAATACGTTCGCTACTCGCCTTTACTATCTCGGTGACGGCACCTTCACTGTACTTTGATTTGTTTTTTGTAAGTTGAACTTTGACGGTTTCATCGGGTAATCCACCCCATACAAAAACCTTTCGGCCGTCTTCAAGCGTGCCAAGAGCCTGGCCACCACCAACAATTTTTTCGAGTGTGAGTGTCACCTCGGGATGAGATTTTTTTACCATTCTTATAATTATACCCTCTTTAGCGATTCGCCTCTAGATTACACAGCAAAATATGATAAAATAGTAAGCGAGTTGCCGCCTTAGCTCAGTTGGTTAGAGCGGCTGTTTTGTAAACAGTAGGTCCACGGTTCGAATCCGTGAGGCGGCTCCAAATTTTAAAAATGCATATGCAGGGGTTGTGGAGCGGTCAAACACAACAGACTGTAAATCTGTCGGCATTCGCCTTCGCAGGTTCGAATCCTGCCCCCTGTACCAAACAAATATCCTCACGTTTCCGTGAGGTTTTTTGTTAACATAAATTATGGCTACATAACAACCCGACGAGGTTGTTTTATTTTATTCTGGCCTTGAGGAATAATCATTTTTGCTGCCCGCTCACGCAGACTTTGGGCAAGTTCAACTTCACCAGTTCGATCGTAAGCATCGGCTAAAATAGTAAGTGTTTGCGGAATTGGGTCGAGTTCAACGGCCTTTTCCAGTGCCTCAATCATACGCTTATCGTTGCCGAGCTTTTCTTGAACTTTGGCATAGGCAATGTGACGAGCTGCATGTTCGCTTTCAATCGCTAAAGCCTGTTCAAACGCCAAGGCAGCATTGTCGTAGTTGCCTGTCTCGTAATAGATAAGCCCGACGTTATGAAGGCTACTAGCGCTCGGCTCTAGGCTTTGAGCAATCTCAAAGCATTCGATCGCTTCTTTGTATTGCTGCTGCTTTGCATACAAGATGCCAAGTCGGTTATATGCACTCGCATTACGTTCGTCGACCTTGAGAATAGTCAGAAGCGCCTTCTCGGCACGCAAATACTTACGGTCTTGCAGTGACGTCTGAGCAATCGACCACAATTGGTCGAGTTTATCGGACAACTTCGACGAAAGATCGGTAGCAACTTCACCAACAGTTTGTCTTTGGTAAAGCGCCCAGAAACCAATGATTGCAACGACAACGAGGCCTAACATTGGTTATTATTATATCACATCAGAGAGCTTAACTGTAAGCGGACGTTACCTTGTTCAAAGAGACGTTTGTGAAGCTGCTCAAGCTGTGTCAGCAGTGCTAGTGAGGCCGAATCACCATTTGAAGCAATCGTTAAACGCAAAAGCTTGGTCGCATCCTCAACAAGTATTTGAGCATCACTACGGCTGTCTTTATACTTATTAGCAATCAGCAAGCGATCGTATAAGGCACCCGTGATGTACGTGCGCGCATCTTTTACAAGCGTCGACCTCGCCTCAAACAGGTCCTTATCGGTACTGAGGCGTGCCAATTCGGCAGGATGACCGTCAGCTATAAATAGCAGCTGAGTTCGCTTAGTAGCATCAGTCACCTTCAATTCGTCGAGAAGCTGTTCAGATTGCTTTCTGCTAATAGGGCGCACGTCGATTCGCTGAACTCTAGACCTAATTGTCGGCAGTAGAAGCTCTGGTTGGTGCGTAAGAAGTACAAACGAAGTACCCTCGGTCGGCTCTTCAAGCAATTTTAAAAAAGCATTCTGCGCTGGTATTGCCATTCGCTCTGCATAATCAATAATGACAACCCTGCCGCTAGGTTCAATGGTGCGAGTAAGGTCATAAAGCCTGCGGATACTTTGAACCGTAATAGTCCCCCTTGCAAGGTCAATTTTTTCGTCTTTCTCGGGCAATACAGTTATGACCGTTGACGACATGTCGGTCGTGTAGTCGTTAGCTAGAGACGCCAGGCCAATCCCCGAAGGCCCAACCAACGCCACAGCATGCGGCCGCTGATGTTTCATGGTTTCGAGTGCTTTTTTTGTTTCAGGGTGGACAAAAAGACTCATCTTACCATCTCTTTAAATTCAGTTGGCTCGGCTGCGGCAAATACTTTTCGATCTGAGTGTGGAATTGTAATCTCTAGTTGGTGTGCATGTAGACAAAGTCGGTTTGCACTTTTTTGTGTGCCATAAACTCGATCGCCCGCAATAGGTGTGCCGATGTAATTCATGTGGACACGAAGTTGGTGCGTACGCCCTGTTTTAGGGAAAAGTTCTACCAGCGAATACTTTCCATTACTGGCTGTGACTTCATACGATGTTTGAGCCGACTTGCCCTTAGGATCAACCCGAAACGTACTCGGTGCTGATGGATTACGTGCTATCGGCAAGTCTATTAAGGCCTTTTCGAGTTTTGGAACACCAACAACAACTGCAGAGTACGTCTTTTTTACAGTGCGGTCTGAAAACTGCTTTTTTAGCAGCAAGGCCGTATCATCATTGCGTGCGCCAATAATAATACCACTCGTATCCCGGTCGAGGCGGTGCACAATGCCGGGTCGATTTGTTTCCAGCGCATTAGTCGTGTATCGACGGAAAAAGTCAGCTACAGTGAACTCGTCATTCAATGCGCCTTTACTGTGAGTAAGCACACCGATAGGTTTATTAATAACAATGACATTATCATCAATATATATAATCGGAAATTCTTTATCCGAGGTATCCTTTTTAACTGGTGGAACGACGGCAATATCAGTAAACTCGGTTACTTCTGCTTTCACACTCTTGGTTTCTTCACCGTTTACTGTCACGTAGCCCGCTTTGATATATTTTTGAATCGTCGAGCGCGATAAGTCGGGATAACGACGAGCGAGCTCTTTGTCGAGTCGGATTGCCGTTGGCTTCAGTTCCATTACATACGTATCGCGAAATTTATGTCGCATGCCGAAGGTTTCAAAGTCGGTTTCACGTGGGTTTGGTATAAAAGTACCGTTTACATGGGTAAACTCATTCCTTATAAGCTCTGATAGTAGCGCAGTGTCGTCTTCGATACTATTATCAATGGCAATGATATAGGGAGTTTTTAAGAAAATTACATAAATAAACTGGGTAGTCGCTCGAGGTTGGATATATTTATAAGAAGCAATATCGGCCGTTGTTGATCGCTCACCAGCAATTTCAAACTCTTTGAGCACCTTTAGTGCTTCGCGTTTTATGTTTTTCGTTGCCATTTGTTACGCCTTTGGCCGGAGCCCGACAGCCTGTTGCGCCCTAAGAAGTGTCGCATTAGCTATGACATTCATATCAGCTTCAGATTGTTCGAGCTTTTTAATAAGTTGTTCGTCACTTATTGCTGCAAGACGTGCTTGAAAATCGGTCAAAAAACGAGCGACTTCATCAGCGACAACTTTCTTAAATTCACCGTAGGTCGTTTTACCTTCCCACTCTTTATTTACTTCTTCTTGTGAGCGGCCCGAAAGCAGTGCTAACATTTGCAATAAACTACTAATACCTGGCTGGGTTTCAAAGTCAAAGTGAATCTCACCAATGCTGTCTGTGGTTGCTGACATAATTTTTTTAGCCGCCTTTGCAGGATCGTCGGTCAGCAGGATTTTTGATTTTTCGTCTGAGGAGCTTTTGCTCATTTTTTTTGTTGGGTCGGTCAAGCTACGAATACGTAGACCAGCATCACGCTTAATAAACTGGGTTTGATAGGTGGTTGCAACTGGGATTGTAAAAACATCACCAAATTTCTTGTTAAACCGCTCGGCAATATCACGGGTAATTTCTAAGTGCTGGAATTGGTCCTCGCCAACCGGCACGTAGGTTGCATTGTACAGTAGAATATCGGCCGCCATTAGCACCGGGTAATTAAATAGGCCCATGGTAACACTTTCACTGTGATCACTTGATTTATCTTTAAATTGAGTCATCCTGCTCATCTCGCCGACATAGGTAAAGCAGTCTAAAATCCAGGTCAGCTCACTATGCGCAGGAATATAACTTTGACGATAAATAAAGGTGTTGGGGTCATCAACATCAAGACCAGCCGCCATAAAGTACTTCAAATTAGTGAGCGTATTTCGATACAAAGCCTTATGATCGATTGGCGTTGTGAAACTATGCAGGTCGGGTACGAACATATTTACCTGATATTCACCAGCATAGGCCTTTTGCATTGCAACCATCGGAACAAAAGCGCCAAGATAGTTGGCGAGTGTCGGCTCTTCGTTAGAACGTACCCCAGTCAAAATTACAGGCTTTGTCATTACTTTTATTATACCGTAGTGTTGAATGGAATGGTAACAAAAAGACGCCCTTTGTAGGCGTCTTTTATATCTGTTGTATGAAACATTAACGCTTCGAGAACTGTTCACGCTTACGAGCCGATCGGAGACCGTACTTCTTGCGCTCTTTCTCACGTGAATCACGCTTGAGGAGTTCTGCCTTTTTCAAAGTTGAACGAAGGTCAGAATGTGC
>Ga0222423_1001079_pt1 | contig 13891 bp, 26 predicted proteins | sample 3A0metagenome_FD_182472 | JGI IMG/M metagenome (GOLD analysis project Ga0222423, IMG submission 182472) | Enriched microbial communities from leaf-cutter ant dump, University of Wisconsin, Madison, United States - 3A0 (version 2) | ecosystem: Environmental > Terrestrial > Nest > Insects nest >...
CCGCCCCAACTCCCGGCTTTACATCAACCCAGCTGCATGCCGTGGGACAGGCCCGGCGGCGGCCAGCTTTCGAGCTTCATGCCAAGCTGCAGGCCGCGCTGATAGAGCACGTCCTTGATCTCGGTGAGAGACTTCTTGCCAAGGTTCGGCGTCTTGAGCAGTTCGACTTCGGTCTTCTGCACGAGATCGCCGATGTAGTAGATGCTCTCGGCCTTGAGGCAGTTGGCCGAACGCACGGTCAATTCGAGATCGTCGATCGGACGCAGGAGCACCGGATCCACGCCGCTCTTGTCGGTCTTCGCGTCGACGTTCTCGCGGCGCGCGAAATCACCGAACACGCTGATCTGGTCCTGCAGGATCTCGGCGGCCTTGCGCACGGCGTCCTCGGCGTCGATCGCGCCGTTGGTCTCGACGTCGAGCACGAGCTTGTCGAGGTTGGTGCGCTGTTCGAGGCGAGCGTTCTCGACGTTGTACGCCACGCGGCGCAGCGGCGAGAACGAGGCGTCGAGCTGCAGGCGGCCGATCGGGCTCGCTTCCTCGTCGGGATGGCGGCGCGCCGTCGCCGGCTGGTAGCCCACGCCACGCGCGATCTTCAGGCGCATGTTGAGCGTGATGTCCTTGGTGAGGTGGCAGATCACGTGCTCGGGATTGACGATCTCGACCGAGTGATCGACCTTGATGTCGGCTGCCGTGACCACGCCCTTGCCCTTCTTGCTGAGCGTCAGCGTGGTCTCGTCCTGGCCGTGCATGCGGATCGACACGTCCTTGAGGTTGAGCAGCACCTCGATGACATCTTCCTGCAGGCCTTCGAGCGTGGTGTACTCATGCAGCACGCCGTCGATCTCGACTTCGATGATCGCGCAGCCGGGAATGGACGACAGCAGCACGCGACGCAGCGCGTTGCCGAGGGTGTGGCCGAAGCCGCGCTCGAGCGGTTCGACGACGACCTTGGCGCGATCGGCGCCGATGCGTTCGACTTGGATGCCACGCGGACGCAGCACGTTGATGGACGATTCCGCCATTTGCAGACTCCAAGAATCCTCGCGGATTCCGCAAAGTGAAGTATGGGTTGGCCCGCGAGGCACGGCATCCTGCCGCGACCTGCGAAATGCGTTCGGGCGCGTTGGCGCCCGATGCGATGGCGCCTCCTTGCGCCGAAGCGGTCTTGCGGACCGCCACGCGGATATATCGGAAGCCCCGATATGGGGACTTCTTACTTCGAGTAAAGCTCGATGATCAGGCTTTCGTTGATGTCGGACGGCAGATCCGAACGCTCCGGCAGCGCCTTGAACAGGCCGGTTGCCTTCTTCGCGTCGACTTCGACCCACGTCGGAGCCAGGTCCATTTCCTGCGACAGCGTCAGGGATTCCTGCACGCGCAGCTGGCCCTTGGCACGCTCGGAAAGCGCGACCTCGTCGCCCGGACGAATCTGGTAGGACGGCAGGTTGACCTTCTTGCCATTGACGCGGACCCCGGCGTGCGACACCAGCTGGCGCGCGGCGGCGCGCGTCACCGCAAAACCCATGCGGAAGACGACGTTGTCGAGACGCGTCTCGAGCAGGCGCAGGAGGTTCTCGCCCGTGTTGCCCTTCTGGCTCGACGCCTTCTGGTAGTAGGAGCGGAACTGACGCTCGAGCAGGCCATAGATACGCTTGACCTTCTGCTTCTCGCGCAGCTGCACGCCATAGTCGGACAGGCGGCCGCGCTTGGCGCCGGCAGCACCGTGCTGGCCAGGCTTCTGCTCCAGCTTGCACTTGGAGTCGAGCGCGCGGGCCGGGCTCTTGAGGCTGAGGTCGGCGCCTTCGCGGCGCGCGAGCTTGCAGGTAGGACCAATATAACGAGCCATTCGATTACACCCTGCGCTTCTTCGGGGGACGGCAGCCGTTATGGGGAATCGGCGTGACGTCGATGATGTTGGTGACCTTGAAACCGGCGTTGTTGAGCGAACGCACGGCCGACTCACGACCCGGGCCCGGGCCCTTGATGCGCACTTCGACGGTCTTCACGCCGTAATCGGCAGCGACGCGGGCGGCCTTGTCGGCCGCGACCTGCGCGGCAAACGGGGTCGACTTGCGCGAACCGCGGAAACCGGCGCCACCAGCGGTCGCCCAGGACAAGGCATTGCCCTGACGGTCGGTGATCGTGACGATCGTGTTGTTGAAAGAAGCGTGCACATGGGCGACGGCATCCGTCACCACGCGCTTGATCTTCTTCTTCTGTTTGGCTGCAGCGGGTTTGTTCATTGGCCCGGATATCCTGAAATGTTCTTACTTCTTGATGGCACGACGCGGACCCTTGCGCGTACGCGCATTGGTGCGCGTGCGCTGGCCGCGCAGCGGCAGGCCGCGGCGATGGCGCAGGCCACGATACGTCCCGAGGTCGATCAGACGCTTGATCGACATGCCGACTTCGCGACGCAGGTCGCCTTCGACGGTGAACTTGGCGATCTCCTGGCGAAGCTTGTCGACTTCCGCCTCGGTGAGATCCTTGATCTTGACGGCCGGACCGACGCCTGCGTCGGCGCAGACCTTCTTCGCCCGCGAACGGCCCACGCCATAAATGCTTTGCAAGCCGATGACGACGTGCTTGTGGACCGGCAGATTGACACCCGCAATGCGTGCCATGCTATGAATTCTCCGAAAACTGTTCCTGGATACGCAGGGAACTTGACATTATAGCCGGGTCAGGCTCCCTCGAAAAGACCCTGCACCAACCGCCTTGTTTTGCCTTTGCCGACCCGGTCAACGACCGCGCAGGTTGGACTTCTTGAGCAGACTTTCGTACTGGTGCGACACGAGATGCGCCTGGATCTGCGCCGTGAAGTCCATGACCACCACGACGACGATCAACAACGACGTACCACCGAAATAGAACGGTACGTGCCACGCGTTGCGCAACAGGTCGGGAATCAGGCAGACCGCCACCAAGTAGAGCGCGCCGGCACCGGTCAACCGGGTCAGCACGCCATCGATGTAGTCAGCCGTCGCCCTGCCCGGACGCAAGCCCGGAATCAGCGCACCCGAGCGCTTGAGGTTGTCCGCGGTTTCCTGCGAATTGAACGTCAGCGCGGTGTAGAAATAAGCGAAGACGATGATCATCAACGCATACAGGATCATGTGCAGCGGCTCGCCCGGCCCCAGTGACGAAGTCAGAACCTGCAGCCAGTGAATCTCGCTTGCGTTGCTGAACCAGCTCGCCGCAGTCGCCGGGAAAAGCAGCAGCGACGAAGCGAAGATCGGCGGGATCACGCCCGACATGTTGATCTTGAGCGGCAGATGCGAAGTCTGGTTCATGTACGCCTTGCCGGCGCCACCCTGGCGACGTGCGTAGTTCACGGTGATGCGGCGCTGGCCGCTCTCCATGAACACCACGAATGCCGTCACCGCCAGCACGATCGCGAACACGATCAGCACGCGCAGGATCGGCATTTCGCCGGTCTGCGCCATGCCCAGCGTGTGCACCACGGCCGCCGGCAGGCCGGCGACGATGCCCGCGAAGATCAGCAGCGAGATGCCGTTGCCGATACCGCGCTCGGTGATCTGCTCGCCAAGCCACATCAGGAACAGGGTGCCCGCGGTAAGACCGACGACAGTGGTCAGAACGAAGCTCGGTCCCGGCGCGATGACGATGCCGCCCTGATGCTGGAGCATCGTGGCGACGCCGAAGGACTGGAACAGCGCCAGCGCCACCGTGCCGGCGCGCGTGTACATGGTCAGCTTGCGGCGTCCCGACTCGCCCTCCTTGCGCAGCGCCTGCCAGCTCGGCACGACCGTCGCGAACATCTGCACGATGATCGATGCCGAGATATAGGGCACCACGCCAAGGGCGAACACGGACATGCGCGCGAGGGCACCGCCCGAGAACATGTTGAACATGTCCAGAAGCCCGCCGGAGCGGCCGATCAGGTCGGCCATCTTCACCGGATCGACGCCTGGCAACGGAATGAACGTGCCCAGCCGATAGACAAACAGCGCACCGACCACGAACAGCAGGCGCTGCTTGAGTTCGGTCAGCTTGCCCAGCGAAGCCAGCGGATTGGACTGCGTCGCCACGGCTTACTCCACGCTGCCGCCGGCAGCCTCGATCGCGGCCTTGGCGCCGGCCGTGACGGCCACGCCCTTGAGCTTGATGGCGCGCTTGATTTCGCCCTTCTTCACGATCTTCGCGCGCTCGGCACGCTTCTCGATCAGACCCGCCGCCTTGAGCGCATCGAAATCGACGACGTCAACGGTCACGGTGTCGAGCTTGTACAGCAGCACTTCGCTGACTTCGTGGGCCTTCTTGGAGCGGAAACCGATCTTCGGCAGGCGGCGCTGCAGCGGCATCTGGCCACCTTCGAAACCGGCCTTGACCTTGCCCTTGCCCGAACGCGCGTACTGGCCCTTGTGACCGCGACCCGCGGTCTTGCCGAGGCCGGAACCGATGCCGCGACCAACGCGGACGCCTTCCTTGCGGGCACCTTCGGCAGGCTTGAGTGTATTGAGACGCATGAGTGAGAACTCCGGATGCTGTCGCGCGTTACGCGCTTTCTTCGATGCGGACGAGGTAGCTGACCTGGTTCACCAGGCCACGCACCGACGGAGAATCGACGAGTTCGCGCACGTCGTTGAGCTTGCGCAGGCCGAGCGCGCGCACGCTGAGGCGGTGGCGTTCCTGGCAGCTGTTGATGCTCTTGTACAGGCGGACGCGGATCGTCTTGCCTGCGTTGGTCTTGGCCTTACTCATTGCCGAGCACCTCTTCGACTGACTTGCCACGCTTGGACGCGATGCGCGACGGCGACACCATCGCCTGCAGGCCGTTGATCGTCGCGCGAACCAGATTGATCGGGTTGCGCGAGCCGACGGCCTTGGCCAGCACGTTCTTGACACCAACCACTTCGAGCACGGCGCGCATCGCGCCACCGGCGATGACGCCGGTACCTTCCGAAGCAGGCTGCATGAACACGCGCGCGGCGCCATGGTTGGCCTTGACCGCATGGAACAGCGTGCCGTTGTTGAGCTCGACCTTGATCATGCCCTTGCGCGCACGTTCCATCGCCTTCGAGATCGCGACCGGCACTTCACGCGCCTTGCCGTAGCCGAAACCGACACGACCTTCGCCGTCGCCGACCACGGTCAGCGCGGTGAAGCTCATCTGGCGGCCGCCCTTGACGGTCTTCGCCACGCGGTTCACGGCGATCAGCTTCTCGAGGAAGCCATCGCTGTTTTCACGTTCGTTGTTGTTGGTTGCCATGATTCACCTGTGTGCCGCCCGACCAGCGGTGCGGACTTCTGCTTGCGGCTGCGCCGCTTGGAGTTGTAGTTGTTGCCGGGATCCGGGAATGGAGATGGGCGCGACGCGAACACGCGCTTTGCCCAGCCCCGAACCCCGAATCTCCAATTACGACTTCAGAACTTCAGGCCCGCTTCGCGCGCCGCGTCGGCGAGCGCCTGGATGCGACCGTGATAACGGAAGCCCGAGCGGTCGAACGCGACGGTGTCGATACCGGCCTTGAGCGCGGCTTCGGCAACCGCCTTGCCCACCGCTGCGGCGGCGGTCTTGTTCTTGGTGCCCTTGAGGCCGTCCTTGATCACCTTCTGCAGCGTCGACGCAGCGGCGATGACCTTGCTGCCGTCGGCGCTCTGCACCTGCGCGTAGATGTGCTGCGCGCTGCGATGCACGGAAAGACGCGGCACGCCGAGGGTACGGATGTGCGCGCGCGTGGTCTTGGCGCGGCGCAGTCTTGCGATGTTCTTTTCCACTGTCATTCTCCCGGGAGCTGAAAGCGCCGTTACGCCTTCTTGGCTTCTTTGAGGGTGATCTTCTCGCCCGAGTAGCGCACGCCCTTGCCCTTGTAGGGTTCCGGCGGACGGAATGCGCGGATCTTGGCGGCCACTTCACCGACCTGCTGCTTGTCGGCGCCGGCGATGAGGATTTCGGTCTGCACCGGCACGGTAATCGTGATGCCTTCCGGTGCGGTGAACACAACCGGGTGCGAGAAACCGAGGGTGAGGTTCAGGTCCTTGCCCTGCAGCGCGGCGCGATAGCCGACGCCGACGAGCTCAAGCTTGCGCTGGTAGCCGTCGCTGACGCCGGTCACCATGTTGGCGAGCAGCGCGCGGGCGGTGCCGGCCATCTTGATGGTGTCGGCATCCTTCGCGCCGAGCTTGATCGTGCCGTCTTCAATGGCAACGCTGACACCCGCGAGGGCAGCCATCGACAGGGTGCCCTTCGGGCCCTTGACGGTAATGGCATCCGGCTTGACCTGGCACTCGACGCCCTTGGGCAGGCTGATGGGCTTCTTGGCAACGCGTGACATGATGATTCCTCCAAGAAACCTTAGGCGACCAGACCAATGACTTCGCCACCCAGACCCTTCTTGCGGGCCTGCGCGTCGGTCATGATGCCGGACGAGGTGGAAACGATGGAGATGCCCAGGCCGTTGAGGATCTTGGGCAGCTCGTCCTTGCCGCGATAGACGCGCAGGCCCGAGCGGCTGATGCGCTCGATGCGCTCGATGACCGGCTTGCCCTCGTAATACTTGAGAGCGATCTCGAGCCTGGGCTTGCCTTCGACGGTCGTGGACTGGACGTCGGCGATATAGCCTTCGTCCTTGAGCAGGTTGGCGATGGCCTGCTTGACGCGGGAAGCCGGCATGGCCACGGAACGCTTGCCCGTGGCTTGCGCATTGCGAATGCGCGTAAACATGTCGGCGATGGGATCAGTCATGCTCATGGAAAACCACCTCTGAGTGCACCGATATCCGCGGAATGCGAATAATCTTCTTGGAAAGCCCGGCGGTCAGGCCGGGCCAGTAGAACTTACCAGCTCGCCTTGCGCAGGCCGGGAACGTCGCCGCGCATGGTCGCTTCGCGCAGCTTGTGGCGCGCGAGGCCGAACTTCTTGTAGACGCCGCGCGAACGGCCGGTCAGCTCGCAACGGTTGCGCTGGCGCGAAGGGCTCGAGTCGCGCGGCAGCTTCTGCAGCTTGACCGCGGCGGCCATCTTCTCGTCGTACGACGCGGTCGCACTGGAGACGATGTTCTTGAGCTCCGCACGCTTGGCGGCATGGCGCTTCACCAGCTTGGTACGCTTGATGTCGCGGTTGATCATTGAACGCTTGGCCATGGGTCCTGCCTGCGATTAGTTGCGGAACGGGAAGTTGAAGGCTTCGAGCAACGCCTTGGCTTCTTCGTTGGTGCGCGCGGTGGTCGTGATCGCGATGTCCATGCCGCGCAGGGCATCGATCTGGTCGAAATCGATCTCCGGGAAGATGATCTGTTCCTTCACGCCCATGTTGAAGTTGCCACGGCCGTCGAACGAACGACCCGAGATGCCGCGGAAGTCACGCACGCGCGGCAGCGCGATGTTGATGAAACGATCGAGGAACTCGAACATGTTCGCGCGACGCAAGGTGACCTTGCAGCCGATCGGCCAGTTCTCGCGGATCTTGAACGTGGCGTGCGCCTTGCGCGACAGGGTCACGATCGGCTTCTGGCCCGTGATCTTCGCCATGTCGGCGACCGCGTTTTCCAGGATCTTCTTGTTGCCGACCGCCTCGCCCACGCCCATGTTGAGCGTGATCTTGGACAGGCGCGGCACCTGCATCGGGTTCGTGTACTTGAAGCGTTCGGTCAGCTTCGGCACGACCTGTTCTTTGTAGATTGTCTCAAGACGCGTCGTCATGTCGGCGGACCTCAGGCGTCAACCACTTCGCCGGACGAGCGATACACGCGGACCTTGCGCCCATCTTCGAGCGTCTTGAAGCCCACGCGCTCACCCTTGCCGGTGGCGGTGTTGAACAGCATTACGTTGGAGATATGGATCGCGGCTTCGCGCTCGACGATACCGCCCGGCTGGTTGGCCTGCGGATTCGGCTTGGTGTGGCGCTTGACCATGTTCACGTTCTCGACGAACACGGAATCTTCCGTGACGCGCGAGACAGTGCCCTTCTGACCCTTGTTTTTGCCGGCGATCACCAGAACCTGGTCGCCCTTGCGGATACGGTTCATGACATCACCTCTTACAGGACTTCCGGCGCAAGCGAGACGATCTTCATGAACTTCTCGCCGCGCAATTCGCGCGTGACCGGCCCGAAGATACGGGTGCCGATCGGCTCTTGCTTGTTGTTGAGGAGCACGGCTGCATTGCCGTCGAAGCGGATCAACGAACCGTCGGCACGACGCACGCCCTTGCGCGTACGCACGACAACCGCGTCGTAAACCTCACCCTTCTTGACCTTGCCGCGCGGAATCGCGTCGCGCACCGACACCTTGATGATGTCGCCGATGCCCGCGTAACGGCGCTTCGAGCCGCCGAGCACCTTGATGCACATCAGTTCCTTCGCGCCGCTGTTGTCCGCCGCGGCCAGCGTGGTCTGCATCTGGATCATGTCGCTATCTCCTTGTGCCCCACGCTCAGGCTTCGGCGCGCGTGACGACTTTCACCACGCGCCAGTTCTTGGTCTTGGACAACGGACGGCATTCCGCGATGCGGACGACGTCGCCTTCCTTGCACTCGCCGGCCTCGTCGTGCGCGTGCACCTTGGTCGAGCGACGAACGATCTTGCCGTACAGCGGATGCTGCACCTGGCGCTCAAGCAGGACGGTAACCGTCTTGGCCATCTTGTTGGAGACGACGCGGCCTTCCAGGGTGCGTTCTTTCTTCTCGGTATCGCTCATGTCACTGCCCCTGCTTCTTCGCGCCGAGCAGGTGCTTGACCTGCGCGATCTCGCGACGGACGCGGCCGAACTGGTGGGTCTGCGTCAGCTGGCCGGAGCCCTTCTGCATGCGCAGGTTGAATTGTTCGCGACGCAGTTCGACGAGGTGTTCGTTGAGCTGCTGCTCGCTCTTCTGGCGGAGTTCTTTGAGTTCCATCACAGCACCGTGCGCGCGACGAATTGGGTTTGCACCGACAACTTGGCCGCGGCCAGGCGGAACGCCTCGCGCGCGTCGCCTTCGGCGATGCCTTCGATTTCATACAGCATGCGGCCCGGCTGGATCGGCGCGACCCAATACTCGACGTTGCCCTTGCCGTTGCCCATTCGGACTTCGATCGGCTTCTTGCTGATCGGCTTGTCGGGGAACACACGGATCCAAAGCTTGCCGCCGCGCTTGACGTAACGCGTGATGCAACGACGGGCTGCTTCGATCTGGCGCGCGGTCAGGTGGCCGTGCGTGGTCGCCTTCAGGCCGAATTCGCCGAAGCTGACCTTGTTGGAGACGTAGGAGAGGCCGCGATTGCGCGACTTCTGGACCTTGCGATACTTGGTACGTTTGGGTTGCAGCATGGCTTACGCTCCCGCCTTCGGCGCGCGGCGCTGCGGACGTTCTTCCGCGGCCTCGGCCTTGGCTTCCTGTTGCGAGGCATACAGGTCGAAGATCTCGCCCTTGTACACCCACACCTTGACGCCGATGATTCCGTAGGTGGTGCTCGCCTCGGCAAAGCCGTAGTCGATGTCGGCACGCAGCGTGTGCAGCGGCACGCGACCTTCGCGATACCACTCAGAACGCGCGATTTCAGCGCCATTCAAGCGGCCCGCAACGTTCACCTTGATGCCCAGCGCGCCAAGGCGCATCGCGTTCTGCACGGCACGCTTCATGGCGCGGCGGAACATGATGCGACGCTCCAGCTGCTGCGCGATCGACTCGGCGACGAGCTGCGCGTCGAGCTCGGGCTTGCGCACCTCGCTGACATTGATGTGCGCCGGAACGCCCATCACGTCGGAAACTTCCTTGCGCAGCTTCTCGATGTCCTCACCCTTCTTGCCGATGACGACGCCGGGGCGCGCGGTATGGATCGTGACGCGGGCGGTCTTGGCCGGACGCTCGATCTGGATCCTGGAGATGCCGGCCTGGGCGAGCTTCTTCTTGAGCAGCTCGCGCACCTTGAGGTCCGCGCCAAGATACTGCGCGTACTCGCGCTTGTTGGCGAACCACTTGGAGTTCCAGTCCTTGGCGATGCCGAGACGGATGCCGATTGGATTGACTTTGTGACCCATGAGTATCGTCCCGTTTATTCGCCGACAACCACGGTGATGTGGCTGGTGCGCTTGGAGATGCGCGAACCGCGACCCTTGGCGCGTGCATGCATGCGCTTGATGATCGCGCCCTCGTCGACGAAGATCTTGGCGACCTTGAGTTCGTCGACGTCGGCGCCGAGGTTGTTCTCGGCATTGGCGACGGCGGACAGCAGCACCTTCTTGATGAGGTGAGCAGCCTTCTTGTCGCTGAACTGGAGCAGGTTGGTCGCGCGACCAACAGCCATGCCACGCACCTGGTCGGCGACGAGGCGGGCCTTCTGCGGGGAAATGCGCGCGCTGCGCAAGATCGCCTTGGCTTCCATTACTTCTTCTCCGCCTTCTTGTCGCCGCCGTGGCTCTTGAACGTGCGCGTGACCGCGAACTCGCCGAGCTTGTGTCCGACCATGTTTTCGTTGACCAGGACCGGCACATGCTGGCGGCCGTTGTGGATGGCCAGCGTGAAACCGACCATTTCCGGCAGGATCATCGAGCGACGCGACCAGGTCTTGATCGGCTTCTTCGTGTTGCCCGCAACCTCCACCTTCTTCATGAGGTGGTGGTCGACGAACGGGCCTTTCTTCAGAGAACGAGCCATTGCTTAACCCCTGCGATCGCGGACGATGAACTGCGTCGTGCGCTTGTTCTTGCGTGTCTTGTAACCCTTCGCCGGCATGCCCCACGGGGACACCGGATGCGGGTTGCCCTGGCCGGCCTTGGCCTCACCACCGCCGTGCGGATGGTCGACCGGGTTCATGGCCGCGCCGCGAACCGTCGGGCGCACGCCGCGCCAACGCGAGGCACCGGCCTTGCCGAGCTTCTCGAGGTTGTGTTCGGAATTGCCGACTTCGCCGATGGTCGCGCGGCAATCCGCGGGAACCTTGCGCATTTCGCCCGAACGCAGGCGCAGCGTGGCATAGCCCTGCTCACGTGCGACGAGCTGTGCCGAGGCGCCAGCCGAACGCGCGATCTGCGCGCCCTTGCCCGGCTTCATCTCGATGCAATGCACGACCGAACCAATCGGGATGTTGCGCAACGGCAACGAATTGCCGACCTTGATCGGCGCATCACGACCGGACATGAGCTGGTCGCCGACCTTCGCGCCCTTCGGCGCGATGATGTAGCGGCGTTCGCCGTCGACGAAGCACAGCAGCGCGATGTGCGCCGTGCGGTTCGGGTCATACTCGATGCGCTCGATCTTGCACGCGATGTTTTCCTTGTCGCGCTTGAAATCGATGATGCGGTAATGCTGCTTGGAACCGCCACCCTTGTGACGCGTGGTGATGCGTCCATAGTGGTTGCGGCCGCCGCTCTTCGACTGCGACTCGGTCAGCGGCGCGTACGGTGCGCCCTTGTGCAGCCCCGGCGTGGACACGCGCACAACAGCGCGGCGTCCGGCGGAGGTGGGTTTGACTGTAATCAGTGCCATGATGTCTTTTCCTGATTTCCATGGAGCCTTGCGGCGCCCATGGCCACCGTCTTAGGGCTTGGCCGTCACGTCGATGACCTGGCCGTCGGCAAGACGGACGTAGGCCTTGCGCTTGCTGCCGCGAACGCCTGCGCGATTGCGGAACGAACGAGCCTTGCCCTTCGTGTTGACCAGATTGACCGACTGCACGTCGACGCTGAACAGGCCCTCGACGGCAGCCTTCACTTCGGCCTTGGTCGCGGTCTGCGCCACTTCGAACACGTACTGGTTGATTTCCTGCAGGCGCGCGCTCTTTTCCGAGATGTGCGGCGCACGCAGGACGTTGAACAGTTGCTCTTTCACGCCAGCCACTCCTCGATACGCTTGAGCGATTCGACCGTAACCACGACCTTGTCGGCGCCAACGAGGCTGACCGGGTCGATGGCGGCAACGTCGACGACATGCAGGTAGGGCACGTTGCGAGCCGCCAGGTAGAGCGCCTCGGGGGCGTTCTCGGCGATCACGACGACGCGACCTTCCGCCTTGAGTTCAGCCAGACGCGCGATCATCTGCTTGGTCTTGGGCTGCTCGATGCCGAGCGATTCGACGACGGCGATACGGTCCTGGCGATTGAGTTCGGACAGGATCGACGCCATCGCACCGCGGAACATCTTGCGGTTGACCTTCTGCTCGAAGCTGCGCGGACGCGCCGCGAAAGTCACGCCACCGCCGACGAAGATCGGAGCCTTGAGCGCGCCATGACGCGCGCCGCCGCCCTTCTGCTTCTTCGACTTCTTGGTCGTGCCACTGACTTCGGCGCGCGACTTCTGCTTCTTGGTGCCGGCGCGGCCGGCATTGCGATAGGCGACGACGACCTGATGAACGAGGTCTTCGCGGAATTCCTTGCCAAACACCGCCTCCGAGACGGCGACGGGCTTGGCGCCAATGACATTGAGTTCCATGGCGTCTCCTCCTTACTTCGACTTGACGGCAGGACGGATGACGACATTGCCGCCCGGCGCACCGGGGACAGCGCCCTTGACCGCAATCAAATGACGCTCGGCATCGATCTTGACGACCTCGAGATTCATCGACGAGCGGTTCACGGCACCCATGTGGCCGGCCATCTTCTTGCCCGGGAACACGCGACCCGGCGTCTGACGCTGGCCGATCGAGCCCGGCGCGCGATGCGACAGCGAGTTGCCGTGCGTCGCGTCACCCATGGTGAAGTGATGGCGCTTGATGGTGCCCTGGAAGCCCTTGCCCTTGCTGACGCCGGCCACGTCGACCTTCTGGCCAACCGTGAAGATCTCCTCGGCCTTCAGCTCGCCGCCAATCGCGAATTTGCCGAGGTCGCCCGCTTCAACGCGGAACTCCCACAGGCCACGACCAGCGGTCACGTTCGCCTTTGCGTAATGCCCGGCGAGCGGCTTGTTGATCAGCGCGGCACGCTTGCTGCCCGCCGTCACCTGGACGGCGCTGTAGCCGTCGTTTTCGATGGTCTTCACCTGCGTCACGCGATTCGGCGTCGCTTCGATCAGCGTCACCGGAACCGAGCGGCCGTCTTCGGTGAAGACGCGGCTCATGCCGCATTTACGACCCACCAACCCGATACTCATGGTCTATTGCCTCAGTGCAGCTTGATCTGGACGTCGACACCGGCCGCGAGGTCGAGCTTCATCAGCGCGTCCACGGTCTTGTCGTTCGGATCGACGATGTCCATGACGCGCTTGTGCACGCGCGTCTCGTACTGGTCTCGAGCATCCTTGTCCGCATGCGGCGAGACGAGGATGGTGTAGCGCTCGATCTTCGTCGGCAGCGGAATCGGACCGAGGACGGTCGCGCCGGTGCGCTTGGCCGTCTCGACGATTTCGCTCGCGGAACGATCGATCAAGCGATGATCGAACGCCTTGAGTCGGATACGAATCTTCTGGTCCGCCATTGCCGTGTCCTTGAATCTGAAAAGAACGTTGTTCGGTGACGACGGAATTCATTGAATTCCGCCCGCGGGGCTTGCTGCGGCGCCGCCGGCCTGCCGTTTTGGAGCTCGCCTCGACCACCGACGCCAGGCGCAGTGGTCGAAACTACGAAAGAATGGGCGGATCGCTGCCGATCCGCCCAAACCTGAAATTGCAACAGGACGAAACGCCTTGGGCATTCCGTGACCGCGCCCACGCGGTCGGCATCCATTGCCCGCGAACTCGAAGCACATCCTGCGCCTCATTTCGCTGTCTTCGCTGACCAAGTACGAGACTGGTACAGCAGGGAGTCAAATACTATACCGGAGCTTTTCGGAAAAGGAAACCCCTTCCGGCGAAATTCGTGATCCGCACGAAGCGGATCACGAATCCGGCATGTCTTACTGGACGATCTTGGCCACCACGCCGGCGCCGACGGTACGGCCGCCTTCGCGGATCGCGAAGCGCAGGCCTTCGTCCATCGCGATCGGGGCGATCAGCGTCACCACCATCTTGATGTTGTCGCC
>Ga0222423_1001081_pt1 | contig 13864 bp, 20 predicted proteins | sample 3A0metagenome_FD_182472 | JGI IMG/M metagenome (GOLD analysis project Ga0222423, IMG submission 182472) | Enriched microbial communities from leaf-cutter ant dump, University of Wisconsin, Madison, United States - 3A0 (version 2) | ecosystem: Environmental > Terrestrial > Nest > Insects nest >...
CATGCGGCCACGATGCGACCACGATGCGGCAAGGTCGGCGCGGTGGAGCGCCGCATGTGCCAGATAGCAGGCAAAAGGCCTGGTACCAAGCGATACCAGGCCTTTGCAGGTGGAGATGGCGGGAATCTCCCCGCAAGCATCATCTACCAGGCTATTTGCCAATCCTCGTCGCTGGCTTCCTACTACGGTCCTAGTCTCGTGGGGCGTATGTCACCCCACGCCGTCGCGCCGGGGCCGTCACGTGACTCTAGGCCGTCCGCCCGCCGAGCCTTCGCCGACTCCAGTGGGCCTGAGGGGGCGTCGTGCTGACCCTCGACGGCCTTGTTGACGTGGCCGATGCGATGGGCCTGCGCGTCGTGTTCTGGGATCTCGGACCCAAGGGCGGCTACCTCTATGAAGGTGGCATCGTCGTCCTGAATCGCCGCCACGGCGCACCTGCCCAGCGCGTCACGCTCGCGCACGAGATGGGGCATTGGGTCTGCGGCCACAACTGGAAACAGCCACACAACGAAGCGAAGGACGAGACCGAAGCGGACCTCTACGCGGCTCGACTTCTGATCACGGTTGACGACTATGCGCGGGCAGAGCACATCGTGGGCACGCACCCTGGCGCTCTCGCCAAAGAACTCGGCGTCACGAGGCGGCTCGTGCTCTTGCGTCGGCGCGGCCTTCGAGCTGAAGCTGCGCAGCGCCCCGACCTGTTTGACGACTACGGATCGGTGTGAGGAATGCCCACCGAACAAGACTTCGGGGACGTGTCAGTCCCTGTTGGTGTGATGGAGACACCATCACTCATGAGGCATCGGAGGAACATGCCATGACCACCTACACCACCACCGTCCCCAATTGGGCAAACAGCGTCGAGACGGTCGGCGCCGCTGGGGGCGCGCCGATCCTCTACTACAAGCGGGTCTTGTCTACCCAGGTCCCCGTGGACGCCGAGAGCGCCCTGGCGTTCGACCTCAACGGCGACACCGAGACCGAGGGTGCGGTGCTGTCCTGCGACGCTCTGGGGCTCGATGTGCCGATGGCCCACGCTCGCGCGTTCGCAGAGGCCATCCTGGCGGCTGTTGCCGAGGCCGAGGGTCTCCTGGGTGGCGCCAAGTGAGCGCGCTCACCGTGGCGATTCCGCGGACGGCACACCCTGGGGCGCCCACCAGCGCCCACACGGCGGAAGTGCCGGACGCTCCCGAGTGGGCGACGCACCTCCGTCCCTACTCGAACGGCAGCACCGACGCGCCCGCGCACGGTGACGACATGCGCTCGTTCGTCAAGGTCATCGGCGATCACACGTGGGACACCGGCGCGAGCGGGGGTCACGTCGTAGCGCAGCACGCCGCGGTCATGATGAAGCTTGACGACATTACGGACCCCGACCGGGAGCGCTACACCGTTGGGCCGTACATCAAGATCGAGGCCGACCCGAGCGGCCTCATGATCGCGGATCCCTGGATTGTGCGCGCACTCGCCCAGTCACTTCTCGACGCGGCGGACGCACTGGAAGATAGCGTGGGGTGAGCCTGTGGCGACGGTCACGCGCCCGCAGCGGATCCACAGCCAAAGGACCTCGCGAAGTACGACCTGCGGCACTACAGCGACCCGCACCCGCTCGTGTGGGCCACTGAGACCGTCATGCGGGACGAGTGGGAGGTAGTCGCGCATCGGCGCCCCTTGGCCTCCGCAGAGATTGCCGGCGCAGAGGTCACGGTCTACGTCCAGCAGGCCGTAGACCGTGCCTCTCGGCCTGACCTCGCCCTGGGCTCGATGGCCCGAGCACGCGAGCCTCGCTCGTAGTGTCATGGACGAGATCGAGAAGCTCGGGTTCGCGGACAGTCGCTACGGGCGCTCAGTTCGACTGGCGATGGTCAGCACGCCCCACTAGAGGCTCACCTAGCCCGCCAACACGAACGCCGCCCCTGCCCGGATGGGCGGGGCGGCAGTGGGTCTATTCGTCTCGTTACGCAATGACGAGTTCCACGGCCTCGCGCGCAACGGCGTCTAGTTCAGCGCGCGGAACCATCGTGACCTCGAGTGCCCCCCATGCCTCGCGCGCCGCCTCAAACACATCGCGTCGTTCCGCGGTGGCCGTGACCCCTGGGGCACGGTCATACACCGCCGTAATGGCGACGCTGGGATCCAGGGACACCCCGTCGCCTTCGCCACCGCGGGCAATCTTGCCACCGTCATTGCGAATGCACGAGACGATGAAATTCCACGACTGCAACTCCTGCTCGAGGACACGCATGTCACGCACATCGAATGCGAAGGCCTGTGAGAGCTGCTCTCGACGGCTCCCAAGCACGGCAAAGTCGAACCGGCCACGCTGCTTCCCTACTTGAGTCACGGGCCTCCGCAGAAGGTTGTTCCCGTCCTCAAGATTCGCTACACGAACAAACAACTCGTTCATGTCACTGACGATCGACATCCGCGTGTGCGAGCGAGAAACTGGCGGAGGCTCCTGCACCAGAGTTCGATACAACAGTCGCGCTCCTGACTCAGCGGACCTCGCAAGGAACGGCACCGCTTCACCCACCTGCACCGTGTTGTTGAGTCGGGAGGACAACCCTTCCATCCAGGGCACGCCCACTCGCGAACCGAGGCGTTCCACATCGGCATCAGCGAAGAGCGGGGGCTCTCGATAGTCAGCAATGACGCGTTCCACGCGGTCAAGCCAGGGGCGAATCGCTGACGCGTTCCCGCCCAGCCTGCTAGCACGGTGCAAGTTCGTCACACGACGCATGGCCCAATCGGCACCGTCGCGGCCGACGACGACGCCAACATTGACACGCTCCCCGCGCACGGCGTCCGGGACGTAGCGCACAAGCCAGTAGAAGTATCGTTGATTCATGGCGCCACCTCCAATCAAGCGCGCGTAGCCGACAGGGTCCGAACAAGGCGATCGGCAACCATCTCCCGCCGCTCGTACAAGAACCAGGCCAAGTGCTCGAGATCTACGTCCGGGATACCCCATTCTATCGGCACGGCCGACACGACCTTCAAGAGGTCGTTACGGGTTAGGTCCGCGAGCGCTTCCGCGACCTCGGCGACGGTAGATCTGTCCAGGCCGTGTGGCCGCGGCGCATAGGTTGAGTCCTCGAGGACTGATCGCCGCAACATGGCGGGGTCCCAATCACCTTCGCCCGACCAGAACCACAGGCCGTGGTCATAGGACCAGATCGTATAGTCCTCGCTGCTGTCGTAGAGCCACTGCGGGTCCTGCCCAAGGCACAGATCCCAAAGCGCCATGATCCAGACCTGTCGGCGCGAGTTGTCGTCCCTCCTCGTATAAGTGAGGTCGTCGTCTTCGAGTGCACTCTCGAGGTGGAGGCTGGCGTGTGCGACTGACGAAGGCCCTCGCGCCGGCCCCCGCGAGCCGTCCGGCCGCAAGAGGAGACCAGGGGCAACGGAAGCCAACACGCACTGTCGGACCGGGGCGCCTAGCCTGCTTCCGAGCGCACCTACGATGACTTCGTTGGCCAGTACCCGCACTCCCTGCTCGTTGTCAGGCAACTTGAACCAGTAGACGTTGCCGTCGTCCGCCAGTCCCTTCGCGGCATTTGCCCCCGAGCCGCTAGGTGGACCGATGGGTGCAACGAGCGACACGGTCGGCCGGCCTCGCTCACTTGGCAGAGCGCCGAGCCAGTCGTCAGGCGAGGTCACAGTCAAAGAGCGCCCCCGTTCTCGAGTGCTATCCCTCCCGATATCGGCAATCACTGATGCGACCATTAGGCCCTCGCACGGGATACGTTGCCCTCACCGCGAGCCTCAGCGAGTGCTTCCTCGAACTCGGCGGGGCTGACGTTGTCGGACAGCGCGTAGGTCTTTTCGCGTTCGCTGTGGTTCGCAAAGAACTCGCGGGACGAGGTAAAGACCACTTCGGGGTCTTAACCTCTGGCCTGCTGGTTGCCCCGGAACGGATGGTTGGTTAGCGATGCGACCTCTGCGACCGCATGCCCGGCGCGCACCGCCTTGCCCAACGCGAACTCGGTACGCCCGCCAGGGGACGGTGCACACGGGCTCCGCCAATGGCGTGACCACTAGCCCACGCGCTCAGCTACCAACTTCCCACTCAATCGGGACCACGACAGTTGCACGCGGGTCACCCGACCTGCCGGTACCCGCACCTCAGCGCTCCGACCACTGGCAGAAAACCGAGCCACGCCGTCGCCGTCGATGGGAATCGTTAGCGACTGGCCACGCCCAATCTTGCCAACTTCGCGGCCCCGCCATGTCACCCGGATGAGTGGATTGGCGAGCATAGTTTGCACCGGCGCTACGACGATGAGCTCAGAAGCCGTAGCGATCGGCACCCCGCATCGAGGGCAGACCGGTGCCTTGTCAGACACCTCACCGTGGCATTCAGGGCACGCAATAAGAGCCATGAGGGAAGGTTAGCCGGGTGGTGCGACACCTGCACCTTCACGCCGTATCCGAGGGTGGCCGAGCGGACTAGTCGGCGTGGACACCTCAATCGACAGCGAAAACAGGTCGCCCATCAGCGGCCTCCCGACTTCCGGTTAAGGCGACCCAGCGCATCCAGGCCCGGCTGGCCAGGGTTGGCGAAGTACGCGTTGTGGATGACCGTGGGGGCCTCCGAGCGGTGCGTGGATGAGACGGGCACCGTGACAACCTGGGGCGCGGCGGGGGCGATGGTGCCACCATCCCGATAGCCCTTCACCGCGACGGCAGCCATAACCGCGCGCACGTCCTGGCGGCGGATCGCATCCATCGTGGGAGTGCCCCAAAAGCGGTGCGCCGCGGCCGTCTGCATGTACTCGTTGGGCGAGGCCATGATCGGGATGTTGTCCGACATGTCCGACCCGATCCCGACGATGGGGCCACCGAAGCCATACCGGCGCGGCACACCGCCACCACCGCCACCACCAACGACACGGCCAGCACTCGACGCTGAGCCATAGTTGCTGTTGTAGGCGTCCGTGGAGACGTGCACCGTCACCGTGTCCGCCTCGATCTTCTGCTTCCAGTCCCAGTACTTCTCGTTGGCGGCGTGGAAGTCGATATCGGGCTGAATCTCAGGCGCGAGGCCAGCCTTCGTCAGGCCCTGCGAGAACTCGTTGTTCGCGGCCTCGCCCTTCTCGCCCCACAGTGCGACGATCTTGTTCCACTGCGCGTCCGTCGCGCCCGCGAGCGCGTCAAGCACTGGCGCGGACGACTGGCCCTGCGCCGCCAACTCGTTGAGCATCGCGCGGGCGTTGCCCTGCAGATACTGCGGGGTGTCCGTGTTGATCCGCTCGGCCAAGGTGTTGACGTTGTCTTGCCACTCCTTCTGCGCCTTGGTCTGAGCCTCAAGCTGCTTGATGAGGTCCTTAATCTTGACGGTCGTGCCGTCGTAGTAGGTCCCCCACGAGTCCTTCGCGGACTTCGTGGCGTCGGCGGTGGATTGGGCCAGATCCTTGTTCTTGTCGATCACGGCCTGGTAGGCGTCGGGCAGTGAGATGAATGACGAGTTCGCGCCTTCGATGGCGTCGGCCCAGTCGTCGTATGCCTTCTGGGCGGCGGCGATGGCTTCCTTCTGCTCCTCGGTCAGTTCCACAACCTGCTGACCGGACTGCGCCGCCAACTGCTGCTGGTTGTCCACCGCCGCGAGTGCTTCACGGTAGGCGGGCATCAGTTGGTTCAGTTCTTCGAGGGTGCCGCCGCCGGCCTCCCACTGTTGGCGCAGGACGTCGAAGCGCTGGGCGGCGATGTCGGCGTGGCCGGAGTTGACGAGGTTGGCGAGAGCCTGGCCGATGAGGTCGATCTGGTCGATGGCTTCGGTGCGGCCCGTGTCGCCGTGGCCGAACGTGTGGCCGCGCACCCAGCCGCGGATGTCCTGAATGCGGTCCATCAGCGACGGGTTAGTGATGCGGTGCGCCGCATCGGCCATGTCGTTGATGTTGCCGGTCAAGCCAAACGTATCGTCCGAGATGCCGTCGAACACGCTCGAGATGTCTGTCATCTTCAGCAGGGCCGACGTGGTTTCCTCCACGCCAACGGTGACGTGCTTGTTCATCGACTCGAAGGCAGACGTGAGGGCCGTGACGCCCACCAGCAGCGCCGTCGCGAAGCCGCCACCCTTGGCAAGCTTGCCCATCGACAGGCCCACTCGCGAGAGCGCCGCATTCGCCGCGAGGAGGCGGGGCGCGAGCAGCAGGAAGCCGCCGCCAAGGAGGGAGATCGTGGCCGTCAGGCCCACCGCGGCGGCGATGGTGCGCTTGAGTCCGTCCGGCAGGCGCTGGAAGCCACGCATGGCGTCCGCGAGGTTGTTCAGCCAGCCGACCAGCGCACCGCCGCCCTTGGGGTCAACGAGCGGGGCCGCCAACTCTGACGCGAGATCACGCCATGCGGCCTTCACGCGGTCAAGGGCGCCGACGTAGGTTTGCTTGACGTTCGCGGCGGCGCCGCCAAACTTCGCCTGCATGCCATTCACCAGCGGATCCCAAATCTGACCAACTGGAATGCCGCCAGGCTCGGATGCCATATCTCGAATCTGTGCGGCCGTCTTGCCCATCTCGTCGCCAATGAGCTTGGCGGCGTCGATGCCGTAGTAGCCGAGACGTTGCAGGGCGTCGCCCGAGAGCCTGCCCTCTGAGTTCATTCGAGACATGATCTCCGCCAGGGCGGCGATCTGTTCGTTGCTCCCGCCCATGGCGGCAACAGCGTTCTGGATAGCGTCAAGCGTTGGGATGACGTTCTTTGCCTCCACGCCAAACCCAAGCATCTGCTGCTGGGCGGTGATGAACACCTGCTTGGCGAACGGCGAGTTGCGCGCGAAATCGTCCAGCTTATCCATCTGCGCGTTAGCCGACTCTGCCGACCTCAACAATGTCGTGAGCGCCGCACGAGATGACTGCTGAAGCGTGTTGTACGCGATGCCCGTATTCAGCAGCGCCGTCGCCAGGCCAGCCACCGATGCGCCATAGGCGACCAGTACAGCGCCGGACCGCTGCCACGCCTCACGGTTGACCTCAGCCGACCGGACCATGCGGCCCATCGATGTCTCGATCTTCTGACCGTTGCGGTCAATGTTGCTCGACGCGTCACGAGTCGCATCAGCGGCCTGCGCCATCTGACGCTTGAAGTCCGCGACCTCGGCGCGCAGGTAGACGGAGATTGTCCGGTCACTCATTGGTGGCTCCTTTCGTAGGACGTGTCGCGGAGGAAGAACTCGACCGCGCGTTGCGCTGCCTCGTCCAAGCCGAGCGACTCATATCGAGATGCGCGATGGGCTGCCGTATAGAACTTCCCCAGTAGCGTGGATCGAAGCCACCCGAAGTCAGGACGCGCAGCCCATTGCGGATCAGGGTGGTGGTGGCAAAGCCACCCGTCGATACCCGCCGCCCAGCATGCAATCGGGCCAGGCCCGTGCGGGTCGCGGGTTGGCACCCGATTCACCTGACCCCAGGCTCGTAGCGTTGCGGGCGACTGCCAATGGGCGCTCTGGGGCTCTTCAAGTTCCACGGGCCATGCCTCCTGGCGGCTTCGAGCGTGAGTTCGTATTCTGGCCATCACTCACCCCCTGCCCGACGTTGATCAGACGAATCGTGGTCCTTCCAGCGCGTCGCGGCCGCCTTCTTAGCCCTGAGCGTGGCCGTCGTCGGGATTGTGGCTCCGTCGGGATCGGGGAGTGCCAACGCGGCCAACAGGCGGTGCAGCACCGTACGTTGCCCGCGGGCCTCTGTCAGTGCAGGATTAACCACCGGCTGACCCTGGGAGCCCACCGACATGGCGCCCGATTCGGCGACCACTCCTGCCAGACGGTCAAGATCGTCCATCGTCCTGCAGGCTTCGAGGAGCACTGCGAGCTCCGCATCGGAGAGTTCGAACTGCTCAAGGGTCGAATCCCAGAACGTGCGCCCGCGCGTCTGCAGGCCCTTGGGTGCCCGTGGCCTATCTGCCGCCATCACTGCTCCCTATCGCCAAAATCAAGCACCAAGCAGGTGCGCGCATTTTTCAGCCCTCCCCGGCGGTCACGCTCGGTTCGTTTGGGGTCCCCCCCTGGGGGCCTGGCTGTTGAGGCCGACACGAGCGCATGCTCGCCGCGCTGTTGTGTGCGGCGCCTTGGCGAGTGCGTGGTGTTGATGGTTCCCCTAAGCGTTGACGTTCATGAATGCCATGGCCACGGCCATCAGGGCGCGAGGGTCCTGCGCCTGCGCCTGCATTTCCGCGTACCAGACAACCTCAAGGTCATCTGCGTACAGCGGGTTGGCATCACCGTATGCGTTGACCAGCTGCACCCACTGGCGGGTGATCCCCACCAGCGCAAGCTCCCTCATGAGACTCTCGTCGCGTAGCCGCTTGGCCACGGCGAACAGCCCGAGCGCTTCTTCCTCGGTCTGTACCTTCTGTGCGCGCTCTACTGCGTCACGCTGCGCGATGGGATCAACAGCGATGTACCGCTCGAACACGCGCTTGCGCGCCCGCAGGGTGTCGCTCTGCACGGCCGCCTCATACTGCTCGTGGAGTCCGGCGATGGACCGGTTGGCCGTGTCCCGGATTCGGTCCACCTTTTCGCGCTTGCCTTCAACGCTGAGGCGCACGTCTGCACGTACGGCCGCAATGTCGGATTCCGCCTTGGTGCGGATAGCCTGTACGCGGTTTGCGTAGTCCTCAAGATTGGGCTGTGCCATGTCCTGTCCTTCCGATGAGTTGCCGTTCGACGGCCTGCCGGCTCACGCGCCACCGACTACCGCTCTTGGCACCTTCGAGTTGTCCCTTGCTCAATCGCTTCGTGACTGCCCGGGCGGTGATGCCGAGCTTCTCTGCGGCTTGTTCCACCGATAGCCAGTCTGGGACTGATGTGGGCGCACGGAGGCCTCCGGTTCCGGCTCGCGGAACCGAGTTGGCGAGCCCGAGTCGGTAGATCGACATCATCTGCTCGTACGCGGGTGTGCCGCGGGCCGCGACGCGCCGTGCGTCGAAGTCCGGCAGGCCCACAAGAATGGCCGCGACTTCACCTGAGATTGGCACGACGCCGCCTGCCATGACGCGCGGCTTCATCGGAGCTCAGCTTCCGTGCTGCGGCGCCGCTCCATGAGGCGCACCAGATCGCGAGTGATCTGCTGGTGGAGCTCGCTGGTCCCTGTGGTCCACGGCAGCGGCGTCCTGCGCCTGTGGTGACGCTTACGGCGCCTGGTTGGCCACTGGGGAGAGTCGTATCGCTTAGTCATGCCTCACCCCCGCGTGCGAACGCATCGGCTCTGGTGAGCCATGCTTCGAGCTTGGGGCGTGGATCTGGTGGAGTGTGCAGGCGGACCGCCTCCACAAGTTGCGCACATGTGGCGCGAGCTTGCGAAGCGGTCTCGCGCGCCCGCTCTTCGAGCTGAACCTGTGAGGCCTTGGCACGCACGTGGTCTAGGCCCGAGGTGACGGAGGCGCGATGGCCAGCCGCCATTAGGTTCTCCATGGATTGGGCGGTGATCTGTGCCTGTCGGGCAGTCAGCATGTGCTCGATGAACAGCGCGTGCAGCCTGGCCACCTCAGGGTCGCGATACGGCAGCGCGCGAAGGGGCGGGAAGATATCCGTGAGGTCGCTCATGGCTTCCTCCCCGCCGCACGCGGCTCGCGCTGGTTCGGGACTAGGCCCCCGTAGACGCCGGCCTCCTTGGGGTGTTTGAGGCCATATGCCGCGCATTGCGCGATAAGCGGGCATGGGTGGCATGCCTGAGCCGCGAGATTCATGTCCTCCGGGTGCTCGCTTGTCCAATACGCGATTGGCAGCAGGTCACTGCGGCGGCACGGTACCGAGTCGCGCTCGTCAACCGCTGCGATTAGCGCGGCGAGCGACCGCCAATCGGGCGCGAGCGCATCAGGCATGCTTGGGAAGCGGTCGTTCATGGCGTGCCCCCGTTTTCGCGCAGGAGGTGCGCATACGCGGGGCAGGTCGTTGAGTGGGCGATGATGAAGGCATATACGCCTGGCGCCGTCTCAGTGAGGGTGCCTGTCGCTCGACAGTCTGGACAGACGTTCTCCACCACTGCGGGGATCTGAGGGGAATCGTCTTGGGCCGTCACAGCAGCACCCCCGTAGCGTCTGTAACACTTGTAACACCATCCTCGGAAGGTGCGTGGAGGTACCGGCTCCATGGATCCATGAGGTCGGCAGCCTCGTAGCCGCGGCGATTCTCGTCATCGATACGCAACTGCTTGGGTGCTACGCCGTAACGGCTGAGCTTCCTAGCGAGCGTGTTCTTGTCTAGGGGCACACCTCGCAGGTTCGACCAGGGAGCACCCTCGATTTGGCACAGCTCTCGCACAATGTCATCAGAGAACATGCGATCCCGACCAGCGAAGACGGTCCGGAGATCACGCAGCAGTGAGATGCCGAGGCTCTCGCCTGCACCGCCCTGGGAACCCGTTACAGCCGTTACAGCCGCTACACGAGCACGTTCCGGCCACTCGCCACCGATGAGCTCGGCGACGGTCAGCAGTGCCTCCCATACGTCGGCATTGCGATCCTCGACGCCATCAGGAATGACGGGCCAGTGATCCATTGCTCGTGCGCCCACCGAGCGCGCCCATTGGGCGATACGGTCACGGATTGCGTGCCCCTCGGGGGCATTGAGCCTGTGCCGCCACGGCTCTACGCGGTCCTGTGGTCGCCGGCGCTTCATGCGCACCACGACGGCCCGCGTCATGATCGTGTCTGGTAGGTCATTCAGGCCCGCGAGCGCAACGGCACAGTATGCCTCGAGTTCCTCGGTGACGACCTGGTGGCCGCGCACAACTGCTCGGCCTGCCATAGCCCCCTTGCGATGACCAGCATTGAGCATCCCGCGGATGTCCTCGTTTTCCTTTGCCTTCGGCCCAAACACTGTGTCGATCTCGTCATAGAGGATCGTGGGGCGGCCCTCGTCGGCCGCAACCTTGCGGAACAGGTACGCGGGCGTTGCATTGACCGCATGGACGGGTCGTGGAACCAGGGGCTCGGTCACTTCCAGACACCGTGACTTGCCGCTGCCGGGCTCCGGCGACAAGAACGCGATGCGCGGTGTTGACTCGAAGCACTCGATGAGGTGCGCGTGGATTACCCACAGAGCATGTGCATCTTGAGCCCAGGCCTCGGGATAGGCAACAAATCGACCCAGGAATGCATGCACATCCTCGATGAGTTGGACCGCTCCCGACGCCAAGGCCGGAGCGTCGGCTGGCGCAGCGCCCGAGTGTGCGTCACGTTCTTCAAGCGGCATTGCGTTGTCGGGCGGCAAGTCTCCCTCGAACGGGTCCCAGCTATTGCTCATGCGTGCACCGCCGTTCGTGGCGGCACGAGCACGGCTCGCACTTCCTCCGGCGCCCAGCCCTCGACCTCCATGAGGTAACGGCCGTACGCAACTCGAGCCTGGTCAGACATGCCGAATGTGGCCGGGACTCGTGGCGAGTGTGCCTCGGTGCCGATCTCGATGTCGCAGATCTCTACGGCGCGGCGGTGTGTGCGGCTAGCCCGCAGGCGAGCACGCGCAGCGCGTGCGGCGGCCTTGCGCTCTTCCGGTGTGCTCGGTCCTGGCGGAGCGAGGCGATACCCCTTGGCGAGCCAGAGAGGAACCGAGGGCGTGTCGCCGGTTCGCTTGGGCTCGTCCAGCGCCGGACGTACGATTGCTGCGGCGGTGTCGGACTGCTGAACCTTGGATTGGCCCGGTGTGGTGACCGGGCCTTTCCCGTCTTTGTGGTCAGTCATCGAGATCGCCACCGACCGTAACTAGGTCTAGCCGGGTGACGGGGCGCATCGCGCGCTCAAGGTCGCGGAGGCGAATGCGGATCATGCGCGGCCCAATGCGCACCGCGGAGAGCTCCCCGCGGGAGATCATTCGGCGGACAGTTTCCTCGGAACAGTGGAGTCTGTCTCGCGCTACTTCACCAATGGATAGCAGAGCGTCGGGCGTTTGTGCGGGCATGCGGGAACCTCTCGGTTCCGGCGCCCTGCTCGATTCCGGTTGCCTACTTAGGCGGGCATCTATCTAGATAATACCGCTCTGGACCACACAAGCAAGGCGACACGACGGCCTCAGACTCGCACGGGTTTGATCGGATGGCCCGGCTGGACCCCCTCGACCAACTGCAGTAGTTCCCGTGCGTTGACCATCTTGTGAGCATGTCGGCAGTTGATATGGAAGCCCGCCGTACTGTCGAAGGCGGCGAGCTCATTGACGTCATACACGTGGGCTGGCCAATGGTGATCGCCGTCCAAGGTGTTGTTGCGTCGCCCGGATTCGCTCGACTCGGCCGCATTCATGCCTGGCGAGAACTTGTAATCACGGACATGGCAGTACACGGTGTCGCCCAGCGTGAAGACCGTTCCGATCACACATGAGCGCTGGCGACACAGAAAGCGTAAGACGGTCACCTTGGCGATGAGGCCAGCATCCCGCAACTTGATGTACAGGGCCTCCCTGTCACTTATGCGCGCAGCTTCTGCCGCGAGCAGCGCTTGAAGCTGCGCGCCTGCCTCGTCCACGTCATCAACCATCACTGCCCCAACCCTTCATCGAGCCTCTTCGCGAGTGCTCTGTCGCGATCCAAGGTCGCGTGCTGGTAGCGCAGGGCCACCGTGGCGCTCTTGTGTCCGCCACGCTCCTGCAGCTCCTTGAGTGTGGCGCCGGCGCGGGCGTAGGCGGTCAGGCCTGTGTGGCGCAGGCTGTGGAAGCGAAAGCCAGGGCGCACACTCTCGCGAGCTCGGCGCCATGCCACATCGAAAGCGGTTTGACTCGCGGGTTGCTGTGGGTTCTGCGAGCTCGGAATGAACGGAGCATCCTTCGCGGGCCGGACGTGCGCCTCAAGGTGCGCCACGATGGTGGGCACCAAGGACGGTGGGATCGCGACTACGCGGTGCGAGCCGGCCTTGGGGTCGGTGTATCCGGGCGGTGATGCCTTTGAGTTCCACTGCCTGCGTATGTGCACGACAGCGCTGTCGGGATCGCCGAGATCCTCAAAGTCGCCACGCTGGAGGCCCAGCACCTCACCGAGTCGCAGGGAGCACCAAGCGGCGAGCGGAACGGCAATCTGTAGCGCCTCGGGCATGCCCGCGGCCATTGCCCGCACCTCTGCGGGGGTGGCGAGGTCACTGCCACGCAGGGACGTGTCGTTGGCGCGCGATGGCTTCGCAACGGTGATCTGGACCGGAGGCTCGGTGATGCCGCCGACACGTGCCGACACGGCCGCGAGGAACAGCGAGCGTGTCACGCGTGCCGCGTTGGTCTGCGCCCCCGGCTTGCGCTTGAGCCCGTCAAGCATTGCGTCCACGTCGTCCTGTGAGACCTCGCCTAGTCGCCTGTCGCCAAGCGCGGGCAACACGTGCGCGTCCAGGGTCGAGCGGTATGACCGGATGGTCCCTGGCGACCTGCCTGCATCGGCAAGTCGCACCAACCAATCATCGGCCCACTGGGCGACCGTCACTGCCTTGCGCGCTTCTAGCGCCGCGCGCGTCTTACGTGAGGCGCGCAGCTCACGGGGCGGCACGAAGATGCGGCGTGCCATCTCCGAGCGCGCGATCTCAAGCGCCGCCACGGCGTCGGCCTTTGCGATGAAGGCACCGATCATCACTTGGCGCCCGTCGTAGGTCACCCTGGCGCGGTACGTGCCATTGGGCAGCATGTCGATGCCGCGGGGTAGTCCGGATGCTGATCTTCTAGGAATCTCCACCACATCCCTCTTGACTCAGTCCTAAAGAGTTCCTATCCTAGAGTCTACTAGAGCGTATTCCTGCGGTCTAGTGTGTAGTGGAATCGAGCGGCAAATGTGCCAAATAGCAGGCAAAAGGCCTGGTACCAAGCGATACCAGGCCTTTGCAGGTGGAGATGGCGGGAATCGAACCCGCGTCCGCATGTTCCACGACAGGGCTTCTCCGGGCGCAGCCTGAAGAAGTTTTTCTC
>Ga0222423_1001084_pt1 | contig 13837 bp, 10 predicted proteins | sample 3A0metagenome_FD_182472 | JGI IMG/M metagenome (GOLD analysis project Ga0222423, IMG submission 182472) | Enriched microbial communities from leaf-cutter ant dump, University of Wisconsin, Madison, United States - 3A0 (version 2) | ecosystem: Environmental > Terrestrial > Nest > Insects nest >...
CCAGCGTACCCGATTCGCCGCAGCAGCGCTCGCTTTTCACCACCTGCGGGCCGACGAGCGAGCGCACGGTCTTCATCGCGTCGCCCTGCTTCATGGGGTTGTGGCAGGGCTCGTGGTACAGGTAGCCGCCCTGGCCTTGCAGGGTGATGCCCTTCTCCAGCAGGTATTCGTGGATGTCGATGATGCGGCAGCCGGGGAAGATCTTGTCGAACTGGTAGCCCTGGAGCTGGTCGTAGCAGGTGCCGCAGCTCACCACCACGGTCTTAATGTCCAGGTAGTTGAGGGTGTTCGCCACGCGGTGGAACAGCACGCGGTTGTCGGTGATCATCTTCTCGGCCTTGTCGAACTGGCCGCTGCCGCGCTGGGGGTATCCGCAGCACAGGTAACCCGGCGGCAGCACGGTCTGCACGCCCGCGTGCCACAGCATGGCCTGGGTGGCCAAACCGACTTGCGAGAACAGCCGCTCCGACCCGCAGCCAGGGAAGTAGAACACCGCCTCCGTCTCCGCCGTGGTGGCGAGCGGGTTGCGGATGATGGGCACGTAGTCCTTGTCCTCGATGTCCAGCAGCGCGCGCGCGGTCTTCTTGGGCAGGCCGCCGGGCAGCTTCTTGTTCACGAAGTGGATCACCTGCTCCTTGATCGGCGCGGGGCCCACAGTGGACGGCGGCTTGGCGGTCTGCTTGCGCGAGACCTTGCGCAGCAGGTCCACCGCCACGCGCTGCGCCTTGAAGCCCGCGCCGACCATGGCCGTGCGCATGAGCTTGATGGTGTCGGGGTTCGTCGCGTTGAGCATCGCCATCGCCAGCGCATTGCCGGGACGGAAGGTCTTCTTGCCCATCTTGCGCAGCAGGTTGCGCATGTTCATGGTCACGTCGCCGAAGTCGATCTTGACCGGGCACGGCGTGTAGCACTTGTGGCAGACGGTGCAGTGGTCGGCCACGTCCTCGAACTCCTGCCAGTGCTTGATGCTCACGCCGCGGCGGGTCTGCTCTTCGTACAGGAAGGCTTCGACCAGCAGCGAGGTCGCTAGGATCTTGTTGCGCGGACTGTAGAGCAGACTGGCGCGGGGCACGTGGGTGCTGCACACGGGCTTGCACTTGCCGCAGCGCAGGCAGTCCTTCACGCTGTCTGCGATGGCGCCAATGTCGCTCTGCTGCATGATCAGCGACTCGTGGCCCATCAAACCAAAGCTCGGGGTATAAGCATTGGTCAAATCGGCCTCCAGCGCTTGTCCAGCAAGCGCTGATAGCTCCTGATTTCGCAGCAATTTGCCTTTGTTGAAGCGGCCCTCCGGGTCCACCTTGCGCTTGTATTCGGCAAACGGTGCCAGCTCGTCGTCGGTCAAAAACTCCAGCTTGGTGATGCCGATGCCGTGCTCGCCCGAGATCACGCCATCGAGGCTGCGCGCCAGCACCATGATGCGCGCCACGGCCTCGTGCGCGGTTTGCAGCATCTCGTAGTCGTCGCTGTTGACGGGGATGTTGGTATGCACGTTGCCGTCGCCCGCGTGCATGTGCAAGGCCACCCACACGCGGCCCTTGAGCACGCGCTGGTGGATGGCGGCGGCTTCATCCAGGATGCCCTTGAAAGCCGCGCCCGCGAAGATACCCGCGAGCGGCTGGCGCAGTTGCGTCTTCCAGCTGGCGCGCAGCGAGTGGTCTTGCAACTGCGGGAACAGCTCGGCCACGTCGCGCAGCCAGCTCGCCCACAAATCACGCACCTCGCCCACCAGCGCCAGGGCCTGGGCCACGCGGTCTTCCAGCAGCTCGGCGGCGGGGATTTCGTTCGCGTCGTCCTGCTTGCCCAGCGGCAGGTTGCCGCGCAGGAAGAAGTCTTCCAGTGCGTCGCAGAGCTTGAGCTTGTTGCGCAGGCTCAGTTCGATGTTGATGCGCTCGATGCCGTCGGTGTACTCGGCCATGCGCGGCAGGGGGATCACCACGTCCTCGTTGATCTTGAAGGCGTTGGTGTGGCGGCTGATGGCCGCCGTGCGCTTGCGGTCCAGCCAGAACTTCTTGCGCGCCTCCGCGCTGATGGCGATGAAGCCCTCGCCGCTGCGCGTGTTGGCCAGGCGCACGACCTCGCTGGTCACGCGGGCCACCTCGTCGGCATCGTCGCCCGCGATGTCGCCGATCAGCACCATCTTGGGCAGGCCGCCATTGCCCTTCTTGCTCTTGGTGGCGTAGCCCACGGCCTTCAGGTAGCGGTCGTCCAGGTGCTCCAGGCCCGCCAGCAAAACGCCCGAGCGCTTCTGCTCCGCGAACATGAAGTCCTTGATTTCCACGATGCTCGGCACGGCGTTCTTGGCGTTGCCGAAGAACTCCAGGCACACGGTGCGCGTGTGCTCGGGCATGCGGTGCACCACCCAGCGCGCGCTGGTGATGAGGCCGTCGCAGCCCTCCTTCTGGATGCCGGGCAGGCCGGAGAGGAACTTGTCCGTCACGTCCTTGCCCAGGCCTTCCTTGCGGAAGGTGCGGCCGGGGATGGACAGGCGCTCGGTGCGCACGGGCGTCTTGCCGTCGGCCTCGAAATACTGCAACTCGAAGGTGGCGGTCTCCACGTCGTGGATCTTGCCCAGGTTGTGGTCCAGGCGCGTGACTTCGAGCCACTGCGCCTCGGGCGTCACCATGCGCCAGCTGGCCAGGTTGTCCAGCGCCGTGCCCCACAGCACGGCCTTCTTGCCGCCCGCGTTCATGGCGATGTTGCCGCCGATGCAGCTGGCCTCGGCGCTGGTCGGGTCCACCGCGAAGACGAAGCCCGCGCGCTCGGCCGCGTCGGCCACGCGCTGCGTCACCACGCCCGCCTCGGTCCAGATCGTGCCCACCTCGCGCTCCAGGCCCGGCAGGCGGCGCATCTCCACCTCGGTCATGGCTTCGAGCTTTTCGGTGTTGATGACCGCGCTCTTCCAGGTCAGCGGGATCGCGCCGCCGGTGTAGCCCGTGCCGCCGCCACGCGGGATGATGGTCAGGCCCAATTCGATGCAGCCCTTGACCAATCCGGCCATCTCGGCCTCGCTGTCGGGCGTGAGCACCACGAAGGGGTATTCCACGCGCCAGTCGGTGGCATCCGTCACGTGCGATACGCGCGAGAGGCCGTCGAACTTGATGTTGTCCCGGGCCGTCAGGCGGCCCAGCGTTTTCTGGACCTGGCGGCGCAGTTGCGCGGCCTGCTCGAAGGCAGCGTTGAAATCGGTGACGGCCCGGCGTGCCGCCGTGACCAGTTCGCCCACCAGGCGGTCGCGTTCGGCGTCTTCGCCCGGCGTGCGGCGCTTGTCGATTTCGCCCAAGCGGTGCTGCAGGGCCTCCACCAGCAGCTTGCGGCGGGCCGGGTTGTCCAGCAGGTCGTCCTGCAGGTAGGGGTTGCGCTGCACCACCCAGATGTCGCCCAGCACCTCGTAGAGCATGCGGGCGGAGCGGCCCGTGCGGCGCTCCTTGCGCAACTGGTCCAGCACGCTCCAGGACGATGCCCCCAGCAGGCGGATGACGATCTCGCGGTCGGAGAACGAGGTGTAGTTGTAGGGAATCTCGCGCAGACGGGCGGGCTCTGCGGCCTGCGCCGTCAGCGCGGCCAGCGCTATCGGAACATTCATGGGGGACCTACCTGGGGTGGGGGCGTGATTTTATGACAGCGACCCCGCCCAGCCCTGGGCAGACCTCCCCAGTCAGAACAGCACGCGGCTGCGCAGCGTGCCCGGCACCTGGGCCAGCTTGTCCAGCGCCAGTTCGGACGACTGCGCGTCGATGTCGATCACCACGTAGCCGATCTTCTCGTTGGTCTGCAGGTACTGGGCGCTGACGTTGATCTGGTTGTCCGAAAAGATGCGGTTGATGTCCGACAGCACGCCCGGCACGTTGCGGTGGATGTGCAGTAGCCGGTGCTTGCCGGGGTGCGCGGGCAGCGCCACCTCGGGGAAGTTCACGGACGATGTGCTGGTGCCGTTGTCGCTGTACTTCACCAGCTTTTCGGCCACTTCCAGGCCGATGTTGGCCTGCGCCTCCATGGTGGAGCCGCCGATGTGGGGCGTCAGGATCACGTTGTCCAGCCCGCGCAGGGGCGACAAAAACTCGTCCTTGTTCGTGCGCGGCTCGACCGGGAACACGTCGATGGCGGCGCCCAGCAGCTTCTTGGCGCGGATGGCCTCGGCCAGCGGCTCGATCTCCACCACCGTGCCGCGCGCGGCGTTGATGAGGATGCCGCCGGGCTTCATGGCCGCGATCTCGGCCGCGCCGATCATCCATTGCGTGGAGGGCAGCTCGGGTACGTGCAGGCTCACGATGTCGTTTTGGGCCAGCAGGTCGTGCAGCTTCTGCACCTGCCGCGCATTGCCCAGGGGCAGCTTGTTGACCACGTCGTAGAACGCCACCTGCATGCCCAGCGCCTCGGCCAGCACCGACAGCTGCGTGCCGATGGAGCCGTAGCCCACGATGCCCAGCGTCTTGCCGCGGATTTCATAGGCGTTGTCGGCGCTCTTGAGCCAGCCGCCCCGGTGCGCCACGGCGTTCTTCTCCGGGATGCCGCGCAGCAGCAGGATGGCCTCGGCCAGCACCAGTTCGGCCACGGAGCGGGTGTTGGAGTACGGCGCGTTGAACACGGCGATGCCGCGCTCGCGCGCCGCGTTCAGGTCCACCTGGTTGGTGCCGATGCAGAAGCACCCCACGGCCACCAGTTTCTGCGCGTGGGCGAACACCTCTTCGGTCAGCTGCGTGCGCGAGCGGATGCCCACGAAGTGCACGTCGGCGATCTTGCGCTTGAGCTCGTCGTCCGGCAGCGCGCCCGAGACGGTTTCGACCTGGGTGTAGCCCGCTCCGCGGATCACGTCCACCGCGGAGGGGTGGATGCCTTCGAGCAGCAGGAATTTGATCTTGTTCTTGTCCAGCGAATTGGTAGCAGCCATGGCAGTGGATGTGAGGTGAGAGGATGAAAGAAGGTGAACTATGCACCAAGCATGGTGCATTGCACAAAACCTTGCCGCGCTCGGCAAATGCGGCAGACATGTCACAAAAGCGTCACAATCCATGCCCCTGCAGGCACCCCACGGGGTTTCCCCGGTTGTTACACCCGGGGTGCCATGCGACAACGACACACCACTGTCACAACGGCCGCCTAGCATGCGGCCCTTGTGCTTTTCGTCATCCTTGGAGGAACATTCATGCAAGTCAAGCATCTGGCGCTGTCCGCCGCCATCGCCCTGTCCGTCTGTGCACCCGCGCAGGCGCAGGAACAGGTAGAGATCCAGTGGTGGCATTCGATGAGCGCAGCGCTGGGCGACTGGGTCAACGACCTGGCCAAGCAGTACAACGCCAGCCAGACCAAGTACAAGGTCGTGCCCACCTACAAGGGCCAGTACAACGAGTCCATGACGGCTGCCATCGCCGCCTTCCGCGCGGGCAACGCGCCGCACATCCTGCAGGTGTTCGAGGTCGGCACCGCCACCATGATGGCCAGCAAGGGCGCCATCGTGCCCGTGGCCAAGGTGCTCAACGACGGCGGCTTCAAGTTCACGCCGTCCGAGTACGTCTCCGCCGTGGCCGGCTACTACACGGCGCCCAACGGCCAGATGCTGAGCTACCCGCTCAACAGCTCCACCACCATCTTCTACTACAACAAGGACGCCTTCAAGAAGGCCGGCCTGGACCCCGAAAAGGCCCCAAAGACCTGGCCCGAGGTGTTCGATGCCGCCACCAAGCTCAAGGCCAGCGGCCACGCCTGCCCGTTCACCACCAGCTGGATCAGCTGGACGCAGCTGGAGAGCTTCTCGCTGTGGCACAACACGCTGTTCGCGTCCAAGAACAATGGCTTCGACGGCAATGACGCGCAGCTTCAGATCAACACGCCGCTGCACCTGCGCCACTTCGAGAACCTGGCCAAAGCCTCCAAGGACGGCACCTTCGTCTACAAGGGCCGCAACAACCTGGCGGACGCCTCCTTCCCCTCGGGCGAATGCGCGATGATCACCGGCTCCTCGGGCCTGTACGCACGCGTGGTCAAGGAAGCCAAGTTCGCCTACGGCATCTCCACCCTGCCGTACTACGCCGACGTGAAGGGCGCCCCGCAGAACACCGCCATCGGCGGCGCCAGCCTGTGGGTGATGGCCGGCAAGAAGGCCGAGGAATACAAGGGCGTGGCCGACTTCCTGAACTTCCTGAACGACACCAAGGTGCAGGCGGCCAGCCACCAGCGCACCGGCTACCTGCCCGTGACCATGGGCGCCTACCAGCTCACCGAGGCTTCCGGCTTCTACACAAAGAACCCCGGCACCGACGTGGCCGTGACGCAGATGATCAAGAAGGCTACCGACAAGTCGCGCGGCATCCGCCTGGGCAACTTCGTGCAGATCCGCACCATCATCGACGAGGAAACCGAGCAGATCTGGGCCGGCAAGAAGACGCCCAAGGAAGCCCTGGAGACCGCCGTCACGCGCGGCAACGAGCAGCTCGTGCGCTTCGCCCGCGCCAACAAGTAAGTCAAGCTCGCGTTCTCCCCAGATGCCTGCTGATCACTGCGGCATCCCGGCCCGCCACCCCGTACCCCGGGATGGCGGGTTCCTTTTTTGAAGTGTGTGACCATGGAAAAACGCGTTCTCTTCCGCTCGTCCTGGCTGCCCTGGGTGCTGCTGGCACCCCAAATGGCGGTCATCCTCATCTTTTTCTTCTGGCCCGCAGGGCAGGCGCTGGTGCAGTCGTTCCAGATGCAGGACAGCTTCGGCACCTCCACCGAATGGGTCGGGCTGGAGAACTTCAAGACCCTGTTCGACGACCCCGGCTACCTCGCGTCGTTCAAGACCACGGCCTTCTTCTCCATCCTGGTCGCGGCCAGCGGCATCGCGCTGTCGCTGGTGCTGGCCATCTTTGCCGACCGCATCATCAAGGGCGCGCTGGTCTACAAGACCGCGCTGCTGCTGCCCTACGCCGTGGCCCCGGCCGTGGCGGGCGTGCTGTGGATGTTCATGTTCTCGCCCTCGCTGGGCGTGGTGTCCTACCTGCTGCGCCAGACGGGCTACAACTGGAACCACCTGCTCAACTCCGACCACGCCATGGCACTGATCGTGATCGCCGCCGTGTGGAAGCAGATCTCCTACAACTTCCTGTTCTTCCTGGCAGGGCTGCAGTCCATTCCCAAATCCCTGATCGAGGCCGCCGCCATCGACGGCGCGGGGCCGTGGCGCCGGTTCTGGAGCATCCAGTTCCCGCTGCTGTCGCCGACCACCTTCTTCCTGCTGGTCATCAACGTGGTGTACGCCTTCTTCGACACCTTCGCCATCGTGGACGCCACCACGCAGGGCGGGCCGGGGCAGGACACGGCCATCCTGGTCTACAAGGTCTACCACGACGGCTTCAAGTCCATGGACCTGGGCGGCTCGGCCGCGCAGTCGGTGGTGCTGATGGCGATCGTGGTCGTGCTGACGGTGATCCAGTTCCGCTACGTTGAGAAAAAGGTTCAATACTAAAAATGGTCGAACGCAGCCCTCTCCTCACCGCGTTCTCGCACCTCATCATGGTGCTGGGCGTCTGCATCGTCGGCTTTCCGCTGTACCTGGCCTTCGTGGCCTCCACCCACACGGCCGTGGACGTGCTGCAAGTGCCCATGCCCCTGCTGCCCGGCAGCAACTTCTGGCAGACCTACCACGACACGCTGTTCGGCGGCGGCGGTGGCCCCGGCTCCACCGCGCCCGTGGCGCGCATGATGTGGGTGAGCTTCGTCACCGCCATCGTCATCACCGTGGGCAAGATCGCCATCTCGCTGCTGTCGGCCTTCGCCATCGTGTACTTCCGCTTCCCGTTCAAGGGGCTGTGCTTCTGGCTGATCTTCATCACGCTGATGCTGCCGGTGGAAGTGCGCATCGGCCCCACCTACCAGGTGGTGTCCGACCTGGGCATGCTCAACAGCTATGCGGGCCTGACGGTGCCGCTGATCGCCTCGGCCACGGCCACCTTCCTGTTCCGCCAGTTCTTCCTGACCGTACCGGACGAGTTGGTGGAGGCCGCCCGCGTGGACGGCGCAGGCCCCATGCGCTTCTTCAAGGACATCCTGGTGCCGCTGTCGCGCACGTCCATCGCCGCGCTGTTCGTGATCCAGTTCATCTACGGCTGGAACCAGTACCTGTGGCCGCTGCTCGTGACCACCTCGGAAGACATGTACCCCGTGGTGATCGGCATCAAGCGCATGATCACCGGCGGCGACGTGGGCACCGAATGGAACGTGGTCATGGCCACCGCCCTGCTCGCCATGCTGCCGCCCGCCATCGTGGTGGTGCTGATGCAGCGCTGGTTCGTCAAGGGCCTGGTGGATACCGAGAAATAATTAAGCACCAAATCAGCCTCCAGCGCTTATCCAGCAAGCGCTGGCAGCTATCAAAATTATTGCAGCAATCATGGCATCACTCTCTCTGAGCAACATCATCAAGCGCTACGGCCACGGGCCCAAGGCCAATCAGGTCATCCACGGTGTGAACGCCGAGGTGAAGGACGGCGAATTCATCGTCATCGTCGGCCCCTCGGGCTGCGGCAAATCCACGCTGCTGCGCATGGTCGCGGGGCTGGAGGAAATCTCCGGCGGCGAGCTGCGCATCGGCGACCGCGTGGTCAACGACCTGGAGCCCGCCCAGCGCGACATCGCCATGGTGTTCCAGAACTACGCGCTCTACCCGCACATGACGAACTTCGAGAACATGGCCTACGGCCTGAAGATCGCCAAGGTGCCGAAGGACGAGATCCAGCGCCGCGTCGACAAAGCCGCCAAGATCCTCGAACTGAGCCACCTGCTGGAGCGCAAGCCCCGCGAACTCTCGGGCGGCCAGCGCCAGCGCGTCGCCATGGGCCGCGCCATCGTGCGCCAGCCGCAGGTGTTTTTGTTCGACGAACCCCTGTCCAACCTGGACGCCAAGCTGCGCGCCCAGACCCGCCTCGAAATCCAGAAGCTGCACCGCGAACTGGGCATCACCAGCCTGTTCGTCACCCACGACCAGGTCGAGGCCATGACGCTGGCCCAGCGCATGATCGTGATGAACGCGGGCAACATGGAGCAGTTCGGCACGCCCGAAGAGGTCTACCACACACCCGCCTCCACCTTCGTGGCGAGCTTCATCGGCTCGCCGCCCATGAACCTGCTCAAGAACGCACCGGGCGCGAAGGAAGGCACCATCCTGGGCATCCGCCCCGAGCACCTGGACGTGCGCGCCGAGGGCTGGGAAGTGACCGTGGAAACCGTGGAGCTGCTCGGCGCCGAGCGCCTGATCTACGGCCGCATCAATGGCGAGCAGATCATCGTGCGCGTGGAGGAAGGCACGCACGCCCCCGCGCCCGGCACGGTGATCCACGTGCAGCCACGCGCCGACCGCCTGCACGCCTTCGACGCCAGCACGGGCAAGCGCATCGGATGACCGCCTGGCCCTATCCGCGCTGGATAGCGCATCGCGGTGCCGGGCGGCTTGCGCCAGAAAACACCCTCGCCGCCTTCCGCCTGGGCGCCGCCCACGGCTACCGCATGTTCGAATGCGACGCCAAGCTGAGCGCCGACGGCGTGCCCTTCCTGCTGCACGACGCCACGCTGGAGCGCACCACCAACGGCCAGGGCACCGGCGGCGACCTGCCCTGGAGCGCGCTGGCCCGGCTGGACGCGGGCGCCTGGCATTCCCGCGCCTACGCGGGCGAGCCGCTGGCGACTTTGGAAGGCTTGGCGCGCTGGTGCATCGCCAACGGCTTCCTGCTGAACATCGAGATCAAGCCCACGCCCGGCCTGGAGGAAACCACCGGCCGGGTGGTGGGCGAGCACGCCGCCCGGCTGTGGCAGGGGCAGGCGGTGCCGCCCCTGTTCTCGTCCTTCAAGCCCGAGGCCCTGGCGGGCGCCCGCGCTAGCGCGCCGCACATCCCGCGCGCGCTGCTCATCGACGCACTGTGGGACGGCTGCTTCGACCGCGCCCGCGAACTGGGCTGCACGGCCATCGTCTGCAACCACGCGCTGTGGGACGCGGCCCTCGTCGCCCAGGTGAAGGGCTGGGGCCTGCGCACGCTGAGCTACACCGTGAACGACGACTGGGCCGCGCAGCGGCTCATCGCGCTGGGCACGGACGGCATCATCACCGACCGGGTGGACCTGTTCAGCCCGGCCGATGCGGGCCCGGCTCCCCCGCCCCGTCGGCGCGCGCCTCCTCCAGCAACCACGCACTGAACAACTCGCTGGCCGGATGGGCGACCTGGGCCCGCCGCCCGCAGAGGTAGTAGCCCCGTCCCGTGGAAGCGCGAATGTCGAGGGGCGCCACGAGCTGGCCGGTCTGCAGGTCATCACGCACCATGCATTCCTGGACGATGGCGACCCCCATCCCGGCCCTGGCGGCATCGACCATGTTGATGACCAGATCGAACCCGCTGCCCAGGCGCCGCCCCGCCATGTCCACGCCCGCCTGCCCGGCCCAGACGTTCCAGTTGTCCGGAAACGAGGAGTGGTACAGCAGCGGGTGCCGCAGCAAATCCCCCGCACTGCGGATGCCCCGCGCGAGATGGGGCGCACAGACCACCAGGATGTCCCGGCCGATCAGGTAGCGCGCTGTGATCTGGCGCGGCCACTGCTGGCGCGGACTGCGCTTGACGTCGATCCACAGGTCCACGTCCTCGCGGGTGAAGTCCTCGTCGTGCCGGTACTGGCGGAACTCGATCCCGATCTCCGGGTGGCTGCGGCGAAAACCCTCGAGCCGGGGCATCAGCCAGAGATTGCCCAGGCTGGTGACGACGGACAGTTGCAGCCGCAAGCGCTCGTGCTGCTTGCGCAGGCGCATGCCAGCGGCCTCCAACCCGCGCACGTGCCGGGCCGTCATGCGTTGCAGGTCCTGACCCAGCGCCGTCAGCACCACGCCGCCCAGCCCGCGGACGAACACCTCCTGGCCCATGTCGGCCTCCAGCCGCGCCACCGCGCGGCTGACCGCGGCCTGTGTGACGCACAGCTCCAGCGCTGCGCGGCGAAAACTGCCGGTGCGCGCCACGGCCAGGAAAGCGTGCAGTTCGACGAGGGAGGGGCTCTGGATTCGCATGGCAGGACCGCCCCGGAGCCGGGGCGATGTATTACACAAGGTCATCGACAATGACCGAAATGTCGATTGTCGTACATGCCCGCCTCCCCCTAGCATCTGCGTTCCCATTCCGATTCCCCGAGGAGACCCGATGCTGAAAAACCTCTGGCGCGCCGCCGCCATCGCCGCCAGCCTGGCGCTTGCCACCGTCGCCGCGTCAGTCCACGCGCAGGCCTGGCCGAGCAAGCCCATCAAGTTCATCGTCCCCACGCCGCCTGGCGGCAGTCCCGACATCATCAGCCGCCTGCTGGCCGAAGAACTGCAAAAGCAGCTCGGCCAGGCCGTGGTGGTGGAAAACCGTCCCGGCGGCGGTGGCGGCATCGGCATGACGGCCATCGCCCGCTCCGCGCCCGACGGCTACACCATCGGCTACGGCAACGTGAACACGCTGGCCATCAACCGCACGCTGTTCAAAAAGCTGGCCTACGACGTGGACCGCGACATCGCGCCCATCGCGCAGTTCTCCTCCACCTCCAACCTGCTCGTGGTGCGCCCCTCGATGGAGGCAAAGAACCTGCAGGAGCTGCTGGACTGGATCCGCAAGCAGCCCCCCGGCACGGTCACCGGCGCATCGCCCGGCGTGGGCACCACGGGGCACATGAGCCTGGCGCTGTTCGAGCAGCTTGCGGGTGTGAAGCTCAACCACATCCCCTACCAGGGCTCGTCGGCGGCCTACCAGGACCTGATCGGCAACCGCGTGGACATCATGTTCGACAACATCGGCCCGCTGTCCACCTACGTGAAAGCCGGCACGCTGCGGGCGCTGGGCTACACGGCGGACAAGCGCTCGTTCCTCTTCCCCGAGATCCCCACGATGCAGGAGGCCGGTGTGAAGGACTTCCTGATGAGCGCCTGGGGCGGCATCGTGGCGCCCGCGGGCACGCCCAAGGAGGTGATCCAGCGCCTGAACAAGGAGATCAACATTGCCATGAAGGGCAAGACCATGACCGAGGCGTTCGCCAAGATCGGCAACACCACGGTCGAGGGCTCGGTGGAGGACTTCACGCGCTTCATCCGTGCCGAGACGGACAAGTGGGCCGTCGTGGTCAAGCACACTGGCGCCTCGCTCGACTGATGCGCATCGCCCGCATTACCCTGCGCCACGTGCGCATGCCGTTCAGGCATGCGTTCTCCACCTCGCGCTGGACGCTCACGCACAAGGACGCGATCCTCGTTGAGGCCACCACCGACGATGGCCTCACGGGCTGGGGCGAGTGCGTCGCCCTTGCCTACCCCGACTATTGCTACGAAAGCACGACCATCAACGCGCTGGTGCTGCGCGAATACCTCGTCCCGCTAGTACTGGGGCAGCCACTGGCGGATGCGCAGGCACTGTGGGATGCGATGTCACCCGTGGCCGGGCACCGCATCGCCAAGGCGGGCCTCGAATGCGCGTTCTGGGACCTGGACGCGCAGGCGCGCGGCCAGTCGCTCAGCACGCGCCTTGGCGGCACGCGCGAGCGCGTGGAGACCGGCGTTTCGGTCAGCGTGCACGACACGCCCGAGGCGCTGCTACGCAGCGTGGAAGGCTACCTGCGCGAGGGCTACGGGCGCGTCAAGCTCAAGATCAAGCCCGGCAAGGATCTGGTGGAAACGGCCCTCGTGCGCAAGCACTGGCCCGATTTGAAGCTGCAGGTGGACGGCAACGCCGCCTATACGCTGGAGCACCTGGACCGGCTGGCCGGGCTGGACGACCTGGGCCTGCTGCTGATCGAGCAGCCCCTGTCCAACGACGACATCATCGACCACGCGCAACTGCAACGGTGCATGCACACGGCGGTGTGTCTGGACGAAAGCATCCTGTCGTCCGACGATGCGCGCAAGGCGCTCGCCATCGGCGCCTGCCGCGTCATCAACATCAAGCCGGGCCGCGTGGGCGGCGTGCGCGAATCCCTGCGCATCCACGACCTGTGCCGCGCGCAGGGCGTTCCGGTGTGGATGGGCGGCATGTTCGAGACCGGCATCGGCCGCGCGCTCAACGTGGCCGTGGCCTCGCTGCCGGGCTTCACGCTGCCGGGCGACATCTCGGCCTCCTCGAAATACTTTGAGGAAGACATCGTGGAGGAGCCCTTCACCCTCAACCCCGATAGCACCCTCACCGTACCGACGGCACCGGGACTGGGTATCCGGATCGACCGGCAGCGCCTGGACAAATACATGATCGCCCAGGAGACGTTCGCAGCCAAGGCCGCGTGACGGCCCGCGACAGCCTCGCGCATAGCAATTGCGCTGCAAGCGCACTATGATGGCGCGATGAAAACCGCCCAACTCCCCCCCGTGCGCGTGCCTCCTTCGGTACGGCAGGCCATTGAAAGCGTGCTGTTCGAAGGCGAGACTCTCTCGCAGTTCGTCGAGCAAGCCGCCGTGCAAGCAGCCCAGCGGCGCAAGGCCCAGCAGGAATTCGTGGCGCGCGGGCGCGCATCGCTGGCGCGGGCGCGCACAACGGGTCAGTACCACGACGCGGCCGACGCCCTGGCCGCCATGCAGCAGCGGCTGGCCGACCGCATGGGCGCGCTGCGCCAGCGTTCGTGAGCTACGCCGTCCGCCTCACGGACGAGGCATTGCAAGACCTGCAACGGCTGGAAGATTTCCTCATCGAAACAGCGCTCGCGCACGGGGACTTCGACCTGCCGGAACGTGCCCTGGCCGCCATCCAGAGCGAATTCAGCATTCTGGAACGCAACCCCTTCACCTGCCGCATCGCCTTCGACGACCGGCTGGAACGCGAACTGGTGATTCCCTTTGGCGCGGCGGGCTACGTGGCGCTGAAGGGGTTGC
>Ga0222423_1001086_pt1 | contig 13826 bp, 12 predicted proteins | sample 3A0metagenome_FD_182472 | JGI IMG/M metagenome (GOLD analysis project Ga0222423, IMG submission 182472) | Enriched microbial communities from leaf-cutter ant dump, University of Wisconsin, Madison, United States - 3A0 (version 2) | ecosystem: Environmental > Terrestrial > Nest > Insects nest >...
GACCTTTTGACACTTTTCCCGGGGGTTTTGAAGGGCCTGAGATGAATCGCGCCAATTTTGACAAGACCCTCGTGCTCATTCCGGCGCGCATGGCCTCGACTCGCCTTCCGGGCAAGCCGCTCGCCGACATTGCGGGCCTGCCGATGATCGTGCAGGTTGCGCGCCGCGCGGCGGCCGCCGATGTGGGACGGGTGGTCGTGGCGGTCGATCACCAGGATATCTTCGACGCGGTCGCGGCGGCAGGGTTCGAGGCGGTGATGACGCGGATCGATCACCAGTCCGGCTCCGACCGTATTTTCGAGGCCCTGACGAAAAGCGACCCGGAGGGGCGCGCGGAGACCGTCATCAACGTGCAGGGCGACCTGCCGACGATCGACCCGGAAACGATCCGCGCGGCGCTCCGCCCGCTTGGGAACGCCGCGACCGACATCGCCACGCTGACGACCGAGATCCGCGAGGAGGAGGAGAAGACCAATCCGAACGTGGTGAAGGTCGTCGGCTCGCCGATCGGCGAAGGGCGCCTGCGCGCGCTCTACTTCACCCGCGCAACGGCGCCCTACGGCAAGGGGCCGCTCTACCACCATATCGGCCTCTACGCCTATCGCCGCAAGGCGCTCGAAACCTTCGTCGCGCTCTCCCCCTCGACGCTGGAAAAGCGCGAGTCGCTGGAACAACTCCGGGCGCTGGAAGCCGGCATGCGGATCGATGCGGAGATCGTTGACACCGTTCCGCTCGGTGTCGATACTCCCGCCGACCTCGAAAAGGCCCGGGCGATGCTCGCGGCCCACCCCATCTGATACGGATACCCAGCCATGATCATGAAGACCAACAAGATCGCCTTCCAGGGCGAATTCGGCGCGAATTCCGACATGGCGAGCCGCGACATGTTCCCGACCATGGAGCCGCTGCCGTGCCAGACCTTCGAGGATGCGTTCCTGGCCGTCGAGAACGGCGATGCGGACCTTGCGATGATCCCCATCGAGAACACGATCGCCGGCCGCGTCGCCGACATCCACAATCTCCTGCCGGAATCGAACCTGCACATCGTCGGCGAATATTTCATGCCGATCCGCTTCCAGCTCATGGTGCTGCCGGGTGCGACGCGCGAGGACATCCGCACGGTCCACAGCCATATCCACGCACTCGGCCAGTGCCGCAAGATCGTGCGCCGCAACGGCTGGAAGCCGGTGATCGCCGGCGATACGGCGGGGGCGGCCAAGCTCGTCTCGGAAACCGGCGACCGTTCCATGGCCGCGCTCGCCCCGCGCCTTGCGGCCGATCTCTACGGCCTGTCGATCGTCGCGGAGAATGTCGAGGACACGGAAAGCAACGTCACCCGCTTCGTCGTCCTCTCGCGGGAGGAGACGAAGGCCGAGCGCGACGGCGAGGGCATCGTCGTCACCACCTTCGTCTTCAACGTGCGCAACATACCGGCCGCCCTCTACAAGGCGCTGGGCGGCTTTGCGACGAACGGCATCAACATGACGAAGCTGGAAAGCTACCAGATCGGCGGCAAGTTCATCGCCACCCAGTTCTATGCCGATATCGAAGGCCATCCGGACGACCAGCATGTGCGCCAGGCACTGGAGGAACTACGCTTCTTCTCGGAGAAGGTCCGCATCCTCGGCACCTACCGGGCGCACCCGATGCGCAGCGCGTTCTAGCGCCTAGCCGTCCCATTCCAGCCAGTCGCGCATCAGCCGGTGCGCGATGGCGCCCTTCGGCGGCGGAACCGTGACGCCCGGCGCAAGGCCGGAAAGAGCGTTCCGCTCGATCATCGCGGCCGTCTCCGCGCGGGTGAACCAGCGGCAATCCTCCAGCTCCGTCTCGTCGCGGCGGATGTCGAAGGAGATCGCCTCGCCGTAGCAGCCGATCATCAGGGAATGCGGCATCGGCCAGGGCTGCGAGGCGTGGTAGCGCACGCGGCCGACCTTGATGCCGGATTCCTCGAACGTCTCGCGCCGCACCGTGTGCTCGATGGTCTCGCCCGGCTCCAGGAAGCCGGCAAGGCAGGAATACATGCCTTCCGGAAAATGCGGCGAGCGGCCGAGCAGGCAAAGGTCGCGCTCGACGTCGATGACCAGCATGATCGCGACCGGGTCGGTGCGCGGGAAGATCGTGTGGCCGCAGGCTTCGCAGACACGGCGGTAGCCGCCGATCTCCGAGCGGGTCGGCGAACCGCACTTGCCGCAAAAGCAGTTGTTCGCGTTCCAGGTCATCATGCTGGAGGCCTGGGCGAACTGGCCGAGCAGGTCGTCGTCGAGCATCTGCTGGCGGTAGAGCGTGCGCCCGTCGGCGGCCTTCAGCGGCTCGTGCAGCGTATCGGGATCGGCCTTGACGGGGATGGCAAGCCGCGGCTCGCCGTTCTTCAGGTAGCCGAGGAGGATGGAATCCTCCGGCACCGGGCCGAGCTCGGCAAGCTCGTAGGGGGCGAACAGCGGGTCGATGATCTTCTCGTCGTGCTTGACGACGAGCTTGCCGCCGGCAAGCGCGAAGGCATGGACGTTCTCGGCCTTGAAGGCCTGTTCCAGGCAATCGGGCGCCCGGTGCTCCGAGCGGCGGTCGAGCGTGTTTTCCGCAAAGGCCACCATGGTGCTGGGTTCCGGATGCGGGCGGTAGAAATCGAAAAGGGAAGGCTTCATGGGGTCAGGGCATCCAGGAGCTCGGCCGCGAAGGCCTTGGTTTCCTCGGCCGTGCGCGGCTCGGCGGTGCCGTGGCCCCAGACGGGGCCGGGCCAGTTCGCATCGCCCTCGCTGCGCGCGACGACATGGACGTGCAGTTGGCGGACGATGTTGCCGAGCGCGCCCGTATTGATCTTCGCCGCGCCCGTCACCTTCTTCAGCGCCTCGGCGACAAGCACCGTCTCGAAGGTCAGCATGGTCTGGTCGAGCGGGGTCAGCTCGAAGATCTCACTGACATTCGCCCTTTGGGGCACGAGCACCAGCCAGGGCCAGCGCCTGTCCTTCATGAGGCGCAGTTCGCACAGGCCGATCTTCGTCAGGAGATCGCTGTCGCGCGCCAGCCGTTCGTCGGGTTGAAAGTCGCTCATGAAGTTCTTCCGCATGCCTGTTTTGGAGAGTCATGCCACGCAGCCGATTTCCCTCCAACAGTTTTTTATCGCCTCGGCTTGCATTCGGCCGGAATATTGCCGATATGGAGGACGGGAGGTTGGTGGTGGACGAGCCACTCGCCAACCGGGTCAGGTCCGGAAGGAAGCAGCCCTAACGAGCCCCGGCACGGGTCATCGTGCCAGCCTCCCACCTTACCGTCCTGTCGGGACTAAAGCGCCTCATTTGCGGCAGGGTCGATGAGCGACGAAACCACAAATCCGTCCAGCGAAAAACCGGCCGCCTACCGGGTGCTTGCCCGCAAGTACCGCCCGAAGGACTTCTCCGACCTCATGGTCGGCCAGGAGCCGATGGTCCGCACGCTGACGAACGCGTTCGAGACCGGCCGCATCGCCCAGGCCTACATGCTGACGGGCGTGCGCGGCGTCGGCAAGACGACGACCGCCCGCATCCTCGCCCGCGCGCTCAACTACAAGACCGCCGAGATCGACAAGCCGACGATCGACCTTCGCGTGCCCGGCGAACATTGCCAGGCGATCATGGAAGGCCGGCATGTCGACGTTATCGAGATGGACGCCGCCTCCCATACCGGCATCGACGACATCCGCGAGATCATCGAGCAGGTGCGCTACCGCCCCGTCTCGGCGCGCTACAAGGTCTATATCATCGACGAAGTGCACATGCTCTCCACGCAGGCCTTCAACGGCCTGTTGAAGACGCTCGAAGAGCCGCCGGAGCATGTGAAGTTCATCTTCGCGACGACGGAGATCCGGAAAGTTCCGATCACCGTCCTGTCGCGCTGCCAGCGCTTTGACCTGCGCCGTATCGGCGCCTCCGACCTCGTCGACCTCTTTTCCACCATCCTCGGCAAGGAAGGCGTCGCGTTCGAGCCGGATGCGCTCGCCATGGTCGCCCGCGCCGCCGAAGGCTCGGCCCGCGACGGCCTTTCGCTGCTCGACCAGGCGATCGCCCATGGGGCCGGCCGCGTCGAGGTCGAGGCCGTGCGCTCCATGCTCGGCCTTGCCGACCGCGCGCGCATCGTCGACCTCTTCGAGCATATCGTGAAGGGCGATGCGAGCGCCGCGCTCGCCGAGTTCGCCGCGCAGTACGAGGCGGGCGCCAGCCCCTCCGTCGTCCTGACGGACCTTGCCGATTTCACCCATCTCGTCACGCGCATGAAATATGTGCCCGATGCGGCCGGCGACCAGTCGCTGAGCGAGATCGAGCGGACGCGCGGCGTCGAGTTTGCCAATTCCATCGCCGTCACCGCGCTCTCGCGTATGTGGCAGATGCTCTTGAAGGGCATTCCGGAGGCGGAAGCCTCCAGCCGTCCGGCGGGCGCGGCCGAGATGGTCATCATCCGTCTTGCCCATGCCGCGAACCTTCCCTCGCCGGAAGAGGCCGCGCGTCGCCTTGCCGAGCTTTCCAGCGGCGAGGGTGGCGGCAACGGCGGCCGCGCGCCGCAATCGGGCGGCTATGGCGGCGGCCAGCCTTCTGCGCAGGCCTCCGTTTCCGCCGTCTCCCGGCAGCCGGATGCGCCGGCGCGCGCCCAGTCGGGCGGCGCGACGGTCACCATGCTGCGCCCCGTGCCGCAGACCGAGCCGGCTCCGCAGCCGGTCGGGCGCATCGAGACCGCGCCTGTCGAGCAGCCGGCCGCCGCGCCGCTGGTGCCGGTCAAGTCACTCTCCGATATCGCCGACCTCTGCACGAAGAACCGTGACATCCGCCTTCGCGCGCTCGTGCGCGCTTTCGTGCGGCCGGTGAGCGTGGAGGCCGGCAAGCTGGAGATCGGCCTTGCACAGGATGCGCCGAAATCGCTGATCACCGACCTGCAGAACCGCCTCCAAGAATGGACCGGCATGCGCTGGCTGGTCATCCTTTCGCGCGAGGCCGGCGGGCCGACGCTCTCCGAGGCCGAGACGATGGCGCAGGAGGCGCGCGTCGCCGATGCCCGCCAGGACCCGGACGTCGCCGCCATCCTGCAGCGCTTCCCCGGCGCCAAGATCACCGACGTGCGCATCAAGGTGCAGGAAACGGAAGACGAGATCGAGACGGTCGCGGCGCCTGCCGCCGCCGAATCCGCCGAGGGCGACATCCTGCCCGGCGACGACATCGAACACTAGAAAGAGGAGAGGCCGATGCGCGACATCATGGGCATGATGGGCAAGGTCAAGGAAATGCAGGCCAAGATGGAGAAGATGCAGGAGGAGATCGCCGCGCTCGAAGTCTCCGGCGCCTCCGGCGGCGGCCTCGTCTCCGTCACGCTCGACGGCAAGGGCAACCTCAAGGGCCTGAAGATCGACCCGTCGCTCTTCAAGGAAGACGACGTCGAGATCCTCGAGGACCTGATCGTCGCCGCCCACAAGGACGCCAAGGAAAAGGCCGAGGTGCAGGCCGCCGAAAAGACAAAGGCGCTGACCGCCGGCCTGCCGATCCCGCCCGGCTTCAAACTGCCGTTCTGATCTTGTAGGGTCGAAGGCTCTTGAGGAGGATTTCCGATGAGCCTGACGACCCTTATCGTCTTTGCCGGCGCGCTGATGATGGCGGCCGGCTCGCCCGGCCCGAGCATCGCCGCGCTGGTTGCCCGCGTGCTGTCGCGCGGGGCAAGGGACGTTTTGCCCTTCCTCGCCGCCATGTGGATCGGCGAGGGCATCTGGCTCACCTGCGCCGTGCTGGGGCTGGCGGCCATCGCCGAGACCTTCTACGCCGCCTTCGTCGCCATCAAGTGGCTCGGCGTCCTCTATCTCCTCTATCTCGCCTGGAAGATGTGGTTCGCGCCGGTCGACACGGGCGAGGCGGCGCTACCCGAGGCGCGCTCCGGCGCAAAGCTGTTCTTCGCCGGCATGACGGTGACGCTCGGCAATCCGAAGATCATGATGTTCTACGTCGCGCTGCTGCCGGCGATCATCGACCTCGGCGCCGTCACGCTCACCGGCTGGGCGGAACTCGTCGCGACCATGTTCGTCGTGCTGGTGACGATCGACCTTGCCTGGGTCTTCCTCGCCTCGCGCGCCCGCCGGTTCCTCAGGAGCCCGCGCGCCGTGCGCATCGCCAACCGCGTCAGCGCCGGCACCATGGCCGGGGCGGCCGCGGCCATCGCGACGCGCTGATCAGCCGGTCAGGGCCGCGCGCAGCTTGTCGTTGATGGGTGCGGCGAGGTAGCGGTTGCGGTCTTCCTCGGAAAGGTTCTTGCCGTAGGTGCGCAAGAGTTCCGGCATGGTGACGGGCGCGCCGTCGAAGGGCGCATAGGTGACGGCATCGCCCGCCTGGATCACGCCGTCGCGCAGCACCCGGCAGTAGAAGCCCGGCCGTCCCGCCTGCATGAAGCGTTTCGCAAAGCCCGGATCGCCCATGCGCGCCGAGAGCGTGGCGCAGGGGATGCGCGTCGAGGTGACCTCCAGAAGCACGCTTTCCGTCTCGAAACGGTCGCCGACCGAGACGCTGCGGCTGTCGATGCCTTCGATGACGAGGTTCTCGCCGAAGGTGCCCGGCTCGATGGTCCGGCCGAGCTCCTTGGTCCACCAGTCGAGATCGGCCGAACCGAGGGCGTAGACCGCCTGTTCCGGGCCGCCATGGTGCTTGCGATTGCAGATGGCGTCGCCGAGCAGCCCTTCGCGGTCGACGACGACGGCGGCATCGGTCGGCGTCTTGAAAATGCCGGTCTTGTAGCTTTTGCCGGGAACCGGACGGGTAGGGCCCGTGCATACCGCGACTATCCTGATCAGCGCTGCCTCCTGCGGGGTGGATTCCGTTTCCCCTTGATATGGGCTAGATACCGGCAATGGCAAAACGAGTCACCGGCCCCGAAATCGAAAAACTCATCCAGCTTCTGGCGAAGGTGCCGGGCCTCGGGCCGCGCTCGGCGCGCCGGGCCGCGCTGCACCTCGTCAAGAAGAAGGACCAACTCCTCGGGCCGCTTGCCGACGCGATGGGCGAGGCGCACCGCAAGGTGCGCATCTGCTCGTGCTGCGGCAATGTCGACACGATGGACCCCTGCACGGTCTGCACGGACGTGCGGCGCGACCAATCGGTCATCATCGTCGTCGAGGACGTCTCGGACCTCTGGGCGCTGGAGCGGGCCGGTGCGATGAATGCCGCTTACCACGTCCTCGGCGGCACGCTCTCGCCGCTCGACGGCGTCGGGCCGGACGACCTCAACATCCGCGGCCTCGTCGACCGGGTGGCGAAGGGCGGCGTGCGCGAATTGATCATCGCCGTCAACGCCACCGTCGAGGGCCAGACGACAGCCCACTACATCACCGACCAGCTTGCCGGCCTCGACGTGAAGATCACGCGCCTCGCCCACGGCGTTCCGGTCGGCGGCGAACTCGACTATCTCGACGAAGGCACGCTGACGGCCGCGCTCCGGGCGCGCACGGCGATCTGACGGAGGTTTCCCATGCTTCGGTGGCTGTTGCGCTTCACCCCCCTCTGCCCTGCCGGGCATCTCCCCCACAAGGGGGGAGATCGAATCGTGGCACCGCCTTGCCCCAAGCCAATCTCCCCCCTTGAGGGGGAGATGCCCGGCAGGGCAGAGGGGGGTGTTGCTGCCCGCCTCATGCTGATGATTGCGCTCGTCTTCATTTCCTTCCCCGCCCACGCCGCCTCCAAGGCCGAGGTGGAGAAGATGTTCCGCGCCTGGATCGACAGTGACCTCTGGCCGGCGGCGCGGAAGACCGGCGTGAGCGAAAAGACTTTTCGCACGGCGATGGAGGGCGTGACCCTCAACTGGGACCTGCCCGACCTCGTGCCGCCGGGCTCAAAGCCGAAAAAGGAACAGGCGCAGAGCCAGGCGGAATTCTCCGCGCCCGGCGCCTATTTCTCCGAAAGGCGCCTGCAAAGCCTCGCGGCAAGGGGGAGCAGCCTCGCCAAGGCGCATGCGTCGACCCTGCGCAGGATCGAGCAGCGCTTCGGCGTGCCCGGCGAGATCGTTCTGGCCGTCTGGGGCCGCGAATCCGGCTTCGGCAGCGCGAAGATTCCCTATTCGGCCGTCGAGGTGCTGGCCACCAAGGCCTTCATGTCGACGCGCAAGGACCTTTTCCGCAAGGAGCTGATTGCCGCGCTGCACATCGTCGACGGCGGCGACCGCACGGTGGGGCAGCTTCGCGGCTCCTGGGCCGGCGCGCTCGGCCAGCCGCAGTTCATGCCGACGAGCTTCCTGCAATATGCCGTCGATTTCGACGGCGACGGCGTGCGCGACATCTGGGATTCGGTGCCCGACACGCTCGCCTCCATCGCCAACTATCTCGTCAAGAAGGGCTGGCAGCCGGGCCGCGGCTGGGGCTACGAGGTCTCGATCCCGGACGGCGTCTCCTGCGCGCAGGAAGGCCCGGACCTTGCAAAGCCCATCTCGACCTGGGCTTCGAGTGGGATTACGCGCATTTCCGGCAAGGCGTTCCCGGCCGGCGAGGCGAAGGCCTCCGGCATGATGCTGGTTCCGGCCGGCACGCACGGGCCGGAATTCATCGTCACGCCGAATTTCTACGTGCTCAAGGAATACAACAACTCCGACCTCTACGCCCTTTTCCTCGGCAATCTCGCCGACCGCATTGCCTATGGCAGTGGCCCGTTCCGCGGCGCCTGGGGCGATGTCGGCAAGATGCTGCGCTCGGACGTGCTCGCCATGCAGAAGGCGCTCGTCGCCAAGGGCTACGACGTTGGCAAGGTCGACGGCCTGCCGGGCTACAAGACGCGCCGTTCGCTCGGAGACTGGCAGGCGAAGAACGGCCTTGCGCCCACCTGCTTCCCCGACGCTTCGCTCAAGGCCAAGTTGCGCTAGAGCATTTCCAGCAAAAGTGTGCAGCGGTTTTGCGCCCGGAAATGCGTGAAGCAAAGAGACGGATCAGTGTACCACCACGTGCTGCTTGAACCGCTCGTATTGATGCGGAACGATGGTCTGGCGCTCGATCATGCGGTGGACGCGCGGGGCCTCCGCGCCGCGGTGGAGGAGGCGTAGCTTCTCGCCGTTGGCGGCATCGGCAAGGGTGCGGCGCTGGTTGTGGCGCACATATTCCACCCAGGTTGGCACATGGTAAGTCTCGGTCCAGACGGTCGGGTTCTCGAGGTCGCGCATCAGCGCCCATTGGCCCGCGCCGTCGCGGATGCGGATGCGCCGCCGCTCGGTCATCGTCTCCAGGAATTCGGGAATGTCCTTCTCGTCGATCTCGTAGTCGATGAGGATGACGATGGGGCCGCTGCGCGGCTTGAGGTCGAGCGGCAGGTCCGGCTCGCTGAAGCGGCCCAGCGGATCGACGTTGAGGCTTTCCAGTTCCGGCAGCTTGTAGCGAAGGCCGAGGGCGGCGCCGGCGATCATCGTCACCGCGGAGGCGAGGAGCGCGGTCGCTGCCCCGTGCGTGTCGGCCGTTGCGCCCCAGATCCAGCTTCCGGCGGCGATGCCGCCGAAGGTGGTGGTCTGGTAGAGCGAAAGCGCGCGGGCGACGACCCAGCGCGGCGTGGAAAGCTGCACCGTCGTGTTGAAGAGTGAGAGCGCCAGCACCCAGGAGGCGCCGGCAATGGGCAGCACCGCGCCGGTCAAAAGCGCGGAGGTGCTGAGGGCCGAAACGCTCGCGCTGACGGCAAAGCCGGTAAAGGCGAGGCGCGCGATGGTCTCGCTGGAGAAGCGCTCTCGGACCGCCGCGTTCAGCAGCGCCCCGCCGATGGCGCCGAGCCCGAAACAGCCGAGCAGGATGCCGTAGGTCAGCGGCCCGCCGGAGACGAGGTCGCGCGCGATCAGCGGCAGCAGCGACAGGATGGAGCTGGTGGCAAGGCCGAAGGCGAAGCCGCGCAGGAGCACCTTGCAGATGTTCGGCGACATCGAGACATAGCGCAGGCCCGCCGAGATGGCGCGGCCGAAATCTTCTCTCGGCAGTCCGCTCGGCGAAACGCGCGGCTTCCAGCGGAAGAGTGCGTAGAGGAGGGCGAAATAGCTGAGCGAATTGGCGGCAAAGGCCGCCGCCGCACCGCCCGCCGCGACGATCACGCCGCCGATGGCCGGCCCGACGCTGCGGGTGATGTTGAAGCCCATGCTGTTGAGCGAGACGGCGGCCGGCAGGTCCTCGCGCGGCACCATGTCGCCGACCGAGGCCTGCCAGGCCGGATTGTTGAGCGCGGTGCCGCAGCCGATGAGGAAGGTGAAGGTCAGCAGCAGCCAGGGCGTGATGAGGCCCTGCCAGGCACAGAGCGTCAGGGCGAGGGAGACGACCAGCATGAAACACTGGGCCGACAGCATCAGTCTGCGCCGGTCGAAATTGTCGGCGAGCGCCCCGGCGGCGACGGAAAACAGCATGATCGGCAGCGAGGTGGAGGCCTGCACCAGCGCCACCATGTTGGCCGAGGAGGAGATCGAGGCCATCATCCAGGCCGCGCCGACGGACTGCACGAGCCCGCCGAAATTGGAAATGAGGCTGGCGGCCCAGATCAGGCGGTAGGTCTCGTTGCGAAAGGGGGCGAGGGGGGACTTGCGATCCGGCACGGCGGCACTCTTTCTCGACGCGGTTTCAAGGGCAATCTAGTCGATCGGGCGAATGCGGCAAGCCGGCGGCGCGAAGGTCGATGCGCCGCCCACAGGCGGATTTGCCGCCGACCTTGCATTTGTGGGTAAGTGGGTCTATATCAGCCGCAAATTCTTGATCGTCAGATGAAGAGTGGGCCCGCAAGGACCCGCTCTTTTTTATTGCCCCGATCGAGCGCATGATAACGAACATCCCGGGAGGGCATGTCATGAACGACACGACCCAGGCAGAAAACACCGCCGTCGAGCCGCGGCTGATCGTCGAGACCGGCCTCGACCGGCGCGTCGCCGACATCATCGAGCCGACCATCGAGCAGATCGGTTACCAGCTCGTGCGCGTGCGCCTTTCGGCGCAGAACGGCGCGACGCTGCAGATCATGTGCGAGCGGCCGGACGGAACGATGACGGTGGAGGACTGCGAGCAGGTCTCCATGGCCGTCTCGCCGGTGCTCGACGTTGAGGATCCGATCGACAAGGCGTATCATCTCGAGGTCTCGTCGCCCGGCATCGACCGGCCGATGGTCCGCAAGTCGGACTTTTCGCGCTGGCTCGGCCATCTTTTGAAGTGCGAGACGTCGATCCTCGTCGACGGGCGCAAGCGCTTCCGCGGCAAGATCGTCGCCGCCGACGAGAACGGCTTCACGCTGGAGCGGGACCAGCCCGCCCCCGGCGACGAGCCGGTGGTCGTCATCCCCTTCACGGCGCTTGCCGAGGGCCGGCTGATCCTGACCGACGAGCTGATCCGCGACGCGCTGGCCGCCGACAAGAAGGCGAAGGCCGCGCAGGCCGCGAACCAGAACGACGAAGAAGACGGCGACGACGAAGAATAAGTGTGAGTGCGCTTCGCCGAGAGCGGCGGAGCGGAGAGGACGGAACCGGAGCGGCGCGCCGCTCCCGACAGGCCGGCGGCTAGGCCCCGGCCCGACCATGGAGACCTGAGACAATGGCAGTCAGTGCGAACCGGCTTGAGCTTCTGCAGATCGCGGATGCCGTGGCCCGTGAAAAGGTCATCGACCGCGAGATCGTGCTTGCCGCGATGGCCGACGCCATCCAGAAGGCGGCCCGCTCGCGTTACGGCACGGAATCGAACATCCGCGCCGACATCAATTCCAAGACCGGCGAAATCCGCCTCCAGCGCCTGCTGGAAGTCGTCGAGCACGCCGAGGACTATTCCACCCAGATCCCGCTGGAACTGGCGCGCGACCGCAACCCGGACGCCAAGCTCGGCGACTTCATCGCCGACCCGCTGCCGCCGATGGACTTCGGCCGCATCGCCGCCCAGTCGGCCAAGCAGGTCATCGTGCAGAAGGTGCGCGAGGCCGAGCGTGACCGCCAGTACGACGAATACAAGGACCGCATCGGCGAGATCGTCAACGGCACGGTCAAGCGCGTCGAATACGGCAACGTCATCGTCGACCTCGGCCGCGGCGAAGGCATCATCCGCCGCGACGAGATGATCCCGCGCGAGAACATGCGCTACGGCGACCGCGTGCGTGCCTATGTCTACGACGTGCGCCGCGAGCAGCGCGGGCCGCAGATTTTCCTGTCGCGCACCCATCCGCAGTTCATGGTCAAGCTCTTCACCATGGAAGTGCCGGAAATCTACGACGGCATCATCCAGATCAAGTCGGTTGCCCGCGATCCGGGCTCGCGCGCCAAGATCGCCGTCATCTCGAACGATAGTTCCATCGATCCGGTCGGCGCCTGCGTCGGTATGCGCGGCTCGCGCGTGCAGGCCGTCGTCGGCGAGCTTCAGGGCGAGAAGATCGACATCATCCCGTGGTCGCAGGATCCGGCCTCCTTCATCGTCAACGCCCTTCAGCCGGCGGAAGTCGCCAAGGTCGTCCTCGATGAGGATGCCGAGCGCATCGAGGTCGTCGTGCCCGACGAACAGCTCTCGCTCGCCATCGGCCGCCGCGGTCAGAACGTGCGCCTCGCCTCGCAGCTCACCGGCTGGGATATCGACATCCTGACGGAAGCCGAGGAGTCCGAGCGCCGCCAGAAGGAATTCAACGAGCGCACCAACCTCTTCATGGACGCCCTCGACGTCGACGAGATGGTCGGCCAGGTCCTCGCCTCGGAAGGCTTCGCGGCCGTCGAGGAAGTCGCCTATGTCGACCTCGACGAAATCGCGTCCATCGACGGTTTCGACGAGGACACGGCCCAGGAAATCCAGACCCGCGCCCGCGAATATCTCGACCGGATCGAGGCCGAGATGGATGCCAAGCGCAAGGAACTCGGCGTTGCCGACGAACTGCGCCAGATCGACGGCATGACGGGCCAGATGCTCGTCGCCCTCGGCGAGGACGGCATCAAGACGATGGAAGACTTCGCCGGCTGCGCGGCGGACGACCTCGTCGGCTGGACCGAGCGCAAGGACGGCGAGACGAAGAAGTTCGAGGGCCTGTTCTCGAAGTTCGAGGTTTCCCGCGCCGAGGCCGAGGCCATGATCGTGCAGGCTCGCCTTGCGGCCGGCTGGATCACGGAAGAGGACCTCGCAACCGAGGAAGAGCCGGTCGTGGAAGGCGCCGAGCAGGACGCCTGACCGGCATCCGGCACGGTTCGTCATGCCGCCCGCTCCGTTGCGGTTTGCGTCGGCAGGAACGGGAACCTATATGGGCAAGAAGGACGACGGCGTGAACGAGCGCATGTGCATCGTGACGCGCGAAAGCGGGGAGGCGGATGACCTCATCCGCTTCGTCGCCGGTCCCGACGGCAGCGTCGTTGCGGACCTCAAGCGTCAACTCCCCGGACGTGGCTGCTGGGTGAAGGCCGAACGGGCGATCGTCGACAAGGCGGTGGCCCGCAAGCTCTTCGCCCGCGCCCTTCGGGCCGATGCGAAGGCCGGCCCGGAACTCGGCGCCGAGGTGGACCGGCTTCTGGCGGCCCAGCTCGGCGGCATGATGAACATGGCGCGCAAGGCCGGCCAGTTCGTCACCGGCTCGGCGAAGGTGGATCAGGCGGTGCGGTCCCTGGCGGCCCTTGCCGTCTTCCATGCGGCGGACGCGGCGGCGGACGGCGTCAGAAAGATAGACCAGGCGCGGAAGGCAGCGAGCTTCCTCACTGATGACGAAACGGAAATACCCTCCTTCAAGCTCTTCTCGGAAGGCGAATTGGAGGGGCTTTTGGGCCAGAATGCTTTTATCCATGCCGCAGCGCTTGCAGGGCAGGCGGGTGAGGGTGTAGTGAAGCGCGCAATCATGCTCGAAAAATACCGGGGCGGCGCCCGGGTGGGAGCACATGGCGGC
>Ga0222423_1001087_pt1 | contig 13821 bp, 11 predicted proteins | sample 3A0metagenome_FD_182472 | JGI IMG/M metagenome (GOLD analysis project Ga0222423, IMG submission 182472) | Enriched microbial communities from leaf-cutter ant dump, University of Wisconsin, Madison, United States - 3A0 (version 2) | ecosystem: Environmental > Terrestrial > Nest > Insects nest >...
GCCGGCGGAACCGGAGAAAAAGTACAAAAGCAAATCGGAACTGTACCAGGAAATGGTGGAACAGAATCCGGTATTGAAAACACTGAAAGACGGCCTTAATTTACAGTTGGAATAAGGTGAATTGCTGTCTTGTGCTTTATTCATTTGTATCGTCATTGGTATTTTCACCAATAACAATACGATTAATCACAAGAGGAATTTGAAAAAACCCGCTTTTGTGTCTGTATGATAGAAGCTATTTTCCCAGACGGGCGGTTTAAGGCTCTATCCAAGTATCATTTTCTTTCAGCAACCGAATCAGTTCATCAACTGCTACATCACTGTCAATATTGCGTTTCACCACTTCTTTGCCTTTGTATAGCGTTATTTTACCCACACCACTTCCTACATAACCGAAATCCGCATCAGCCATTTCTCCCGGTCCGTTTACAATACAGCCCATGATGGCTATCTTGACCCCTTTAAGGTGGTTGGTTCTTGCCCGGATCTTAGCCGTCGTTTCCTGCAAATCAAAAAGCGTGCGTCCGCAACTGGGACAACTGATATACTCCGTTTTGGAAATACGGGTACGGGTAGCCTGTAAGATGCCGAATGCCGTATTATTGATAAATTCCTCTACGGTTTGGTTGTGCAGGTAATTTCTGCCGGTAGCATTAAGCTGACTTATATTTTGATAACTTTCGGTAGTCATGCCTAAACAAATGCCGTTACCCATTCCCTCTAACAGCAGTGCTCCGCATTCGGTAGCATAATGAATCAGATGTTCATCCGAAGCCCGCCAGTTGCTGTCATTAATAATAATGACCGGATTTTCGACCTGTGCTTCTTTTAACTTAAAAAACATATTCCGGATGCAGGCCACCGCATTTTTTTCCGGGCTGCTCAGGCACAATACCGCTGTTTTATCCTGAGCTAAGGTAATGCAATCGGGAAGATTATTCCGCGGATCATCACTTGCATAGCAGTCTGCCATAACAAAATTCAGGGCAGTACTTTTTTCTGTTGCAGCAAGGTATTCTTTTAAAGTAAAAAGAGGAAAATACTTTTCCTTGTCGGTAGCTGCTGACCAGGTATTGGCCGGAACAATCACTTTCAGCGTGCCGGGTAATGCAAAAGACAATATCCGGTTTCCGATGTAAATATAATCCGCTGCCATATCGCCGATAGTCCATTTATCTGTGGCGGCATCATAGCTGTAGCCTATGCTTTTCAGATGAACGGGATGTATTTCCGGCAGTTTGCTGAGATCCGCAATCACTACCGGCACTTGTTTGCCGCCGATATTGCCTATGGGAAATGTTTTACGCGGCTGATAGCCAGAAGCGGTATCGGGTATATGAAACTGCAGGTTATCTTCCGTACGAACGGTTTGTTCGGGATGTCTTTTTACCATATCCCGGCATACCGGAATTTCCAGTTCTGGTTCTTCGGTAAGGCTAACGCGAACAGTATCGCCCAGTCCGTCTTCTAATAATGTGCCCATGCCGGCGGCACTTTTTATGCGACCGTCTTCACCATCGCCGGCTTCAGTAACGCCGAGATGAAGGGGATAACATACGCCAAATTCCTCCATCATTACAGCAACCAGCAATCGGTATGCCTGTACCATAACCAAGGGATTGCTGGCCTTCATGCTGAGGACGATATTATGATAATTTTCGTCTCTTGCGATGCGTAAAAATTCCATTGCACTTTCCACCATGCCCACGGGAGTGTCGCCATAACGACTCATGATGCGATCGCTGAGCGAACCGTGATTGGTGCCAATCCGCATGGCGGTGCCGTATTCTTTACAGATATTGATCAGGGGTACAAAACGTTTGCGAATGCGTTCCATCTCTTCATGATAAGCCGCATCGGAATAATCTATGGTTTTAAACTTTTTCTTGTCCACATAATTACCCGGATTGATACGCACCTTCTCCACGATTCGGGCGGCCACTTCGGCGGCATTCGGTGTGAAATGAATATCGGCAACCAAAGGAGTTTTAAAGCCTTCTTTCCGTAATTCATTTTTGATGTTTAATAAATTTTCGGCTTCTTTGAGGCTTGGTGCGGTAATTCTGATGAGTTCTGCACCGGCTTCTATACAGCGAATACACTGGGCTACGGTAGCTTTCGTATCCATTGTATCGGGTGTGGTCATTGTTTGAAGTCGTATCGGATGAAAATTTCCGATAGATAAATCACCCGCATGAACTTCTAATGTGGGCAGACGGTGATATGCCCTGTGCGGGGCAGCAGACTGTTGCATAGCGTAAAATTGCGTGGCAAAGTTAACAACTTTGTCGGGGAGTGCGGGATCGTGCAGCTATATTTCCCGTGCTCTGCGAAATTTTTTATTTAAAAAATACAGAAATATTTTACACCGTATAGTTAAAATTTGTACTTTGCCTTTCAATTAAAATGTTCATAACATGAATGTATTGCATCAACACCTGAAGAGTGCCCTGATCGTATTAATTATCCTTTTTTCCGGAGGTTTGGCGCAGGCCCAATTGCCCGGTTTTTTTCAGCGTATGCAGCTTGGTTATTCTTATACCATGGCCTGGGCGGAATATGAAAGCAAGGATCATCTCGTAGATGAAAACACCGGCGCTACTTATACCAAAGACGTAACTACCAAAGTCTCCAGCAAATTCGGTTATGGCGGTTCATTAGGCTCTACTATTCCTGTGAAGAGACTGGGTAAAAAAAGCATGTTTGCTATCGGTGTTGATTTTACTTATAACGCTTATGTATGGGATTATAAAGTGCCCATGTTTTCCGGTTATATTTACGACTCCGTTGGTGATATTGAAGGCTTGGATTATCTTGCTGATTTTGCATTCACCGGAGCTACGGTACAAATGGGCTTGCCCGTAAGTGCGGATTTCAAATTCGGCTGCGATGCGATTACTGATAAAACCGTTCGGTTTTGCGGAACAATCGGCGCAGGTGCTTATCCATCTATGTCGGCTACCGTGGATGCCAGCAATGCCGGTTTTGGCTTTGGCGTAACGCCTTTTGTAAAGGCAGAAGTAGGTATTATGGCCGGCCTGTGTTTTAAATTACGTGCAGATATTTCCTTTGGCAATATTCCTTTTTACAAAGAAGGTGCCAGCATTTATGACTGGGCTAATTTCAAAAGCTCCAGCTCCCTGACCGGTAAACAAGCAGTTTCATTATCGCTGATTATTATGCCTTTTGCCTGGAATTGGAATAGTACCGGCTGGTGGAATACTTACTGATTTTAAGAAAAAAATTACGGCTTCACAAGCTGATCAAACATAACACATCGCCCGTTTTCGTGCGCCTCTTTAGAGGGCAATGAAAACGGGCATTATTGTGGAAATATACTTTCCATTTCATGAAAATATTCAAATACTGTTTATGCAGAAATAGAAAAATATGGAATCGTTTAAACTTTTTCATTTGCATCAATCCGACTGTACTTTGTTTCAATAAATTAATACAAATTTAATATTCCACCCTGTTAAAATCGGGTACTTTTGCCGCTGATTGATATGAAGCATAAAAAACCGGCATTGATTATCCGCGACCTGAGCTGGCTGTCTTTTAATGGCAGAGTGATGCAGGAAGCCAAAGACGAAAGCAATCATCTATATGACCGGTTGCGCTTTTTGGGTATTTTTTCCAACAATCAGGATGAGTTCTTTCGGGTACGGGTAGCTGCGCTGAAACGCATGTTGCTTTTGCGTAAATCTGCAAAGATGCATTTAGAGCAGGATCCGGAAAAAATTCTTGCGCGTATTCAATCTACCGTATTGGAGCAGCAACGCGATTTTGACCGCAGTTTTACAGCTATCCTGAAAGGTATGGCTCAGGAAAATATTTTCCTTAAAAATGAAAAACAGCTTAATGCTCAACAGGAACGCTTCGTTCAAAAATATTTCAGTGAAAAAATCCGGACGGAAATCGTGCCGCTCATGGTGGAAAGCATTCCGCAAATGCCCTTGCTGCACGATAAGTCCATTTATCTGGCCTGCGTATTAGGCAGTAGTGCCAATAGTATGTTATTGCGGTATGCACTTATTGAAGTGCCTGTCGGGAATGTAGATCGCTTTGTTTTATTGCCTTCTGCAAAAGGCAGTCAGGATATTATTTTGCTGGAAGATATTATCCGTTTCAACCTGCCCAATATCTTCGGCGCTTTCGGTTTCGATCGCTTTCTGAGCTATGTTATTAAGTTTACCCGCGATGCGGAAATTGATATAGATCATGATGTCAGCACCGACATGATTGCGGAATTAGTGAAAGGTATAAAAAACCGAAAAAAAGGAAAAGCAACGCGCTTCGTTTATGAGAAAAATATAGATCCCACGCTATTGGAATATCTTATACAGCGTTTGAATCTCAACAAAAAAGATAACCTGATTCCGGGTGGAAGAATCCATAATTTTAAAGATTTTATGCATTTTCCGGTTTCGGTTTTTAAGCAAATCGGCGATCTTAAAACCCAACGAAAATCTTTTACACACCCCGATCTGAAGCAGCCCTGCCGGATCATGAGCGTGTTGGAACAGCAAGATATCTTATTGCATTTTCCGTATCATTCTTTCGATTCGTTGATTGATTTACTGCGGGAAGCGGCTATTGATCCGAATGTATTGCGCATCAAAATAACCTGCTATCGTCTGGCTAAAAATTCCCGTATCATTAACGCATTAATCAATGCGGTACGCAACGGAAAACAGGTTACTGCGGTATTAGAAATCAGAGCGCGTTTTGATGAAGAAGCCAATTTGAAATGGAAAACCATGCTTGAAGAAGGAGGCGTTAAAGTCGTAATGGGTTTTCCGGATATGAAGATTCATGCCAAGTTGTGCCTGATCACAAAAAAAGAATTTAACCGTACTCGTCAGTATGGTTTTATCAGTACCGGTAATTTCAATGAAGCCACAGCTCGCCTTTATGCCGATCAGTGTCTGCTCACCGCGGACAAACACCTATTGGCTGAAGTAGATCGTGTTTTTGCCGTTATGGAGTCTGCCGCGCCCAAATTGTCGCGCTTGTCTCGATTAAAATACTTGGCCGTTTCGCCGATAAATACTCGCAGTTTTTTCCTGAAATTAATGGATAAAGAGATTCAGGCTGCAAAGGCTAATAAGCCGGCATCCATGATTATTAAACTCAATAGTTTGGTTGATGAGATTTTGATCAATAAGATTTACGAGGCGGCTACAGCAGGCGTTTCCGTAAAGCTCATTATCCGCGGAATCTGTTGTGTGCTGACCGATCAGTCGAAATTCAAAGTGCCGATACAAGCGCTTAGTATTGTGGATGAATATCTGGAACATGCCCGCATCTTTGCCTTTCATAATGAAGGTAAGCCATTGGTATATATATCCTCTGCCGACTGGATGCTGCGCAATCTTGATCATCGTATTGAAGTAACCTGCCCTGTTAAAGATCCGAAACTGGCTCAGGAATTGATTGATATTTTGCAGATACAATTATCGGAAAATGTAAAAGGACGGATCTTGGATAATGATCAAAAGAATCATTATGTTTCAGCAAAACATGATGCAGCGCCGATTCGATCTCAGGAAAAAATTTATGAGTATTTGCAGTCAAAGGCCGGCAAATAATACTTTTTTTGTATTTTGGGCAAAATATACATTTTTATTCATCACTAAAATACGCTCCGTTGACCTTAGCCGCAATTGATATTGGATCTAATGCCGCACGTTTACTGATCGTTCAGGTAAAACCTTATCAGAACGGAGAAGATTATACCAAACTGAATTTATTACGGATACCGGTTCGCCTGGGCTTTGATGTATTCGAAAGTGGTATCATTTCTCCGCAAAAAGAACAACATTTAACAGATACGCTGCGTGCCTATCAATTGTTGATGAAAATTTATCAGGTAGATGCTTACAAAGCCTGTGCTACATCTGCCATGCGTGATGCGACAAACGGTGCGGCAATAGCAGCATCCATTCAAAAAGCTACCGGAATTGAACTACAGATTCTTTCCGGTGCCGAAGAAGCGAATGTGATCTATGAAACGCATATTGCGGAAAATATCAACAACGGAAGCACTTGTTTGTATATTGATGTAGGCGGCGGCAGTACCGAGCTTACGCTATTTTCCAAAAATAAAATGGTATTTAAAGAATCGTTTAATATCGGCACCATCCGGCTGCTTCAGGGTAAAGTAACCGAAATGCAATGGGAGCATCTGAAACTTTTCATTAAAGACCACATCCGTCCTGGCCGCAATATTCACGCTATCGGTACCGGTGGAAATATCAATAAACTGTTTTCTCTTTCCAAAAGAAAAGAGGGCAGCGCTTTACCGATTCAATCGCTTCGAAGTTATCTGAAAGAAATGAGCCAATATACGGTTGAAGAACGTATGCACCAATATGGCTTTCGGGAAGATCGCGCCGATGTGATTGTTCCTGCATTGCAAATCTACACCTCCGTTATGCGTTGGGCAGGCTGCGATCATATTTATGTGCCTAAAATCGGACTGGCCGACGGCTTGATCCGATTGCTCCATAAAGAATTGCAACAAACCGGCCGGATGCCGTACAAGCAGAGTTTATAATGAATTAATATACGCCTAACAATATGGTCATATAGCAATATCACCTTTGCGCAAATAAAATATCTATTATGCGCAAAGCAATTTGTACGTTATTAATCATGCTGTGTACGACAGCGATATGGGCACAAGGCACACTTTCCGGAACAATAACCGATGGCGGAACGGGAGAGCCGGTTATGACGGCTGAGTTGAGCCTTACCGCCCCGGGATCAGAAGAAGCAGTGGCAAGTACTATGACTGAAATTGACGGAACTTTCAGCCTGAGCGTCCCACAAGGAACTTACGAACTTCATATAGCTGCTTTCGGTTTTCAGGAGAAGATTATTACCGATGTAAATATCAAAAATAAAGAAACGAATACGATTCAACTGGCCTTGACCGAACCTGCTAAAAATGAATTAGACGAAGTGGTCGTGCGTGCTTCATTGCACAAAGAAAACATCAGTGCTTTATATGCGCTACAACGAAGCAGCGCTACCGTAAGCGATGGTATTTCTGCGGATATTATTAAAAAATCGCCCGATCGCAGCACCGGAGAGGTGCTGAAACGTGTGAGCGGTACCACTATTCAGGATAATAAATTTGTAGTTGTGCGGGGTATGAGCGATCGGTATAACATTGCCCTGATTGACAATGCCACTCTGCCCAGCACGGAGCCTAACCGACGTGCTTTTTCTTTTGATATTATCCCTTCCGGAATGGTGGATAATATTGTCGTTTCCAAATCTGCCACACCGGATCTTCCGGGTGATTTTGCAGGAGGCGTGATCAATATTCTGACGAAAGAAGTGCCGGATGAAAATTTCAACACCCTTTCCTTAGGTACGGGATATAATACCGTTTCTACTTTTAAAAACTTTCGTTCGGGACAACGTGGCGCTACCGATTTTTTAGGTTTTGATAATGGTCGGCGTCAATTGCCTGCCTCATTACCTGAAGCATCGGCATTGACTTCCGTAAACCTTAACCCGGAGCAATCGGCACCGTATTTGCAATCCCTTGAAAATAATTTCTCCATAAAAGAACATAAAGCATTGCCGCCGATCAGCTTTCAGGGCGCTTTGGGACGGGTATATCGGCTGAATGGCGACCGCCGTTTCGGATTCTCTGCTGCGCTTACTTATAATCACAGTGAAGCAATAGGAGAAGATATAGAAAGAAAATACGACAGCTATGATTATACCGACAACCGATACACTTATTCATCTAATCTGGGTGCATTGCTGAACTTAGGCTATTATTCCGGCAATAGTAAAATCACGCTGAAAACGCTGTACAATAAAATATTCGACGATAATTTCTTATACCGTACCGGAACGAATGAAAGTTCGGGTAGCGAGGTGCAATATTATGCTTTCGATCTGATTCAAAAAGGCTTGTTTAAAACTACATTGAGTGGTGATCATGGCTTGGGAAAAACACAGCAGAAATTGAACTGGATCGTTTCTTATAATAAAATAACGAATAATCAACCGGATCAGAAAAAGGTTTTATACGCCCGAAATATCGGTTCGGACGATCCATTTACTGCCAGTATCACTACTTTGGGAAAATCTAATAATCGTTTGTTCAGCAATTTGGATGAAAGTATAACCAATGGCGGTCTTAACTATACGGCGCCATTGAATTTGTGGCATGGATCTAATTTCAAATCAGGATTATTTGCTCAATACCGCTATCGCAATTTCAACAACCGCTATCTCGGAGCTGTACTGGAACCGGGATTTGAAGATATCCGTACCCGTCCGATTGAAAATCTTTTTGCAGACGATGCTATTGCACAGGGAGCTTATACTTTGGTGGATCAAACCGGAGCTGCGGATCAGTACGATGCACACGCTACCACGCTGGCGGCCTATGCCATGATGGATAATAAGTTTACAGAAAATCTTCGGGCAGTATGGGGCGTTCGGGTAGAGCAGTATAATCTTTCTTTAGTGTCGGAAGAAACGGTAAGCAGAAATTGGATTGATGTCATGCCTTCCGTAAATCTGACTTTGGCGCTTAACGGTGCTTCCAACCTGCGTTTAGCTTGGTTTCGGAGCGTGGCACGTCCGGAAATGAGGGAGATCAGCAATGTGGGTTATTATGATTATGAGTTGTCTGCAACCATGTTGGGCAATACCGCATTGGAACGCTCCCGAATTGATAATGTTGATTTTCGCTATGAATGGTACCCTGCTCCCGGTGAAGTGATTTCCGCATCTGTTTTCTACAAAAAATTCAATAACACCTTAGAGAATTATGTGAATGCAGCCAATAGCTCTTACGATATTACCACACGGAATTATAAGGGCGCTACCAATGTAGGTGTAGAATTTGAACTGCGGAAAAAACTGGATTTCTTATCTCCTGCATCTTTCTTTAAAAACCTGAGCGCTTACCTGAATTTGGCTTATGTGTATTCCGAAGTGGATATGGGTGGATCGGAAATATGGGTAAATGGTATTGCTATAAAGCACCGTCCTTTGAGCGGACAATCGCCTTTTGTGATCAATTCCAGTCTGGCTTATGTATCTAATAACGGGAAATGGAGCGCTACCGTACTTTACAATCGCATTGCTCAAAGACTGTATTTAGTAGGCGGCGATCGTTTGGGTTTTGTATATGAACGCCCGCGCAACCTGCTGGATGTACAGTTGAGCTATGCGGTATCAGCCAGAAGTGAATTTCGCTTTAATGTAAAAGACATTCTGAATAATCCCGTAACTTTCTATTTCGATCAGGATGCCAATCAACATCTCGGAAATATCGGCTTTTCGGAAGACGGACGAATAGATCCTGCTCAGGACTGGATATTGCAACGTTATCAACCCGGAACGACTTTTTCACTGAGCTACAGTCTGAAATTTTAAGGATATAGCCGTATGGTGAATTAACGAGATCAATGCGGTTGTGATATATGATAATGTACTCCGGAGCGTAATAATTGCTCCGGAGTTTTTTGTTTTTTAGCAAATTTGAGCCTGCTGTATTTTTAGGCTTAATGGACATTTTGCAGGCTAAACATGCCTTTTTCGAAAATCATTGCAAAAACATTTATCCGGTTTTCAATATAACTTTTTCCTGTCTATGATTTTTTACATTTATTCCGCACATTTGCATCATGAGTCATAATACGATCCTCCTGATAATTATCATTGCTTATTTTTTACTGCTGTTGAGCGTAGCCTATTATACCTCACGCGGATCAAACAATGAATCATTCTTTGTAGGCAACCGCAGCAGTAAATGGTGGTTGGTAGCCTTTGGTATGATCGGTACTTCGCTTTCCGGCATGACCTTTATCAGCGTTCCGGGTACTGTAGGCATGGATGGCTTTGCGTATTTTCAGGTTGTGATCGGATATTGGATCGGTTATTTTATTGTAGCCTATGTGCTGCTTCCGGTGTATTACAAAATGAAATTGACTTCCATTTATACTTATCTCGAAAAACGCCTCGGTGTCAATGCGCATAAAACCGGGGCTTTTTTCTTTATCCTGTCCCGCACGCTCGGTGCTACTTTAAGATTATATTTAGTGATAAAAGTGCTGGAACTTTTTGTGCTGAAATCATTAGGCATATCGTTTGAAGTAACGGCTATTGTTATTTTAGGCCTGATCCTGCTTTATACGTTTCGGGGCGGCGTAAAAACCATTGTGTGGACGGATACCTTGCAAACCACCTTTATGCTGCTGGCGCTCATCGTATGCTTGTTTTATCTTTCCGGGCAGTTAGGCATGGATATCGGCGGCGCATGGAAAGCGGTGTCGGAACAAGGCATGACCAAGATATTTTCTTTCGATCCGGCACCGGGAAATTATTTTCTGAAACAGATATTCGGCGGCATGTTTATTACCATTGCCATGACCGGTCTTGATCAGGAAATGATGCAGAAAAATATCAGTGTCAGCAATCTGAAAGATTCGCAAAAGAATATGGTTGTAATGGGTACGCTCCAGATGATTGTGGTATTTATTTTCCTGTTTTTGGGCGGCATCCTTACGCTGTATGCCACTGCTCAGGGCGCTCCTGTTGTTAAAGGAGATGATCTTTTTCCCTTTATTGCTATCAACAGCGGATTGCCTTTTTTCATAACCTTATGTTTTGTTATCGGATTAATATCGGCGCTGTTTCCCAGTGCGGATGGAGCACTTACAGCGCTTACCTCTTCTTTTTGCATAGATATATTAGGTATGAAAACCGGCAAATCTGCCGCAGCTTCAAAGGATGAATCAGCAGGAAGAGAACGCAAAAACACCCGAACGCGCCTGATCGTTCATAATGTTTTCGCCCTGATCTTTTTGTTGTGTGTGTTTTTTTTCCGGGAGGTGGATAACGGCTCGTTGATTGACATTTTGCTGAAACTGGCGGGATACACCTATGGTCCGCTGTTGGGTTTGTTTGCTTTTGGCATACTCACTAAAAGAAAGGTGCTGACCAAAGCTCCCTTGGTTATTTGTCTGCTTGCGCTGGTGTTTACGCTTTTGTTGGATATCGTCAATAATTATCAATGGTATGTTGCCAAGCTGGATATGTCGGACGCAACGGTGCAGAGCCTGAAAACGCTTTCTACAAGCATTTTCGGAACCTATAAAATCGGTGTGGAATTGCTGATCATCAATGCGGCTTTCACTTTCGGAATGCTTTGGTTAGTTTCTAAAAAAGAAGCAAAGCATATTCCGGTTACTTAAATACCAGATTCGGTAGAGTATGGTTGGTGCGTATTTACGGTGGGTGGGGACACTCAACACGGCAAGATTTTTCCGATCCATAAATTTTTCTCCATTGCATTCTGAAAAATTTATTCCGGAAAAGACGGCTTTTCTTTGTCATTGACCCTCTGCTTGTCCTGTCCATTCGGGATTTTTTGGCGAGCCAAATAGTAAATTCGGGATGACTTTTTCATTTTTCATTTTTACCTAACACTACATTTCCCTATTCCGTTATTTTCTGCTATTTTCGCCGCATAAATATTTTGAACAATGAACTTTCCGGAAAATCTGAAATACACCAAAGACCACGAATGGGTGTTACTCGAAGGCGATACCGCCACCATAGGCATAACTGATTTTGCACAGCGTGAGTTGGGCGATATCGTTTTTGTAGATATTGAAAGCGTAGGAAAAACGCTGGGTGCTGCGGAAATATTCGGTACCGTAGAAGCGGTGAAAACCGTATCTGATCTGTATTTGCCGATAGCCGGCACGGTGCTGGAGCTTAATCCGGATTTATCCTCCGCTCCCGAATCCGTTAATCAGGATCCTTACGGAAATGGCTGGATGATCAAAGTGAAAGTTAACAATGCTGCCGATGTGGATGCATTAATGGATGCAAAAGCTTATCAGGAAATGGTTGGCTAAAATGACACAGTTTTTCCTCCGGTATCTGCAAAACAGAAAACTGGCGCTTCGAGTGGCGTTTTTTTGGACGGCTCTTATAATTGCCGCTTGCCTGATACCGGGAAATGAAGTGCCGAATGTTCATATTCCTTTTGCCGACAAATGGGTGCATTTCCTGATATTTGCCGGCTTTGCCTTTTTATGGCTTTGTACGATGACCCGCCCCGGAATCCGTAGCGGCGTTATCGTTTTTATGCTTGCCATATTCTTAGGCATTGCCGTAGAATTGCTTCAGGGCAGCGGCATTACAAGCGGGCGCTCCTGCGAACCGATGGATGCCGTAGCTGATACGGTGGGCGGCTTGTTAGGTGTTTTGTTGTTTTTTTTAGTCAGAAAAATTGCGAAACCTAAGCTTCGTTAAATCGTTTTTCAGCCATATGATGCGGTAATTTTTAGTATAAATTCCCATCAACTCAACTGCCGCAATTGTGCTGCTGCAACGGTTTTCGATACGGAGCGCTAAAAATTCCTTTTTTATTTCGAGTAAAATTTTTGTTGAAGCAATAAGCTGATTTTTACTAATAATATTAAAACCGGTACTTCAATCAAAGGGCCGATAACGCCGACAAATGCTTGAGGTGAATTTATGCCAAAAACGGCGATAGCAACGGCAATAGCTAATTCAAAATTGTTTCCCGTAGCGGTAAAAGATATAGAAGCATTTTTGTCATAAGGAATTTTCAACATCTTATTGATAAAGAAACTCAGGGAAAACATCAGCACAAAATAAATCACAAGCGGAATGGCTATCTTTAAAACATCAAATGGCAATTCCATTATTGTATTGCCTTTCAAACTGAACATCAAAATTATTGTGAGTAAAAGAGCCACTAAAGTAAGGGGTGAAATTTTAGGTAGGAATTTTTGATGATACCATACTTTCCCTTTCTTTTTTAATAAAAAATATCGGGTAAGAAAGCCCGATACAAACGGAATGCCCAGATAAATCAAAACGCTTTGGACCACATCCCGCATGGAAATATGCACGTCGAAATTTCCTAAACCAAGATATTTCGGCAGAAAATTAATGAATAACCACACCAAAAAACTGTAGGAGATAATTTGAAAAATACTGTTCAGAGCCACCAACAAGGCCGTGTACGTTCTGTTGGCTTTGGCTAAATCACTCCAGACAATAACCATTGCAATACATCTTGCCAAACCGATTAATATCAAGCCGGTCATATATTCGGGCTCATTTCGTAAAAACAAAACGGCCAAGCCAAACATGAGTACCGTGCCAACAACCCAATTAAGCAATAATGATATTCCGATTGCTTTTTGATCTTTCAGGACTTTAGGTAATAAGGAATAATCCACTTTTGCTAAAGGCGGATACATCATTATAATCAATCCGATTGCTAAAGGAATATTAGTCGTTCCGATCGAAACAGCGTTGATATTTTCGGAAATTTCCGGGAAAAAATAACCCAAAGCCATACCGATCGCCATTGCCAGAAAAATCCAAAGTGTAAGATAGCGATCCGGGAATTTTAAACGTGCTTGCATTTTTTAACAAAAACCGTTATCAGGTGTACAAGAAGATAATGGAACTGTTTGCAATTTACAGTCTCCTTGTCATGCTGAAAGCATCTATACCTGTGGCATCAATACACGTTCTTTTAGATTCCTGCGGAATACAAGAGAAGGTGTATGAGGGTGCGAAGGTTTGAAATGTACCCGAATCACAAATAGCACTGCGGTTCGGGTGAATTTAAGTTAGAGTCTGTTCAAGTTTTATTGATGAAATTATTTATGCAGCTATTTTTGGGCGAAACGAGGCGAATTTTGCAGCCAAAAATAGCCATAAGAAAATCATTGAATGAATTTTAAACAGGCTCTTAATATCGTATCGGTGTAAAATAAATTCAAATAAGTT
>Ga0222423_1001088_pt1 | contig 13800 bp, 16 predicted proteins | sample 3A0metagenome_FD_182472 | JGI IMG/M metagenome (GOLD analysis project Ga0222423, IMG submission 182472) | Enriched microbial communities from leaf-cutter ant dump, University of Wisconsin, Madison, United States - 3A0 (version 2) | ecosystem: Environmental > Terrestrial > Nest > Insects nest >...
TGCTGTCGCGTGACATCGCCTCGCTGGGTATCTACCCCGCCGTGGACCCGCTGGACTCCACCAGCCGCCAGCTCGACCCCAACGTCGTGGGCGAAGACCACTACAACACGGCCCGCGCCGTGCAGGGCACGCTGCAGCGCTACAAGGAACTGCGCGACATCATCGCCATCCTGGGCATGGACGAACTGGCCCCCGAGGACAAGCTGGCCGTGGCCCGCGCCCGCAAGATCCAGCGTTTCCTGTCGCAGCCCTTCCACGTGGCCGAAGTGTTCACCGGCTCGCCCGGCAAGTACGTGCCCCTGGCCGAGACCATCCGCGGCTTCAAGATGATCACCAACGGCGAGTGCGATCACCTGCCCGAGCAGGCGTTCTATATGGTCGGCACCATCGACGAAGCCTTCGAGAAGGCCAAGAAGGTGGCCTGATCGCCCGAGCGGCCGGGCGGTTTAGCCCGGCCCCGAGCGATCCAGCAACCATCCACCTTTTTCGAGGAGCAATGATGAACACCATCCACGTCGATGTGGTCAGCGCCGAAGAGTCCATCTTCTCCGGTGAGGCGCGCTTCGTCGCCCTGCCTGGCGAGGCGGGCGAACTGGGCATTCTGCCCAAGCACACGCCGCTGATCACGCGCATCAAGCCGGGCTCGGTGCGCATCGAACTGGCCGATGGCAACGAAGAGTTCGTCTTCGTCGCCGGCGGCATCCTGGAAGTGCAGCCTGACCGCGTGACCGTGCTGTCCGACACCGCCGTGCGCGGCAAGGACCTGGACGACGAGAAGGCGAACGCTGCCAAGGCCGCAGCCGAAGAAGCGCTCAAGAACGCCAAGAGCGAACTCGACTTGGCCAAGGCCCAATCCGAGCTGGCCGTCATGGCCGCCCAGATTGCCGCCCTGCGCAAGTACCGCCAGAAGAAATAAGAGCAGCTCAACTCACAGCGGGTCGCCCCACGACCATGAAGAAAACCCGGCACTGCCGGGTTTTTTATTGGCTGTCTGCCGCCGCTGTTTCCCAACAAAACGGGCTCCCATCCTTTCGGATGGGAGCCCGCTGGGCATTTAGGGTGAGTGCTGGCTTACAGCGTGCCGGTTTCGCCAGAAGGAATCTGGCCCGTGCGCACGGCTTCGGCGGCGGCGGCACGCACGGCGGCGCGGTCGGCCGTGGATTGGTACGTCACCACGCGCGAACCTGCGGGCTCGATGCTGCGGGTCTGGGCCACGGTAGCGGCTTCGGCCTGCACTTCAGCGCGGGTGCGGTTGGTGTCGAACTTCAGGGCGAACTGCGAAGCATCGGCTTCGTCGGCATGGGCGCCGAAGGAGGCGAAAGCGGCGACGGCGGCGATGGACAGGAAGCGTGCGGTATGGGTCATGATGAAAGTCCTTTGAAAAAGCGTCTCAAAAAAACCGGAAGGAAGGAGAAAGAACAACCTGCCGGGTTTCGGTGAGTCGCCTTGCGGGATCGGCCCATCGATGGGATGAACTGTATTCCTGGGGAGGGCAGAGAAAAACCACTCGGTTGCGAACTAACTGTTCCAGTATCGAAAACGATGGGGCGGCAGCTTTGACGAAGCAGTCAGAGCGCATGTTGCCGCTTTTCGCCTGCAACAGCCGTTTCCACCCTGACAATCGTTTTCAATCGTGTGGAACCAGAAGGAATACGCCGTTACTAAACTACCGATCCGTCAACCGCCCCATGCCTGTTTCGTGTGAACATCACTAACCGTCTTTCCCCTGCAGACGCCGTTGCGCGCCCCACGCTGGAAGCTTTCCAGCAGGCGGCGAAGGAGGGAGACTGGGTCCACATGAGCCGCGATGGCACGCAATGGAAGGTGCTTGCCACGGGCACGACGCCATCGCAGCGGTCCGTGGCCTGGATCGAACCCGAGGCCGATTCCACCTCCGCTTTCGTCGGGGCCCTGGGGCAAAGCTTCTCTTCGGGAATCCAGGCGTCCGTGGTGCGGGAACTGGGCCTGGACCCTGCGCCCGGCAAGCCCTTGTCTTCCCGCACCGTGATGCAGGCCATCGACATGGCCCAGACCAGCCGGCAGACTCTGCTCGGCGTGGACTTCCTGACGCAGCTCACGATGAGCGCCGTGAACAACGCCTCGGGGTTCCACGGAGCCTGCCAGGCGATGGGCTTGTCCGGCGGTGCATTCGATGCGCGGCAGCGCGAGGCGGTCGACGCCGCCATGCAAAAGCGGTTCGAGGCGGCCGCGGCGCATGGCCAGTCTCCCGTACCTGCGCAGACGGCGCGCGAATGGCTGCGCGAAGAGCTGAACGCCGTGCAATCCGCAGGACCGAACGCTGCCTGAGAGAAACCCGCAGGGGCGGGCGCATTGCGCAGTTCTTGCTGTACACGCAGGAACTCCTCTGTAAGAATCCTCGCGGTGCGCTCTCCATTTGTAATATCCTCAGCCCATCCTGGAGCGGACCAGGGCAGGGCAACCCATGTCGCTGGGCGCACCGAGGATGTGCTTTTCGCCGAATCCACGCTGCTTCAGATCGACGAGGCCGGCGAGTCGCAGCCTCCGGCAAAAAACCCCGGATTGCAGGGGCGCGAGCTGCATGAGCGGGATGCCCTGTTCCGCAGCCTCGTGGAAGCCCATGGGGCGCGCCTGCACCGGTTCATCATCAAGAACATCGGCAACTCCACCGACGCGGAAGACCTGGCGCAGCAGGCCTTCATGGAGGCCGTGCGGTCCTACGAGACATTCAAGGGCCAGTCCGAACTCTCCACCTGGCTCTATGGGATCGCGATGAACCTGGTGCGCAATCACCTGTCGCGTGCGCCGCATCGGCGCTACGAATTCACGGACGAATCCGAACTCTCCGAACTGGAGGGCGACACCTTGTCGCCCGCGCAGGCCGCTGAGCAGGCCCAGCACATGCGGCACCTGGAGGGGGCCATGGCCGAGCTGCCGGAAAGCATGCGCGACATTCTGCTGATGGTGGCGGTGGACGAGCTGTCCTATGAAGATGCGGCAGCCCTGCTGACCGTGCCGGTGGGCACGGTGCGCAGCCGCCTGTCCCGTGCCCGCAGCGCGTTGCGCGCCAAGCTGGCCGCGCGCGGCGTCGTCTTCGATTTCTGATTCACTGCGTGGGGGCCGTCGCAGGCACCAGCGGCGCGGCGCGCAATGCGTCCGCCGCCGTGGCGATATTGGCGGGCAAAGAAACCAGCCGTGGCTTGATCATGAAAAGCCGTTCCCGGGACTGCTGGTTGTTGATGCGGTTGGAGAAGAACAGCCCCACGATGGGCACCGAGCCCAGGCCCGGCACGCGGTTGACTTCATTCGTCTTCTGGGTGCTCTTGTAGCCGCCGATCACCAGGGTCTGCCCTTCGCCGACGATGGCCTGGGTGCTCACCACGCTGCGCCGCACGGTCGGGATGGTGTCCACCGTTGTTTCCTGAATCTGCCCGTCCTCGATGTCCACGTCCAGCTGGATGACCGGGCCTTCCTCGCGCTGCACGAAATGGGGCGTGACCCGCAGCGTCGTCCCCGCCGTGATGGGCGTGATGGTGGCCACGCGCTCGCCGATGCTGCGGATGTAGAAGGTTTCGGACAGGTCCAGCAGGGCGCCGATGTTGTCGATGGTGAGGATGGATGGCCGGGACTGGATGGACGCATCCCCCGTTCCCTCCAGGGCCCGGATGCGGTTGATCAGGAAGTTGCCGGAGCTGACGACGAGGCTGGTCGGGTCCACGCTGGCGCCGCGCTGCAGGGCGCCCAGCACCAGGTCGTTGCCGTCATCGACGCGCGTCATGTTGCCGAAGCCGCCCACCGTGCCGCCCCGGCGGCCGCTCCAGGAAATGCCCAGTTCGTCCAGGCGGCTGGAGTTGATGTCGATGATCATGGCCTCGATCTCGATCAGCGGCGTGGGCACGTCCAGCTGATCGATCAGCGCCTTGTACAGGGGAATCCGCTCCGGTGTGTCCTGCACGATGATCGCATTGAGGCGGGAGTCCGCCTGAATGGACGGGGCGAGCCGCCGGACGGTGGTCACCCCGCCCGCGCCGGAGGCGCCCCGACCGCCCGATGCCCCGGCGTTGCCCCCCGGCTGCGCGCTGGCCGTGCCCGAGCCGGATGCCGTACCGTTGGGAGACGCCGCAGGGCCCGTGGGCAGGCCGGAACTCGCGGGGTCGAACGAGATGCCCGCCGTGTTCGCCGCGACGGGCATGCCGGCCATGCCGCCGGCCTGCTGCGCGGCCACCGAGGAGAGCAGGGCGTTGCTCACCCCGGCCGTGCCGCCGCTGCCGTTGATGAGGTTGCGCAGCACCTGCGCCAGTCCCGGCGTGGTGATCTGGCGGTCGCGGTAGAGAATGGTCCGGTCGTCCACCGAGGCGTGCTTGAGCCGGAAGACCGCGACCTGCTGCCCGCCGGCCGTCAGCGGCAGCGACGCCATGGTCCGCTCCACCAGCGCCACGTAGGCGGGCGGCCCCGAGATCAGCGCGACGCCCTGCTCGGGCAATTCGCCCCAGCCGAAGCGCGTGTCCAGCACGCCCAGGCTGGTGAGCGCCTGGCGCACCGCGGCGATGCTGCCGCCGCCCGCGGTGATGCTGCGGGTGCTCATCTCCGTGGTGCGGCTCACGAACAGCGTCCCGGCGTGGGTGAACCAGGTCAGGCCGTAGACGCTGGCCATGCGGTCCATGAATTCCGTGGGGTTCTGGCTGTTGAACCGGCCATTGACCTTGCCGTCCACCAGGGGCGACAGCTCCAGCGACAGGCTGAAGCTGCTGGCGAAATCGCGCAGCACGTTGGCGATGGGGGCGTTGTCGGCGTAGTAGCTGTAGGGCGCGTCGGCCCAGGGCGGCGGCCCGGCGTGGCCGGTTGCCGGCCCCAGCGCGAGCGCGCAGGCCAGCGCGAGAGCGCTGGCCGCCTTGGCACGGGCGCTCCGGCGCCGTTGGAACAGGGTGAAGGGAAAGGTGGCGTGCATAGGATGGCTCAGGATTCAGACGGCGTTGATGGCCTTGGACCAGAACGACAGGGAATTCACGAAGCTGCCCACGGCATCGTCGATGTCCTGGCTGGACGCTGCGGCGGCGGTCTGCTGCAGCCAGACGGCGCGTTCGCGGTCGTCGATGACGCAGCCGCTGGCATGCTCCTTCATGGTTCCGCAGGCCATGCGCGCCACGCCCAGCAGCATGTCGTCGCGGGCCGGGCCAGGTTCGGGCAGCGCCCGCAGCCGGGAACTCACAGCGATGCCGCCCTGGGGCAGGGCGCGCAGGCGGATGCGGTAGATACCGTCCACGGTCATGTCCACGGGGGCGCTGCTGACGGTGGCCGGCGAGGCCAGGCCGTACTGCCGGGCATAGGCCTGCAGCAGGCGTGCGGATGCGGGGTCTGCGGGGGCGGTCGATTTCATGGTGGCTCTCACAACAGAAAACTATCGGGGCAGGTCCGGGGCGCCGTTGTCCATCTGCTGCAGCAGGCGCAGCAGCTCCGCCACCGGCTCCACCAGTTCGGACGGAATGTACTGCCCGGGTTCGGCATGCTCGGTGAGCGCCCGGGCCAGGGGAATGTTCTGCATCACCGGCACGCCGGCCTCGCGGGCGGCCTGCATCATGCGCTCGGCCAGGGCGCCTTCGCCCATGGCCAGCACCACGGGCAGCGGCGTCTCCTCGGCGTCGTAGCGCAGCGCCACGGCGAGGTGGGTGGGGTTGGTGACCACCACGGTGGCCTTGCGCGCGCTCTGCACCGCGCCGTGCTGCATCATTTCCTGGTGCAGGTGCTTGCGCTGGTGCTTGATGTGGGGGTCGCCCTCCATCTCCTTGTATTCCTGCTTGACCTCGTCCTTGGACATCATCAGGCCCTTGCGGTACTGGAAGCGTTGCCACGCGAAGTCGGCCAGCGCGATGGCGCCGTAGGCCAGGCCGATGTGGATCAGCATGGTCTTCATGAGCGCGGCCACCACCTGGCCCAGCCCGGCCAGGCCCGCCTGCGGAATGCTGGTCATGATCGGCAGCGCGTCGCGGATCAGCAGCGTCAGCAGCGTGGAGAGGAAGGCGATCTTGATGGCCGACTTTAGGAACTCCACCAGGTTCTTCTTGGAGAAGATGTTCTTGAGGTTGGACAGCACGTTGAGCTTCTTGGCCGAGGGCTTGAGCTTCTCGAACGCGAACAGCACGCCCACCTGCAGGGCGTCGGCGAAGATCCCCGCGCCCAGCACGATGCCGATGAAGGGCAGCACGATCCACGCGGCCTGCTTGAGCAGCTCCTGGATCAGCGTGTTCGCCGCCTCGTTGAAGCCCAGCCGCAGCAGCGTGCCGGGCAGCAGGATCATCTGGCCCAAGGTCTCCACGATGTGGCCGGCGCTGGCCAACAGGTAGCCGAAGATGGCCAGGATCAGGAAGGTCTGGGTGAAGTCCTTGCTGTAGGCAACGTCGCCCTTCTGCCGCGAATCACGCAGGCGCTTCGAGGTCGGCTGTTCGGTCTTTTCGCTCATGGCCCGGCTCCATGGGGCGCACCCCAGTGGTCGCGCAGGAACGGCAGGATGCGGCCGATGGATTCCACCTGGTCCGCGCCGTACTCGAACAGCGACGCGGCATACAGCATGAGCACCAGCATGGCCAGCGCGCTCTTGATGGGCATGGCCATGAAGAACACCTGCAGCTGCGGGGCAAAGCGGCTGACCAGGGCCAAGCCGATCTCGGACAGGAACATCGCCACCAGCGCCGGGGCCGCCAGCAGCAGGGCCATGCGGACCAGTCGGTCCAGCTGGTCCAGCAGCAGTGGCACGGACTCGGGCTGCAGCGTGGGGGCCCACTGGGTCACGCTCCACAGGCCGAAGCTGTCGTACAGCACGCCCAGCAGCAGGGTGAAGCCGCCCGTGATCAGGAAGAAGACGATGAAGGCCTGGTTGAACAGGATGCCCAGCGGCGAGGAGTCGTTGCCCGTCAGCGGGTTGAGCGTGGACGCTATGCTGGCGCCCCGCTGGTTGTCCACCAGGAAGCCGACGGCCTCGAAGATCCAGAACGGAATCGCCGCGAGGTAGCCGATGACGAAGCCGACGAACGCTTCCTTGAGCACCAGCAGCAGCAACTGCAGCGCCCCCAGGTCGGCCACCGCCACCTCGGCCGACAGCGCGGGCACCATGACCACGCCCAGCGCCGCGGCCACGGAAAAGCGCAGCAGGCCCGGCACCAGCTGGGTGTTGAAAAGCGGCAGGGCGATGAACATGGCCAGGATGCGTGGTTGTGTCAGGGCCAGCGTTCCGATGAACGCCTTGGCTTCCTGGTAAGTAACCGGCAGGTCCATGCGGTTCCTTGGCGTGCGAATGGGCCGGTCAGCGGCCCAGCGACGGGATGGAGTCGAAGATCTGCACCGTGAAGTTGAACATCTCGCCGCCCACCCAGCGCGCCGTGAGCAGGATGGTGGCCGACACCGCGATCAGCTTGATGCCGAACGACAGCGTCTGCTCCTGGATCTGCGTGAGCGCCTGGAACAGCGAGAACAGCGTGCCCACCACGGAGCCCACGATGATGGGCGGCAGCGAGAGCCAGAGCACCAGGTACAGCGCCTGGGTGAAGAACGAAACGACGTCGACGGATTGCATGCGAAGAACCCTCTAGGCGTAGGTCAGTACGAGACCTTGTATCAGGCGCGACCAGCCGTCCACCATCACGAACAAAAAGAGCTTGAGCGGCAGCGAGATGGTGACCGGCGACACCATCATCATCCCCATGGCCAGCAGGATGTTGGAGACGATCAGGTCGATCACCACGAAGGGCAGGTAGAGCAGGAAGCCGATCTGGAACGCCGCCGTGAGCTCCGAGACCACGAACGCCGGCATGAGCACGATGAAGTCGCGCTGCGTGATGCCCTCGGACAGCTTGGGCCCCCACATGCGCTGCGCGGTGCGCACGAAGAAGTCGCGCTGCTCCGCCCGGCTGTTCTTGAGCATGAACTCGCGCAGCGGCTCGGCCCCTTCGCGCACGGTGCCGACCAGGCTCGGCACGTTCTTGAGCGTGTCCGGCCGCTCGGTGAGCCGGTCGAACATGTGCATGCCCACCGGCGCCATCACGTAGGCCGACAGGATGAGCGCCATGCCGTAGAGCGCGAGGTTGGGCGGCATCTGCTGCACGCCCAGCGCGTTGCGCAGCAGGGACATCACCACGGCGATCTTGAGGAAGGACGTGCTCACGACCACCAGCGTGGGCATCAGCGCCATCAGGGCCAGCAGTACCGCCAGCGTGATCGGGTCGAAATTGCTCATCGGGCGGGCGCGTCAGCGGCTGGCCGGGAACAGGTGGCGCACGGACACGCCGATCTGGCCGTCGATCTCCACCAGGTCGCCTTCGCCCACCAGCGCCCCGTTGGCCCGGATGCGCACGGCGCCGGCCAGCGGGTGGCCCAGGTCCAGCGTCTGCCCCGGCTGCAGGGCGCGCAGCTGCGCCAGCGTCAGCGACACCTCGCCGAGGTCGAAGGAAAGCCGCACCGGCACGCTGTCCAGCGCGGCGGTTTCGGCGGGGGAGGTGTCCGGGGATGCGGGCATGGTTTCGGTCCAGGGTTGGATGACGGTCAGGCGGGGCGGCGCGTCCGCGTCCGCAGGGGCGGGCCAGCGCACGTGCACGCCGCGGGCGCCGTCGGGGCTGAGCCACAGCGCGCGGTCGGCCGTGGCGAAGAAGGCGTCCATCAGCACCACGTCGCCGGGCGCGATGGCGGCGGCGTCGCTGACCGGCAGGCGGGTGAAGCCCACCTCGGCGCGCAGGGCCAGCGGCAGGCTGTCGTCCAGCGGGCCGGGCAGGGGCGGGCGCTTGCCCACCAGGCCCGCCACCAGCAGCAGCCCCAGGCCGTCCAGGTGCAGCGAACCGGCGATCGCATGGACGCCATCGTCGGCCGCCAGGTACAGGTCGCAGGCGTGGGGCGGCAGGGCCTGCAGGGCCTCCGCGTGCGCGGGGCCCCAGTCCAGCAGTTGTGGTGTGCCGCGCCCCAGGGCCTGCAGGTCCTGCAGCAGCACGCCCACGCCCGCTTCCAGCACGGCGTCGGCCAGGGTGGAGGGCACGGGCGGCAGGGCCGCCCCGCCAAGCACGCCGGCCAGGGCCTGCTCGATGGCCGCGGCCGGCAGGCACAAGGCCATGGCGGCGCCGGCCCATTCCAGCCGCACGACGTAGCCTGGGTCTGCTTCGGTCGGGGACGCGGCGGCCACGGGCTGCAGCCGGGCCTGCCAGGCGGCCGTGCCCAGGCGCAGGGGCAGCCCGCCGGCACGCTGGGCGATGGTCGTGCGGGCCTGGGCCTCGTTGCGCGTGAGGCGCAGCGGCTGCAGGGCGGCGGTGGCGTGGGGGGAAGGCATGGGAACTTGGGGGAAAGATGTCGATGAGTCAGTGGAACGGATCATTCAGGCGCGCGCCTCACAGGCCCGCGCGTGCCTCCACCAGGCAGGGGTCTTCCGGGTCGTCGGTCTGCACCCGCACGCAGACGCCCTGGTCCAGGCGGCTGGCCAGGCCGTCGGCCAGCCACTGCGCGTTGCGCACGAGGCGCTCGCGCGAGCTCTCCTGCGTGCAGGTGAACTGTGCGACCACGCTGCCGGCTTCTTCGAAGATTTCCACGGCCACGCCGGGCAGGCTGTCGTCGGCCAGCTGGATTTGCACCGCGCGCCGCCCCGTGCTGCCGTCGGCCACCAGCAGCCGCTGGGCCATCTGCGAGAGGGCTTCGCCGATGCCCTGCGGGGCGTCGGCGGGTGCGTTGGCCGGGGCGGGCGCGGCCTGGGGGACCGGTGCGGCGCCGGGGCGGAACAGGTCGAAGGGTCGGGGCGCGGTGGGCGCTTGCGCGGCGCCTGCGGGCTGCGCTGCCGTGCGCTGCTGCTCGACCAGGGCGCGCAGGGCCTTGGCGTCATCGGCCAGGGTGTCGGTCTCGCGCGGGTCGCCGCCGGTCTGCGGGCCCGTGCCGGTGCGGGCCTCGAAACCCGTGGAGGACGGCATGCCCAGGTCCAGGTGAATGGGGCGGCCGGTGTTCATCGGGTTCCCCGCGCCATGGTATGGGTTGAGCATGAAATCGGCCTCCAGCGCTTATCCATCAAGCGCTGGCAGCTATTGATTTGATAGTTTTCCGGCAGAAAGGCCCTCATGCCACGGCCTCCGGGTCGTGCGCTTCCCAGTCTTCGCGGTCACGTGCCACGCTGGCGGCCTCTTCCATCTCCAGGTCTTCCTTGCGCTCCAGCTCCCGCACCCGCGCCTCGGCATAGTTGCGGGCCAGGTCCACGAACTTGGACTTCTGGCGCGAGGCCTCCTGGTGCGCCGCGCGCGCGGTGTCCAGCTGCTGGCTGGCCTGGTCCTGCGCCTTGGTGGCCGCGGCCACGGCGTCCTGCTGCTGCGCCTCGCGCTGGCGCAGGCCGACCACGGCCAGCTGCACGTCTTCGATCTCGCGCAGGCGCACGATGCGCGCGCACAGGTCGCGGTAGAGCTGCATCTCGTGCTCCAGGCCCTCGTGCAGCAGGCGCTGCAGCAGCGCCTCGGCGGCTTCCCGCGCCTCGCGGGCTTCGCGCAGCGCATCGCGCTGCACGCGCACGGCCGCCTCGGCCTGGCTTTCGCGGAAAGCTTTGATCGCGAGCAGTTCGCGGAAGACGCTCACCGGCGGCCTCCCGTGCCCACCAGCGCGGCCAGCTGCTCCAGCGTCTGGGGCATGCTGGAGTGCTCGTCGGTGCGCTGCCGCAGAAAGGCGCGGATGGCCTCGATCTTGTCGATGGCCTCGTCCGTCGTCGGGTCGCCGCCGCGCTTGTACTCGCCGATCTTCACCAGCAGTTCAACCTCTTCGTACTTGGCCATCAGCTCGCGCAGGCGGCCGGCCAGCTTCTTGTGCTCTGGCGCGATCACGGCATTCATTACGCGCGACGCGGAGGCGAGCACATCGACGGCGGGGTAGTGGTTGGCCGCGCCCAGCTTGCGCGAGAGCACGATGTGGCCGTCCAGGATGGAGCGGGTTTCGTCGGCGATGGGCTCGGTCATGTCGTCGCCCTCCACCAGCACGGTGTAGAGCGCGGTGATCGACCCCTTGTCGTTCATGCCCACGCGCTCCATGAGCTTCGGTAATGTGGCGAACACGCTGGGCGGGTAGCCGCGCCGCGTGGGCGGCTCGCCGGCAGCCAGGCCGATCTCGCGCTGCGCGCGCGCGAAGCGCGTGACCGAGTCCATGAGGAACAGCACCTTCTTGCCCTGGTCGCGAAAGTATTCCGCGATGGCCGTGGCCACGTAGGCGGCCTTGGCGCGCTCCATGGAGGACTTGTCGCTGGTCGCGCAGACGATCACGCTCTTGCGCCGCCCTTCCTCGCCCAGCTCGTGCTCCAGGAACTCGCGCACCTCGCGGCCGCGCTCGCCGATCAGCGCGACCACCGTCACGTCCACGTCCGCGCCCTTCACCAGCATGCCCATCAGCGTGGACTTGCCGCCGCCGGCGGCCGCGAAGATGCCCATGCGCTGCCCTTCGCCGCAGGTCAGCACCGAGTCGAGCACGCGCACGCCCAGCTCCAGGGGCTGGCTGATGATCTTGCGCTTGAGCGGGTCGGGCGCCTCGGCGAACACGGGGTAGAACTTGCTCGCCTCCAGCGGGCCGCGCTCGGCCTCGTCCAGCGGGCGCCCCAGGCCGTCGAGCACGCGGCCCAGCAGGCCGAAGCCCACGGGCACCATGTGGGCGCGGCCCGTGGGGATGACCTCGGTGGCGGCGGAGATGCCGTACATGTCGCCGATGGGCGTGAGCAGCGCCGCGTCGCGCGCGAAGCCCACCACCTCGGCCTTCATCTCGAAGTCCTCGCCGGGGTTGCGCAGCACGCAGACCTCGCCCACCTTCACCGTGGGCACCACGGCCTTGATGATGGTGCCGATCACCTGCGTGACGCGGCCCTTGATCTTCAGCACCGGCGTGTCGTCCAGCGCCAGCTGCATCATCTCCGCGATGTAGTCGAACTGGCGCACCGAGCGCGCCGCGCCCTGTGGGTGGCCCGTGGTGCTGCTGACGGCGGCGTTCATATGCGGCTGCCCAGCACTTTCTGGAAGGCGCCCTGCAGCGCGGCGATCTGGCCGTCGATGCTGGCCTCCACCAAGCCGATCTCGCTCTCCAGGATGCAGGCTTCCATCCCCAGGCGGCCGTCGGGCACGATGTCCAGGTAGCCCACGCCGGGGTAGGCGGCCAGCAGGTCGTTGACCCGCGTGCGCACCGTGTCCACCTGCTGCGGGTGCAGGCGCAGCGTCATCTGCTTCTGGTTGCGCACCACTGAGAGGGCGTTCTTCACCACGATCAGCACCCGGTCGGCGTCGTCGTAGCCGTCGATGATCTTGCGCACGGCGGACATCACCAGCGCCACCATGTCGGTCTCGACCTTGGAGAAGTAGTCCACCGTGCGGCTCACGGTCTCGATCATCTTCTCGGCCTGCTCCATCTGCGCCTCGGCCATGCCGTCGGCATAGCCGCGCTGGCGTTCTTCCTCGAAGGCGGCCTGCGCGCCGGCCACGATGGCGTCCGCCTGCGCGCGCGCGGCGGCGATCAGGCCTTCGGCCTCGGACCAGGCTGCTATGTCGGCCGCGCGCACCACGCGGCTGCCCGGCGCGATGCGGGCTTGCAGCGTGCCCGCAGGCATGGACGTGGGCGTCAGCGGGTCGCGGGGAAGGAGGAAAGCCATGCGGGGTCCAGTCGGGCCAGGAGTTGAAGGCAGAGTTGGCGCGCGCCGCGCGCATCCAGCGTGCTGGCGGCGCGCACGGCGGGCGTGTCCACGGCGGCGGGCGCGAGCTTCCAGTCCGCGCGCAGCCGGATGGGCGCGGGCGCGTCGTGCCAGGCCTGCGCGATAAGGCCCGCGCCCAGCAGGTCCGCGCCCCGGTCCAGCCCGGGCGCGATCCAGGGGCCGGGCGCTTCCAGCCCGGGGTGCAGCGCTGCGGCGCCCTGGCGGGCCCAGTCCAGGCTGGCGTCGCCCAGGGCGGAGCGTGCCTGCAGCACCGCATCGCGCGCGATGGTGCGGCGCAGGTGGCCCCCCAGCAGCGTCACCCCGGCATCGCGCGCCAGCCGCCCCAGCAGGGCGGGCGCGGCCAGGGCCAGCGGCAGCGCGGCGTGCGACAGGTCCCGCACCGGCTGGGCGTGCTCGCCCAGCTGGGCCAGCAGCTGCGCCGACCAGCGCCGGTGCAGCGCGCGCTGCACGGCGGGCTGTTGGGCCAGCACGTCCCCGGCGCCGTCCAGCGCGCGAACGCGCTCGGCATGCAGGCTGCGGCTGGGCAGCAGGTTGAACTCCTGCAGCCGGGCATCCAGCAGGGCGGCGGGGGAGGCGGCTGGCGTGGGCATGCGTTCGTTCAGGCCGTGCGCACGGCCACGGCAGCATTCTTGCCGCGGCCCGCGAAGACGTAGCGCCACAGCACGTAGCCCAGCCCGCCCAGGCACAGCAGCACCACGGCCAGCAGGCTCCAGAGCACGCCGGTCAGCAGGCCCGCGCTCTGGGGCGCAACGTCGATGCCCCAGACCGTCGCCATCGGGGCGTCCGCGCGGCCGGGCGCACTGCCGGCGGCGCGCGGCTGCGCGGCCACGAAGATCACGGAGACGCGGTCGGCGGTGAGCCCGGGAATGCTGTTGGTCACCAGCCGGCGGATCTGCGGCTGGATGATGTCCAGGTTGTAGCCTTCCTGGTGCTTGATGAACACGGCCGAGGTGGACGGCACGCCGGTCTCGCCGGCCGCTCCGCGCTCGGGCAGCACCACGTGCACGCGCGCCGCGAGCACGCCGTCGATCTTGGACAGCGTGTTGGACAGCTCCTGCGACAGCGCGTAGATGTAGCGCGCGCGCTCTTCGAGCGGCGAGGAGATCAATCCCTCTTTCTTGAACACCTGGCCCATGCCG
>Ga0222423_1001089_pt1 | contig 13785 bp, 14 predicted proteins | sample 3A0metagenome_FD_182472 | JGI IMG/M metagenome (GOLD analysis project Ga0222423, IMG submission 182472) | Enriched microbial communities from leaf-cutter ant dump, University of Wisconsin, Madison, United States - 3A0 (version 2) | ecosystem: Environmental > Terrestrial > Nest > Insects nest >...
TATAAAGAGTAAAACTTCAAGAATATATTATTCAAAAAATGAAAAAGATGAAATATGTGCGGTTACTCAAAGTACAGCTGAATGTACTAAAGCAGCTATGATAGTTGGAGTAGCATGTAAAAAAGAGGATAGAAAAAAAGGATATGTTACAAAATGTTTATCTAGTTTATGTGACGATTTATTAAAAGAGGGAAAAAGCTTAAGTTTATTTTATGATAACCCTAAAGCAGGTAATATTTATCACAAATTAGGATTTGAAAATATAGATAGATGGACAATGGCAGTAGAGAAGGAAGAGTAGAGGTGTAAAATGTTATATTTAGAAGAGTTATCAATGAATGCTTGGCCAGCGATACAAACCATTTTATATGATGGTTGGATTTTAAGATTTGCTAATGGATACACAAAAAGGGCTAATTCCATAAATCCTGTATATTTTTCTAATGAAAATATACACGATAAAATAGAAGAATGTGAAAAAATCTTTAAGGAGAAAAATATACCTATTGTTTTTAAGATAACACCCAAGATTTTTCCTAATAACCTAGATAAAATACTAGAATCAAAGGGTTATTTAGTAAAAGATATTACTAGATTTCAGACTCTTGATATAGAAGAGAGTGACTTTGAAGTTTCTCATAACATAAAAATAGAAAATGATTTTAATGGGGGATGGTTAGAGGCATTCTGTAAGTTAAATAAGTTAAGTGAAGAAAATAAAAATACTATAGAAAAAATGTTTAACAATATAATTTCTGAGAAATTTTTTGTTTCAATATTGGATGAAGATAAAATTGTTGGATGCACATTAGGTGTTTTAGAAAGAAATCACGTAGGTATTTTTGATGTAATTGTTGATGAAAATCATAGAAATAAAGGATTAGGAGAAAAATTAATAAAAGCTACTCTTAGAAAAGCTAAAGATAATGGAGGAGAAAAGGCTTATTTGCAGGTAGTAGATAACAATATCTCCGCAATCAATCTATATAAGAAAGTTGGTTTTAAAGAAATATATAAATATTGGTATAGGATTAAATAGATAAATTGGTCTAATTTATCTATTTATTACATAAAGTATATATGAATATAAATACTTAGGAGAGCTATAACAATGCATTTTGTGGAAGTTGAAGATAGAGTGAAATTATATGTCAAAGACTTGAATCCAGGGTATGAAGATGCTATAGTTTTTATTCATGGATGGCCAGTAAATCATAAGATGTTTGAGTATCAATTAAATTTTCTACCTAATTATAATTTTAGATGTGTTGCTATAGACTTAAGAGGTTTCGGAAACTCTGATAAACCTTGGCATGGATATTGTTATAATAGATTAGCTGATGATATTAGATTTGTTATAGAAGAACTGAACCTTAGAAATATAACATTAGTAGGATTTTCAATGGGAGGGGCTATAGCAATAAGATATCTATCTAGATATAAAAAAAGCAGAGTGAAAAAACTGGCTTTATTATCAGCAGCAGCTCCTGTGTTTACGAAAAGAGAAGATTATCCCTATGGGAAAAGTATAGAGGAAGTAAATAAATTAATTTTAGATACTTATGAAAATAGACCGGAAATGGTAAGTAAGTTTGGAAAAATCTTTTTTAATACGGAAGTTACTCCTAATTTTAGAACCTGGTTTAATAGTCTTGCACTAGAGGGGGAGAGTTATTCAACAATAAAAACAGCTGTATCTTTAAGAGACGAGGATTTAAGGAATGATTTAAAAAATATAGATGTTCCAACTGGAATCTTTCATGGAAAAAAAGATAAGATTTGCCCTTACGAGCTTGCGTTAGAAATGAAAAAGGGTATTAATAATTCAGTTTTATATACCTTTGAAAATAGTGGACATGGTATTTTTTATGATGAATTAGAGGAGTTTAATAAAAAATTTACGGAATTTTTATTACAAGATTAATATAAAAAAGTTGTTGCAAATTTCAGTTTTTAAATGATTTGCAACAACTTTATTTTTTAAACTTCTTTATCATTAGGATAATATTGTTTAAATGCTTTATCATAATCTTCAGGTTTATTGAATTCTTGAACTTCACTTATGTAGGTGCCTTTTTCATCATGAATTTTTTCTTTATATACAGTCTTAAAACTATCATTGTCTTTAACTTTATTTGATTTTCTCAATGTTTACACCTTCTTTTGATTTAATAGAAAAAGAACAAATAGGATTAAACTAACACCATTATAAATAATTTATTATACATAGATAATCTTTCGACTAAATACAAATAAATCACTACCTATAACAATGAGTCGTTCCACCATATAAAATATCTACACAACCTTATATAACCTTACGGCTATATAATATCATTACAACACCCTATATGATGTTAGCTAAACCCTATATGATAAGTTGGAATCTTAGTATAATAAGAAATTTTAGTTTCCGACTACAAAAACACTTTTCCTAACCATATAGAATTCACTGAAATTAAGTATAAATTTATACTTAATTTCAGCAAGCTTAAATAAATCTAAAAGAATTATTTAAGTATTGGCTTAATCACTATTTGTTCCTTGATATTATATTAACCCAAATTGACTTTTATATTCTGGTAAGTTAAGGAATTAAAAACCTCTTTTTTTAGCTTCAACATAACTGTCATTTTTGCCAGGCTCCTCTATAGTCTGAGAAATTTGATTTTTAGACCATTGATCTTGCGTTTTAGTTCCATTTCTTAAAGCATTTTCTTTAGTAAAAGTTCTTTTATTATCATTTTTCATAACTACACCTCCTTATTTCATTCTTTATTAGTATTAATAAATATTAAGAAAATATCATAAGGAGTTATAACCTAAAAAAGAAATTTTGGGCAAAATATAAGAAAGGCTTGGGGTAAACAAGCCTTTCTAAATGATGAAGGGTAAATCTATATACTAATATTTCATTTTGTGCCGAAATGAAATGAATAGTATCGAATAATATAGGAAAATATTAAAATTTTCCATTTAAAGCTGTATATATAAAATTAAATATATATACTATATTTATGTAGATAAATGAAACACTTCACTATCCATAACTAGTATATGATATAAATTCAAAAAAATCCATAGTTAAAATGAAAAATTCATTAAGAAGTTCATTTTTGGGAGGTTTAAAGTTTTAGATTTATTAAATCTCTTTTGAATTATGGGGAGAATTTAGAAGCAGTTGAATATATTGTAATAAGGAATAAAATATTAAAGATTTACTATGGTATTTCTTTTAGGTAGGTGATAATCATTAAAACTTTTAGATTTATTCTAATGATTATTCTTTTTATAGGAATTTTAGCTGTTTCCATTTTTACCACCAATTTAGAGGTTAAAAAGTTTTTACAATTATTTTTAGTGGCTGGGCTTTTCATGACAGCAGTAATAAAATTCTTTAAAAAACTGTGAAACTTTTTAAAAGGTATTCCAAAACTTGTGAGGAATACCTTATTTCTATAAAAACAATTTGCTGTTAATTCTTTTGTCATACTCTGACCAATTACCTTCGGGAGTAATATCTCTAATCTGCTGAAGCTTATTCATGGTAGCATCTATGTTATCAGCAATACTTAAAATCAAGGCTTCTTCTGTTTTAGGTTCCCTAGGTGAACCATACTCTAATTTTCCATGATGTTGGACTATGCAAGCTTTTATTCTTGCTTTAAATTCCTCAGTATAAAGAGTAGGTTGTTCGTTAAAGGCCTTTTCAACCATTTGAGTGCCTATAACTATATGTCCTTCCATTTCTCCTCTTAAACTATATCTAAAGGGAGAATCATGATAAAATTCATATATTTTACCAATATCGTGAAGCTTAGCCCCTAATATAGCAATTTCTTTACGCCGTATTCCATAGCTATATGCAAGATGTTTAGTTAGTTTCATAACCCCTAAAGTATGTTCTGCAAGGCCACCACGATAGTTATGATGTTGAGAGACTCCACCTATGCCTGATTTAAACATATCTAAAAACTCCTGATCCTTAAAGAAAAATTCATTTAAAGTTAAAACATCCTTGCTTTTAAATTCTTCTAAAGAAATTTTCTCAATCTCATCTAAAAGATTAGATATATCACCATTATATTTAGGCAAAAATATATCTAAATCTGGATTTTTTTCAATTTCATATTCTGAAACTTCGAAAATAGAAGTATATTTTCCTTTAACTTTCAAAACCATTCCTAATTCTAAACTTGTATTTGCAACTATAGATGCTTTAAAATCTCCAGAACTATCTCCTAAAATAATAATATCCTTTTTACCATCCTTATATAGTTTTCTAATTATCATAAAAGTTGATTTAATAATTGATTTAGAAATATGTATATCTTTAGCATACACTTTATTATTCATAACATTCACCTCATCAAAGACATTAAATTTATTATAAGAAAAACAAATTGAAATTATTCTAAGGAAATAGTAGATTAAAATTACAATTTATTTCCAAAATATGTAAAGTATGATAATATATATTTAAAAGAACCTATATGTGTAGGAGGAAGATGGATGAGTTACAAGAATTATTATTATGGAGATATAAATATGGATATAAATTTATCCATGAGAAAACTACAAATATTAAGAGAAGATTTGTTTAAAGACAAACCTTTTTATAAAGGAATATATAATAAGTATAGAATAAAAACGCTTAAAAAAATTATAAAAAGCGGATTTCCCCAGCCAGCCATAGTTGTTTCATTAAATCCATTTTTAGTAGCAGCTTACTCAGATGACTTAGATTGTGTAGCTATTTTAGCTTTTCCAAAAGATTTAATTAATGAATACAAACTTACTATTGGATCAAAACTACTTTCATTAAATACTTATAAAAATGGAAATGAATATGACAACGATATTATGCCAGGTGAGAATCCAAAAGGATTATGGGTAGGATTTACACCTAATATAGCGGATTTTTTATCTGAGGATATGGAAATTATCGAAAGGAAAAAATTAGATATATCAGATGAATATTGGGGACGTGGATATGAACTTGGATTAAAATATATAAATAATTTTCCAGATGTACAAAGAAGTGGTGAACCTCTTTTATCAGGAAAAATACCTTTGGGAATATAAGAGGATGTTTTAGATCCTCTTTTTACCAAAAGTTATCAAGCTTATCTAAGGTAAAGACAAAATCATAATAATAATCACCATAATTACTAGTACAACCATAATCAATTAAACGTAAACTATTATCAAGGAATCCCCATGAGGTAGGGGAATATAAATCTTCCTCTAAAAGATAGAATTTATCTGTTAAAGTATCAAGATAATTTTTAATATGTGAGTATCCTGTAAAATTACTAATGTTTATATATTTTGTTTTAGTAAAAAAAGACATAGGTGTAGCTCTCCTCATAACTATATGTTTTGGAGTAAAGTATTCTATTGGGCATAATATAGTTTTCAGATTACTTGAAGCATTTTGAAAAACATAATTTTCTACAGAATTTTGATAAAAACCATCTATGCCCTTGGAAATTTTAATTACATATTCGTCATCAAGAGCATAAACTCTTCTTGCGATACCTTCCCCTAAAAAATGATATTGAGCAGACATTTCCTTTGGGGATAATTTATCTAATTCCTTTGTAAGTTCTTCCCACATTATTATCTCCAGTAAATTAATACACTATTAGTTTACTCAAAAAATCCATAATGTGATACAAAATGAAAAAAGGAAACCCCTATAAAAAAGAGTTTCCAGAAAATTTTCTGATTAAAAAGCCCAATTTCCATCCTTAAATACTTGGATTTTTTCGTTATTATAAGTATAACCAACTATATTTAAATCATCTGTCCCTATCATAAAATCAACGTGAGTTAAAGAGTCATTTGCCCCTCTTTTAACAGCTTCTTCATTTGTAATTTTATCGCCATCATCAAAGCAAGGATATGCCTTACCAATAGCAAAATGACAGGAAGCATTTTCATCATATAATGTATTAAAGAATATTATATTTGAATTAGATATAGGTGAATCATGAGGAACTAATGCAACCTCACCTAAGTAGTGAGATCCTTCATCTGTTTCTATTAAATGTTTTAAAGTATCGTAACCTTCTTCAGCTGAAAAATCAACAACTTTTCCATCTTTAAATGTTAATGAGAAGTTATCAATTAAATTACCACCATAATTAAGTGGTTTTGAAGAAAATACAGTTCCATTGACCCCAGTTTTTAAAGGTAGAGTGAATACTTCTTCAGTTGGCATATTTGCAATAAAATATCTGCCATCAGCACAGGTTTCTCCACCTCCAACCCAAATATGTCTTTCAGGTAATTGTACTCTAAGGTTTGTTCCTTTGGAGTTTGTGTAATGTAACTCTTTAAAATTATTGTCATTTAAGAATTTACTTTTCTCTTGCAAGTTATCTATATGAGCTTTCCAAGCCTCATTTGGATTTTCTGTATCAATTCTAACTATATTAAATATATTTTCCCAAAGTTTTGCAACTGCATCTTCAGTAGATAAATCATTAAAGACTTTTTTAGCCCAGCCTTCAGTTGGAACTGAAACGACACACCAAGGACATTTATTTGACATTAAAAGTTCAGAAAAATCCTTGTTAGCTAATTGCATAGCTTTTTGAGCTGTTGATATTTTTTCTGTATCAACACCCTTAAGGTTTTCAGGGTCGGATGCAGAGATGCTAATGAAGGCAGCTCCTTTTTTTGCATAATAAAGCTTTGATTGCACTTTCCAATCAGGAACCTCTTCTAAAGTTTCTAATGAAGCATAAGTTAAATTTATTTTTGTGAATTTTTCATCTGCCCAATGAATAGTAACTTCTTTAGCACCTTTTTTGTAAGCTTCTTCAGCCATTTTTCTAGCAAAGTCAGCACATTCTATTGGAGAGTTTATAACCAAGTAATCGTCTTTTTGTATATTTACTCCTGTCCCTACAGCGAGAGAAGCATATTTTTGCAATAATTTTTCCATTTATTATCACTCCTTCAGTATTATTTTCTCAAATCTTGCCTTATATTTCAAGCTGTAAGCATATTTTAACCTTTATATGTTAAAATTAATAATACTGATAGATGAAGTTTTTAGCTAAAAATAGTATAATTAGCTTATTATGATTTATTTGGAGGAAAAAATGAAGAAGATTTTACTTATAGATAGTAATTCACTTATGAATAGAGCGTTTTATGCATTGCCACCACTTACTAATAGCGATGGCATCCATACTAATGCCATATATGGGTTTACTAATATGATTTTGAAGATACAGGATGAAATAGTCCCAGATTATATAATAGCAACATTTGATAAAAAAGCACCAACTTTTAGGCATAATGAGTATGCGGAGTATAAGGCAGGAAGAAAAAAAATGCCGCCAGAGCTTGCAGAACAGTTTCCTTTAACTAAGGAGTTACTTAGCTATTTAGGTATACCTATATTTGAATTAGATGGGTTTGAAGCAGATGATCTTTTAGGCACCTTATCTAAAAAGGCAGAAGAAAACAATATAGAAGTATATGTTTTAACTGGAGACAAGGATGCGCTTCAATTAGCATCGGATACCACAAATATAATAATTACTAAAAAAGGTGTATCTGAAAAGGAAGTTTATAATAGACAAAGAATGCAGGATGATTTTGGAGTTACACCTCTAGAATTTATAGATGTAAAAGGACTTATGGGCGATAAGTCTGATAATATACCAGGGGTTCCTGGAATAGGGGAAAAAACAGCTTACAAATTAATTCAGACCTATGGAAGTGTAGAGGGTGTATTAAACAACATAGCTGATATTTCAGGTAAAAAAATAAAAGATAATTTAGAAACTTACAGTGAACAGGCAATTTTCAGTAAAAAGCTTGCAACTATTATGAGGGATGTACCTATAGAATTTTCTTGGGATGAAGCTCTTCATAATGAAAATATAGATAAGAGAAAAGTTAGAGAATTACTAATTAAGCTCGAAATGAAGTCTCTTTTAGGTAGATTTCAAGAAGAGAATATATTAGAAGAAAAAGAGGATATTAATTCTCAAACTATAACCACAATATCAGATTTCAAAAACCTAATGGATAAAATATCAAAAGATGTTTATATAATATCTGAACTTATAGAAGAGAATGTTTTTTCAAAAATTAATATAAATAGGCTTTACTTAAGTTCTAACAATGAAATTTTTATTATAGAATGTTTAAAGATGGAGAATGAAAATTCAGAAGAATATATTAAAGCACTTAAACTTCTTTTTGAAAATGAACAAATAAAAAAATATTTCTATAGAATAAAAAATACTTTAACTGTTTTAAGAAAATTTAATGTTGAGCCTAAAGGTATAGAATTTGATGTTGAGTTAGCAGCTTATATAATAGATTCATCAAAGGGTAAATATCCATTAGAAAGCCTTTTAGAAAAATACTTAAATAAAGGAATTAAAGCAGTGGGTGAAGAAGAGAAGGTTTTTGAGGCTTATAATCTTAAAAATCTAGTTGATATGTTAAGAGAGAAGTTAAAAGAAGATGAAATGGAGGATCTGTACTACAATGTAGAGTTACCGCTTGCAAATGTACTATCTTCTATGGAAGCGGAAGGTTTTAATATAAATAAAACAATGCTAGAAGAATTGTCAGTTTCATTTAAAAAAGAAATAGATGAAAAAGGAAATAAAATCTATGAGCTAGCAGGTGAGGAGTTTAATGTAAATTCGCCAAAGCAGTTAGGCAAAATACTGTTTGAAAAACTTGACCTTCCTCCAGTTAAGAAAACAAAAACTGGATATTCAACTAATGCAGAGGTTTTAGAAAAATTAGTAGATAAACACCCAATTATAAAAGAAATAACCTATTATAGACAAATAACAAAGATATACTCAACTTATATTGAAGGGTTAAAAGCTGTTATTGATGAAGATGGAGGAATACATTCAAGCTTTAATCAGACAGTTACAACAACAGGAAGATTAAGTTCAACAGAACCTAATTTACAAAACATCCCTATTAAATATGAAATGGGTAGAGCTATAAGAAAAGTATTTATTCCTAAAGAGAAGGAAGATGTTCTTATATCAGCTGACTATTCTCAAATTGAGTTAAGAGTTTTAGCACACATGGCAGAAGATGAAAATATGCTTCATGCATTTAGAGAAAATATAGATATTCATACTAAAACCGCTTCAGAAGTTTTTAAAGTTCCATTAGATGAGGTAACTAAGCTTATGAGAGGAAGAGCTAAAGCTGTTAACTTTGGAATAGTATACGGAATTTCAGATTTTTCTTTATCTCAAGATTTAGGGATTACTAAAAAAGAAGCTGCAGAGTATATGCAGATATATTTTGATAGATATCCTAAGATACAGGGATTTCTTCATGAGGTAACGGAAAAAGCTAAAGAGTTTGGATATGTATTAACAATTTTAAACCGTAGAAGGTTTATACCAGAAATACTATCTTCTAATAAAATATTAAAAGCCTTAGGGGAAAGATTGGCAATGAATGCTCCTATACAAGGAAGTGCTGCTGATATTATAAAAATAGCTATGATAAGGGTTTATGAAAAACTTAAAGAAAATGGACTTAAGAGTAAACTTATACTTCAGGTTCATGATGAACTTATATTAAATGTTAAGCCAGATGAACTAGAAGAAGTTAAGGAACTAGTTAAAAATGAAATGGAGCATGTATTAGAATTAAATGTTCCGCTTGAAGTTGATGTAAATATAGGTGACACTTGGTATGATGCAAAATAGGGGGTAATAGTATGTTAAAGGTCGGATTAACAGGTGGAATTGGAACAGGAAAAAGCACTGTTAGTAAATTTCTTAAAGATGCTGGATTTCCTATAATTGATGCAGATGTAATATCTAGAGAGGTATTAGATAAATACCCAGATATATTAAAAAGAATTAGAAAAGAGTTTGGAGAAGGTTTTTTTGACTGGAAAGGTGAGTTTAGAAGAAAAGAATTCGGTAACCATATTTTTAGATTTCCAAGACTTAGAACTAGATATGAAGAGATGATAATTCCTTATATAATTAAGGAAATAGATGAGGCTTTCAAAGAATTAGAAGATAAAAAGGCTAAGATTGTGATATTAGATGCTCCAACGTTAATAGAAAATAATTTACATGAAGTCATGGATTTAGTTATTGTTGTTTGGGCTGATCACAATACACAGCTTTCAAGGATTAAAGATAGAGATAGACTGGGAACAGGAGAGGCTCTTCAACGAATAAATGCCCAGCTTAGTTTAGAAAAAAAGAAGGAATATGCAAATATAATAATTGATAATTCCAAAGACATTTTAAGTACAGAAGTTCAAGTTAGAGATTTAATAGGGATACTAAACCTTTATAAATAATTTCTAAGGAGTGAAGAATGAAAGCAAAAAAAAGAATAATAATAATTTTGTGTATAATTATATTTCTTGTATTTTTTAGAGAATGTATACTTAAAATTGTGTATCCTTTAAAGTATAAAGAAACCATAGTTGAGTATTCTGAGGAATATAATCTAGATCCATATTTAGTAATGGCTATAATAAAAACAGAAAGTAACTTTCAGAAGGATGTAGTATCTCATAAACAAGCATATGGACTTATGCAGATGACAGAGCCAACGGCAACATGGATTGTAGGAGAGATGAAAAAAACAGATTTTAAGTACAGTGATTTATTTGATGCTGATACTAATATAGAGATGGGTTGCTGGTATTTAGATAACTTAAGAACAGAATTTAATGATATTGATTTAGTACTTGCTGCCTACAATGCTGGACGGGGAAATGTTAATAAGTGGCTTGATAATTCAGAGGTTTCAAAGGATGGGGTTAATCTTCACAATATCCCTTTTGGAGAAACAGATAAATATATAAAGAAGGTTAAAGTAAATTACAATATCTATAAATTTTTATATGGGGGCATAGGGAAAAAAAATGAAGGTTAAAGTAACAATCGCAGTGGTGTTATTACTTAATCTTGTATTATTTGGTATATGGTTTATTTTTATTAAGCCATATACCTTTACTATAAATACAGGAATAAGTTGGAGCGAAAAAGAAAAAGCTAAAGAAGAAAAAATTGTACATGATTTTATAAGCAATAACCTAAGCAAAAAGGATTATGGTATATACACTACTTATTTAGAAAAACCTAATGATAAAGAAACAACTAAAGGTCATAGTGTACTATCTGAGTCTCAGGGATTATGGATGTTATATGCCGTAGGTGCTAATGATAAAGATGCTTTTGATGAGAGTTATGGAATTATTAAAGATAGATTAATAACCTCTAAGGGTTTGGTGGCTTGGAGATATGACGATAATGAGATTTCGAAAGGTTCTTCAACCATTGATGACCTAAGAATAATAAAAGCACTTATATATGGATCTGACAGATGGCAGGAAAATAAATATAAACACCTAGCAGCAAGTATTTCTCAGCACCTATTAAAAAATGTTGAAGACAAAGGATACATATTTGATTTTAATGATGGGAGTTCAATAGGACAGGATGTTACTATTTGTTATCTAGATTTAACAACCATGAATTATCTAAAAGAGAGCAATAAAAAGTGGGATAAGATATACGCTAATTCCTTAGAGCTTATAAAAAATGCTCAGATAACTAAAGGACTACCTTTGTTTAAAAAAAGCTATAGACCTAATTCAGGAGAATATTCTAATGAGACAGAAACAGAATTGGTATATTCACTTATAGCGTTAAAGTATTTACAATCTGCTAATATTGATATAACTCCAGAACTTGATTGGCTATGGAATGAATTTAATAAAGACAAAAAAATATACATAAAATATTCATCTAAAGGAGAAAAATTAAGTGATATAGAATCTACGTCCGTATATTCTTTTATAGGTGAGTTATTTGAGAATGATGGAAGATTTAATGAAGCTGAGAATATTAAAAAACGTATGGAAGAATTTCAGATAAAAAATAGTACAAGTTCAGTATACGGAGCTTTTGGTGAAGAAAAAACTATGGATATATATTCTTATGATAATTTAAACGCATTAATTTTTTTAAGTTCAAATGGCTTAGATGATTAAAAGAATACAAGTAACAAATGGATGGGTTTAATAGATGGTATAGTTTTAAAAATAACTAGAAAACTCTTTAGAAATGCTAAAACATTGACAAAACAGTGATATGGCATTATGATATTAAATGTAGCAAAAATAAGCAGATGTGGCGGAATGGCAGACGCACTATCTTGAGGGGGTAGCGAGTGTATTCTCGTGCGGGTTCAAGTCCCGCCATCTGCACCATATATAAAAAAGAGAGATTTTATCTCTCTTTTTTTATCATTGCAGATATTATTTTTAAAGCACTTATAAGCCTATCTATGTCTTCCATTGAGTTAAAAGCTGCTAGGGAAACGCGAACAACTCCATATCCTTCACCACTTTTAAATAGCTCATAAGCTTCAGCGTTAGAGAGTCCAAGTAAATCTTGAACATAAATATCAGCACCTGAAAATCCTGCTGTAACAGTAAGTCCAAATTGAAAGCCCAAAATGCTTCCAAGCTTTTTATAAGAAATACCATCCATATTAAAAGAAACATATGGAAGGTTTGAAGTGTTTTGTTGTGGAGCATAAATAGTTAAACCAGGAATTTCTTTAAGTTCCTTTATCATATAGCCATAAAGCATATCTTCGTAATCTGAAATATTTTTAAGTCCGATACTTTTTAAGTAATTAAGAGCTTCACCAAATGAAATTATTCCCATGAAATCAGGATAACCAGCTTCATGAGATAAAGGAGAATCCTTTAAAATGTATTTTTCGTCATTTACAAAATGAGTTACTCCAGCGCCATAAGTCATTGGATGATATTTATCTAAAAACTCTTTTGGACCAATAAGAACTCCTCCAGATTGACCTGTATAACACTTATGACCATCGAAAGAGATAAAATCTATATGTTCTGGGTCAGAATGGGCTTTCATTGAAAATGGCTTATGTTGAACAAGTTGTACAGCATCTAAAAGAATTTTTGCACCATATTTATGAGCTAAATATGCCATTTTGTAGTAAGGAGTAACTATTCCAGTAATATTTGATGCTGCTATAGCAGCTACAAGTTTAACTTTCCCTTGATATTTTATTAAAAGATCTTCGTAATGGTTCATATCTATGTTGCCATCAGTAGTAAGGCTAACTAGTAGAGTTTTAAAGCGAATTCTAAATGGCAGATAATTAGCCATATGATCCATGCGAGTAGTAATTATAACTTGATCTGGATCATCCTGTAAGGCAATGTGGCTTAAAAGATTTAAAGCAGAAGTAGTTGTGTCTGTATAAACAACTGAATCAAGTTTACTGTCTCCACCAATATAATCAATAATGATATTTCTCACATTATTGTAAGTAGTTTGAATTTGTTCAGATAAATGATTTTGCTCATTGTGATAAGAATAATGATGAAGAAGTGATTCAACTTTTTCTACAACCACTTTCGATATTTGGGGAGTTGCAGCGTTATTCATATATACGCGAGGAATATATCCAAGGGTGGTTTTCATGTAAGTATCAGTTCCAAAGAAATGATTCCTCCAAGGTGATGTAATCATAGGTTTCCTCCATATTTAATTAAATGTAAAATACACTACAATATATTCCTTTAAAAGATGATATGTGTTACAAATTGGTTAATAGGTCATGAAAAGCATGTATAATGAAATAAAAAAATAATTAATAGATTGGATAAAACTCATTGTAAAAAATTATATAAGAAAAAAGATAGATTTATTTAAAAACCTATCTTTAAAATAGTTATAAATTTCCAGGAAAATT
>Ga0222423_1001090_pt1 | contig 13778 bp, 11 predicted proteins | sample 3A0metagenome_FD_182472 | JGI IMG/M metagenome (GOLD analysis project Ga0222423, IMG submission 182472) | Enriched microbial communities from leaf-cutter ant dump, University of Wisconsin, Madison, United States - 3A0 (version 2) | ecosystem: Environmental > Terrestrial > Nest > Insects nest >...
TTGCCGTCGCGCCGCCGGACTTCGACAGCGTGATCGTGATCGCTGCCGTCAGCGTCGTCTTGCCGTGGTCAACGTGACCAATCGTGCCAATGTTGCAGTGCGGCTTAGTGCGGTTGAATTTTTCCTTCGCCATAGGACAAGGCTCCGTATCGCCCCAAGGGGCTAAGGTTAAATGTAATGATTGGAGCGGGTAGACGGGATCGAACCGACATCCTCAGCTTGGAAGGCTGCTGCACTACCATTGTGCTATACCCGCCTGGTTGCAGGCTGTGATTTGCAGGCACGGTTCGGTTTTTTAAATCGTGCGATGGTGGGGGAAGCAGGACTCGAACCTGCGAAGCTTACGCAGCGGATTTACAGTCCGCCCCCTTTGCCGCTCGGGACATTCCCCCATACGCACGGCGATTTTTAAAACCGGTCGCTCTTTAACTCAACCTTTTGAAAAAGGACAAGTGCAAAAACAAAAAAACAGTTGGGTTTCTGTGGATGCCCGTAATAAAGAGGGCCACTTCTTCCCAGGGTTTCGACCTTAGCCTCAAATCGGAGCGCGTCTTATAGTGGCCATTAAACGCGAACGCAACGACCCCGCAGCGCGTAATACGCAAAACTTCGGAAAAAAATCATCTTTTCCGGGGAAAAACCGTTCGGCACCTGCCGCAAAAGGGAGTGAGGGGCGCGAAAAAACGCAGTCTTTTCATAAGTCTAAGGTGTCAGAAGACGGTTGGGTCTGGGGGCTTCATGCGGTCGAGGCGGGCTTGAAAAATATGTCGCGCAAGGGGCCGATCCGGTTGTTTCTGACCGAAGAACGGCAAAAAAGCCTGCCCCAGAGCCTTCTGAAGCGCTCTGATCTGCATATGCGCGTCACGCCGATGGCGGAATTGAACGCCTTTTTACCGCAAGGGGCGGTGCATCAGGGAATCGCTTTCAATGCGCCGCCGCTTGAGGGAACGGATATTGATTCCCTGATGGAAGCCGCCCTGTCGCATGAGGCGCCGGTGCTGGTGATGCTCGATCAGGTCACCGATCCGCAGAATGTCGGGGCGATTTTCCGCACCTGCGCGGCGTTCGGAGCCTCGGGCCTGATCATGCAGGATCGTCACAGCCCCGTCATGCAGGGGGTGCTGGCCAAGACGGCCGCCGGAGCAGTGGACATCGTGCCCTTTGCGCGTGTGACCAATCTGTCGCGGGCACTTGAGCGGCTTTCGGAGGGGGGCTTCGTTTCTCTGGGGATGGCCGGTGAAGCCGAAGATACGCTCCAGACCGTGCTTGAGACGCAAGGCTGGCGCAAGGGGCCTGTGCCGCGCGCGCTGGTCATCGTCATGGGATCGGAAGGCGAGGGACTGCGGCGTCTGGTGGCCGAACATTGCGCGCATCTGGTGAAAATCCCCATGCCCGGCGGATTTGAAAGCCTGAATGTCTCCCATGCCACGTCAATTGCCCTGTATGAGACCTTGGGCAGAACCTATTAGAGACTGTCTCAAAAGGTCTTTTTCTGGTCTGTAAGGTGCGTCTTTTCGGCCCAAATTCTAAAACGTCCTCCGACCCTTTTGAAACCGTCTCTTAGACGAATGGACAATTTACCCGCGCACGGGTAGGAAGCGCGCAGCTTTATTTTCTTTCAGGTGGTTTGGCTTCATGTCCGGTTTTTTTGCCGATGCTCATCTTATGTCGCAGATTGTGGCCCTGTTGCAGGTCGTGTTTATCGACCTGGTCATGGCCGGAGACAACGCCGTAGCCGTTGGCCTTGTCGCGTCGGGCCTGCCGTCCGAAACGCGGCGCAAGGCGATTCTCATCGGTCTGGCGGCGGCGGTGATCATGCGCATCGGCTTCGTGCTGGTGACGGCGGAGCTTCTGACCATTATCGGCCTGCTGCTGGCGGGGGGCTTGCTTCTGTTGTGGGTGGCCTGGAAGATGTGGCGCGAACTGCGTGAGCAGGAGGCCGAAGATCGCGCCGAAGCCAGTCTTGAAGACGCTCTGGGGCATGAGGGCGGCGGTGCGGCGGCGGTGCCTGCGACTCAGGCCAAAGCTAAGGCCCCCAGGGCCAAGACCTTTAAGATGGCCGTCATTCAAATCCTGATCGCTGACCTGTCCATGTCGCTGGATAATGTGCTGGCGGTGGCCGGTGCCGCCCATGCCCATGTGGAAATCATGGTGTTCGGCCTGATTCTGTCGATTGCCCTGATGGGGGTGGCGTCGCATTTCATTGCCAAGATTTTGCACAAATACCGCTGGATCGGCTTTTTCGGGCTGCTGGTGGTGCTGTATGTCGCCTGTAATATGATCTGGGAAGGCCACAGGGATGTGGTGGTCGATCTGAAAAAGGTCGATGAATATAACCGCATCGTGCCGGACTTCATGGACATTACGCCCGAAGAGGTGGTGCATTTCAGTCGCGGCCAAAACTAAGCCTGCACAAAAAAGCCCGGTGGTTCGCATCGGGCTTTTTTGTCAGGTGAGATTGCCTGTGGCCCGGAACAGGGGCATGGATAAGGTCATGCGCATTGTTTTAAACCTGCTGGGACTGTTTTTTGTCGCGCTCGGGATTATCGGTGCCTTTCTGCCGGTGATGCCGACCACGGTTTTTCTGATCGTTGCCGCCATCATCTTCGCCAAAAGCAATCCGGCATGGGAGGCGAAGATCATGGCCCATCCGCGCTATGGCCCGCCGATTCGCGATTTCCGTGAACGCGGGGTGATCGGCCCGAAAGCCAGAGCCTTCGCCCTTGGCGGCATGGCCGTAAGTTCGGTCATCAGCTATTTTCTGATAGACGGGCCGTGGGCCTTTGCGCCTGCGGTGATCTGCGGAGTCTGTGCGCTTTATATATTGTCCAGACCTTCCCGATAAGAGACTGTTTCAAAAGGCCGTTTTCTGGCCTGCAAAGACGCGTCTTCTGCGCTTCCGATGCTCACCTGTATTGAATAGGCTGCGCTTCGGTTCTCGCAGACACGCCTTTTCGGCCCAAATTCTAAAACTTTCTCCAACCTTTTGAAACAATCTCTAAAAATCATAGCTTTTCACAGCTCTGTTCGCCTTTAAGCCTTGCTCTTGGGCCAAAGCGCTGATAAACGGCGACCTCCTTCAGCGGAAACACGGGTTCGTGAGACTGCTGATTACCGGCATACAGGGGTATAGCTCAGCTGGTAGAGCGTCGGTCTCCAAAACCGAAAGTCGGGGGTTCGAGTCCCTCTGCCCCTGCCATCTTTTTATAAACCGGGGCTTGAAACACGGGTTTCGAGCCTCATTTCTGTTGTTTGAAAGCCTTTCGGATATGTGCCGGAACGCCGCAAGCAAACAATAGCAAGACATTGGAAACTGCACCCTATGGTGAACAAGACTCCGAACAAGCCTGTGGTGGAAAGTGGCCGCAAAGGCTCAGACATTGCCAGGGCCGCATTGAAAACCGCAGGGGCTTCAGGCGCTTCGGCGGCTGCGGCAGAGGCGCCGAAAAAGCGCACCAGCCCCGGAAAGTTCATCACGGAGGTCCGTCAGGAAGCCCGCAAGATCACCTGGCCGTCGCGCAAGGAAACCTGGATCACCACGGTGATGGTTCTGATCATGGTTTTGATTGCCTCGGTATTCCTGTATATCGTTGACGGTGGCCTCGGATTCGCGGTCAATTACCTTATCAGTATCGGGCGCTAAGGAAACAACTATGGCCGAAACTCTGGACGCCGCACTGGCCCCCAACCCCAGACACAAGTGGTACATTGTCCACGCCTATTCCAACTTTGAGAAAAAGGTGGCTGAGGCCCTGCGCGATCAGGCGAAGGCTCAGGGGCTTGAAGACAAGTTTTCCGAAATTCTCGTGCCGACCGAAGACGTGGTCGAAATCCGTCGCGGGCGCAAGTTCAATTCCGAACGCAAGTTCTTCCCCGGCTATGTGCTGGTGAAGATGGAGCTGACGGATGAAGCCTATCACCTCGTGAAGAACACGCCCAAGGTCACCGGCTTCCTCGGTTCGGCGGCAAAGCCTATTCCGGTATCGGAAAAGGAAGTTCAGCGCATCATCGGCACCGCCGACGTCGCTGCCGAAAAGCCGAAGGTCGTTCTGTCGTTCGATATCGGCGAAAAGATCAAGGTCACGGATGGCCCGTTTGCCAGCTTCGACGGTGTGGTCGAAAGCGTCGATCAGGAACATGCCCGCCTCAAGGTGTCGGTGTCGATCTTCGGTCGCGCTACGCCGGTGGATCTGGAATTCGGTCAGGTCGAAAAGACCGCCTGATTTTTCCAGACAAGCAAACATATCAGAGCGCTCCGGTTATCCGGGGCGCTTTTTTGCTATAGGGCCTTGCCCGTCAGGCCTTTATCGACTATAGGCACGCCTTCTGTCTTTTCGAGGCGGATCAAATCCGTGGCAGGGGCTGCCCGCACCACGGCTCTGTATATTTGGAGACACATCAATGGCTAAGAAAATCCTGGGCTACATCAAGCTCCAGGTGAAGGCTGGCTCGGCCACGCCTTCGCCCCCCATCGGCCCGGCTCTGGGTCAACGCGGCGTCAACATCATGGGTTTCTGTAAGGAATTCAACGCCCGTACCGAAAACATCGAAAAGGGCACGCCCCTCCCGACGATCATCACCGTCTATCAGGACAAGTCGTTCACCTTTACGACCAAGACGCCGCCGGCGACCTTCTTCATCAAGCAAGCGCTTGGCCTGAAGTCCGGTTCCAAGCTGCCGGGTCGTGACAGCGTAGGGTCGATCACCCGCGCCCAGCTGCGTGAAATCGCCGAAAAGAAGGCGAAAGACCTGTCTGCACACGACGTTGAAAACGCCGCCAAGATCATCGAAGGCTCTGCGCGTTCGATGGGTCTGAAGATCGTCGATTAAGGGGTATTCTGATGACCAAGATTGCAAAGCGTATCAAGGCGTGGAACGTTGACGCCGACAAGCTGCACGGCCTGACCGAGGCGCTGAATGTCGTTAAGGCCAACGCCAAGGCAAAGTTCGACGAATCGGTCGAAATCGCCGTGAACCTCGGGGTTGATCCCCGTCACGCCGATCAGCAGGTGCGCGGTGTCGTGCAACTGCCGTCGGGCACGGGTAAGGACGTTCGCGTCGCCGTGTTCGCCAAGGACAAGAAGGCTGAGGAAGCTCTGGCTGCCGGTGCCGAAGTCGTTGGTGCCGAAGACCTCGTCGAAAAGATTCAGGGCGGTTTCTTCGATTTCGACCGCGTCATCGCTTCGCCTGACATGATGGCTCTGGTCGGTCGCCTCGGTAAGGTGCTTGGCCCGCGCGGCCTGATGCCGAACCCCAAGGTCGGCACCGTGACCCCGAACGTCGCTCAGGCCGTCAAGGACGCCAAGTCCGGTGCCGTTGAGTTCCGCGTCGAAAAGGCCGGTATCGTTCATGCCGGTATCGGCAAGACCTCCTTCACCATCGAGCAGCTCGAAGCCAATGCCCGCGCCCTCGTGGACGCGCTGGTCAAGGCCAAGCCGTCGGGTGCCAAGGGCCTGTATGTGAAGCGCATCTCGCTGTCTTCGACGCAAGGCCCCGGCGTGAAGGTCGATACGGCTTCCGCCCAGTAAGGCAGGGCAGGGCAGGGCCTCAGGCCCTGCACCCGTTAGCCCTGAGGCAGACGGGACTGTTCATAATAAGAAACCCCCGCTGGTGCTGAACCGGCGGGGGTTTTTGTTTTCTTCTCGACCGCTCCATGTTGCGCATGGGAAGGCGAAAAAATAACCCCGTCAGTTACAACACTGACGGGGTTTATCATTATGGATCTTGCCCCACACCTCGGGGCAACCGGGTGCAGGGCCTGCGGCCCTGCTAGTCCTTGGGTTCGGCGACACAGGCGCCGCCATCGGGGCCGACTGTGCCGGTGCATTTACGGGTCATCAGGGTCGGTTCTTTCAGTTCCATCAGACGGTTGGTGCCGTCAGCCTGACGCTCAAGGTCGAAGCCGTCATAGAGCTTGCCCGAAGCCGTATAGGTGCGGAAGGCGATTTTTGCCTTCGAGACATCGACGATCTGATACAGTTCTGTGGCTTCGGCGACCTTGTCCGGCTGGGTGCCTGAGCGATCATTGAGACCGTACATCTTGGAGCCGGTAACGGAAACCAGATAGACAGGCCCCTGCGCCTGACCGCTGTTGCGGGCGGTGATGCCTGCGGCCTTACCGGCTTCGGAGGACAGGCGGCTGTAGCAATGGTCATGCCCCTGAAGCACCAGATCGACCTTGTGCCTGTCGAACACCGGCTTCCAGGCGGCTTTCAGCTTTTGCGTATCGTTCGGGCGGGCGCAGGTAAAGATCGGCTGATGGAACAGGACGACGTTCCATGTGGCCTGACTTGCGGTCAGGGTTTGCTCAAGCCATTGGGTCTGGGTTTCAAGCTGACCCATCTCCAGCGCCGCCGTGCCATCGAGGATGATGAAGCGCACGCCCTGATAATCGACGAAATAGCTGGTCTTTTCGACCCCCGGCGCGCCATTGGCAGGCAGGGCGAACTGCACCGGCCAGTAGGGGCCGAGGTGGTGGGTTTCCGAACCGTCGGGCAGGGTCGTTTCGATATATTCATGGTTGCCGGTGGCCGGAAGCTGCGGCACCATGCTGTAATTATAGCCGCCAGCCTGTGTCCACTCGCCCCATTCATCGTCGTGATCGAGATCGTCACGTTGCGCCGCCAGATCACCGGCATGAACCACCAGCGAAATCCGGCCCTCGTTGAAGCCCTGACGGATGACGCGCGCGGCGAAGGTCAGGATGCCGTTTTGCGTGTCCCCCAGATAGAGGAAACGGAAGGGTTTTTCTTCGGCAGAGGCGGTTTTGAACTGGTGCCATTCGCTGTAACCGGCATGGCCTTTGACGCGATAGGCATAGACCGTATCGGGTTTCAGGCCGCTAAAGCGCACCTGATGATAGTGGGCCAGACCGTTGGAGGACGGGAAGTAGGTCGTGGTGCCGGTAACGGTCTGCGCCTGTTCCTCAAGGGTCGGGCCATCGACGGCGACAGCAATCTGGGCTTCGGCGGTACGCTGCTGGCTGTCGGTACGGAAGGAGACGGCCATTTCAGTCGAAGGATCGGCGCCGGCGGTCAGAACCACACGGTCAGGTACGGATTTGACGGCATAGGGCAGGCCGGGGGTGCGCGGAATCTCAAGTGGCGGCAGATCGTCGGCAAAGCTATGGGGGGCGACCACGCTCAGGGCGGCGGTACACAACAGGGCTTTGATCAGTTTCATGAACCTCACCTTTCAGAAGAAGAGGGCAGACATCCTGCGGTCACAGGATGCTGCCCCTTTTTGGTTTTATAATAAGGATTAGAGCCTGTTCCGTTCATATTGAATCGGAACAGCGCTCTAATTTTTTGTTTTTACGAGCTTTTTAATCCGAAAAGTGCGTCACACTTTTCGGAAAGCGCTCTAGTAGTTGAGCTTGAAGCCGAACTTGGCCGTCCAGCTATATTCCTCGTACTGCAACAGACGCTGACGACCGCCGAAATTATTATAGGCCGTATAGGTCGCGTCATTGGCGTTTACCAGTTCACCGAAGAGACGCACATGGTCGTTGAGGCGGTACTTGGCCGACAGATCAAGCTGGAAATGGTCCTTGATGTAGCGATCGGTCGTCGCGTCATCCAGTTCCCCCAGTTCGTCGAGGTAGCCCGAACGATAGGCACCGGCGGCGCGCAGGGACAGCGGGCCTTTTTCGTAGCCGATGACCAGATTGGCCGTTTGTCTGGCCGAAGCGGGCAGCGGGATCGAACGGCTGGCAATCTGATCGTCGTCATCGAGATACAGAATATCGCCTTCGGCATCGGTATAGGTGTAGTTGGCGCTCAGGAGCAGACCATCCCACGGCGCGGGCAGGAAGGTAAAGGCCTGTGAATAGGCCAGTTCGATCCCGAAGACATCGGCTTCTTCGCCATTGATCGAGAATTCGGCTTCGTCATAGGCGAGGCCGTTATAGACACCCGGCGTTTTGGTTTCGTAATCGACGATGAAGTTTTTGACCTTCTTGGAGAAGATACCCCCCTGAAGGACAGCTTCGCGGGCGAAGTAGTATTCCAGGCTGGCGTCGAAATTGGTCGCCTTATAGGGCTTCAGGTCAGGATTGCCGAATTCGCCCTTACGCTCGTTGTCGTCGTTTTCCTCGATGGAGAAACGCGGCGCCAGCTTGCCGAAGCTCGGGCGCATCAGGGATTGCGACAGGGCCACACGCGCCACCAGCCTGTCGGTGACATTGTAGCGCAGGGTCACGCTCGGCAGGACATCGGTATAGTCCTTTTTGAACTGTACCGGGGCGATGAACAGGGTGTCTTCCTCAAGCTCGACGCCATCGATGACCGCCCCTTCTTCGGCGATGGTGATGCGGTTGCCGGACATGGACAGCTTAGTCTGTTCGACGCGCAGGCCGCCGACAATACGCAGGGCGCCATTGTCGTAACGCCCCTGAATATAGGCGGCATTGATGTCTTCGCTGCCCTTATAGTCTTCGGCGGTGCTGGCCAGATTGGTTTCAAAGCTGTCTTTCTCGAAATGGTCATAGCCCTGCGCCAGGAAACTGCGCACCTTGCCGAGATTGGCCACAGGCCCCAGATCAATCAGGCCATAGTCCTGTTCGCCTTCGACATCGGCAAGGGTGAAGTCGCCATCATAGCCGTCATAGATGTCATAGGTCATATCGAGCGACTTGTCGCGGCGGCGGGCCTTGCCGCCGAATTTCAGCTCGAACGTGCCTTGCGTCAGGTTGAAGGTGCGGGCCGCGTCAAAGCGCAGGGACAGTTCCTTGTCCTGTGCGTTTTCGCGCGTGGTGCGTTCAACCGCATCCAGTTCAAACTGGCTGGCGTCGTTGAACATATCCGCGCCGGAAAGGATGCGATAGTTCGGACGGGTCAGGTTGGTGGTGTCCAGCTCAAGCAGGAGGCGGTTGTCGGCGTCATCGTCAAATTCATGCGCAAAGCGGATCGGGTCGATGGAGCCTTTTTCGCGCTGGGCGGCTTCGGAATAGCTCAGGTCATAGGTGAATTTCCAGGCCTCGGCATAGGTCTTGCCGCCGAGGGCGACATTGCTGACGGTCTGCCATTCGCGACGGTCCTTGAGGCCGTGACGGATTTCCAGATCCTCGTCATCGGAATCGAAGCTGAGTACCGTACCTTCGCCGCCGGAGACCTCATCGAAATCGCCCAGACGATAGGTCAGATCCTTACGCAGTTCGGTATCGTCGAATTTCGAATACATGCTGCGCAGATAAAGCGAGGTGTTTTCGTTGACGCGGTAGTCGAAATTCAGGGCAAAGCCATAGCGTTCGCGCTGCACGTCATAGTCGCGATAGGTCAGTTCTTCGGCAAAGACCGAATCGTCATCGCCCAGCTTCCAGTCGCTCATTTCGATATTGTCGGTGGCGAACTGGCGCTTGTAATAGCTGAGGCCACCAGCGACCCCCAGATTATCGGTCAGACGCTTTGAGAAGTCGAGGCCCGCCTTGGGCGAGGTCTTGCCATTGGCATCGTTATAGGAGCCTTCGAGCGAGGCCGACAGCAGTTCCTTCTTGCGGTCGAAGGCGCTGACCGTGTTGATTTCAACCGATGCCCCGATGGTGTCGGCGTCCATGTCCGGCGTCAGGGACTTCTTGATGTCGATGGATTCGATCAGCTCAGCCGGAATGACGTCCATCGCCACCATGCGGTCATCGCCGCCGGTTGCCAGAATACGGTTACCGTTGATCGAGGCCGAATTGAGGTTCGGATCAAGCCCGCGCACCGACACGAAACGGCCTTCGCCCTGATCGTTCAGCACATTGACGCCGGGGGCGCGACGGATCGATTCGGCGACGTTCTGGTCAGGGAACTGGCCGATCGAATCGCGCGACAGGGTGGTTTGCACGCCGTCCGCCGAACGCTGGCGCGAAATGGAGGAACTGAGATTGGCGCGCTGACCGATGACCAGAACCGTGGTGGCCGAACCGTCTTCCGGCGTCAGGGACAGGTGCGCGCTGATGTCGCCGGTCGCGGGGATGGTGATTTGCCGCGTTTCGGTACGGGCGCCGGTATAGGTGGCGCGCAGGGTATAGGTGCCGGCGGGGATATTGGAAAAACGGAACTGGCCGTTGTTATCGGCTGTCTGGCTGTGGTTCAGCTCCACCAGTGTCACTTCGGCCCCTCTGAGGGTGGCGCCGGTGTCCGAGGCATCGGTGACCTGGCCGGTCACATTGCCTGCGGTAGCGGCCGAAGCGGAAACCAGCGCCGTCGAGGCCAGAAGAATGGCCGTCAGACGCCGGGAAGAAGTGGTGGTAAACATTTATGCCCCATCGGTTGAATAAAAGATAGGGCGGGCTACTAAGCGGGGTGTGTGACGGTTTGATAACAAACCGGTACATTATGTTAATAATTGTAATGCCGGTTATATATGTGTGTTAAATTTATCATCGCAAAATGTGCCTGTATGACACTTTTGTGCAGGTTTTATTACAGTTTTGTGTCAATCGAATACTGAAGACAGGGCGGGTTCTATTTTGACATGCACATGGTCATTGCGGGCAAAGGGCGTCAGGCTTGAGACATGGGCGTGGGCCTTTGCCCCGTCGGCGGCCTCAAGCATCAGGTCGCTATAGGCCCCGTGATAGCGGCTTTCGGTAATGCGCACGGCCACGGCCTCAGGCACGTTTGCCGATACGATATGGAAGGCTTCGGGGCGCAGGCACAGGGTGACGTCGCGGGCGCTGCCGGGGACGACCTTGGGCACCCGCCCGAAGCCTGAAACGACATAACTGTTTTCGACGCGTGCCGGCACCAGATTGGTTTCGCCCAGCAAACGGGCGGCGGCAATGGACACCGGATTGAGATAACAGGCCTGAGGCGTGCCGGTCTGAATGATCTGTCCCTTGTCCATCAGGGCCAGACTATGCCCCATCGACAGGGCTTCCTCGGCATCATGGGTAACCACCAGCGCCGCCGCTCCGCTGTGTTCCAGCACATTGAGCGTCGCCTCGCGCACTTCGGATTTCAGGTGCGCGTCCAGACCGGAAAACGGCTCATCGAGCAGGATCAGACGCGGCTGCCGCGCCAGCGCCCGGATCAGGGCGATACGTTGTTGTTCCCCGCCGGACAGGGCGGCGGGATAGTGAGCGGCCTTGTCGCTCAGGCGCACCATCTCCAGAAGTGTGGCAATGCGCTCACGCCGTTCGTCTGCCCTGAGATGCCTGAGGCCAAAGCCGATATTTTCGGCAATGGTCAGGTGCGGAAACAGGGCATAGTCCTGAAATACGAAGCCGATGCCGCGATTTTCGGGCGGTACATGCACGCCCTTGCCTGACAGGACGGTTTCCTGACGGCTGATGCGGCCGTCATCAAGCGGCTCCAGACCGGCGATCAGGCGCAGCAGGGTCGATTTCCCGCAACCGGACGGGCCGAGCAGGCAGGTGATCTGGCCTTCCTTCAGGGTCAGGCTGGCCTGATTGACGGCCCTGTGCGGGCCAAAGCGGCGAACGGCCTTTTCGATATGCAGCAGATCGGACATGATGTTTTCAGTTCGGGTTGGGGCCGTCACGCTCGATCCGGCGCGACAGATAAAGAGATGGCAGGATGGACACCGCCAGAATGATCAGGCTCGGCCAGGCCGCCTGCGCCAGACGCTCGTCATTGGCATAGCGGTCAGCCATGACCGCCAGGCTTTCCAGCTCGAACGGGCGCAGGATCAGGGTGGCGGGCAGTTCCTTGGCGATATCGACAAACACCAGAAGGGCGGCGGTCAGGAAGGTGCCGCGAATGAGCGGTATCTCGACACGGCGCATGGCTTCGGTGCGGGTGGAACCGAGTGTACGCGCCGCCAGCGCCATGTTCGGCGTCAGGCGCGTCAGACCGGCCTGCAACGGCTCATAGGCCGACGCCATCAGCCGCGCGGCATAGGCCAGCAGCAACAGGACAAAGGCGACCCACAGGCTTGAGGTCAGGGCAAACTGGTTCCAGAACAGGCTGGCCGGCACCAGAAGCCCGATGGCCATCACAGCCCCCGGCGTGGCATAGCCAAGGCTCATCAGATAGCCGATCAGGCGGTTCCTGCGCAGGCCGAACACCACCAGCGTCGCCAGAAACAACGTCAGAACCGTGCCGCTGAGGGACAGGATCAGGGTGCTTTGGGTCGCCGACAACAGGCGCGGCCAGTCCGGTGAAATATGCACGGCCTTGAAGATCAGCCAGCTGACCGGAATGACCATGCCCAGCGCCAGAAGCAGGCTGCAAAACAGCACGGCAGCGGCCTTGCCGCCTGTGGACAGGGGCAGGGGGGCCTGTTTGCGCCAGCGCGCCGTACCGGCGGCAAAGCGCCGTCCGCGCCGTAAAAAGCGCTCGGTGACCAGAAACAGCAGCGCCGCCCCGATCAGCACCAGAGCCAGCTTGGCCGCCAGCGCCGTCGAGCCGAAGATCGACCAGGCGCGCACCACGCCCATGGTCAGGGTCTGCACGCTGAGGAAGTTGACGGCGCCGTAGTCGGCCAGGGTTTCCATCGTCGTCAGGGCCAGACCGGCAATCAGGGCCGGACGGCTGAGGGGCAGGGCGACGCGCCAGAAAATCTCACGCGGCTTCAGGCCCAGCAGGCGCGCCGCATCGAACATATCCGCCGACTGGCTGAGGAAACTGGCGCGCAGGGTCAGGTAGATATAGGGGAAATAGGCGAAGGACAGGACAAAGACCGCGCCCGGCAGGCTTCGGACATTCAGCCCCGGATCGAAGCCGAAGGCCTGATGCCAGCCATAGCGCAGGGGCGAGGCGGGATCGAGGAAATCGGCCCAGCCATAGGCCAGCACAAAGGCCGGACAGGCCAGAGGCAGCACCAGTGCCCACGAAAAAAAACGCCGCAGCGGAAAGTCATACAGGGTCACTACCCAGGCCGCGACCGTCCCCAGCAGCAGGGCAGAAACCCCGACACCGATCACCAGATACAGGCTGGTGGCGGCATAGCGCCAGAAGGGAAAATCCGGCAGGTCAGGGGCCGGTGCCAGCGCCTTATAGGCCACGGCCACCAGCGGGGTCAGGGTGACGAGGACGGCAATGAACGCCCCCAGACCCAGCCATAAAATGCCCGAACCCCGTCCGGTCGAACCGGACGGGGCTGGGGGTACAGAAAAAGGAGAAGCGCCGTTTGACACGCCTATTTCCAGCCCGCCTGATCAAACAGCTTCTGGGCTTCGGCCTGACGCGAGCCATAGGTCAGCACATCCAGCGGATCGGCGTCGAAATGATCCAGTGCCTCGATATAGTCCGGTGTGTCCTTTGACGGGATGACCGGAAATTCGTCATTGGCTTTGGCGAAGATGGTCTGGGCCTCATCGCGGGTCATGAACTCAAGGAACTTGACGGCATTATCGCGGTTGGGCGCATGTTTCGCCAGACCGCCGCCGGAAATATTGACATGGGTGCCCTTGCCATCGAGCGACGGGAAGGCCATGGCCGTCTTTTCGGCCACCAGCGGGTTCAGCTCGGCCGGATTGTGCAGCAGGCGCAGATAGTAATAGGTGTTGGACAGGGCCACCTCACAGACACCGGCGGCAATGGCCGTAATCTGTTCGATGTCGCCGCCCTGAGGCTCACGCGCCATATTGGCGGTCACGCCTTTCGCCCATGCCAGTGCCTGTTGCGTCCCCTTGTGTTCAATAATGGCGGCCATCAGCGACAGGTTATAGACATTGTCTGACGAACGCACACAGACCTTGCCCCTGAAACGCGGGGTCGCCAGCGCCTCATAGGTGGCCACTTCTTCGGGCTTTACCTTGGCCTTGTCATAGATGATGACGCGGGCACGGCGCGAGAATCCGAACCACAGGCCGGTCGGTTCCCGCAGGT
>Ga0222423_1001091_pt1 | contig 13752 bp, 11 predicted proteins | sample 3A0metagenome_FD_182472 | JGI IMG/M metagenome (GOLD analysis project Ga0222423, IMG submission 182472) | Enriched microbial communities from leaf-cutter ant dump, University of Wisconsin, Madison, United States - 3A0 (version 2) | ecosystem: Environmental > Terrestrial > Nest > Insects nest >...
ATTCAAAAGCGGGATGGAGCAATAGCGCTTCGTCATTGCTCCATATCATTACCGGCATATTAAAATCCGGCGCACTATTCATCCAACGATACTGTAATTTCCCTTTAGCGAATTGCCTCCAGGCCAGCACGGGCATATCGGTACGATATAGATACTGGTAAAATATGGGATTGAAATCTCTGCCCGTAAAAGCATTGATAAAGTTGCATATATCAGCAGTATGCACCATTTTACAATAAAAAGAATCATTCATGATATGCAACATCGCCCGGAATAAGCTGTCATTTCCCATCATCATACGGATACTGTGTATCATCATTCCGGCCTTATCGTAGCGGTCGCCGCTGCCTTCGTCACATTCATCATATCTGCCCTGAACCGGCATATCATTTTGAATGGTTTTGCTTTTTCCGCTCTGATAGCTATAGGCCGCTTCCCGACCTTCCAGGCATTCTACCACAAGCATTTCCGCATAAGAGGCAAAGCCCTCGTGAATCCAATCGTCGGCAGGATCGGCAGCCGTTATGCTATTTCCAAACCATTCATGTGCCGATTCATGGGCAATAATGAAGTCGAAATCCAGACCGTAACCACTGCCGCTCCGGTCAATGCCTTTATACCCGTTTTGAAAACCATTTCCATAAGCAATAGCACTTTGGTGTTCCATGCCCAGATAGGGCGCTTCCACTAATTTATAGCCGTCTTTATAAAAAGGATACGGCCCTAACCAATATTCATAACAGTTCAATATTTCCGCAGTTTGCTTCCACTGCGTTTGTGCCTGTGCTGCATGATCTTCCAATGCATAATAGTCTATGGAAAGCATTCCGTTAATGCCTGCAATTTCCTCTTGCCAGTGGGTATATTTACCCATATAAAAAGTAACATTATAGAGATTAATCGGAGCCGTAGTTTCCCAATACCAGATGGTGCTGGTCTGCAAGGGAATTGTTTCCTGTAGGCGTCCGTTCCCGATTACGGTAAAACCCGCGGGTGCTTTATAAAATTCCGCAATACCTTCCTCCGGTTCGTCGCTGCGTAAATCTTTGCAGGGCCACCAGATACTGGCTCCGGCACTCTGACAGGCTACCGCCCACCAGGGGTTTCCCGCTGGGTCGCGAGATATTACAATGCCGCCGTCCCAAGGTGGGCGAACCGCCTGTTTGGGCTGGCCGTGAAAATATATTTTCACCTTAAACCGCTCGTCTGGCTCAAATCCTGAAAAAGGCATCATGATATAACAGACATCATCTTCCTGCACAAAAGGTACGGCGGTATCATCCGGGAGCTGAAGGCCTCCTGCGGATTTTACACTGTCCACAACCATAGGGAGTTGTAAATCTATTTGCATCACACTTTGTTTGGGCAAAAGAGCCCTTGCCGTAATGATATTATAGCCGGAAATTTGTTCATTTTCCAGATCAAAAGTTACGTGTAGTTCATAATGCCGTGCATCCCACCAAGCGCGATGTTCGGTATTGGCACAACGCAGATTGTTTTGTGCAAACACACATTTATTGCCGATTGGAAAAAAGAAAAGGAGCAGAAAGGGGTAAAAATGCCGCAAGAATATTTTGTTTTATACAAAAATCAGCATTTGTTTTTGTAAATGCAATGAATGGTGAAGAAAATAAAATTTCGGATACGGAAAAGCGGGGAAAGACATTCCCCGCTTTGCATTGCAGTTTAGGCTTTAATTCCGCTATGGCCAACGTTCAATTTTATACACCTACACCGCAAAACTTTCCCCACAAGCACAAGTTCTGCTTGCATTTGGATTAATGAAATGGAAACCCTTACCATTTATTCCGTCAGAAAAATCCAACGTAGTGTCGCAAAGATACAAAAAGCTTTTAATATCCGTAACAATTTTGATACATTTATCTTCAAATATTTGGTCGCCGGCTTGAGCCTGAGTGTCAAAGTCCAGCTTATAAGACAAACCGGAGCAACCTCCCCCCACTACGCTTACGCGCAAAAAGCTTTCCGGGCCTAATTTTTCCTCCCGTTGTATCTGCAAAACCCGTTCTTTTGCTTTGTCCGTAATGTATATCATAATAAAAATGCAAGTTCTGTTTATTTTTTATAAATGCAAATAGTTCCTTATTTTTTCAAGGCAGATAAGGCTGTATGGAAGGCCTGAATTGTATGGTCAATTTCCTCATCAGTAGTATATCGGCCTAAGCTCAGGCGTACCGAGCCATCTATCGTTGTTTTATCTAAGCCCATAGCCTCCAGTACATGAGAGGGTTGCTGTGCGGCAGCGGTACATGCAGCACCTACGGAAAAGGCAATTTCCGAATTTAACAAAGCAATCAGCCTTTCGGCTTTCAGCCCTTTAAAAGAGATATTGCACACATGCGGCAGGCGATTTGCACCCGCTCCGTTAATAGTGCTGTCATGCAGTTGTTGCAGACTTTTTTCCAAACGATCTCTTAATGCAGCCAAACGAACAGCCTCCGTTTCCATTAATGTGGCAGCAAGAGAGCAGGCTGCACCCATGCCTGCGATGCCCGGCACATTCAGCGTACCGCTTCGGAATCCGCCTTCATGACCGCCGCCGTCCATTTGGGCTTTAGGTTTTACCCTTGGATTTTTCCTCCGGATATATAAAGCGCCTGTTCCTTTAGGGCCATATAGCTTATGTGCACTTAGCGCCAACATGCCGATGTCGCTTTGTTGTACATTTATGGCAATTTTCCCCGCAGCCTGAGTAGCATCGCTGAAAAAGATAATGCCATGTTTCCGTGCAATGGCGCCTATAGTTTCCACAGGGTGAATGACGCCGGTTTCGTTATTGGCATACATCATGGCAATGAGTATCGTTTGCGGTGTGATGCTGCGTTCCAGTTCATCCAAATCTAATCTGCCGTTTTCATCTGTACGGATTCGGCTAATGACCGCTCCTCTTTTTTCAAGGTTGCTACACGTATCTAATACGGCTTTATGTTCGGTACCGCAAGTGATGATATGATTGCCCTTAGAGGCGTAATTTTCAAAAATCCCTTTGATGGCTAAATTACAGCTTTCCGTAGCTCCGGAAGTAAAGATGATCTCAGTACTTTCCGCACCAATCAGGGTGGCTACTTGTTGTCTTGCTGTTTTGACCGCTTCGTCGGCTATCCAGCCGTAAGGATGAGTACGGCTGGCCGCATTTCCGAATTGTTCGGAAAAATACGGTAACATTGCTTCCAGCACTGCCGGGTCGCAGGGCGTGGTAGCATTATAATCAAGGTAAATCATGCCTGCCGTTAATCTGAAAAATACTTTTTGACCTGCAAAATTAAGCGGATTGTTTTATTTTCGTCCTTTCGGAGGTATCAACCCTATTGATTAAAGTATAAGCAGAGCTTATGAGCAGGAGGGGATAATTCGTTTTTTTTATTTTTAACTCATGATACAGATTGAACATATTGGCATAGCGGTGTCGGATTTGAATACGGCCATTCCGCTGTATGAAAAGCTGCTCAACGCTACCTGTTATAAAACTGAGGCGGTGGATAGTGAGCAGGTCAATACGGCCTTTTTCCGGCAGGGTGCTACTAAGATTGAATTGCTGGAGCCGATTGCCGGTTCGGGAGTAATAGCGAAATATTTGGAGAAAAAAGGATCGGGAATTCATCATATTGCTTTTGAAACGGAAGATATTTTGGCGGAGATGGATCGTTTGCGCGGAGAAGGCTTTGTGTTGTTGCAAGATGCACCCAAACGCGGGGCAGACAACAAATTAGTTTGTTTTTTACATCCTAAATCCACACAAGGCGTTTTGATTGAGCTTTGTCAGGAAATTAAATAATATCCGATATGGAAGAACATCAGGTTAATTCCCGCTCATTCGGGTCGGGACAATCTCCTCCTCCAGCGCCGCCTTCCCGAAAACGGTTGTCGCTCTTGTTTTATGCCCTTCTTGCGGTTACCATAATAGCTATGCTGACCGGAGCATATTTTTTAATAAATATTTATACGGGTAAGTTTGATGCTGGTGAGCGTTTGCTGCCCTATGTTTTGGTGGAACTGATAGGAGGCATTAGCTTGCTGCTTTCGGGGCGTATGGATAGAAAAGGATATCGAAAACAGGCGGTGTCCATTCTTAATTCCGGCCTGCTTTTGGGGGCTGCTGCTTTTTTATTATCAAAGTATTTTTTGGATTAAGCTAAAGATTGCGGCAATTTAATTCCAATAATATGCTATTTTATTTACTTTTGCTGCTTTGTAAAATGGCAGCATCCGTTTTATCTATCCGAATCTTTTTATGGAAACAGGAATGTTACTTTTATTCTCATTTGTCCTAATACCTTTTATATTTGGCGTCCTTTCATTTTTTTCGGGGAGCAATGCGAAACGGATTGCATTGACGGGAAGCTGCATTAATTTGGTGCTTTCGCTCTGTCTTATCATGCAGTTTTGTGAGCATCCCGGGCAGGAGCTGCAGCATAGCATTTCCTGGATTCCGGCGATAGGTGCTTCGCTGAGTTTAAGTGCAGGAGCCGGGGCAGCGATATTGGTATTGCTGACCGCCGTAGTTTTTCCCCTGATTTTTATTGCCCAATGGCAGCGCCCGATAGAAAATCAGTCGCGCTTTTATGGCCTGATGCTGTTATCCCAAGCCGGATTAATGGGCGTTTTTTTAGCGCACGATCTGCTGCTGTTTTATTTTTTCTGGGAACTGGCATTGATTCCGGTTTATTTTCTTTGTTCGCTTTGGGGCGGAGAAAAAAGAATTCGGGTTACGTTCAAATTCTTCATCTATACCTTTTTAGGTAGTCTGATCATGTTGTCGGCCATCATTTGGCTGTATGTACAAACCCCGACCCGCAGTTTTGACTATGCTACTATTCTACAGACCGGGCAATCATTGAGTTTTGGCACGCAGCAGGTTTTCTTCTGGCTGTTGTTTATTGCCTTTGCAATTAAAATGCCCTTATTTCCTTTCCATACTTGGCAGCCGGATACGTATGAGCAAAGTGCTACACCCGTTACTATTGTACTAAGTGCCGTTATGGTAAAGATGGGTTTGTTTGCCGCTTATAAATGGTTGTTGCCGGTATTACCGGAAGGTACGGCATACTGGAGTCAAACGGTTATGGTACTGAGCGTTACGGGTATCATTTACGCCTCGTTACTGGCTATGGTACAAAGTGATTTAAAACGAATTGTAGCTTATTCTTCCATAGCGCACGTAGGATTGATGAGCTTAGGTTTGTTTGCTGATACACCGGTAGCTACCAACGGTTTTATTTTCCAAATGTTCAATCACGGTATCAATATTACAGGAATGTGGTTGATTGTATCCATGATTGAAGACCGGTACAAAACCCGTGATTTAAAAGCTCTGGGGGGAATGTCTGGTGCAGCTCCCGCAATTGCCATATCTTTAGTAATTATTGCTTTCGCCAGCATAGGGCTGCCGCTTACCAACGGATTTATCGGAGAATTTATGTTGTTCCTCGGTGTATTCCAAAGCGCTAACCCTAATCATATTGCTTTCATGGTGATAGCAGGATTGGGTATTATCTTAGGCGCAATTTACACCTTGAATATGGTGCAGAAGGTAGCTTACGGAACACCTAAAACAACCCTGCAAATTGAAAAAATACGGCCGGGTGAACTTTTTTGTTTAGTGATTATTATTATAATTATTATTGTGCTGGGCGTTTATCCTAAGTTACTGCTGGGGCTTATCGGATGATAATAGCAGAAAATATCTTTTAATAAAGAATTTCATTTTAATGAAACCACTTATAGCATCTACACTTTCCGGAATACTGATGATGTTTCTGGCTTTATGGGTAAGAGACAAGAGCCGGGTCAGCACCTTAGCACTTGGCCTGTTGGTTATAGTACTGGGTATTGACATTTGGTCGCTCAGAGAAGTACTGTCGCAAAATAGTGCACTGCACTTTTTCTCGGGCATGTTGATTTATGATTCCTTTTCTCTTTGGTTTTTTACCCTGATGACCGGCGCTACGCTGCTGTATGTATTGCTTTGCCGTAAGCATATTGAACGGGTCGGGCAGCATGTTGCAGAATACTATGCACTGATATTTTTCATTTTAAGTGCTATCAATTTATTAGCCGGATATGGCAATCTGCTGATTCTGTTTTTGGGTATAGAGATTATTTCCATTCCTCAATATGTATTAGCCGGAAGCGATAAACGCAATCTTAAAAGCAGCGAGGCATCCCTGAAATACTTTTTAATGGGCGCTTTCTCCACAGGCTTCTTATTGATGGGTATTGCATTGCTGTACGGTGCTACCGGAACATTTGATATTGCTTCCCTGAACCTTGGCAGTAATGGCGGCGATATTAATATTCTGGCATTAACCGGTATCATTTTGCTTATAGTGGCTTTAGGATTTAAGGTATCCGCAGCACCAATGCACTTTTGGACACCGGATGTGTATGACGGTGCTCCTACTCCTTTTACCGCATTAATGGCTACTATTATTAAAGTGGCTTTGTTCGTAGCCTTCATCCGGTTGTTCATGAATGGCTTCGGATTGGTAAACGAACATTGGAAAATAGTAATCGCCGTTGTAACGGCACTGACTTTATTAATCGGTAATATTACCGCTGTTTTTCAGCAAAGCGTAAAACGAATGCTGGCCTATTCCTCCATTTCTCAGGCCGGCTTCATGCTTTTTGCCGTGTTGGCCAATAACGCATTCAGCCTGAAAAGCATCATCATCTATTCGGTGGCCTATACACTGGCAACAATCGGCATGTTCACCATCCTGATGAAGCTGAAAGACTATACCTATGACGGATTTAACGGACTGGCGAAAAAAGATCCGATGCTGGCGCTTTTCGGTGCTATATTCATATTTTCCTTAGCAGGCATTCCGCTTACCGCCGGATTTTTCGCAAAATGGTATGTACTTACTTCCGTATTAGAACATGACAACAATCTGTTATGGTTGGTTCTGTTTGCATTGGTGATGGCCGTTGTAAGCGTGTTCTATTATTTCAAAGTAATTATTGCCATGTATTTTAAACCGGGAGATACCGCCATGGCGCATCCGGTAAGTGCTGCCGACCGGTTTTACATTGGCCTGACGGCTGCATTGGTGATCCTGATCGGTGCTATGCCCAACCTGCTGCTGTATCTGATTGCTCCGGCGCAATAATTGAATACATACACGTTCTTTGGCGACTGCCTGTACAGGTCCGCTATGAATGTGCAGCTAAACACCCCCGTTATTCAAAAACGGTTTTGGGGGATAATAAAGGAATAATATGAGTGGAAATGACAGCATTGCACTCCGTTTGATGGCATTCAGCGTATAGTGCTGCCATGCTTCATGGAAAATCTGCACATTGCTATTCTTTGCCGGAACTTGTTATATTTGCCGGCTAACCACAATATTATTACATAATGGCTCAGATTATTCCCTTTCAAGGTTTAAGACCGCTGCCTCAATATGCAGAACAGGTAGCCAGTCCACCTTATGATGTTTGCAGCGTTTCGGAAGCCCGGCAACAAGCCTCCGATCCTTTTCATTTTTTTTATATCACCCGCAGCGAAATTGATCTGCCGGACAATACGGATGTACATAGCGCAGCCGTTTATGAAAAAGCCAAAGAAAATCTGGATGCCATGATTGCTGCCGGAGTGCTGAAGCAGGATGAAAGAGATTGCTATTATATTTATCGCTTAGTAATGCAGGGGCGCGAGCAAACCGGCCTGCTGTGCGCATCTTCTATAGATGATTATAAAAATGGTATCATCAAAAAGCATGAATTTACCAGACCGGAAAAGGAACAAGATCGCATTGACCACATGAAAACCGTTAAGGCACAAACCGGCGTGGTGTTTTTGGCCTATCGCAATGTAAAGGAAATTGACGAGCTGATCAGCAATTGGAAAACCACCCATCCGGCGGAAAACGATTTTACTGCTGAGGATGGAGTAAGACATACCGTTTGGGTTGTGGATGATCCGGAGGTTACCAAACAGATTACGGCATTATTTCAGGACAAAGTTCCGGCTACTTATATTGCCGATGGCCACCATCGTGCCGCATCTGCCGCTCGGGTAGCAGCAGATTTAGGTACACAAGCCGCTTCTTTTTTTCTCACCGCAATCTTTCCCGAAAGCGATTTGAAAATTTTGGATTATAATCGTGTTGTAAAAGATTTAAACGGCTTGAGTCCGGAGCAATTTCTTGAAAAGCTGCATCAAAATTTCACCGTGCAACCTAAGGGTAAAGATGCCTTTAAACCGGGTCAGAAAAACGAATTTGGACTGTATCTTAACGGTATTTGGTATCAACTGACTGCCCATCCGGAACTATCATCGAGTGAAGATCCTATAGCAGCATTAGACGTGAGTATTTTGCAAGATAAAATACTTTCGGAAATATTGGACATACACGATCCCAGAACCGATAAAAGGGTAGATTTTGTAGGAGGAATAAGAGGATTGGCCGAATTGGAAAAGCGCGTGGATCATGGTGGAATGGCCGCAGCCTTTTCCTGCTATCCTGTTCAGTTGAATGAATTATTTCGAGTAGCAGACAGCGGGCAGGTAATGCCTCCTAAATCCACATGGTTTGAGCCTAAAACCCGCGATGGATTGGTGATTTACCGGCTTTGACACTTCATAAAAATGCCTGCATATCGATACTGATTTTTTTAGCAAATACCACTATTTTCTTATAGAGCAAGCATAAAAATCACCTTTAAATCAAAATATTATCAACCATTTGTCTATAAAATATTTGAATGAAAATATAATTTTAGAATAAAACATAGTGTTCTGTACTTTCATTAAAAAAAACAACCTTAAATTTGTCTCGGTGAATCGCATTTATGTGAAATCAGAGTAAGGTTATTTATTGACAATCAACTTATATCTAAATCAACAAAAAAATGAGAAAAGCGGATATCGTGGCTCGAATAGCCGAAAAGACAGGCATCCCCAAAGTGGATGTATTGGTAACTTTAGAATTCTTTTTTAAAGAAGTAAAAGGATCGCTCGCTGAAAGTGAAGCGGTTTACGTTCGTGGATTTGGCAGTTTTATTGTAAAAAAACGTGCTGCCAAAATTGGAAGAAATATCAAGAAAAATGTTGCAGTGGAAATTCCCGAACATTTTATCCCGGCCTTTAAACCGGCCAAAGAATTTATGCAGTTAGTCAAAGAAAATGCCAAGTCCGAAACATCCGGAAGTGACGAAGAATAAGATGACTGCGTAATCAAAATTGTATATTGACCTTAACCGAACGACCTGCACTATTCCTTGCAGGTCGTTTGTGCTTTAGGGAAATAAAACGGTATCTGTATCCTAAAACCCGATAATTGAAAAAACAAATTGTTATCATTGGCGGAGGTGCAGCAGGCTTTTTCTGCGCCCTTAATCTGGCACAAATATCCAGCGATGCCGACATTCTGATCTTAGAAAAAACCGCAAAACTTTTATCTAAGGTTAAAATCAGCGGCGGCGGGCGTTGTAATGTTACTCATCATGAATTATCTATTCCCGCATTAACACAGCATTATCCGCGAGGAAGCAGGTTTTTGAAAAAAGCATTTTACCGTTTTACCGTAGCCGACACCATCAATTGGTTCGAAACAAGAGGGGTATCATTAAAAACAGAAGCAGACGGAAGAATGTTTCCAACCTCCGATCAGTCTCAAACCATTATTGACTGTTTTCTCCGGGAAGCCGCACAAAACAATATTCATATCCGTATGCAGGCGGAAGTGCAGGATATTGTCGTGAACCCTGCGGGAAATCCGCGTTTTCGGCTCAGCCTTAAAGACGGTCGCAACATACCGGCAGACGTGGTTTGTATCGCCACCGGCGGTTATCATAAGCCAGTATCCGGCGATATGTTAGAGCAAACCGGAATGAATATCGTGCAACCCGTACCCTCTCTCTTTACTTTTAACCTCCCCGGACATCCTATCCGGGCTTTGCAAGGTGTCAGTATGCCTGATGTAAAAATCCGGATTTTGGGAAGCTCCATACAGGCTGAAGGGCCTTTGCTGATTACCCATTGGGGATTAAGCGGCCCGGCGGTACTGCGTGCCAGCGCCTGGGGTGCTCGCTTGTTGGCTGAGCAACAATGGCATTTCGACATAGCGGTACAATGGCTTCCGGATTATCATGAAGAAAGCCTCCGGCATCTTTTTCAACAATGGCGAAAAGATAAATCAACACAATGGGTACAAGGCAAAAACGCTTTCGGCTTCCCGACACGATTGTGGAATTATTTTTTAGAAACAGCCGGTATCGCCAATGCTGTGCGCTGGTCGGAATTGCCGGCTAAGGAGCAAAACCGACTCGTCAATATATTGTGCGGGCAGGTTTTTTCCGTAAAAGGCAAAACAACCTTTAAAGAAGAATTTGTAACGGCGGGAGGTATAGATTTGAAGCAGATTCATCCGGAAAGTATGATGAGCCGCAGTGTTCCGGGATTGTTTTTTGCAGGAGAAGTCATTGATGTGGATGGAATTACCGGCGGTTTTAACTTTCAAAATGCTTGGACAACCGCATTTATAGCAGCTCAGGGCATAGCCCGCTCGGGTTTTCTATAATATTTGCTTGCTATCCGATAGCAAATTATTATTTTTGCCATCTTCAAATTAACAAATAATATCTTATGGCTATAGTCGATTTAGTAATGCCCAAAATGGGCGAAAGCATCATGGAAGCGACCATTTTGAAATGGCATAAAAAACCGGGAGATTCCGTAAAGATGGACGAAACGGTATTGGAAATCGCCACGGACAAGGTGGACAGTGAAGTACCCTCTACTGCTGCGGGTACTATCAGTGAGATATTGTTTAATGAAAATGATGTAGTGCCGGTAGGTACCGTTATTGCGCGTATTGAAAGCGGTGCTGCCGCTCAAACTGAGACTCCGCAAGCCGCAGCCGCACCGGTTGCCGCTCCTGCGCCTGTAGCAGCCGCTCCTGTAGCCGTCGCTCCGGCTGCTGCTGCCAATACGAATAGCAATCGTTTTTATTCTCCTTTAGTATTGAATATTGCCGCAAAAGAAGGTATCGGAATGGCGGAATTGGAAAATATTCCCGGCACCGGAAATGAAGGCAGAGTTACTAAAAAAGACATCTTGCAATATGTTGCTAACCGCGGAGCTGCTCCAGCTCCTACAGCAGCTCCGGTTTCCGCTCCTTCGCCTGCACCACAAGCCGTAGTGCATCAGCCTCAGCCTGCTGTAAATCACGGCGGTAATGTGGAAATTATAGAAATGGATCGGATGCGCAAGATGATTGCCGACCACATGGTACGCAGTAAAGCTACTTCGCCGCATGTAACCAGCTTTACCGAATGCGATGTAACCAATATTGTAAAATGGAGGGAAAAAAATAAGAAATCTTTCGAGACAAAATATGGTGAGAAAATCACGTTCACGCCTATATTTATCGAAGCAGTGGTAAATTGTATCCGACAGTTCCCGCTGATCAACGTAAGTGTTGACGGCGATAAGATCATTGTGAAGAAGGATATCAATATCGGTATGGCCACCGCATTGCCCAGTGGCAATCTGATTGTACCGGTGATTAAAAATGCCGATACAAAAAATCTGCTCGGACTTTCCCGTGATGTCAATAGCTTGGCGAATGCTGCCCGTAGCAACAAACTGAAAGTGGACGATACGCAGGGAGGCACCTTTACACTGACTAATGTGGGTACTTTCGGCAGCCTGATGGGTACACCCATTATCAATCAGCCGCAGGTAGCTATTCTTGCCGTTGGCAGCATTAAAAAACGCCCTATGGTGTTGGAAACACCGGATGGAGATGTCATTGCAATACGCCACATGATGTACCTTTCTTTAAGCTATGATCATCGCGTAGTGGACGGCTCTTTAGGCGCCAGTTTCCTTACAGCAGTAGCCAATCATTTGGAGGCTTTCGATATCAATCGTACGGTTTAAATTTTTCAATCTAACTAAAAAAAGCAGTTGTCGGAAAATGGACAACTGCTTTTTTTAGTTAAAAGAAATTCGACTGCTTTTAATCAACAGTTTCTTTTAAAAGATCGCCGGCTACCGGTACTTTAAAGCCGATCAGTTTTTGAATACTTTTCAAATCTGCCATTTCCTCCGTATCACAAAATGAAACTGCCGTACCGCCCAAGCCCGCACGTCCTGTACGTCCGATGCGATGTACATAGGTTTCCGCAACATGAGGCAATTCATAATTCACAACATGAGGCAATTCGTCAATATCAATACCGCGGGCGGCAATATCCGTTGCGACTAATACCCGGATTCGACTATCTTTAAATTCGGCAAGCGCTTTTTGACGAGCAGCCTGCGATTTATTGCCATGTATTGCTGCCGAATGCAGGCCGCTTTTGGAAAGCTGTTTTACTAATCGGTCTGCTCCGTGTTTGGTTCGGGTAAATACTAAAGAACGCCGGATATTTCCGTCTTTCAATAAGGAGATGAGCAGCCCAGTTTTTCTTTTTTTCTCTACAAAATATACCGATTGTCTAACTGTATCCGCAGTAGCAGATATCGGCGTTACGGCAACTTCCACCGGATGTTGCTGCATGGTACCGGCAAAAGCCTTGATGTCATCAGGCATGGTAGCCGAGAAAAAAAGTGTTTGTCGTTTGCGGGGCAGTTTCGGAAGAATCTTTTTAATATCGGAGATGAAGCCCATATCAAGCATACGGTCTGCTTCATCCAATACAAAAATCTCCACATCATTTAGGGAAAGTATTCCCTGCCCCATGAGGTCAAGCAGGCGTCCGGGAGTAGCTATCAGGATATCCACACCGTTACGGATGTTGGTTACCTGTTTTCCTTGCGGCACTCCGCCAAAAATGGCACAGCACTTCAGCCGAAGATGCTTGCCGTAAGCTTTAAAGCTGTCTTCTATCTGAATAGCCAGTTCGCGCGTAGGCGTAAGGATAAGCGTGCGAATGCTGCGTTTCAACGGCGTAACAACGCTAAGGCGTTGTAAGATAGGAATGGCAAAGGCAGCGGTTTTTCCAGTGCCTGTTTGTGCACAACCCAGCACGTCTTCCCCTTTCAGGATGTGTGGAATAGCGCGGTGCTGTATTGCCGTAGGATTGCTGTAACCCGCATCTGCAACAGCTTGCAGAATGGGTTGAATTAATTTTAATTCCTGAAAACTCATGAATAGATACCGATACGTCGGTTAACGTTAGATGAGACCAAGAAGCATGATAAGTCTGTTAGTAATGATTTGGTATGACCATTTTGCAATATGCTTCTCTGAAAATGTGCTTTGCATACAAGGTAAATGCGGCAAGGCAATATTCAAATTGAAAATGGGGCTGTCGGGAAAGCAATAACTGAATAAGCGGAAAGGCTTCCGAATGTGGTCAGGTAAGGCAGGAACAACGGCCTGTCAGGAGGCGAAGGTACGAAATAAAACGGAGACACGAATTGCACGAATTACGCGAATTTTATGGAGACACAAATTGCACGAATTTCACGAATTTTATGGGGACACGAATTGCACGAATTGCACGAATTTTATGGAGACACGAATTGCACGAATTTTACGGAGACACGAATTGCACGAATTTCACGAATACCTTTTTAATCAAGTTCGGGAATAATTACGGGAGGGCTCCTGAGGCCGCTTTTCGGGAAATATTTCGGGGAAGAAAGGGCGGCATAACGGGTTTCAGCACACTGATCAGATCCCAGAACCAACGATTGGGATCGAGGTTTCTTTCGCCAATATCAATATCTGCTGATCTTTTGCGCACAAAGCCGGCCAAATGATTCAGCCATCGGAA
>Ga0222423_1001093_pt1 | contig 13739 bp, 13 predicted proteins | sample 3A0metagenome_FD_182472 | JGI IMG/M metagenome (GOLD analysis project Ga0222423, IMG submission 182472) | Enriched microbial communities from leaf-cutter ant dump, University of Wisconsin, Madison, United States - 3A0 (version 2) | ecosystem: Environmental > Terrestrial > Nest > Insects nest >...
CGCATGTTTTGCCGCCTGAAGGACTGGCGGCGGATCGCAACCCGCTTCGACCGCAACATCAAGACCTTCATGGCCGCCGTCGCTCTCGCCGCAGCCGTCATCTGGTGGTTGTGAGTCCGGACCCTAGTATCGTGAATTTGAAGTTCGCCTCATTTTGATATCAAACGCCGGGCGAACTTCAAATTCAAAAACGATACCAGATACAATGGATTGCCAGTGTCCTGTTGACTCTGAAATTCGTCCTGAGACCTATATCAGGGATATGCGAATTTCAGATTCAGGACACTGGAGCTTGTTCCGTTCACATTGAATCGGAACAACGCTCTCATTTTTTGTTTTACGCGCTTTTTATCCGAAAAGTGCGTCACACTTTTCGGAAAGCGCTTTAATGCGCCATATACAGGTTCAGGTTCGTATTATGCAGAAGGGCGCGCGTCGTACCGCCAAAGGCAAACTCCCTCAGGCGTGAGCGCCCGAAAGCACCGGCGACCATATATTGCGCATTGTGGCGCTTATTGGCTTCGACCAGCGCCCCCACAAGGTCTGTACCCTTCGCCAGAAGATCGATTTCCGTCGTCAGACCATGATGGGCATAATAGCGCGCCAGCCGCCCGAGATCGGCGGGCGTATCCCCGACCGGTGCGCCGGCAATAATCACCTTCGAGGCCTTTTTCAACAGCGGCACCGAGCGCCGCGCCGCCCGTGAGGACGGTTCCTTGCCGTCCCACGCCACCAGCGCCACACCACCAATATCGAACGGCTGACGGGCGATAAATACACCGCACCGTTCTTCCATCAGCACCTGCTGAAAGGCCTCGGCCAGAAGCCCGCGCCCGCGCGCACTTTCGCCGCCGAACACCACAAGATCGGACAAACGCACTTCGGTCGCCAGATCCTGCCACACCGGCGATTTGAGGAAAGAAAAGGCCTTGTCGGGATAGGTCACGGCATCATAGGCGATACGCGCAGCCGCCTCAGCCTCATCAGCGGCATTTTTAAGCCCGTCGAGCGCCGCCATCTGTACCGTGCCCATAAAGCCTTCGCCCAGCCACGGTGCCAGCTCTGCCGGATCGGGCGGCGTAAACAGCACATTCAGATGCGCGCCAAAACTTTCGGCCAGCGCCGCCGCCATATTCAGGCCGACCGTCTCTGCGACCGCGCCGGATACCGGCGTACTGACCCGTGCCCATGCCCCTTCGGGTTTTACATTCATTTTCGGTGTGATACCGGCAGACATGGCGTATCTCCGTTTGTATTATTAAAAATCCGAGCCTATCACAAAGCCAACTATAGGCCACATATTACATATAGGTACGCGACATATGATCACGCACCTGAACCCCAGGTCAAACTTTTGTGAGTAAGCCCTTGAAAGCGCCCGCTTCCCGCCTGCGTCCGGCCCCGTCCCCTGCCCCGCGCGCCTGGCAGCGCATGTTGTCAGGCCGCAGGCTCGACCTGCTCGATCCGGCCGCCATCGATATCGAAATCGACGATATTGCGCTGGGGCTGTCGCGCGTTGCCCGCTGGAACGGGCAGACCACGGGCGACCACGCCTTCAGCGTCGCCCAGCACAGCCTTGTGGTCGAAGACATTTGCGGCCATCTCGACCCTCATCTGCCGGTAAGCTGGCGTCTGGCGGCCCTGCTGCATGACGCCTCAGAATATGTCATCGGCGATATGATTTCCCCGTTCAAGACCGCGCTCGGCCTTGATTACAAGCGCTTTGAAACCAGCCTCGAACAGGCGGTGCATATCCGTTTCGGCCTGCCGGCGCGAATGCCGACACAAATGAAGACCCTCATCAAGCGCGCCGATCGCGCCTGCGCCTATTTCGAGGCCACGCAACTGGCCGGATTTTCCGATGCCGAGGCGCGTCAGTATGTCGGCGAACCCCCGAAAGGCTACAGCCTGACCCTGACGCCGCTTGCCGAACCTGAGGTGCGTCGTCTATTCATAAGCCGCTTCAATCAGTTGAATCAGTCCCTTAGAGCGTGTTCCGTTCAAAATGAATCGGAACAATGCTCTAACTTTTTGTTTTAACGCGCTTTTTAATCCGAAAAGTGCGCCACACTTTTCGGAAAGCGCTCTAAATCCTGATCGGGAAAGCCATGCGCCTTGACCTGTCCATTGAACTGTCCGCCGTCGTGGTGACCATTAAGGACAACGAGGCCATGATCCTGTGCCTGAGCGGCGCACTGGATCTGTCAAACCCTGACGCCCAGATTCCCGCCCTGCCCTCAGGCCCGTTCATCCCTTCGGCGCACCGCACCTTCGACCTGGCGGTGCGGGCCTTCGTGACCGAACAGACCGGCTTTGATGTCGGCTATGTCGAACAGCTCTATTCCTTTGGCGATGAAGGCCGTCAGGCCTCAGGTTCGGGGCCGGAAAACGCCCAGCGGGTCGTGTCCCTCGGCTATCTGGCCCTGACCGCCGACAGCGATTTCCAATCGGCCCTGAAGGCGCAATGGCGCCCCTACAGCGCCTTTTTTCCCTGGGAAGACTGGCGGCAGGGCGAACCGCGCAGCCTGAAAGACGATCTGCGCCCCGCCCTGAACGACTGGTGTGCCCAAGGCCCCTCAGCCGTTATCCGCGACCTGCGCAAGGGCCGCATCGACACCCTGTTTCCCGATGATTTCGACCACTGGAACGAGGAACGGGTGCTTGACCGCTATGAACTGCTCTACAGCGCCGGTCTGGTGGCCGAAGCCTGGCGCAAAACACCTGAAACACCGGCGGTCAATCACGGACTGAACATGGCTTCGGATCACCGGCGCATTCTGGCCACCGGCCTGTCGCGCCTGAGGGGCAAGGTCAAGTACAGACCGGTGATCTTTGAGCTGATGCCCGAACGCTTCACTCTTCTGGAGTTGCAAAAATCGCTTGAGGCCATTGCCGGTCTTAAACTGCACAAACAGAATTTCCGTCGCGCTCTGGACCGCACCGGCTTTACCGCACCAACCGGCCTTTACCGTGAAGATACAGGCGGACGTCCGGCGGAGCTTTATGTCTATAACCGCGAACTGTTCCGCTTCAGCCCGTCTCTGGGCCTGAGCCTCCCCAGAGCCTGAAAAGGCCGCAGGACATACATCCTGCGGCCTTTATCTGTATCCGGGGACGAGAAACTCAGCCCTCGATCTGCGCCGAGGCCTCGATTTCTACCAGCCATTCGGGATTGATCAGGCCCGACGTACCGATGAACGAAGACGCCGGACGGATGTCGCCGAAGATTTCGCCATGCGCACGGGCAGCCCCTTCCCACTGGGAAATGTCGGTCAGGAAGATACGGGTACGGATGATGTCCGTTACCTTGCCACCGGCCTGTTCGACCGCGGCAATGATGGTTTCCAGAACGACTTTGGTCTGTTCATAGGTGTCGGTGCCGACGACCTTACCGTCGCGTACCGGCGTGGTGCCGGACACTTCGATACGGTTGCCGATACGCACTGCACGGGAAAAACCGATTTTCGGTTCAAACGGAGAACCGGACGAGATCAACTGACGCGACATGTATGTGTCCTATGCCTTTTCAAGTGCCTGAGCGACATCGGCAATGATGTCGTCAATATGTTCGATACCGCAGGAGATACGGATCAGATCTTCGGAAACGCCCGCTTTTTTCAGTTCTTCGGGCGACAGCTGGCGGTGGGTGGTGGTCGCCGGATGACAGGCCAGAGACTTGGCGTCACCGATATTGACCAGACGCAGGATCATCTGAAGCGCATCGATGAAGCGCCCGCCGGCTTCCTTGCCGCCCTGGATACCAAAGCTGAGGATGCCGGAACCCGACCCCTTGCTGATCTTTTGCGCCACCGCATGATAGGGACTGTCGGTCAGACCGGCATAACTGACCCAGCTTACCTTGGGGTGGTTTTGCAGATATTGCGCCAGTTTCAGCGTGTTTTCGCAATGGCGCTCCATCCGCAGCCCCAGAGTCTCAAGCCCCTGAAGGATATTGAAGGCATTGGTCGGCGACAGGGCCGCGCCCATATTGCGCAGCGGGCCGACGCGGGCGCGACCGATATAGGCCGCTGCCCCCAGGGCTTCGGTATAGACCACGCCATGATAGGACGGATCAGGTTCATTGAGGATCGGGAAGCGCGCCTTGTTGGCCACCCAGTCGAACTTGCCGGAATCGACGATCATGCCGCCGATGGAGGTGCCATGCCCGCCGATATATTTGGTCAGGGCGTGAACGACAATATCGGCACCGAAATCAAACGGACGGCACAGATAGGGGGTGGCAACCGTATTATCAACGATCACCGGTACGCCATGACGATGAGCAATTTCGGCAATCTTCGCAATATCGACGACATTGCCCGCCGGATTGCCAATGGACTCAAGGAACACCGCCTTGGTGCGGTCATCGATCAGCTTTTCCAGACCTTCGTAATCGTCCCCTGCAGCCAGACGGCATTCGATGCCCTGACGCGGGAAGGCATGGACGAACAGGTTATAGGTGCCGCCATAAAGCTGTGAAATGGAGACGATATTGTCACCGACACCGGCAATGGTCTGAATGGCATAGGTGATTGCCGCCATGCCCGACGCCAGACCGAGCGCGGCAATCCCGCCTTCCATTGCCGCCACACGCGCCTCAAGCACGGCGGTCGTCGGGTTCATGATGCGGGTATAGATATTGCCCGCGACCTTGAGATCGAACAGGTCGGCCCCGTGCTGGGTATCATCAAAGGTGTAGGAGGTCGTCTGATAGATCGGCACCGCCGCCGAGCGCTCCGGCGCAGTGGACTGATAACCGTGATGAAGCGCAAGGGTTTCGAGTTTCATGGACGTTTCCTCTGTGATTTTAAGTCCGGCTTACACCAGACGGCTGCGCTCCAGTGCCGCCGCAATGAAGCTCTGGAACAGAGGATGCGGCGTAAAGGGACGCGATTTGTATTCAGGGTGATACTGAACGCCAACGAACCACGGATGGTCATCGCGTTCAACGATTTCCGGCAACAGCCCGTCAGGCGACATGCCGGAAAATTTCAGGCCCACGGCCTCCAGTTGCGGAATATAGTCGCGGTTGACTTCGTACCGGTGGCGGTGGCGTTCGGAAATTTCGGTCGCACCATAGATCTCGGCCACCTTCGACCCCGGACGCAGAGCAGCCTCAAAGGCCCCCAGACGCATGGTTCCCCCCAGATTGCCACCGGCGGCCCGCTGATTGAGTTCATTCCCGTTCAGCCATTCGGTCATCAGGCCGACGACCGGCTGACCGCCCTCGCCAAATTCGCTTGAGGTGGCCTTGTCCACACCGGCCAGATGCCGCGCGGACTCAAGCACCGCCATCTGCATCCCGAAGCAGATACCGAAATAGGGAATCTGGTTTTCACGGGCAAAGCGCGCCGCCGCAATCTTGCCTTCCGCGCCGCGCTCGCCAAAGCCGCCGGGCACCAGAATGGCATGAACCGTCTCAAGGCGCTGGCGCACCGTATCGGGTTCATCCTCAAACAGCTCGGATTCGACCCAGTCAATATTGACCCGCGCCCGATTGGCCATGCCGCCATGATACAGGGCTTCGATCAGCGACTTGTAGGCATCCTTGAGAACGGTATATTTGCCGACCACGGCAATGGTGACCTCACCATCGGGATGCGCAAAGCGACCGGTAATATCTTCCCACAGTCCCAGATCGGGCTTCGGTGCGTCCTCGATACCAAAGACGTTCAGCACCTCGGTATCCAGACCTTCCTTGTGGTAGTCGATAGGTACCGCATAGATATTTTCCGAATCGAGCGCCTGAATGACCGCCGTTTCGCGCACATTACAGAACAGGCCGATCTTGCGACGCTCTTCCTTGGGGATTTCATGCTCGGTGCGGCACAAAAGGATGTCCGGCTGAATGCCGATCGAGCGCAATTCCTTGACCGAGTGCTGCGTCGGCTTGGTTTTCATCTCACCGGCGGTCTTGACGAACGGCAGCAGGGTCAGGTGAATAAAGCAGCACTGACGACGCGGCAGTTCCTGCCCCAACTGGCGGATGGCTTCAAAAAACGGCAGACCTTCGATGTCGCCGACCGTCCCGCCGATTTCGACCAGAATGAAATCGGCATCGCCCTGATCGGACAGGACGAACTGCTTGATCTGATCGGTCACATGCGGAATGACCTGCACCGTCGCGCCCAGATAATCGCCGCGACGCTCTTTTTCGATAATATTGGAATAGATGCGACCGGTGGTGATATTGTCCGATTTACGGGCGCTGACGCCGGTAAAGCGTTCATAGTGACCAAGATCGAGATCGGTTTCCGCCCCGTCGTCGGTCACGAAGACCTCACCATGCTGATAGGGTGACATGGTGCCGGGATCGACATTGAGATAGGGATCGAGCTTACGCAGGCGCACCTTGTAGCCACGGGCCTGAAGCAGCGCCCCCAGAGCCGCCGAAGCCAGCCCCTTGCCCAGAGAAGACACCACGCCCCCCGTAATAAATACAAAGCGCGCCATATCCTTGGTCTGAACCGGCATATCCTGAAAGCCTCATACACGTCAGGGAAGACGCGAACATACACGCAAGCCCCGATGATCAATATTAAAAAAAAGAGTGACCCAAAAAAATGTTTTTACAAACACCCTCAAGGGCCACTCACGATTTTGCTTCAGACAGTTTAGAGCCTGAAAAAACGGTCTATTGCGCCGCTTCCGAAGATGCCCCCGCCGCAGGCGCCACGGTCACCGGCGCCGGCAGATCGGTCAGGGACGGAGCCGCTTCCTTCGGCGCCGCAGGGGCTTCGGCAGCGTCCTGTGCCGGTGCCGCAGGCGTTGCCGGTGCATCGAGTTTGATGGAATCGACGCCGACCCGATCCACGACCGAGGTGCCCTGCTGGCTGTAGTTGCCGACAATGGTCAGGGCGATACAGTTGATAAAGAAGGCTCCGGCGAGAATCGAGGTGGCCCTGGTCAGCAGATTACCTGCGCCGCGCGCCGACATAAAGCCGCCGCCACCGCCGCCGCCAATCCCTAACGCGCCGCCTTCGGATCGCTGAATGAGAATCAGACCAACCAGAGCCAGACCGACAAGGATTTGTATGGAGAGCAGAATAACAAACAGCATCGGTTTTTTCGTATCTTTCGCCGGTTGATTTCAATAAGGCGCGTTTACCTGAAACGCAATTGGTGACGCCCTTAGCATCCTGCAAGGGGTTTTGCCATAGCCAATTACATTCCGGTCTTCAGTTTTCGGAACAGATTCAGGCAACGGCCTGTTCGGCACTGCGGATTATGCTGAGGAAATCCTGCGCCTTGAGCGAGGCCCCACCGACCAGCAAGCCCCCTACCCCTTCAAGCGTCAGCAGATGTCCGGCATTTTCCGGCTTCACCGATCCGCCATAGAGCAGATGCGGCACCACCTGCCCCTGAAACCGCCTGGTCAGCACCTTGCCGATCAGGGCAAAGGCGTCACGAATCTGGTCATCGGTGGCAATCAGCCCCGTCCCTATGGCCCACACCGGTTCATAGGAGACATGAAAACACTTCCCCTCCAGTTCTTCGGGCAGGCTGTCGCGCAACTGACGGCGCAGAACCTCATGGGTACGACCGGATTCGCGCTCAGCCAGGGTTTCACCGACACAGATCATCGGCTCAAGTCCGGCCTTCAGCGCCGCCTTGACCTTGAGCGCCACTTGCGAACAGGGTTCCTTATGGCCATGACGGCGTTCGGAATGGCCGAGAAGCACCAGTCCCGCACCCGCGTCCCTGAGCATGGCGGCGGAAATGTCACCGGTAAACGCCCCCTGATCCTGATAATGGCAATCCTGCCCGCCCAGCTCGATATGCCCCTCATCCTTCAGCGCCACAGACAGGCGCGATAAAAGGGTTGCGGGCGGACACAGGGCCAGACGCGCAGACGCGGTGCGGCTTTCGCGGGCAATGGTCCCGGCAACCGCGACCGCCTCGCTCAGACCGTGCATCTTCCAGTTCCCGACGATAAAGGGGGTATTCGGCATTTTGGTTCTGATGGCTTTGTTTTTGTTTATGAACCTTTTTTGTAACCTACCGCCCGACAGAAGGCCAACAAAATTCCCGCAACAAATAAATTCCTATTGTAACAGCCTTGATCCGGCCCTGATTGCTGCCTTATATGGCCGGATGCACTTTGGGGCGGGTATGCTGATTAGGGATTCCCACGCTCCGGCTCACTTTAAAAGGTTCCTCGCTTCATGATCAGCTTTTTCCGGGCTTTCACCAAATCCTTCGCCTTCAAGGTTCTTATGGCGTTGCTGGTCCTGAGCTTTGCCGTCTTCGGCATGAGTGATGTCTTCAGAAGCAGCATAAGCAATAATGTCATCGAAGCCGGCCCGCGCCATACCTCGGCGGCGGATTTCAAGCGCTCTTTCGATCTTCAGAAAACCAGTATCGAAGAGCGCGCCGGTCGCCCGGTCACCTATGAAGAACTGGTCAAGGAAGGTCTGCATCAGCGCTTTCTGACCGAGCTGGCCAATGATGATTCGCTTTATGGCGCGCTGTATCAGGCGGGCATCCGGCCTTCGGCGTCGCTTATCGTCGGGCGCATCCAGAAGTTTCCGGTGTTCTTCGATTCGATCACCGGCCGCTTCGACAAGGCCCAGTATCAGACCTTCCTTGGTCAGCAGGGCCTGAACGAAACCCGCTTCGAGCAGATCATCAGCGATGAAATGGCCGGTGACCATTTCGGGGCCGCCGTCGCCGCAGGCTTCAAGCCGCCGCGCATCTATGCCGCCCTGCAAACCTCGGTATTTCTCGAAACCCGCGAAACCCATTTCGTCATGCTGACGCCCGATTCGGTGGAAAAGCCGGGTCAGCCGACCGAGGCGCAACTGAAAACCTTTTATGAGGAAAACAAGGAACGCCTGCGCCACCCCGAACGCCGCAAGTTCACCATCGCCCGTTTCTCGGTCAAGGACTATCTCGGCCGCGTAACCGTCGATGAAGCCGCCCTGAAATCGCGCTATGATTTCCGCAAGGATGCCCTGTCCACGCCGGAAACCCGCACCTTCGTCCAGATCACCGTGCCGGATCAGGCAACGGGTCAAAAAGTCATCGAGGCCCTGAAAAAAGGCGAGGACGCGCAAGCCGTGGCCAGGGCCAATAAGGCCACCGCCATCAGCTATGACGCCAAGCCCAGATCCGCTGTGGCTGACCGTAAGGTCGGTGACGCTGCCTTTGGCCTGAAAGAAGGCGAAACCTCAGCTGTCATCAAGGGCGATCTTGGTCTGGCCGTCGTCCGCATCAACAGCATCAGTCTGGGCACGACCCCCAGCTTCGACAGCGTGCGTGAGCAACTGGCCACCGAATACCGCGAGGATCAGGCCAAGGAACTTCTGTACAAGCAGGTCGAAGCCTTTGAAGCCGAACGTTCCAAGGGTCTGGATATTCTGGCTGCCGCTAAAAAACTCGGCGTACCGCTGATGGAAATGCCGGTCGTCACCGCCGAGGGCGAAACCGCCGATGGGCAGCGCTACACCCAGTTCCCGCAAATCCTTCAGGCCGCGTTCGAGCAGCCCAAGGACGGCGAAACCGATGTGACCGATCTGGGTAACGGCGAATATTACGCCCTGCGCGTCACCGACATCTATCCGTCGGAACTGCCGACGCTGGAAACGGTCAAGACCGAACTGACGCAGGTGTGGCTGACGCAGGAATGGAACAAGCGCGTCTCTGCCAGGGCTGATGAAGTGGCCGAAAAGCTGCGCAAGGGTGAAGACATCAACGCCGTGGCCGCAACGGCCAAGGGCCGTGTCGAAAAGGTTCCGGCCCTTGATCGTCAGTCTGCCGGTCAGGCGCTTGGCCCGCAACTGTCCGCCCAGATTTTCAGCGCCAAGGCCAGTGAAGTCTTCAAGACCCCGTCGCCGGATGGTCGCGCCTGGCTGGTGGGCAAGCTGGAAAAGATCACGCGCCCTGAACCGGCACAGGTCAATCAGGTTTCGGCCATGGTCGGTCCGCAACTGGCACAAAGCCTGTTTGCCGATATGGGCGCCAGCTCACGCACCGGTGCCCGCGCCCAGCTCAAGACCCGCATCTATCCGCAAAATGCGGTCAAGGCGCTGGGCCTGTCTGACGACGCCGCTTCTGATACCGCGAAATAAGATGGTTACCGTTTCCGCTTCTTCTGCGCCCGTCATTGTCTCGCGTCGCCTGACCGATGACCTTGAAACCCCGGTTTCCGCCTATCTGAAACTGGGGCGGCAGCAGCCCTATGCCTTTCTGTTTGAATCGGTAGAGGGCGGCGCTCTGGCCGGCCGCTATTCGATCCTGACCCTGCGTCCCGATCTGGTGTGGCGCTGTGTCGGTGAGCGGGCGGAAATCGCGCAGGGCGAAGCAGCCATCGCATCGGGAACTTTCAAGTCCGAAGACCGCCCCAGCCTCGACTCCCTCAGGGCGCTGGTCGATGCCCATCGCCTCGATATTCCCGCTGATCTGCCGCCTATGGCCTCAGGTCTGTTCGGGGTGTTCGGCTATGACATGATCCGCCTGTTCGAGCCACTGGGGCCGGCCAATCCCGATCCGCTCGACCTGCCCGATGCCGTCATCGTCAGGCCCTCGGTGATCTGCGTGTTTGATAATGTCAAACATGAGATCCTGCTGGCCACGACCGTCTGGCCGGACAATGGCGACACGGTCGAGGCCGCGCAACAGCGCCTTGATCGCGTCGAGGATGACCTGCGCACGCCCCTGCCGCCCAAGCCGGTGCCGGTCGAAACGGCTCAGGCCCCGTTTGTCTCGGCCATTTCCGCCAGTGATTACGGCGACATGGTCGAACGCGCCAGGGCCTATATTGCCGCCGGTGATATTTTTCAGGTCGTCCCGAGCCACAGATTTTCCGCACCCTATAGCGCCGATCCATTCGCCTTTTACCGCTCCTTGCGGCGGCAGAACCCCTCCCCCTATCTGTTCTATCTGAACTTCGGCAATTTCCAGCTGGCCGGATCGTCGCCGGAAATTCTGGTGCGGGTGCGCGACGGCAAGCTGACCATCCGTCCCATCGCCGGGACACGTCCGCGCGGCCAGACCGACACCGAGGACAAGGCGCTTGAGGCCGATCTTCTGGCCGACCCCAAGGAGTTGTCCGAACACCTGATGCTGCTCGATCTGGGGCGCAACGATGTCGCCCGTGTCGCCAAACCGGCCAGCGTGCGCGTGACCAACAGGTTCTATATCGAACGCTACAGTCATGTCATGCACATCGTGTCCAATGTCGAAGGCGATGCGCCCGATGACCTTGATCCGGTCGATGCCCTTCTGGCGGCCCTGCCCGCCGGTACGGTCAGTGGCGCGCCCAAGGTGCGGGCCATGGAAATCATCGATGAGCTGGAACCGGTCAAGCGTGGCGTCGGCTATGCAGGTTGTGTCGGCTATATCTCCGGCTCAGGCGCGGTCGATCTGTGTATCGTCCTGCGCACGGCCCTGTTCACCAAAGGCGAAATCCATGTTCAGGCCGGTGCCGGTGTCGTCGCCGACAGCGTGCCGCAGAACGAATATAATGAAACCGTGCATAAGGCACAGGCCCTGATTCGCGCCGCCTCTGACGCCTGGCGTTACGAAACGGGCAATAGCTAAAGGCCCCTTGCGTTAAAGGCCTTCTGGCGTTCGGGAAATCTCGAACGTACCGGCGTCTTCCGGCTGAGCCTGCGAAAGCGGAACCTCCTCAGATGTCACCACGCGCGGCCGGTCACGATCCGGCCCCATGATCATCATCCCCGCCAGAGCCAGAGCCGAAACCGCCAGCGCCACGGATGCCCCAAAGGCATAGAGCGGTGATGATCGCCGCCTCTCGGATGGCGTCAGCATATCCCTTACGGATTTAAGCCTGTCAGTCATGAGGGAACTATAGAATGATTCCTCACAGCGCCGCTTTCATTTTTAACTGGATTTATGCGCCTGAACGCCTATGTAAACAGGGATAACGGAGCCTGAACCCATGATACTGGTCATCGATAACTACGACAGCTTCACCTATAATCTGGTGCATTATCTGGCCGAGCTTGGGGCCGAAACGAAGGTTTACCGCAATGACGCCCTGAGCGTACAGGACGCGCTGGCGCTCAAACCCAAGGCCATTCTGCTGTCGCCCGGCCCGTGCGCCCCGGATCAGGCCGGTATCTGCCTGCCGCTTCTGCGTGCCGCGCCCGAAGACCTGCCGATCCTTGGGGTCTGTCTGGGCCATCAGTCCATTGGTCAGGCCTTTGGCGGCGAAGTCGTGCGCGCCAGGACCCTGATGCACGGCAAGACCAGCCAGATCAGTCATAATGACAGCGGCCTGTTCAAGGGCCTGCCCAATCCCTTCACCGCCACGCGCTACCACTCGCTGGCGGTGAAACGCGATACCCTGCCCGATACGCTTGAGGTCACAGCCTGGACCGAAGACGGCGAGATCATGGGCCTTCAGCACCGCACGCGCCCGATCCACGGCGTGCAGTTCCACCCCGAATCCATCGCCACCGAAGGCGGGCATCAACTCCTGTCCAACTTCCTGTCTCTGGCCGGTATCGAAGGTAAGCTCCTCTATGTCTGACGCTTTCAAGCCGCTTCTGGCCCGCCTTGCCGACGGTCAGACCCTGTCCGAAGCCGATGCCGAAGTGTTTTTCGCCGCCTGTCTGCGCGGTGAACCGACCGAAGCCCAGATTGCCGCCGCCCTGACTGCCATCAAGATCAGGGGCGAAACCGTCGGTGAAATTACCGCCAGCGCCCGCGCCATGCGCGCCGCCGCCAGGATGTTGCATACCCCGTTCGAGGTGATCGATGTCTGCGGTACCGGCGGCGATGGCCTGCATACGCTGAACATTTCCACTGCCGTGGGCTTTGTTGCGGCGGGCGGCGGCCTCAAGGTCGCCAAGCACGGCAACCGTGCGGTGACCTCGAAATCCGGCACCTCCGATGTGGTCGCCGCTCTGGGGGTCAATATTGATGCCAGCCTTGAGCAACACCTCAGGGCGCTTGAGGAAGCCGGTATCTGCTTCCTGTTTGCCCCTGCCCATCACGGGGCGATGAAACACGTCGCCCCCGTGCGTCAGCAACTGGGCTTTCGCACCATTTTCAACCTTCTGGGACCACTGTGTAACCCCGCCGGAGCCAGACGTCAGGTCATGGGCGTCCCTTCGCCGCGCTTTGTCGAGCCTATCGCCAAGGCACTGGGGCAACTGGGGACTGAACGCGCCTGGGTCGTACATGGATCGGGCCTCGATGAACTGACGACGACCGGCGAAACCGAGGTGGCCGAATGGTATGACGGGCGCATTCGCCTGTTCACCATCACCCCCGAAGCGGTCGATCTGCCACGCGCGGCTCTGGCCGATATTACCGGCGGCAATCCGGCCCATAATGCCGAGCGTCTGACAGCCCTGCTTGAAGGCGAAACCGGCCCCTATCGTGACATCGTGCTGCTCAATGCCGCCGCCGCGTTTCTGGTCGGCGACAAGGTCGAAACCCTGCGTGAAGGCGTCGAACTGGCGGCCCAAAGCCTCGACAGCGGCAAGGCAAAAGCCGCACTCGATACCCTGATCCGCCTGACAAACACCTGATTTTTTGCGGATTCAGGTTTTGACAGGCCGGTCAGCCCTGCCTAACAATAACGCATGACCTTGCAAGACCTGAACGCCGCCCTTTCCGACCTTCAACCGTGGATGCAAAGCCTGATCGGACTGGCCGCGCTGCTGATCACAGCGCTCGGCAGCTACGCCCTTGTCCGCTTCATTATTTTGCGCGTCCTGAAAAACCTGTTCGGGGCCTTTATCCGTACCCGCCACTCGGATCTGGTC
>Ga0222423_1001094_pt1 | contig 13733 bp, 6 predicted proteins | sample 3A0metagenome_FD_182472 | JGI IMG/M metagenome (GOLD analysis project Ga0222423, IMG submission 182472) | Enriched microbial communities from leaf-cutter ant dump, University of Wisconsin, Madison, United States - 3A0 (version 2) | ecosystem: Environmental > Terrestrial > Nest > Insects nest >...
CCTTGTCCGCGCGGCGCTGGGCGCCTTGTGCGCGGATGTGCTTGCCCGCCGCGCTCGACAGGCTGCGCCGGGCCATCGCGGCGGCCACGGGGTTGCGGGGCGGGCCCGAGGCTTCGAGCTTCAGGACCAGGGGCTGCTTCATGCGGCGCAGCTTCTTGATGTGTCCCTCGGCAAAGGCGCGGGACGGTTTTTGGGCACTCATGTGCACTCCACAAACAAAAAACCCCGGCGGAAGGGCCAGGGCTTGCGGAGCGCTTGATGAAGGCGCCGGGGCTGCCGAGGCTGGAAAGTGGTTGCACAGTCCAGCCGGGGCGGTGGACTGTGGTCAGACGGGTGCGAACGATCGAACGGACATAGGTGAGACCTCCAGTGCTTTCTTTCTTGCATCCCCAGGCGGGGTGCCTGAAAAAGAAGAAGCGCGATTGTGGCGATGGCGTGCGGCGCTGACAAGCGTTCGGCGCGGTTTTGTCGCGAGAAAAGAACAGCAGGGGCCGATAATTGCGCCCCTATGTCTTCTCCTGACCAGCGTCCGCCAGAGCCCCGCGCCTTCACCATCGAGTTCCCCGAATCCCTGCCCGTGTCGGGCAAGCGCGACGAGATCATGGCGGCCATCGAGAAGCACCAGGTCGTGATCGTGTGCGGCGAGACGGGCTCGGGCAAGACGACGCAGCTGCCCAAGATCGCACTCGCCCTGGGACGGGGCAAATGCAATGCCAAACCCGGCACGAGAGGGCAACTGATCGGCCACACCCAGCCGCGCCGCATCGCCGCCAGCAGCGTGGCTAAGCGGATTGCCGAGGAGCTGAAAACGCCGCTGGGCGACGTGGTGGGCTTCAAGGTGCGGTTCCAGGACCGGCTCTCGCGCGATGCATCGGTGAAGCTGATGACGGACGGCATTCTGCTGGCCGAGACGCAGACCGATCCGCTGCTCAAGGCCTACGACACGCTCATCATCGACGAGGCGCACGAGCGCTCGCTCAACATCGACTTTCTGCTGGGCTACCTCCGGCAGATATTGCCGCGCAGGCCGGATTTGAAGGTTATCGTGACCTCGGCCACCATCGACGCAGACCGCTTCGCCAAGCATTTCGAGTCGGCCAAGGGGCCCGCGCCCATCATCTATGTCTCGGGCCGCACCTTCCCGGTGGAGCAGCGCTGGCGCCCGTTCGAGGAGACGCGCGACTTCGACCTGAACGATGCCATCGCGGATGCGGTGGACGAACTCTGGGCGGGCAACGCGGCGGGCGACATCCTCGTCTTCCTGCCCGGCGAGCGCGAGATCCGCGAAGCGGCGGACCACCTGCGCAAGCACCTGTCGCACCAGCCCGTGATGCGGAGCAGCGAGGTGCTGCCGCTGTTCGCGCGCCTGTCGCAGGCCGAGCAAGACCGCATCTTCGACGGGCACACGGGCCGGCGCATCGTGCTCGCCACCAACGTGGCCGAGACCTCGCTCACGGTTCCAGGCATCCGGTACGTGGTGGACGCAGGCACGGCGCGCGTCAAGCGCTATTCATTCCGTAGCAAGGTGGAGCAGCTGCTGGTGGAGCCCGTCAGCCAGGCGGCCGCCAACCAGCGTGCCGGGCGCTGCGGGCGGGTGGCGAACGGCATTTGCATCCGGCTGTACGACGAGGCGGATTTCAACAGCCGCCCGCGCTTTACCGACCCGGAAATCCTGCGCAGCTCGCTCGCGGGCGTGATTCTGCGCATGAAGTCGCTGCACCTGGGCGACGTGGCGCAGTTCCCGTTCATCGAGGCGCCCTCGGGCCGGGCGATTGCTGATGGCTACCAGTTGCTGCAGGAGCTGGGCGCGGTCGATGACGCCAACGAGCTGACGCCCCTGGGCGTGGAGCTGTCCAAGCTGCCGCTGGACCCGCGCGTGGGCCGCATGATTCTCGAGGCGCGCGAGCGCCGCGCCTTGGACGAGGTGCTGGTCATCGCCAGCGCGCTCAGCGTGCAGGACGTGCGCGACCGGCCGCTGGAGGCCCAGCAGCAGGCCGACCAGGCGCACGCGAAGTTCGACGACGACAAGAGCGAGTTCAGCGGCTACCTCAAGCTGTGGAAGTGGATCAACGAGGCGCGCGGCGGCGCCCCCAGCCTGCCCTCGGCGCGGGCGCAGAAGGCGATGGCGGCCAAGAAACCAGTGTCCCAGGCCGTGCTGCCGGTGGCGCAGCGCGGGGCGGCGGCACCGGCCGCGCAGGAGGCCGCGCCCACGCACAAGCTCAGCAACCGCCAGTACGAACAACTCCTGCGCCAGAACTTCATCAGCATCCGCCGCCTGCGCGAGTGGCGCGACATCCACACGCAGCTGCTCACCGTGGTGACGGAGCACGGCTGGCGCATCAACGCCCAGCCCGCGAGCTATGAGCAGATCCACCTGTCCATGCTTTCGGGGCTGCTGGGCAACATCGGCGTGAAGAGCGACGAGGACGACTGGTACCTGGGCGCGCGCGGCATCAAGTTCTACAAGCACCCCGGCGCGCACCTGAACAAGAAGCCGGGCCGCTGGATCGTGGCGGCCGAACTGGTGGAGACCACGCGCCTGTTCGGCCGGGGCATCGCCGCCATCGAGCCGCAGTGGCTGGAGCAGGTGGGGGGGCACCTGCTGAGAAAGCAGCTGCTCGACCCGCACTGGGAGAAGAAGGCCGCGCAGGTCACGGCGCTGGAGAGGGCCACACTGTACGGCATCGTCATCTACAACAACCGCCGCGTGGACTTCGGCAAGGTGGACCCGCAGGGGGCGCGCGAGGTCTTTCTGCGCGAGGCGCTGGTAGGAGGCGAGTGGGAAACCCGCCTGCCCTTCCTGGCCGCCAACCAGAAGCTCATCGCCAAGGTGGAGGAGCTGGAGCACAAGTCGCGCCGGCAGGACGTGCTGGTGGATGACGAGCTGATCTACGCCTTCTACGACCAACAGGTGCCGCAGGATGTGTGCAGCGGCGTAACCTTCGAGCGCTGGTACAGGGAGGCGAGCCGCGAGAACCCCGACCTGCTCAAGCTCACCCGCGACGAGCTCATGCGCCACGAGGCAGCGGGCATTACCACCAGCGCGTTTCCCAAGGTGGTGCGTCTGGGCGGCGTGGACTGCAGTGCCAGCTACCTGCACGAGCCCGGCGACCCGCGCGACGGCATCACCGTGACGGTGCCGTTGTTCGTGCTCAACCAGGTGAGCGAGGAGCGCTGCGAATGGCTGGTGCCCGGCATGCTGCAGCCCAAGATCCAGGCCCTGCTCAAGAGCCTGCCGCAGCGCCCGCGCAGCCGCTTCGTGCCGCTGCCTGAAAGCGCGGCGCGGCTGGCGGAACTGTTCAGCGCGCCCGAGCGCTTCGGCGTGGGCAGCCTGACGGACGCGCTGCTCAAGCAGGTGCGCGACGAGACCTCGCTGGATGTGAAGCGCGCCGACTTCAAGCTCGACATGCTCGCGCCGCACCTGTTCATGAACTTCCGCGTGGTGCATGAAGACGGCCGCCAGCTTGGCCAGGGGCGCAACCTGGGTGCGCTCAAGGCGGAGTGGGGCGCCAAGGCACGGGGGGCATTCCAGGCGCTTGCTACGCTAAAGATAGCTGGTAGCGCAAGTGAAAAGCCGGTTTCAGATAGAAAATTGCCTGAAAATGAGATAAGACAGGCGCTACCAGCTCCTAAAAAAGAAGCAGTCTCCGCCGCCCAGCGCCATACCGCCTGGACTTTCGGCGAGCTGCCCGAACTCATGGAAATCCGCAAGGGCGGCCAGACGCTGATCGGCTTCCCGGCCCTCATCGACGGCGGAGACGCGGTCACCATCGAAGTCTTCGACGAGCCCGAGGTGGCGGCCGCCAAGCACCGTGCCGGCCTGCGCCGCCTGTTCGCGCTGCAGATCAAGGACGCGCTCAAGTACCTGGAGAAGAACATCCCCGACCTGCAGAAGATGGCCGTGGCCTACATGCCGCTGGGCACGCAGGAAGAACTGCGCACACAGATCATCGACCTGGCGCTGGAGCGCGCCTTCCTGCTCGACCCGCTGCCCACCGGCGAGGCCGCCTTCAAGCAGCGCGTGGAAGAAGGCCGGGGGCGCCTCACGCTGATCGCCAACGAAGTGGCGCGGCTGGCCGCCACCATCCTCGCCGAATACGCCGTGGCAGCGCGCAAGATCAAGGACACCAAGAACGCGCCCGAAGCGACGCAGGACGCCCAGCAGCAGCTGCAGCGCCTGGTGCCCAAGCAGTTCATCGCCGTCGCGCCCTGGGCGCAGCTGGCGCACTTCCCGCGCTACCTCAAGGCCATCACGCTGCGGCTGGACAAATACCGCGCCGACCCTGCCCGCGACGCCGCCCGCCTAGCCGAGCTGCGCCCGCAGGAGCAGCGCTACTGGCGTTTGGTGGCCGAGCGCAAGGGCGCGGTGGATGCGCGCATGCAGGAGCTGCGCTGGCTGCTGGAAGAACTGCGCGTGAGCTTCTTCGCGCAAGAGCTGCGCACGCCGCAGCCGGTGAGCGTGAAGCGGCTGGACAAGCTGTGGGCGCAGTTGCAGAGCTGAGAGCGCAGGGCGGGTGTCATTCCTCGACGGCCTCTCCCAGATCACCGGCAATCAGTTGAAACTGGGCCAAGGCGGCTTGCAGGTCTTCCACGATTTCCATGGCGATCACACCCGGTGCAGGCAGGTTGTCACTGTCGGCCAATGAATCGTCCTTGAGCCAGAAGATGTCCAGGCTGGTTTTGTCACGCGCCACCAGTTCGTCGTAGCTGTATGCGCGCCAGCGGCCATCGGGGTTTTCGGGTGACCACGTAGCTTGCCGCTGGTGGCGATTGCCTGCCTGGTACAGCGCTACAAACTCGTCCAGGTCCGCGCGTTTGAGCGGGTTGGTCTTCAGGGTGAAGTGCTTGTTAGTGCGCAGGTCGTAAATCCAGAGCTGCTGGGTCCATGGCGTTTCACTCGCGCCCTTCTTCTCGAAGAACAGCACATTGGCCTTGACGCCCTGGGCGTAGAACAGGCCGGTGGGCAGGCGCAGCAGCGTGTGCACATCGCATTCGTGCAGCAGTTTCTTGCGGATGGTTTCGCCCGCGCCGCCTTCAAACAGCACGTTGTCTGGCAGCACCACGGCGGCGCGGCCATGGGTGGCCAGCAGGGTCTTGATGTGCTGCACGAAGTTGAGCTGCTTGTTGGACGTCGTGGCCCAGAAGTCGTCGCGCTCAATGGTGTCTTTCTCGGTGCTGGTGCGACCGTCTTCGCCCACGATCACGGTGCTGCTCTTCTTGCCAAAGGGCGGGTTGGCCAGCACGACTTCATAGCGCTCGCCGGGGTCGGCCGCCAGCGCATCGCCTACCACCACGGGCACCGATTTTTCGGAGCCAATGCCGTGCAGCAGCATGTTCATGGCGCACACGCGCGCGGTGGCCTGCACCAGTTCGTAGCCGGTAAAGGCTTTTTCTTTCAGGTGCTTGAGCTGCTCTCGCGTCAGGCTTTTGTTGTGGGTGGTGATGTAGTTGTGCGCGGTGAACAAAAAACCGCCCGTTCCACAGGCCGGGTCGCAAATGCGCTCGGCTGGCAGCGGTGCGATGCACTGCACCATGGCTTGGATCAGCGCACGGGGTGTGAAGTATTGGCCCGCGCCGCTCTTGGTGTCTTGCGCGTTTTTCTCCAGCAGGCCCTCATACGCGTCGCCTTTCACGTCGGCGCCCAGAATGGTCCATGTCTCGGCACCGATCAAATCCACGACCACGCGGCGCAGCTTGGCCGGGTCCTGGAACTTGTTTTGCGCCTTGCCGAAAATCAGGCCCAGCGTGCCTTTTTGCTGGCCCAGCGCCTCCAGCGCATGGCGGTAGTGGTCAAACAGCTCGTCGCCATCCTTGGCCAGCAGCGAAGGCCAGGCATAGGCCGCAGGCACGATGCTGGGCTGGTTGTAGGGCGGCTGCGCGCGCTCGTCCGCCATCTTGAGGAACAGCAGGTAAGTGAGCTGCTCCACATAGTCGCCATAGCTCATGCCGTCGTCGCGCAGCACGTTGCAGTAGTTCCAGAGCTTCTGGACGAGGGTGTGGGTGGTGGTGTTCATGCGGATTCGAGAGGCGGCAAGGCGCTCAATTTGTCTGCTACCTGTTTGCAGGCCGTTATCAAGTCCGCCACGAGCCGGGTATCGACTTCGAGCATGCCTTCATACTCGCCGAGATTGCGCGCATCGTGGCACTTGGACAGCACACGCCACACCTCGGGGCCCAGGCCCAGCGTGTGCGGCAGCAGTTGAAAAACGATATAGCGGTTGCCCGAGCGGTAACCATGCCAGCGCAAAGCCGCAAGGCACAGCGCGTGCGCTGCGTTATAGGCCAGGTCGAACCGGCTTTCGATGGCAAGGTCTGCCTTCTGGGCATCTTGCAGGCGGGCCAGCCCCATGCGCTGCAGGCCGGCAAATTCATTGACATCTGGCGGCTCGGCACGCAGTGCCTTGCCCGGTCCGGCCAGGTTTTCAAACGGAGAGGTCATGTTCTCCTCCAATCAGCCAGATCTTGGGCTGCGCCATGACGCGCGACACAAAGGAGCCGCCTTCCTTGAGCCGTTTGGCAAGGTCTTGCGGAGTGAAGATATTGGGGTTGACCTCCCGCCCCAACAGCGCGCCGACATCCTGTAGCGCCAGGATGGCGTCACCATAGGTCAGGGTATCGCTCACCAGCATCAGATCAATATCGCTGCTGGCCGTGTCCTCCTTCTTTGCAATGGAGCCATAGACAAATGCCGCCTTGATCTGTGCCGCCAGCGGTGCCAGCGCAGCACGCAACGGCTCGGCTAGGCCCACGGTCTTGCGTACCACGCCGCACAGCTCTTCGTAGATGGGTGAACCTGGATTGGCCTGGTAGTGCTTCTGGTTGCCCACGGGCTTGACCGTGACCAAGCCACTGTGGGCCAAGCGCGCCAATTCACGCTGCACAGCCCCCGAGCCCACGCCCGCCAGATGGATCAACTCGGTGGCGTAGAAGCTGCGATCCGGTTGGCCGAAGAGCAGGCCCAGCACGCGCTGCTGCGTGCCAGAAAACAAGGCGCTCGCCAAGCTGGTGTGAGGTGTTTCAGCGGTGCGTGTTGACTTCGTACCCATTTTGGGCATTTTAATACCCAAAATGGGTTGTAGGCTGCAAGGCCTCCGTCCTCAAAGCCGCCGTTGAAGGCCGCCTCGTAGTTCCCGAAGCTACCCTGGCCCGCCGTGAAGGCCGTTCCTACGAAACCGGCGAACAGCTTTTGCAGCGGGTTCTTGAGGATAAGAAAACAGACTGGGATGGTAGAGGTAGCTTTAAGCTCCCGGCTGCTCCAGAAACAGCAGAGCTAACAAGAGTCCCTGAAGGGTGGGCATGGGCTTCAATTGATCAGCTCGCAGCATCAGGTAGCCGCTCAATCACAGATGGGCCCTTTGGCTCCAACTTGAAGTCAGCGCACTACGTAGAAACAGGTCCCAGGGTTATTCGTCTTCAAAACATCAAGGATGGCGAATTTGAAGACGCATACGTGCACATAACGCAGGAGCATTTCGAAAGTTTGCGAAAACATGAAGTCTTTGCAGGCGATCTCGTCATTGCATCACTTGGAGAAAACCCACCACGCGCTTGCATCATTCCTGCCAGCGTTGGTCCCGCCATCGTGAAAGCGGATTGCATACGCTTTAAGCCGAATTCAGAACTTGCCCTGGGTTATTTAAATGCTGTGCTCAACTGCCAGCCGACAAGAGCGCGGGTTAAAGATGTTTTGCACGGCATTGGTCGACCACGATTGTCTTTGGGTGAAATCCGCGCTATTGCTTTGCCAATCCCTCCGATAGCAGAACAAACCCGAATCGTCACCGAGATCGACCGTCATCTGTCCATCATCCGCGAAGTCGAAGCGGAGGTTGACACCAATCTCCAGCGTACGCGGGCATTGCGGCAATCGGTTCTGCTGAGGACATTCTCTGCCGACGGTAACACTGCTTTGATGGATTATTGAGATTTATGCGCCGGGCTGTCAGCGGCAATATCACCAGTAAACGCCCTTTGCAGAACCGATTGCCGTAGCGCCTGCGCGCGCTGTATGTTGGCGTCAACCTCCGCTTCGACTTCGCGGATGATGGACAGATGGCGGTCAACTTCAGCAACGATGCGGTTTTGTTCGGCGAGCGGAGGCACGGGCAAACGAGCTTCACGAAATTTTCGCGCGTGAAATGCTTGATGGTGCTTCCTCCATACAGTTCATCCAGAGCACCAGACTTCGCCAGATGCTCAAGAGCGATAACCAAGATTTCTGGGAGGAAGGCTCCATCAAAGCGAACACGGTGGAGCGCCTTCTGGTACTTCATGTCCGCTCGTTTAGCGCGCCAAACTGCTGCACGTGCTGGCTCGCCACCCTCGCACACAAGAACATCGCCCGCTCGCACTGAAAAGCGTTCGAGTTCATCGGATTTGAAATTCATCTCGAAAATATCCGAAAGATCGAACCCTCCCCAGCGCACATTGATATTACGCAAATAGAGACAGGGCGTGCCCACTGTGTTTTTCTGCTTGTCCAGCATCTTTCCAAGTTGGACATTTCCCAACTGGTCAACGGTTGCGCTTGCCCAGCCATCGGGAAGCTGAACCGAGTAGTCACCAGAAAGAGCAATCGGCTCCTTGTATTTCCCCTTCCCAGCCCACTTCCTCTGCCGCTCGTCAAGAACCCGCTGCAAAAGCTGTTCGCCGGTTTCGTAGGAACGGCCTTCACGGCGGGCCAGGGTAGCTTCGGGAACTACGAGGCGGCCTTCAACAGCGGCTTTGAGGACAGAGGCTTTGTAGCGTTTGAGGTTGGCTTTGACGCGCTGGAGGCTGGCGACGGCTTCGTCGAGGCGGGAGAACTGTTTTTCGAGTTCGGCGACGATTTCGCGCTGTTCACCAATGTCAGCCAGCACGATTGGAAAGTCAGATAGCTGTCCCTGGCTGATGGACGCCATGCCCACCACTTGCTGGGCGTTGTTTGCAAAGTGCTTGCTGCCGCTTGCGAACAACTGGTAGTTGATAAATTTTGGAAGTGCCTTGGACGTATCGAGGCGAACGCGAATGTTCTTGCTCTCGAATACAGAGGGCTCTAACGAAGCAGGGATGACGGCAGCTTTACCAACAAGCTCCCGGCTATTGACGCGATTCACTAGCAAATCCCCCTCATGCAAGCCGTAGTCAGCATACTCCTGCGGCGTTACTTTCATTCGCTTGATGTCGCGCCAAACAATGGTGCCAGCGTCAATGTTGTACATGCGCAAGCAAGGCATTCCGTCGTCTGTGTATTCCGAAGCAGGCTTGTATATGCCGTTCTTCATCGACGCGACAACGTCGCCCAATCGAGCCTCTTGCATCACGCCGCCAACTCCCGATTCAGTTCCTCAATCACCTTCGGCAATTCCGCACCAAAGAGCTGATGCACCTTGCCCAGGCCGCCTTGGGCGTTGAAAGGTGCGTATTCAAAGTCATCTATTTCAATGCCAAGGTTGGCGGCGATGTGGTCGCGGATCATTTCCAGCCAGTGTTGTTGTTCTTGGGTGAACGGGTTTGCGTGGGTTTGCTGGTGCTGGGCCAGCCAGGCTTTGAAGTTGGTCTGCACGCGCTCGGGGTAGGGCACCAGCTCGTTGGTCTGCTGCATGGCAAAGCGCACCAGGCTGACCAGGTCTGTCAGCAGGCGGCGCTGCGTGGCGCCCTTGACCTTGTCTTTGCGCAGCGTGGCGTAGGCTTGCCACAGCGTGCCTTCGTCCATGTTGAGCGGCGGGGCGTGCAGGGCGTCGGCAAGGGCTTTCACATCCTCAAACTTGAGCGGCGCGCGTGTGGGGCGGCTGTACAAGATTTGCAGGGCGGTGATTTCGTCTTTGTGCTGGGCGATGAACTGCTCAAAGCTTTGCACCAAGGTGGTGGCGCGGTCGCTGCCTTCGCTGAAACCGGCATGCAGCAGGCTGTCTTGCGTGACCGTGTCGATCACCAGGTCTGCCTTCTGCTTCATTTTTAATAGCTGCTCGCGCAGTTCGGGCACGGCAAAGGGCTTGGTTGCGTCCCGCAAGCGCTGTTCCGCCTCGGCAGGTGGCATGTCTTGCGTGGCGTCGATGGCGAGCGCATCCACAATGCCACGCGCCAGTTCGCGCAGGGTTTTGCCGCCACTCAGTTCCACCACCTTGGCCTGGTCGGCCTCGCTGGCGTCCTTGTCCAGCCGGGCCAGGCGGGCGGCGATGCTGCTCAGCACTTCGTCTTCCACATTGCCCAGGCTGACGGCTTGCAGCAGTTTGTCCAGGGGCACGCTTTTTTTGGCGTCCATGGGGCGGCTGTCGGTTTTGTCGCGCTCGCAAACGCCCACGGCATCGACGATGACGAAGTGGTCTTTCTTGACGCCTTCGCCGGGGTTGACCGCAGCCAGGTCGGTGGGGTTGCAGATGCGTACGCCCCGGCCTTTCATCTGCTCGAAGAAGCTGCGGCTTTTCACGCTGCGCATGAAGACGACGATTTCCACCGGCTTGATGTCGGTGCCGGTGGCGATCATGTCCACCGTCACCGCTACGCGGGGGTAGTAGCTGGTGCGGAAATCCTTGATGAGCTGCTCGGGGCTGGTGCCGCCGCCCTGGGCGCTGCGATAGGTGATCTTTTGCGCGAACTCGTTGCCACGGCCAAACTCTTCGCGCAGGATTTCCACGATCTTTTCTGCGTGGTTGTCGTCTTTGGCAAAGATGAGGGTCTTGGGCAACTCTTGCCGCTGGGGGAACATGTCGGGCTGCCAGCGGTCGCGCAGGGTGCGGATGACGGTGCGGATCTGGTCGGGCGTTTGCACGGCACGGTCCAGTTCTTCGGGCCGGTATTCAAAGTCGTCGTCCAGTTGCCAGGCGGTCTTGCGGCGGGTGGCTTTGTCTTGCGTTTCCAGCCAGAAGCCTTTGTCCACCTTGGCGCCGCTCTCGCTCACTTCGGTTTGGATGCGGTAAACGTCGTAGTTCACGTTCACGCCGTCGGCCACGGCCTGGGCGTGGCCGTATTCCATGACGAGGTTCTGGTTGAAGAAGCCGAAGGTCTGCTTGTTGGGCGTGGCGGTCAGGCCGATCAGGTAGGCGTCAAAGTATTCCAGCACCTGGCGCCACAGGTTGTAGATGCTGCGGTGGGCCTCGTCGGTAACGACGATGTCAAAGCTCTCGATGGGGATGGCGGGGTTGTAGCCAATGGGCTCGGGGTCTTTGAACAGGCCCTCGATGGCGGAGGTGCTTTCTTCGTCGGCCTCTTGCGCCAACTCGCGCCCCTTGAGCATGCTGAACATGCGCTGGATGGTGCAGATGACCACGCGGGCGCTGGTGTCGAGCTGGTTGCTTTGCAGGTGCTGGACGATGTATTCCTCGCCAAACTTGAAGTTGTTGTAGGGGCTGGCGTAGGCGTCGAACTCTTTTTTGGTCTGGCGGGCCAGGTTGCCCCGGTCCACCAGGAAGAGCACGCGGCGCGCGCCGCCAAACTTGATGAGGCGGTAGATGAAGCCGATACTGGTAAATGTCTTGCCGCTGCCGGTGGCCATCTGGATCAGTGCCTTGGGCTTGTTGGCGGCCAGGGATTTTTCCAGGTTGGTGATGGCGCTGATTTGCGCGGGCCACAGTTGGTAGTGCGCGCCGCCGCTGCCCCATTCGGTGACCAGCGGGGGCATGGAGCGCATGCGGGCGAGGAAGGTGGCCGGGGCTTCGCTGACGGCGGGTTGCGCGCTGGGTGGGGGCAGACAGGCCAGCCACCGCGCCAACAGCTCGGGGCGGAAGAAGGCGAACACGCTGCGGGCGCGCGGCTCGGGATCCAGGCCGTTGGTGAAGTGGGTTTCCACGCCCGTGCTCTCCCACACGAAGGGCAGCGGGCGGCTCCAGGCGGGCAACGTGGCGGGCAGGCCCAGGGCGTAGCGGTTGCTTTGCAGTTCAACGCCGGTCAGGGTGGCCCCTTCCTTTTTGGCCTCTATGACGCCGCAGGCCTTGCCATTGACGTACAGCATGTAGTCGGCAAAACCAAAGCCGCTGTTCAACGGAAACTCGCGGATGGCCACGCCCACGGCCGCATGGATATTGGCCTGGGCCATGCTGCAGACGTGCCAGCCCGCCGACGCCAGCAGTGCATCTGTCGTTACCCTGGCTTTGGCCTCTGGCGTCATGCTTGCCCTCCCTGCAGGCGATTCTAGAGGTGCAAGACGCCGTTGGCTGATCATGTACATGCGCCGCAATCGTCTCCACTGCCAATGGCACGGCCATTGCCAAGAAAAGCAACGAAGTGGATCGATTCACAGGCGCTCGTCGCTCCTGCGTCACCTGCGCGACCTCGCATCAGTGGCATCCCCAATGCCGCGTTGCAGCAAGGCCTCTAGGCTGAGGGGCAAAGGAACCGATATACCCATGCGCCCTCACCACAAGTTCTGGCCCCGCCGCCTGCCCCATGCCATCACGCTGCCCGCCACCTCGCTGTGGGACAACCTGGCCACCAGCGCCCGCCGCTACCCGGACAAGGCCGCCCTGGTTTTCTTCGGCCGCACACTGAGCTACCGGCAGCTGGCGGAGGGCGCGGAGCGCCTGGCGGCGCGGCTGTCGGCGCTGGGTGTGCAGCGTGGCGACCGCGTGGTGCTGTGCATGCAGAACTGCCCGCAACTCGTAATGGCGCACTTCGCCATCCTGCGCGCCAATGCGGTGGTGGTGCCCGTGAACCCCATGAACCGGGCCGAGGAACTCAAGCACTACATCACCGACCCCGACACCCGCGTGGCCATCACCACGGGCGATCTCGCGCCCGAGCTGGCCAAGGCCAGCAACGCGCTGCCGCCCGGCGAGCGCCTGGCGCACCTGCTGGTCACCCAGTTCACCGACGCCTTCGATGCCGACGTGGCCGGCGCCGATGCGCCGCCCGAGGCCTGGCGGGAATGGCTGGGCACGCGCCACCCGCTGCCCGCGCTGGACGGCGGCCAGACCCACGCCTGGACCGATGCGCTGGCCTGCGCCGACGCACCGCCCGCGCTGGCCGTGGGCCCGGCGGACCTGGCGCTGCTGCCCTACACCAGCGGCACCACGGGCCTGCCCAAGGGCTGCATGCACCTGCACAGCAGCATCATGCACAACGCCGTGGCCAGCAGCCTGTGGGGCAACGGCTCGGCCGACAACGTGACGCTGGCCGTGGTGCCCATGTTCCACATCACCGGCATGGTGAGCGTGGTGCACGCGGCCATCTACGGCGGCGCCACGCTGGTGGTCATGCCCCGGTGGGACCGCGACCTGGCCGGTCGCCTGATCTCGCGCTGGCAGGTGACCAACTGGACCAACATCCCCACCATGGTCATCGACCTGATGGGCAGCCCCAATTTCGCGAGCTTCGACCTGTCGAGCCTGGTGTACATCGGCGGCGGCGGGGCGGCCATGCCCCAGGCCGTGGCGCAGCGGCTGCTGGAGCAGTACGGCCTGCGCTATGCCGAGGGCTACGGCCTGACCGAGACGGCGGCGCCCTCGCACTCCAACCCACCCGACAACCCCAAGCAGCAGTGTCTGGGCATTCCCTTCGTGGGCACCGACGCGCGCGTGATCGACCCCGACACGCTGCAGGAGGTGCCCGTGGGCGAGCAGGGCGAGATCATCATCCATGGCCCCGAGGTGTTCGAGGGCTACTGGAAGCGGCCCGACGCCACGGCCGCCGCGTTCATCGAGTTCGAGGGCAAGCGCTTCTTCCGCTCGGGCGACCTGGGCCGCATGGACGAGGACGGGTACTTCTTCCTGACGGACCGCCTGAAGCGCATGATCAATGCTAGCGGCTTCAAGGTCTGG
>Ga0222423_1001098_pt1 | contig 13651 bp, 10 predicted proteins | sample 3A0metagenome_FD_182472 | JGI IMG/M metagenome (GOLD analysis project Ga0222423, IMG submission 182472) | Enriched microbial communities from leaf-cutter ant dump, University of Wisconsin, Madison, United States - 3A0 (version 2) | ecosystem: Environmental > Terrestrial > Nest > Insects nest >...
GTCGTGACGCCCGATGTCGGCGGCGGCTTCGGCACCAAGGCCTTCAACTACCGCGAATATCCGCTGGTCATGGAAGCGGCGAAGCGCCTCGGCCGCCCGGTGAAATGGGTGGCGAGCCGCGGCGAGCATTTCCTTGCCGACGCGCATGGCCGCGACAGCATCGTCCATGCCGCCGTCGCGATGACCGCCGATGGCCGCATCACGGCGCTGCGCATCCGCATGGACGCCAATATGGGCGCCTATCTTTCGCAATACGGGCCGATGATCCCCACCATGGCCTCGATCATGGCCACCGGCGTCTACGATATCCCGCTGCTCGACATGCATATCCGCGCCTTCTACACCAACACCACGCCGGTCGACGCCTATCGCGGTGCCGGACGGCCCGAGGCTGCCTATGTCATCGAGCGGATGGTCGACACGGCCGCGCGCGACGTCGGCCTTTCGCCGGAAGACTTCCGCCGCCGCAACTTCATCCGCCCGGAACAGTTCCCCTACCGCACGGCCGGCGGCCGGCTCTACGATGTCGGCGAGTTCGACGGCCACATGACGCTTGCCATGGAGCGCGCCGGCTGGGCGGACTTTTCCGCTCGCGCGGCGGAGGCGAAGAAACGCGGGCGCATTCGCGGCATCGGCCTTTCCACCTATGTGGAGGCCTGCGCCTTCGCGGGCTCCGAGCCTGCCCATATCCGCCTCGAGGACGACGGCACGATCACCCTCTTCATCGGCACGCAGACCAACGGGCAGGGCCACGCCACCGCCTACAGCCAGTTCATCGCCGAGAAGATCGGCATCGATTTCGACCGCATCACCGTGCGGCAGGGCGATACGAGGGACCTTGCGAAGGGCGGCGGCACGGGCGGCTCGCGCTCCATTCCGCTGGGCGGCGCCTCCGTCGCCGCGGCGAGCGAGGACCTGGCGCGGAAGATGAAGCGCATCGCCGGCGAGGAGCTGGAAGCCTCGATCGAGGATATCGAGCTTGTGGCGGGCGAGGCACGCGTCGTCGGCACGGACCAGGCGCTGGATTATGCCGCCGTCGCCCGCGCCGCGAAGACCGGCGACGACCTCGTCGCGGTCGCGGAATTCGTGCAGGACGAGGCGACCTATCCGAACGGCACGCATGTCGTGGAGGTCGAGATCGACCCGGAGACCGGCACGACGGAGATCGTCAACTACCAGGTCGTCGACGATTTCGGCCTGACGGTGAACCCCGTCCTGCTGCTCGGGCAGGTGCATGGCGGGATCGCGCAGGGCATCGGCCAGTGCCTCACCGAGGAGGCGGTCTATTCGCCGGACGGCCAGCTCCTGACGGCGAGCTTCATGGACTACGGCATGCCGCGCGCCGACCTCCTGCCGTTCTTCCGTTTCGAGACGCGCAACGTGCCCTCGACGACCAACGCGCTCGGCATCAAGGGCGCGGGGGAGGCGGCCACCATCGGCGCCTGTCCCGCCGTCATGAACGCCGTCGTCGATGCGCTCCACCGCGAGAAGGGCATCACCCATATCGACATGCCGGCGACGCCGCAGAAGATATGGGCGGCGCTCAACGCCTGAGGGCGCCGTCCGATCAAAATTATCCGCGAAACATCACTAGAAATGATGCCACCGGCCGGACAATCCCGCTAGACTTGAAATCCTGCGGGCCGCTTCGACGGCTCCTTCCGATGCCTGACGCCACGGCCCGCTCATGCGGCGGACTGCCGGGCGCGACGAGTTTTGCATGGACGCGCCGTACCCGAACCCCATGCGGGGTATCTTGCTCAAGGTCGCCTCGGTGGTGATCTTCCTGTGCATGTCCACGCTCATCAAGGCGGCCGGCAAGGATCTGGCGGCGGGGCAGATCACCTTCCTGCGCTCCGCCTTCGCCATCGTGCCCATCGCCATCTATTTCGGCTGTCGCGGCGAGCTTCTCGATGCGTTCCGCACCCGCGATCTCACCGGGCATCTGCTGCGCGGCTTCGTCGGCATCCTCGCCATGGGCTGCGGCTTCTACGGCCTCACCCGCCTGCCGCTGCCGGAGGCGATCGCCATCGGCTATGCCATGCCGTTGATCGCCGTCGTCATCGCGGCGGTGTTCCTGAAGGAGACGGTCGGCATCTACCGCTGGTCGGCGGTGCTGGTGGGGCTTACCGGCGTCGTCATCATCACCTGGCCGCGTCTTACGCTCTTCCGCGACAGCGGCGTCGGCTCGGTGGAGGCGATGGGCGCGCTTGCCGTGCTTGCCTCCGCGACGCTCGGGGCCTGTGCGATGGTGCTGGTGCGAAAGCTCGTGCAGGCCGAGCGCACCCACACGATCGTCCTCTATTTCTCGCTCTCGGCCTCGGTCTTCTCGCTGGTGACGCTACCCTTCGGCTGGAGCGAACTCAGCTGGCAGGCGCTGATCCTCCTTGCGCTCGCCGGCTTTTGCGGCGGTATCGCCCAGCTTCTCCTGACGGCGAGCTATCGCTACGCCGATGTCTCCACCATCGCGCCGTTCGAATATACCTCGATCGTGCTCGGCCTCGTCATCGGCTATTTCCTGTTCGGCGACGTGCCGACGGGGGCCATGCTGGTCGGCACCGTCATTGTCGTCATCGCCGGCATCTTCGTCATCCTGCGCGAGCATCGCCTCGGCCTGCAGCGCCGCGCGGCCCGCAAGCACATCACGCCTCAGGGCTGACGCCATTCCGGCGTCGTCGTGTCCTCCATCACCTCTTCGGCGGGCGCATCCGGCTGGAGTGCGGCGGCTGCGGCATCCGCGCCGAGGGGCTGCACGGCCATCGCCTGGAAGTCCGTCTTGACGATCAGGCCGTCGTTCTCCTCGCGCCGGCTGATGCGCCAGGCCGCATAGGCGCCGTAGAGCGCGAAATAGACCGCCAGCACCGCAAAGAGCGACCCCGGCCCGAAACGGTCCATGATCGGGCCGACCATCAGCGGCCCGGAGATCGTGCCGAAGCCGTAGACGATCATCATGCCGGAGGAGACCTCGACATATTCGTCCGGCTGTGCGCGGTCGTTGGCATGGGCGACGTTCAGCGCATAGATCGGGAAGATGACCGAGCCGACGAAGGCGGCGACGACATAGAGCAGCACCGGCGGCCCGCCGGATACCATCGCCATGACCGTGCAGGAGAGCGTGCCGGCTGCGCCGCAGGCAACCATGACGCGGCGCCGGTCCATGCGGTCGGACGCCCGGCCGATGGGGATTTGCGACAGGGCGCTGCCGATCAGCACCGAGGCGAGCAGCGTCGCGCCCTCGGCGGTGGAAAGGCCGGTACGCTGCGTGAACACGCCGCCGAGGTTCAGCCACGCGCCGGAAAGCGCGCCGGCCAGGAACGCGCCGACGACGGCGACGGGCGAGCGGCGGTAGAGCGCCGGCACGTTGAAGCGCGCCTGTGTCGGCGGGGCGGGCAGCGGCGAGGAGGTCAGCGCCGTCGGCAGCAGCGCGACGGAGAAGATGATGCCGCACAGGATGAAGAGCGAGGTGTTCGAAGGATCGCCGAGCGGCACGAGATACTGTCCGCCGATCGTGCCCACCATCGTCGTGATGAGATAGATGGAGAAGACCGAGCCGCGGTTCTCGTTGGTCACCCGTTCGTTCAGCCAGCTTTCGATGATGAGGTAGCTGCCGGAGATGGCGAAGCCGGAAATGCCGCGGAACAGCATCCAGGTGCGCCAGTCGACGGCGAGCGCGCAGAGCAGGATGGCGATGGCCAGCAGCGTGATCAGCGCCACGAAGACGCGGACATGGCCGACGAGGAGCACGAATTTCGGCGTGATGACGCAGGAGAGCGTGAAGCCGATCGTATAGCCGGTGGCGATCATCGAGATCGTCTGCGTCGACCAGCCCTCCGCGACGGCGCGCACCGGCACGACATAGCTCTGGAGGCCGAAGGCCACCATCATGAGGAGGGTGGACAGCATCAGGCTCAGGATGGAGACGAGGCTCGCCAGCATGGAGGCTCCGCAGAATGGCGCGACGGGTTTGCGACTGTCGCTCTATTGCGGCGCCCGCGCGCTGTCCACAGCGACAGCGGCTGGCGTAATCCGGGAAGATTTTTCGGCCGGCTTGGCGGTTCCCGGAAGGGTTGTGCTATGAAGAGTGGCCGGACCGATTTCCGGCAAACGAAAGGAGGTGAGACGTTTGAAAATCCGGCTTACGTTGGTTATCAGGTTTCGAGGTTGGCGCCTAACCCTGACGATCAGCTAAGAAAACGGGGATCGGGCTTCGGCCCGGTTCCCACCGGAGAAAAGGCGTCTCACCTCCTCACGTCGAAGACGATACCACGACGCTCGCCGCTTTTCAAAGCGGCTCAGTTCGGCAGGAAGGCCTTGAGCGGGTCGCGCCGCTGGACGGCATCGCGCGGCAGCGCGGCGAGCACGGAATATTCGCGTGCGGCGTTCACGGCGGCGCGGATATCGGCAATGTCGGACATCAGCTTGCGGATGCGGGCCATGGCGGGCTCCTCAGCGCTGGATGAATTCGGCAAAGAGTTGGGCGGGGCGATTGATGCGGGCGAAGCCGGCAGCCGTCATCTGCTCGTTGGCCGGGGCAGCGATGCCGCCGAAGCCGCGGCCGGTACGAAGACCGGAATGGCGGAGCGTCTCGAAGCTCGAATGGATGGGCCGAAAGCGGGCGGTCATGGGTCGATTCCTTAAATCCTGTCCCTCCCACATCGCCATATTGCGTTGCAGCATGAATTTTGCAATGCGACATTCTGCCCGGCTGGTATGAGCAATTCGCATGACTGCTGAAGCATTTTGTTCATGCTTGCGGCAGATTCGCGGCAATCACGATGCGGACCCGCAAGGCGGTCCATCTAAGTCCTTGAAAAAACGAGGTAGGGTTTTCTCGCTAGCCCTTCAGCCCTGCGCGGAAAGCAAGCAGATCCTGCCAGGCGAGCCGCTTGCTGACGGGCGCCGTCACGAGGTCCTGCGGGTGCAGCGTGGCGAAAGCCGGGACGGCGTGGCCGGAAATCTCCACCGTCCGCCATTCTCCGCGCAACTGGTGGATCGTGTCGTTGGAGCGAAACAGGAATCGCGCCGCGAAATTGCCGAGCACGAGCAGATGGCCTGGCTCGGCGAGCGCGATCTGCCGCTCGATGAACGGCCGGCAGATATCGGCCTCGCGCTGCGAGGGCGGGCGGTTGCCCGGCGGGCGCCACGGCACGACGTTTGTGAGGAGAAGTTCGGCGCGGGCAAGGCCGATGCCGGAAAGCATGCGGTCGAGCATCGCGCCCTGCCGGCCGGAAAAAGGCTGGCCGTCGCGGTCGTCCTCGGCATTCGGCATGGCGCCGATCACCATGACGGACGGCTTCGCATTGCCCTCGGCGAAGACGAGGCAGCGCGCGCTGGTCTTCAGGTTGCAGCCGTTGAAGGCCTCCATCGCCGTGCGCAGTTCCTCCAGCGAACGGGCGCTGCTTGCGGCGAACTCCGCCTCCGCCACCGCCTGGCCGTCGGGGATCGCCACGTTCGGTATGGGGGCCGGGGCGGTCGGGCGTGGCTGCTCCTGCCGTGCCGGGGCTTGCCGGGCGGGCGGCTGCGGGGCAGGGGCCGCTTCCCGCTGGGGCGCGATGCCGCGCGCTGCGCGCATCGCCTCGAACTCGGCAATGCGGTCGACGGCCTCTTCCTCCAACAGCCATTCCACGCCCGCATCCGCATAGAAATGCAGGAGCGAACGGAGCTGCTCGGGGTGAAGGTCTCTGGCGGCGTTCATGGCGGGCACATTATCGAAGCGGAAGCGGAGAGGAAAGCCGCTTACGCCGCCCAGGCCGCCACGTCGTCGCTTTCGCCGATGAGGGCGAGGCCGTGGGCGATGGAAAGAAGCTCGCCGCCGCTCTCGATCTTCCCGGCATCGAAGCGGCGCAGGAAGAGATTGCGCACCGCCGGCACGAAGGAGGTGCCGCCCGTCAGGAACACCTTGTCGACGGCGTCCGCCGCGGTGTTCGTTTTCTCCAGCACCTCGTCCAGCGCGCCCTCGATACGGGCGAGGTCCGGGGCGATCCAGCTTTCGAAATCGGCGCGCTTCACGCCTTTATGCCCGGCCTTGCCGAGCGGCGGGAAGTGGAATTCCGCCTCCTCGTCGGCCGAGAGCGCCATCTTGGTGGCGGAGATCGCCTGGTAGAGCGGATAGCCCTCGTCATGCTCGACGAGGTCGATGAAGAGCTCCAGCTTCTCCGGCTCCAGCGCGGAGCGTACCAGCGACTTGAGGTCGGTGAACTCGCGCGTCGTCTTGAAGATCGACAGCTGGTTCCAGCGCGCGAAATTGGCGTAGTAGCCGGAGGGCACCTCCAGCACCTTGTCGAAGCTTTTGAAATACGAGCCCTTGCCGATCTCCGGCGCGACGAGACGGTCGATCATGCGCGAATCGAAATGGTCGCCGGCGATGCCGACGCCGGAATGGCCGATGGGTGTCGCCGAAAGCCGGCCCGCCTGCCGCTCGAAGCGGATCAGCGAATAGTCCGTCGTGCCGCCGCCGAAATCCGCGACGAGCACGGTGGCGTCGCTCTTCAGCGTCTGGGCGAAATAGTAGGCGGCCGCGACGGGCTCGTAGACGTAGTGGATTTCCGGAAAGCCGAGCCGCGTCAGCGCCGCGTTGTAGCGTTCCAGCGCCAGCGCCGGATCGGGGCTGGCGCCGGCGAACTGCACCGGCCGGCCCGTTACCACCCGCGAGACGTCCGCCGGCCAGTCCGCGCCGGCATAGGCCTTGAGGCGGCGCAGGAAGATTTCCATCAGGTCGTCGAAGGCATGGCGGCGTGCGAAGATCAGCGTGCCCTGGAAGAGGGCGCTTGCCGCAAATGTCTTGATCGATTGCAGGAAGCGGCAATCGCCGGGATTGTCGATGAACTGGCGGATCGCCGCCTGTCCCGCCTCGACCTTCAGCGCCTGCGCGCCGATCTGCGGATCCTTCATGAAGGAGAGTGCCGTGCGCATCGTGTCGGTTACGCCGACGCTGCTTTCGAAATGCATCGACCGCGTCTCGCTGCTGCCGGTCGCCAGCGCCAGAACCGTGTTCGTCGTGCCGAAATCGAGCCCGAGTGCCCGCGCCATCGCCGTGCCCCCTGTGAATGCCGAATTGTGTTGAACCGGAGCAGATGGCCCCGCGTGAAGGCGCGTCGGGCGCGCCGGGAATTGGAGAGCGCGCCAGATGGCACAGGCTGGCCGGGAAGGCAAGGGGAGGCGGGGGGGGGCGCCCCTCACCCTAACCCTCTCCCCGCAAGCGGGGAGAGGGGACTTGCCCCAAGAACGGATATTGCTTGAGGAAGACGGTGCGTCCTAGTTCCTTCGCCCCGCTTGCGGGGAGAAGGTGGCCGGCAGGCCGGATGAGGGGCACTTCCCGCGGCTTTACACCGACCGCGCCGCCCCGCCGTCGCAGCGGATGAGGCTGCCGGTGACGTAGCTTGCGGGCGCGCTGCACAGGAAGGCGGCGGTGGCGGCGAATTCCTCGACGGTGCCGTAGCGCCGTGCGGGAATCGCCTTTTCCGAGGCGGCCTTCACCTCCTCGACGCTCCGGCCGCTGCGCTCGGCCGCGGCGGCGTCGAGGCTCTTCAGCCGGTCGGTGAAGATGCTGCCGGGCAGGAGCAGGTTGCTGGTGACGCCGTATTGCGCGACTTCGCTCGCCAGCGTCTTCGACCAGCCGGCAAGCGCCGGGCGCAGCGTGTTGGAGAGCGCAAGGCCGGGGATCGGCTCGATCACGCCGGAGGAGGCGACGGTGAGGATACGGCCCCAACCCTCAGCCTTCATGGCGGGCAGCAGCCGGTTGGTGAGCGTGATGATCCGCAGCACCATGGAGTTGAAGTAGGCGGCGAGCGTCTCCTCGCTCATGTCCTCGGTGGAGCCCGGTGCCGGCCCGCCGGAATTGTTGACGAGGATATCGACGCCGCCGAGCTTTTCGGTGACGGCCTTCACGACGGTGTCGAGGAAGCCGTCGTCGCCGAGGTCCGCCTGCACCCAGTCGGCGCGGCCGGGGCCTTCCGCGTTTATGGCCGCGCAATTGGCTTCGAGCGTCTCGGCGCTGCGCCCGCACAGCAGCACATGCGCGCCCGCGCGGGCGAGCGCCACGGCAATGCCCTTGCCGAGGCCGCGGGAGGAGGCGAGGACGAGGGCGCGCTTGCCGGAAATTCCAAGATCCATGACACTATCCTTGCATAGGGGGCTCAGGCGAAGGGCACCTTGCCCGGATTGAAGAGGTTTTTCGGGTCGAGCGCGGCCTTGATCGCCACGGCCGCGGCGCGCCGGGCCGGGTTGCCGTAGGCGAGGAAGGCGCGCCGCTTTTCGAGGCCGACGCCGTGCTCGGCGGAAAAGCTGCCGCCGAGGTCCGCGACGCCCGTATAGACCGCATCCTCGATCGGCTCTTTCATCGCCGGTGCGGCCGCGCCCTCGCCGAAGACGGAGATGTGTAGGTTGCCGTCCGCGACATGGCCGTAGACATAGGCGCCGAAGCCCGGATCGGCCGCGTTCAGCCGCGCCTCGAGGCCCGCGACATAGGCATCGAGTGCGCCCGGCGGCACGGAGACGTCGAAGGAGGGCGCTGCAGGATGGAGGCGGTAGATGAAGTCGCTGTCCTCGCGGATCGCCCAGAAGCGCCGCGCCTGCTCCAGCGAGGCGGCGACGATGCCGCTCGTCAGCCCCTGTTCCTCCCAGAGCGCGGCAAGCCCGTCCTCCAGCGCGGCGCGCGCCTCCGCCTCGCTTGCGGCGGAGACTTCCAGCAGCAGCACGGCCGGCGTTTCCTCCGCCAGCCAGTCGAGGTCGAAGCCGCGTTCCCCGGCGCTGTCGCGGAAATAGCGCCGCCACATCAGCTCCGCCCCTTCGATCTGCACGGCGGGCTGCGCGCGGAGACGGGCGATGACGGCGAGCGCCGCCGCTGCATCCGGCACGCCGACGAGCGCTGTGGCGCGCAGCGGATTGAAGGTTTCCAGCTTCAGCACCGCGCGGGTGACGAAGCCGTAGGCGCCTTCCGAGCCGATGAGAATCTGCTTGATATCCGGCCCGGCGCTGACCTTCAGCACGCGCGTCAGGTCGCTGAAGAGGCTGCCGTCCGGCAGCACGGCCTCGATGCCGAGCACCTGATGGCGCATCACGCCGTTGCGGAAGGCGAGGATGCCGCCGGCATTGGTGGCGATCATGCCGCCGATGGTGGCGCTGCCGCGGGCGGCAAGGTCGATGCCGGGCGTGAGGCCGAATCCGGCGGTCGCCTCCTGCAGGGCCTGCAACGTCACGCCCGCGCCGACCGTCACCGTCCGGGCGAGGGGATCGATGGCCTCGATGCGGGCAAGCCGCGCGGTGGAGAGGATGAGTTCGCCCGGCCGGCTGGCGCCGCCGCCGACGAGGCCGGTGCGCCCGCCCTGCGGCACGATCGGCACGCCGTTTCCAAGGCACCAGCGCACCACGGCGGCCGCAGCTTCCGGTGTTGCGGGCGCGGCCATGGTGCCCGCGCCGAAATTGTCCGGATGCTCGCCGGGATGTCGGCCGGCAAGCGTGTCCGCTCCGATAAGATGAAGGTCGTCGCCGAAATCGTTCAGGTCGCGTGCAAGCGATCGGATAATCTCGGACATGGCGGCGATCCTCTGCCGGTGGGAACTGCACGATGCCTATTCCCCCGGCCGGCCGGAATCAAGCGAGGACAGGCGGCACAACCGGCAATCTGTTGACGTTTACGTTAAAGTCAATAAAACGGTGGCGGCATCATGACGTCATGCGCAAATGCGGGGATCGTCTGTCGCAGAACGGCTCGACAAGGTTTGCCGTATTTGTCATGACAGGCCGACAAGAGGGATTTTCCGCGGCTTTCGAGGGGTTGCGGGGTGGAGAGACGAATGAGCGAAGAAATGGAACTCCCCGAGCGCGAGTCGATGGAATTCGACGTGGTGGTCGTCGGCGCCGGCCCGGCCGGTCTTTCGGCGGCGATCCGGCTGAAGCAGGTCAACCCCGAGCTTTCCGTCGTCGTGCTGGAGAAGGGCGCGGAAGTCGGCGCGCATATCCTTTCCGGCGCCGTCGTCGATCCCATCGGCATCGACCGCCTGCTGCCCGACTGGCGCGAGGACGAGAGCCATCCCTTCAAGACGGAGGTGACGGACGACCACTTCCTGTTCCTCGGGCCGGCCGGCGCCGTGCGCCTGCCGAACGCCTTCATGCCGCCCCTGATGAACAACCACGGCAATTACATCGTCTCGCTCGGCAATGTCTGTCGCTGGCTGGCGACCAAGGCGGAAGAGCTCGGCGTCGAGATCTATCCCGGCTTTGCCGCGACGGAAGTGCTCTACAACGACGAGGGCGCCGTCATCGGCGTCGCCACCGGCGACATGGGCATCGAGCGCAGCGGCGAGCCCGGCCCGAACTACACCCGCGGCATGGCGCTGCTCGGCAAGTATACGCTGATTTCCGAGGGCGTGCGCGGCTCGCTCGCCAAGCAGCTCATCCAGAAATTCGATCTTTCGAAGGACCGCGAACCCCAAAAGTTCGGCATCGGCCTCAAGGAACTCTGGCAGGTCAAGCCCGAGAACCACAAGCCCGGCCTCGTGCAGCACTCCTTCGGCTGGCCGCTCGGCATGAAGACCGGCGGCGGTTCGTTCCTCTATCACCTGGAAGACAACCTCGTCGCCGTCGGCTTCGTGGTGCATCTCAACTACAAGAACCCGTACCTCTTCCCCTTCGAGGAGTTCCAGCGCTTCAAGACACATCCGGCGATTCGTGGCACCTTCGAGGGCGGCAAGCGGCTCTCCTACGGCGCCCGCGCCATCACGGAAGGCGGCTACCAGTCGGTGCCGAAGCTCTCCTTCCCGGGCGGCGCGCTGATCGGCTGCTCGGCCGGCTTCGTCAACGTGCCGCGCATCAAGGGTAGCCACAATGCGGTGCTGTCCGGCATCCTCGCGGCGGAGAAGTTGGCGGATGCGATTGCGGCGGGCCGCGCCAACGACGAGCCGATCGAGATCGAGCAGGGCTGGCGCGACAGCGCCATCGGCTCGGACCTCAGGAAGGTGCGCAACGTCAAGCCGCTGTGGTCGAAGTTCGGCACGGCCGTGGGCGTGGCGCTCGGCGGCCTCGACATGTGGACGAACACGCTGTTCGGCTTCTCCTTCTTCGGTACGCTGAAGCACGGCAAGACCGACGCCGCCTCGCTGGAGCCGGCGGCCAGGCACAACAAGATCGACTATCCGAAGCCGGACGGCGTGCTCACCTTCGACCGCCTCTCCTCGGTGTTCCTGTCGAACACCAACCACGAGGAAGATCAGCCGATCCATCTCCAGCTCAAGAACCCGGAACTGCAGAAGACGTCCGAGCTTGACGTCTATGCCGGTCCGTCGACCCGCTACTGTCCGGCCGGCGTCTACGAATGGGTGGAGAAGGACGGCAAGGACGTCTACGTCATCAACGCGCAGAACTGCGTGCATTGCAAGACCTGTGACATCAAGGACCCCAACCAGAACATCAACTGGGTGCCCCCGCAGGGCGGCGAGGGGCCGGTCTATCCGAACATGTGAGCGAAGGAGGACCTGCTCGCCGGCCCTCCTGCTTTCGGTCGCCTCTCCCTTCAGGCCCTCTCTGCCTGCCGGCATCTCCCCCACAAGGGGGGAGAAAGGCTGGCAGCCTGCTCTTCCCTCGATTCTTGAATGCCGGGAGTGCCGCGGGTTAAGTCCCTCCCCCTTGTGGGGAGGGATTTAGGGAGGGGTCTTCAATCCATACGCGATTGGTCCACTTCTTAACGCCGCCCACAACCGCACCGCGCGCCTTAACCCTCGATTAACCATAACTGCATAATTTTCAGCCCCGAGGACAAATCATTCAAGGGGCGTTAACCATGTCGATTTCCCGCCGCGGATTCCTGCTCGGCGCTTCCGCCCTGCTTGCCGGCTGCGCCACGAACGGCATGGGCGGGCGCGCCGACTACGGCGCGCGGCCCGACGAGAAGCATCCGCTGAAGGCGATGCCGCTCGACAAGATCAAGCCGGAGCTGCGCCGCCGGGAAGTCGCCTACGAGACGAGGGAAGCGCCCGGCACCATCGTCGTCGATACGCCGGCGCGCCGGCTCTACTACGTGCTCGGCGAGGGGCGGGCGATCCGCTACGGCATCGGCGTCGGCCGGCAGGGCTATTCGCTGGCAGGTTACGCCACGGTCGGCCGCAAGGCGGAATGGCCGAGCTGGACGCCGACGGCGAAGATGATGCGACGCGACAGGCGAAACCTGAAATATGCCGGCGGCCTTCCGGGCGGCATCACCAATCCGCTGGGCGCGCGCGCCATGTATCTCTACCAGGGCGGCCACGACACGATGTTCCGCATCCACGGCACCAACCAGCCCTGGTCCATCGGCGAGGCCATGTCGAGCGGCTGCGTGCGCATGCTCAACCATGACGTGATCGATCTTTATGCCCGCGTCGAGCCGGGCGCGCGCGTCTTCGTCGTCCAGGGGCGGCGCGAGGCCTGATTTTTCGCGGATGTCGCAACGGGACGCGGCCGGCTTTGCCGGCCGTTCCGTTTTGCGGTTTGAAAAAACTGAATTGTATCATACCATTGCCGAAACGGCCCGGGCCTGGAAGAAAGCCGGGGCGGCTTTGCGGATTTGATGCGTCCATGACGCATTGGGGTCAATGGCAGACGCATTCGTACCGGCATTCGACCCTGTAGCTGCAAAAGTCGAGGATGCGGCATCGTGATCCCTGCAAGGCCTTTCCGGCCTGTTGGGCGCGATCCGCGAAAAGATCAGGGGTCCGGCGGCGGCGGTGCAGCGGGGCCCCATGGCATAACGACACCGCCGCAAATGAGGGAACGGATATGAAACATCTTCTTGCTTCCACCTGCCTCGTCGCCGGCCTCCTGGCCATGACGGGCGCGGCGCGTGCCGAATGCGGCGACGTGACCATCGCCAGCATGAACTGGCAGAGCGCCGAGGTTCTCGCAGCGCTCGACAAGTTCATCCTGAGCGAAGGCTACGGCTGCAACGCCGAGGTCATCGTCGGCGACACCGTCCCGACCATCACGTCGATGATCGAGAAGGGCGAGCCGGACCTGGCGCCCGAGGGCTGGGTCGACCTCCTGCCGGACGTCGTCAAGCGCGGCATCGACGAGGGCAAGCTGGTCGGCGCTGCCGTGGCGCTCTCCGACGGTGCCGTCCAGGGCTGGTGGATCCCGAAATACGTCGCCGAGGCCCATCCGGACATCAAGACGATCGACGATGCGCTGAAGCACCCCGAACTGTTCCCCGATCCGGAAGATGCCAGCAAGGGCGCCGTGCACAACGGCCCGCAGGGCTGGGGCGGCACGGTCGTGACCAGCCAGCTCTACAAGGCCTATGGCGGGGAAGCGGCGAACTTCACGCTCGTCGACACGGGTTCCGCGGCCGGCCTCGATGGCTCGATCGCCAAGGCCTACGAGCGCAAGGAAGGCTGGGTCGGCTACTACTGGGCCCCGACCGCGCTTCTCGGCAAGTACGACATGGTCAAGCTCGAGCATGGCGTTCCCTATGACGCGGCCGAGTGGAAGCGCTGCAACACCGTTGCGGATTGCCCGGACCCGAAGAAGAACGACTGGCCGAAGGATACCGTCCAAACGCTCGTGACCAAGCCGTTCTCCGAACGCGCCGGCACGGACGTCATGGACTACCTCAACAAGCGCGCCTGGACGAACGACACGGTCAACAAGCTGATGGCCTGGATGACCGACAACCAGGCGAGCG
>Ga0222423_1001099_pt1 | contig 13637 bp, 13 predicted proteins | sample 3A0metagenome_FD_182472 | JGI IMG/M metagenome (GOLD analysis project Ga0222423, IMG submission 182472) | Enriched microbial communities from leaf-cutter ant dump, University of Wisconsin, Madison, United States - 3A0 (version 2) | ecosystem: Environmental > Terrestrial > Nest > Insects nest >...
CAGAAGGCGGCGGGCGAAAGCTACGACATCGCGCGCATCGGCATCAACAGCTTCGGCATCACCGTGACCGACGCGCGCGACGCCAACGGCGTGGCGCTGGCGGTGGACCACCTCATGCGCAACTGCTTCGGCACCCCCTTCGTCCTGGGCAACACCGAGCTGCGCATGGCCGCCAAGGCCGGCGTGGCCCTGTACCCCATGGACGGCGACGACGCCGAAACCCTGCTGCGCAACGCCGAGGCCGCCACAAACAAGGCCAAGGCATCGGCCGACAACCTGCTGTTCTACACGGCCGAGATGAACGTGCGCGTGGCCGAGACGCTGAGCACGGAAGGCCGCCTGCGCGAAGCGCTGGAGCGCGGCCAGTTCGTGCTGCACTACCAGCCCAAGCAGCACCTGGCCAGCGGCGCCCTCGCAGGCGCCGAGGCGCTGATCCGCTGGCACGACCCCGAGCGCGGCCTGGTGCCGCCGGGCCAGTTCATTCCCATCTTGGAAGAAACCGGCCTGATCTACGACGTGGGCCGCTGGGCGCTGCGGCAGGCCCTGGCCGACAACCAGCGCTGGCGCCGCGGCGGCCACCCGCCCCTGCGCGTGGCGGTGAACGTATCGTTCCTGCAGCTGCGCCACCGGGGCTTCATCGCCGAGGTGGCGGGCGCCATCGCGCACGACCCGCAGGCCGCCGCCGGGCTGGAGCTGGAAATCACCGAAAGCATGGTGATGGAAGACGTGGAGCACAGCACCCGCAGCCTGCACGCCCTGCGCGAGATGGGCATCACCATCGCCATCGATGACTTCGGCACCGGCTTCTCGTCGTTGAGCTACCTGGCCCGGCTGCCGGTGGACACGCTCAAGATCGACCGCTCCTTCATCCTGGGCATGGCGGCGGGGCCGCAGGGCCAGGCGCTGGTATCCACCATCGTCAACCTGGGGCACTCGCTGGGCCTGAAGGTGGTGGCCGAAGGGGTGGAGGCCGACGAGCAGAGCCGCCAGCTGGCCATGCTGGGCTGCGACGAAATTCAGGGCTATCTGCTCAGCCAGCCCTTGCCTGCCGAGGCGTTCGAAGAGCGCTTCCTGCGGCCTGCGGGCCAGGAGTGAATGCTATTGAATAAATAGCTTTTAGCGCTTGATGGACGGGCGCTGCAGGGTGGTTTGACGGGAAGGATGATCCATGACAAACTAGTCAAATGACTAGTTTGATGGAGACCGCTATGCACACATGGCCTGTTCAGGATGCGAAGGCACGGTTCAGCGAATTCTTGGATGCCTGCCTCACGGAAGGCCCGCAGATGGTGACCCGGCGCGGCGCCGAGACCGCCGTGCTGGTGCCCGCGCAAGAGTGGCGGCGCCTGCAATCCGCGGCGCGGCCGTCGTTGAAGCAACTGCTGCTTTCCGACCAGGCGCGCAGCGGCATGATCGTGCCGGAGCGCGGGCAGGTCAGGCGCCGCCCCGTGGAGCCCATGGCGTGACCGATGCCGGCATGGCGCCCATGTACCTGCTCGACACCAACATCGTTTCCGAACTGCGCAAGCCGCGCCCGCACGGCGCCGTGGTGGCCTGGCTGGAATCGGTCGATGACGCCCAACTGCACCTGTCCGCCGTGACCCTGGGCGAGATACAGGCGGGCATTGAATTGACCCGGGAGCAGGACGCTCGCAAGGCCCACGAAATCGAGGCCTGGCTGGAACTGGTGGCCGGCGCCTACAACGTCTTGCCGATGGATGCGCCCACCTTCCGGGCATGGGCGCGGCTGATGCACAGGAAGTCCGACACGCTCTACGAAGACGCCATGATCGCCGCGACGGCCAAAGTGCATGGGTTGACCGTGGCCACCCGCAACGTGGCGGACTTCAAGGCGCTGGGGTTCGAGGTCTTCAATCCGTTTGCCGCTGCGTAGGCTGCTGCCCAGTCCATCCCCATGGATTGACTTACTATCATTAATATAGCTTTCAGCGCTTGATGGGCGGGCGCTGCAGCCGTTTTTTTGCCCTGCTTCTCAGGGCGCGCGTTCCGACTCCACCACCATGTCCAGCACATAGGCATGGCTGGGCGCATCGGCGGGCAACTGGCCGTTGCGGGCCAAGGGGTAGCGCTGCACGCGCAGCACGTTGCGGATGCCGCGCTCGTGCTGGTAGCCATCGATCTCGCCCTGGAAGATGCGCCACTCGCCCACGCCCTGCTTCACGCCGTTGTCGGCATAGCGCACGTCGCGCACGCGCAGGCACTGGGCGTTCGGCATCAGCGGGTGGTTGCAGGTCACGCGCTCGGGCGCCACCTCCAGGAAGATGCGCTCGCCCGCCGAGCCGTAGCGCGTCGCGGGCGTGGGCGAACCGGCCAGCTCCCAGCGGCTGCCGTCGGCGAAGTGCAGCACCAGACGGGGCGCCGCCGCGCCGCTGCGCAGCTCGTAGCGCTGGGCCTGCGGCAGCTGCGCAGCCACGCGGTGCTCCAGACCCATCAATTCGCGGTCCGCGCAGGCGCGCAGGGTGGACATGGGGCGGTTCACCGTCAGGCGCTGGCCATCGAGCGCGTAGCCCGCGCCGACGCGGTTGCACAGGTTCTGCACCGACAGCCCGTCTTTTTCAAAGTGCAGTCGCGCCGCCGGGCGGCCCGCCAGCTGCCATTCGGGCGCCGCATGGCCGCGGCCGTCGTAGGCGGCGGCCAGATCCCAGTCGTAGGCCTGCAGGGTGTGGGCGGTGTTGGAGGCAGAGGAGGGCGGCGTCACGGGGGCTCCCTGGGGGTTGCTGCCGCAGGCGGCGAGCGCGGCGGTCAGGAAAACGGCGGCCAGGGCCTTGCCGGAGACGGGGGGGAAAGAGGAGAGGGGGGGCTTGGTCGAATGCATGGGCCGACCTTACCGGAAAAGTGCCTGGGGCCGGGTAGGAGAAGGGCGCTACCAGCCAGTGTGCGCACAGCGCGGGGATTCGTGCAGGTCATTCAACCTTGTCGGGGCCAGCAGGCCACTGAAAAAAGGATGCCTGCGACGATGCCGAGTAGAAGGGCCAACGGTGCCCAGAGAATTGCGGTCATTCCGACAAGCTGGCTGATGTCTCCTTCCAGGCGAAAGAGCACGAACCATGGCAAGTAGGTAATTGCTGCTGCGATGAGCAGTGAGGCCAGTACCGACAAAATCTTCCGGGTGCTGGATGGCATGAATTAGAGGCCTAAGGTTTGACATGAGAGGCGGGCGCAAGCAGGCCAAACCTGCTTATAGACGTGCTCTCAATGGAAGGGTTAGAGCGCTCTGTTTGCCAACGAGAAACCGCTGTATTGCGCATTGCGAGTTACCTCTTCGCCTACGAATGCCGGTGGACAGAATGAGGCTGCTGCCACCGCGCTCTCGAACTCTACTTCGAAGAACGCATGGCTGAGAGCTGGGTGTTCATAAACATCGAGTGACCCTCCCGCAATGGCATACCTCGATTTCCGAGTAACCGCACCCGACAGGAGCGAAAGCGAGTTGTATTCCGCCTCCTCCAGATAGATGCTGACGACGTTCTCTGCCTCGTTGGAAACAAAACCGTACTTTTTTCCGAGCTTGAACTTCGTTTCGGCACCAGCCGCGCGCACGACGCGAAGGCGTAGCCTTCCTCCATCAAGGTACTTGTCTTCGATCTCGCGGCGCGGGACCTCCGCAAGTGATGGAATGCGCGCAGGCTCTACCAGCCAACGGCGTTCGATCTCGGGTTGCGAGTACTTTGGTATCAATACAGTATGCGACAAGGGTTTGGGCGCTCTAACGAATAAAGTAAGCGGCTTGCTGTAGGCAAGTCAGCTTGACTGCCGGGTTAGCCAAAGATTTTAGATGTGGGAAGTGCGCCAAGTTTTGCATCTCCATAGGTTTTGATTACATGGGAAATGATGACCTGATAGCCATCGAGCCAATTCGCTTGTGCGGCCTTTGCCTCAAGATGCCTGGGGTGATGCATCAAGGCTTGCAATGCTTCCAGAGATTCCCAGTAATAGACGTTTGAAACCAAGCCAGTGCCTGGGTTCTCCCACGCTTCTTCCCCAAGGTAGCCGGGGATTTCTTTTGCAGCCTCTGCAATGGCGTTATCGAGCTTGTGGAATTCGTCGTCAAACTGCCGTTTCGCAAAGATGAACGTTGATGAATACATGTTTTTCCAATTGCTCTTGATGGGAATGAGGGGCTAAAAGATTTAGACGGCAGCCATCTTATGGCGGAAAGCCGGATAAAAAACACCATGACCTCTGCCACTCATCCAAGGATGAGTCCGCTCGTCCCATTGAGGCAGCCTAAAAAAACCCGGATAGCAAAAGACAACGGGCGCTGTAACTGCACGCTACAGCGCCCGTTTCAGCTGGTAAAGGTCCTTGCCCCGCAGCTTACCCCTGCTTCTGCAGCATCTTGATCACGCTGGAGAAATCCTCCCCCCCATGCCCCGCGATGCTGTGCGCCGCATACAGCGCCCGCGCCAGCCCGCCCAGCGGCGTGGAGGCCTTCACTGCCATGGCGTTCTCCTGCGCCAAGCCTAGGTCCTTGAGCATCAGGTCGGTGCCGAAGCCGCCCGCGTAGCCTTTGCTGGCGGGCGCGGTTTCCATCACGCCGGGGTAGGGGTTATACTTTTCCAGCGCCCAGTTGCCGCCGGAGCTGCGGCGCATGATTTCTGAGAGGACCTTGGGGTCCAGGCCGTTGGCCACGCCCAGGGCAATGGCTTCACTGGTGCCGGCCATCAGGATGCCCAGCAGCATGTTGTTGCAGATCTTGGCCGTCTGGCCCGCGCCCACGCTGCCGGCGTGGAAGATGTTGGCGCCCATTTTTTCGAGCACGGGGCGGGCGCGCTCCAGGTCGGCCGTTTCGCCGCCGACCATAAAGGTCAGCGTGCCCGCGATGGCGCCGCCCGTGCCGCCGGAGACGGGGGCGTCGATGAACGCCACGCCCTTGGCCTTGGCGGCCTCGGCCACCTTGCGGGAGGTGGCGGCGGCAATCGTTGACGAGTCGATGACCAGCGTGCCCGCCGGCAGCTGGGCCAGCAGGTTGCCCGCGCCCAGGAACAGCGCCTCGACGTGCTGGCTGGCGGGCAGCATGGTGACGACGACTTCGGCGCCGGCCACGGCGTCGGCGGCGCTGGCGGCGATCTGCGCGCCGCCCTCGGCCACCTTGTCGCAGGCGGGTTTCGATAGGTCGAACGCGCGCACTTCGTGGCCCGCCTTGTGCAGGTTCAGTGCCATGGGGCCACCCATGTTGCCCAGGCCGATGAATGCGATCTTCATGATGTGTTGCTCCTTTGGTTTTGGTATGAAATTGATAGCTGCTGGCGCTTGTCCAGCAAGCGCTAGAGGCCTAAAAGGCTTGAAATCCTAGTCCGTGATGTCCGCCCCCCGCTCCAGCAACTCGGCGCGCAGCACGGAGCGGTGGCAGCGCGCCTCGTCCTCGCAGTAGCAGCCCAGCGACATGGCGCTGTGGTGCGACAGCGCGGCCAGCAGGTCCAGCGTGCGGCTGGCCTCGGGCTGGGCCAGTTCCTTTCGGAAGTGCTTGACGAACTGGGTCCATTCCTTGTCGCTCTGCTGGCTGTCTTTTTCGGCCTGCGCGTGCAGGGCCTGCTGGACCAGTTCGGGGGTGGGCGAGAGCAGGGGATACCACACGTCGTAGTAGTCGCGGCTGGCGAACTCGGCCTTGGGCACGCCGCGCGGCGGGCGGCGCACGGTGCCGATGCGGGTGCCTTCGCCGGGCGCGCGCGGGGTGCCGAGGCGGACGATGCGTAGGGGCATGGCGGTTTCCTCCGTTCAGTCTTCTTCGGCGTCGAAGATGCTGTGCTTCTTCTTGCGCGCGGTGGTGGTGGCGCCGGCAGCCTGGGCCGCGCCGGCCTTTTTCTTGCGCGGCGGCGTGGCTTTGGCCTGCGGGTTGTAGGCCAGGGCTTCCTCCAGCCAGAAGTTCCACTGCGCGCGCGTGGCGTAGCCGTTGGGCTCCACCCAGAAATAGCCCTGCATGCCGCCGCCGGGCGAGAGTTCGCGGGTGTTCTGCATTTCCTGGAACTCGCCGTGCCGCGCGGGCGGCAGGCGCACCAGCAGTTCCCCGTGTTTGACGCCGATGCACAGCTTGCCGTCCACGAAGAAGGCCCAGCAGCCGAACAGGGTGCGCTCTTCCACGTCGCTGCGGTGCGCCAGCGCATCGCGCACGGCGTCGATCAGGTGCAGCGTCTCGTCGGAGAGGGGGCGGGCGGGCATGGTTTCAGGTCAAATCAGCCTCTAGCGCTTATGCAGCAAGCGCTAGCAGCTATTCAATTGCTAGCGTATGACCTCCGTCGCGTCGCCGTCCAGCATGCGGCGGGCGATGATGACGCGCATGATTTCGTTGGTGCCTTCCAGGATCTGGTGCACGCGCGCGTCGCGCAGCAGGCGTTCCAGCGGGTATTCGCGGATGTAGCCGTAGCCGCCGTGCAGCTGCAGCGCGTCGTTGACCACGGTGAAGCCCGCGTCGGTGGCGAAGCGCTTGGCCATGGCGCAGTAGGTGGAGGCATCGCGTGCGCCGGCGTCGAGCTTGCTCGCGGCCAGGCGCACCATCTGGCGCGCGGCGACGAGTTCCGTCGCCATGTCGGCCAGCTTGAACTGCAGGGCCTGGAAGCTGGCGATGGGCTTGCCGAACTGCTTGCGGTCCTGCATGTACTGCTGAGCGGCGCTCAAAGCGCCCTGGGCCGCGCCCACGGAGCAGGTGGCGATGTTGATGCGGCCGCCGTCCAGGCCCTTCATGGCGATCTTGAAGCCTTCGCCCTCGCGGCCCAGCAGGTTTTCGGCGGGGATGCGCACGTTGTCGAAGCTGATGGTGCGCGTGGGCTGGCTGTTCCAGCCCATCTTCTGTTCCTTCTTGCCGTAGCTGATGCCGGGCGCATCGGCAGGCACGGCAAAGGCGCTGATGCCCGCCGCGCCGGATTGCGCATCGCCCGTGCGGGCCATGAGTACCAGCACGTCGGTGCTGCCCGCGCCGCTGATGAAGGCCTTGGCGCCATTGATGACGTATTCAGTGCCCACTAGCTCCGCGCGGGTCTTGAGCGATGCGGCGTCCGAGCCCGCGCCGGGCTCCGTCAGGCAGTAGCTGGCCAGCTTTTCGCCGGTGGTGAGCAGCGGGCCCCAGTGGCTGCGCACGGCGTCCGTGGCCCAGGTGCCCAGCATCCAGGTCGCCATGTTGTGGATGGTGATGAAGGCGGTGGTGGACGGGTCCACGGCCGCCATTTCCTCGAAGACCAGCGTGGCGTCGAGCCGGGGCAGGGCGAGGCCGCCCGCGTTCTCGGGGGCGTACAGGCCGCAGAAGCCCAGCTCGCCGGCCTTGGCGATCGCCTCGCGCGGGAAGATGCCTTCCTCGTCCCAGTGCGCGGCGTGCGGGGCCAACTCGGCCTGGGCAAAGTCGCGCGCGGTCTGGGCGAAGGCGCGTTGTTCTTCGGTCAGCTCAAAGTCCATGGTGTCTCTCGGTATTTATTGTTTTACTTGGCCGGCGTGTCGGCGCTCAGCCAGCGCATCAGGCCCCGGCGGCGCTGCTGCGTCTCGCGCGTGAGGCATTCATGGTAGAGGCGCGGGCCCTCGGCCTGCTGCTCCGTGGCGCGGGTGGCCTGCTTGCAGCGCGCCGTGCGTTCGCGCTGCCAGGCCCCTTGCTCCTGGCGCAGTTGGGGGCGCTCGTGGGCCGACAGGGCGCGCATCACGTCGCCGTAGAGCACGGCGATGGCGGTGTCGGCGGCCTGGAAGTCCTGCACCGCGCAGGCGTTGACTTCCTCCACCGTGCCGCCAGTGCGGCAGGCCGCGCCCGCTTGTGCCCAGGCTGGCGCGCAGGCCAGCGAAAGCACCAGCAGGGCGCAGGCCCTTGCCATCGTCACTTCAGGCTGATCGTCGTGTTGACGCCGTGGCTGGTGGTGCTGTCGTCGAACCAGCGGGCCGTGACGGTCTTGGTCTGCGTGTAGAACAGCACGACCTGCTTGCCGTAGGGGCCCAGGTCGCCCAGCTTGGACGCGCGCGAGCCCGAGAACGAGAACAGCGGCACGGGCACGGGGATCGGCACGTTGATGCCCACCTGGCCCACGTCGATCTCTTCCTGGAACTTGCGCGCGGCCGCGCCGGACTGCGTGAAGATGGCTGTGCCGTTGCCGTTGGGGTTGTCGTTGATGAACTCGATGGCTTCGTCGATGTCCGCCGCTGCCGACAGGCACAGCACGGGGCCGAAGATTTCCTGGTCGTAGATGCTCATGCCGGGCACCACGCCGCTGAAGATGGTCGGGCCGACGAAGTTGCCCTTTTCGTAGCCGGGCACGCTGGGGTTGCGGCCGTCCAGCTCCAGCGTGGCGCCGTCGTGCAGGCCGCGTTCGATGAGGCCCGTCACGCGGTCCTTGGCGGCGCAGCTCACCACCGGGCCCACGTCCGTGCCCTTTTCCACGCCCGCGCTCACCTTGAGCGTCTTGGCCTTGGCGACCAGGTCGGGAATCCACTTCTGCGCCTCGCCCACCAGCACCACCACCGACAGCGCCATGCAGCGCTGGCCCGCCGCGCCGAAGGCGGCGCCGGCCAGGGCGTTGAGCGTCTGCTCCTTGTTCGCGTCGGGCAGCACGATGGCGTGGTTCTTGGCGCCCATCATGCACTGCACGCGCTTGCCGGCCAGGCTGGCGCGGTTGTACACGTGCGTGCCGACCTTGGTGGAGCCCACGAAGCTGATCGCCTTGATGTCCTTGTGGTCGCAGATGGCGTTCACGGCCGCCTCGCCGCCGTGCACCACGTTCAGCACGCCGGGGGGAATGCCGGCCTGCAGCGCCAGCTCGCACAGGCGCATGGTCACCATGGGGTCTTGCTCGGAGGGCTTGAGCACGAAGGTGTTGCCCGTGGCGATGGCCATGGGGAACATCCACAGCGGGATCATGGCCGGGAAGTTGAACGGCGTGATGCCCGCGCACACGCCCAGGGGCTGCAGCAGGGTATAGGTGTCCACGCCGCCGGCCACGTTGTTGGCCAGCTCGCCCAACTGCAGGTTGCCGATGCCGGCCGCGTGCTCCACCACTTCGAGGCCGCGGAACACGTCGCCCTCGGCGTCGGGCAGGGTCTTGCCCTGCTCGGCGGTCAGCAGCGCGGCCAGCTCGGCCATGTTTTCGCGGATCAGCTGCTGGTACTTGAGGAAGATGCGGGCGCGGGCGCCGATGGCGGTCTTCTTCCAGGTCTTGAAGGCTTCCTTGGCCGAGGCCACGGCGGCGTCGATCTCCTCGGGCGTGGCGAAGGGCACGCGCGCCAGCACCTCCTGCGTGGCGGGGTTCACCACGTCGCGCCACTGCGTGGTCTTGGATTCGACGAACTGGCCGCCAATCAGCAGCTTGACGGTGGGGGCCAGCACGGCCTGCGAAGTGGGTGCGTTCATGGGCTTGTCTCCTGAAAAAGATGTGGCATCGTAGCTGTGCGAAATTGCCGATGCAATAGACAATGCTGCACTTCGGCTTTGCAAATTTGCACATCAAGGGACACAGGCCATGGACTGGGACAACCTGCGCTACTTTCTGGAGCTGGCCCGCTCCGGCACCCTGGCCGCCGCCGCGCGCCGCGCCGGGGTGGAGCACACCACCGTGGCCCGCCGCATCCAGGCGCTGGAAAAGCAGATGGGCACGCCCCTGTTCGCCCGCGAGGCCGGCGGCCACCGCCTGACCGAGGCCGGCCGCCACCTGCTGCCCGCCGTGGAGGCCATGGAGACCGCCGTGCTCGGCATGGAGCGCAGCGCCCCGGCGCAGGCGGGCGCGGGCCCCTCGGGCCTGGTGCGCGTGGGGGCCACCGAAGGCTTCGGCACGCTCATCCTCGCGCCGCACCTGGCGCGGCTCACGCAGAAGCACCCGCACCTGTCCATCGACCTGCTGGCGCTGCCGCGCATGCTGCACCTGTCGCGGCGCGAGGCGGACATCGTCATCTCGCTGGAGCGGCCCACGCGCGGCTCGGTCATCGTCACCAAGCTGGCCGACTACAGCCTGCACCTGTACGGCCAGCGCGAATACCTGGCGCGCCGCCCCCTGGTGGCCGCGCGCGAGGACCTGCGCCACCACGCCTTCGTGAGCTATGTGGACGACCTGCTGTTCACCAAGGAGCTGCAGTTCCTGGACCGGCTCGACCCGCCCGAGCGCTTCGCGCTGCGCAGCACCAGCGTCACCGCCCAGTACGAGGCCGTGCGCGCCGGCGCCGGGCTGGCCGTGCTGCCCGCCTTCCTGGCCGACAACGACCCGGTGCTGGCCCGCGTGCTGCCGCAGGAGGCGCGCTTCACCCGCACCTTCTGGATGAGCATGCCCGCCGAGGCCAAGCACCAGGCGCGCATGCAGGCGGTGTGGGCCTTCCTGAAGGACGTGGGGCAGGAGGAGGGGGCGCGGCTGCGGCCGGACCGGCGGTGAGCGGGCGCAAAACAAAGCGGCCCGGAGGCCGCTTTGTTTTGCCGAGGACGCGGGGAATCGCCCCGCGTCCCTCTATATCCGGCCCATCAGCAGCAGGATCACCAGGATCAGCACCACCAGCCCGATGCCGCCGCTGGGCCCGTAGCCCCAGGAGCGGCTGTGGCCCCAGGTGGGCAGGGCGCCAATCAGGATGAGGATCAGGACGATGAGCAGGATCAGTGATAGCGACATGGTGGTTCCCTCCGGGAATGGTGTGGAAGATGTCTGCCATTCTTCGCGGGCTGCCGCCGCTCGCCAGCCGGCCGGGGACGCGTGGTGGCGTCAGGGTTGTCCGACGCGGGCCTGGTTCTTGTGCATTTGATGAGAAGGGGTTAAATTGCTATTTAAATAATAGCTGATAGCGCTTTACCATCAAGCGCTAGCGGCCAATTTGACCATCAATGCGCCCCACCTGCATCCACGGCGCCGCCCCCGGCTGCCCGGGGCGGGCGCTTGGTCAGCCAGATCAGGCCGATCAGCAGCAGGAAGATGCCCGCCGACCCAATGAAGATGTCGTCCGCCGCGCGCGTGAACGCCTGCTGGTCGATCAGCCGGTTGATCTGCGCCAGCGCCTGGGGCTGCGACAGGCCCGCGGCCGTCAGCTTGTCCAGCGTGGCGGCGAACACGCCCTGGCCCTGCACCAGCCCTTCGGTCAGGTGCGCGTGGTGCATGGCGGCGCGGCTCTCCCACAGCGTGGTGGCTATGGAGGTGCCCATGGCCCCGGCCGTGATGCGCACGAAGTTGGACAGCCCCGCTGCCGACGGAATCCGCTCGGGCGGCAGCCCGGCCAGCGTCAGCGTGGTCAGCGGGATGAAGAAGAAGGCCATGGCGCCGCCCTGGATCAGCGTGGGGATGAGCACGTGCATGAAGTCCGTCTCCACCGTGAAGCGCGAGCGCATCCACAGCACCAGGCTGAACACGATGAAGGCCAGCGTCGCCATGCGGCGCGGGTCCCACTGGCCCACCTTGCGGCCCACCAGCGGCGTGAGCAGGATGGCGAACACACCCACCGGCGCCAGCGCCATGCCCGCGCTGGTGGCGGTGTAGCCCATCCACTGCTGCAGCCACAGCGGCAGCAGCACCACGTTGCCGAAGAACAGCGCGTAGGCCACCGACAGCGCCAGCGCGCCGAAGGCGAAGTTGCGCCGCGCGAACAGGCGGATGTCCACCACCGGGTGCTTGTCCGTCAGCTCCCACACCACGAACACGGCGAGGGCCACGATGGCGACGACGGTCAGGGTGATGATCTCGCCCGAGGCGAACCAGTCCAGCTCCTTGCCCTTGTCCAGCATGAGCTGCAGCGCGCCCACCCACAGCACCAGCAGCGACAGGCCCACGGTGTCGATGGGCAGCTTGCGCACGGGCGTTTCGCGCTTGCGGTAGATGCTCCAGGTGAGTGCGGCGGCCAGCAAGCCCACGGGCACGTTGATGTAGAAGATCCACGGCCACGCGATGTTGTCGGTGATCCAGCCGCCCAGCAGCGGCCCCACCACGGGCGCGACCAGCGTGGTCACGCCCCACAGCGCCAGCGCGGTGCCTGCCTTGGCCGCCGGGTAGCTGGCGAGCAGCAGGGTTTGCGACAGCGGAATCATCGGCCCCGCCACCAGCCCCTGCAGCACGCGGAAGAACACCAGCGCCTCCAGAGAATGGGCGAAGCCGCACAGCCAGGACGTGAGCACGAACAGCAGCACGCTCAGGGTGAACAGGCGCACCGCGCCGAAGCGCTGCGTGAGCCAGCCGGTGAGCGGCACCGAGATGGCGTTGGCCACCCCGAAGCTGGTGATGACCCAGGTGCCCTGGGCCGGGCTCACGCCCAGGTCGCCCGCGATGGCGGGCAGCGAGACGTTGGCGATGGACGAGTCCAGCACGTTCATGAACGTGGCCAGGGACAGCGCCAGCGTGCCCAGCAGCAGGGCGGTGCCGTGCAGCGGCGGGTGGGCCGCTGGCGGGGCCTTGGGGGCCGGGGGCGGCGACGCAGGCGCTAGCGCGCCATCGTCGGCAGTGGGGTTGGCGGCGGTCATGCGAAACCCCGGCTCAATGCACGGCGGGCGACTTCACTGCAGCCAGCGCCACGGCCTTGCGGCCCAGGTTGGCGGCGATGATCTGCGCCACCTCGTCGTCCGCCGCCTTGAACTGCGCGTCGAACACGCTGGTGGCGGCCACGGGCGCGGTGCGCTGCGTGTCGGCCAGGGTCTTGCCGCTCTGGTCGGCCGTGTCCACCTTGACTTCCATCGACAGGCCCACGCGCAGCGGGTGCTCGGCCAGCTGGGCGGGGTCGAGCGCGATGCGCACGGGCACGCGCTGCACCACCTTGATCCAGTTGCCGGTGGCGTTCTGCGCGGGCAGCAGGGCAAAGGCCGCGCCGGTGCCGGCGCCCAGGCCCGTCACGGTGCCGTGGTAGGTGACCTTGGTGCCGTACACGTCGGCCTCCAGCTCGGCGCTCTGGCCGATGCGCAGTTTCTGCAGCTGGCTTTCCTTGAAATTGGCGTCCACCCACAGGTCGTTCAGCGCCACCAGGGTCATCAGCGGCGCGCCGGCCTGCACGCGCTGGCCCACCTGCACGCCGCGCTTGGCGACGTGGCCGTCCAGCGGCGCCACCAGGCGGGCGCGCTGCACGGCCAGGTAAGCCTCGCGCACGCGGGCGGCGGCGCGCTGCACGTTGGGGTGCTGTTCGATGGACGTGCCCTCGGTCTGCGTCAGGCTGGCGGCCAGCTGTTCCTGCGCGGCCAGCACGGCGGACTGGGCGGCGGCCACGGTGCTCTGCGCGGCGGCCACGGTGCTCTTGGCGGCGGTGAGCTGCGCGGTGGCGTGCTGGAACTCTTCCTTGCCCACGGCGCCGCTTTGCATCAGCGGGGTGCGGCGGTTCACGTCGTCCTGGGCACGCGCGGCGTCGGCCTGGGCGCGCGCGGCGTCGGCCTGGGTGCGGGCCAGGTCGGCGCTGCGCAGGCTGACCTGGGCGCGCAGCGTGGCGTTGTTGGCGTACAGCGTGCGCACTTCGCGCACGGTCTGGGCCAGTTGCGCCTCGGCCTGCTCCAGCGCCACGCGGGCGTCTGCCGGGTCGAGCTGCACCAGCAACTGGCCGGCCTTCACGTAGTCGGTGTCGTCCGCGCCGATGGAGACCACGGTGCCGCCCATCTGGGGCGTGATCTGCACCACGTTGCCCGCCACGTAGGCGTTGTCGGTGGTCTCCACGTGGCGGCCGTTGGCCCAGTGCCAGCCGCCCCAGGCGATGCCGGCCAGCACGACGGCGGC
>Ga0222423_1001100_pt1 | contig 13637 bp, 9 predicted proteins | sample 3A0metagenome_FD_182472 | JGI IMG/M metagenome (GOLD analysis project Ga0222423, IMG submission 182472) | Enriched microbial communities from leaf-cutter ant dump, University of Wisconsin, Madison, United States - 3A0 (version 2) | ecosystem: Environmental > Terrestrial > Nest > Insects nest >...
CATTCAATAATGGAAAGTATCATATCGGTCCGGTAATTACCGATAAAAGTGGTTCTGTATTGTATGTGACGCGTACTACCACCGGCGAAAAGGTCGAGATTGACGAAGAAGATCACATCAAATATCTGACCAATAATCTGGAATTATATGTGTTTAAGAAGAAGGGCGAGCAGTGGGAATCATCGGCTTTTCCGTATAACGATGTCGAAAAATATTCGGTAGGCCATGCGAGCTTAAGCGAGGATGGCAAGGTATTGTATTTTGTATCGGATATGCCCGGCGGATTAGGTGGTACTGATATCTGGTACTGCGAGTTGCAAAATGATGGCAGTTGGGGAAAACCGCAGAATGCGGGCGCGGCGATCAATACGGCTAAAGACGAAATGTTTCCTTACGCCGGTGCCAAAGGTAAACTTTATTTCTCCAGCAATGGCTGGCCCGGAATGGGGGGCTTAGATATTTTTGTGGCCAATGGCGAACACCAAAACTGGTCGAAAGCAATAAATCTTCGCTATCCATTAAATTCACCTGCCGACGACTTTGGCTATATTGCATGGGCCGGTACCGAGGGCGAAACAGGCTATTTATCGTCAAACCGTAAAAATGGCAAAGGCGCCGATGATATTTACAGTTTCACCTATCAAAAACCTGTCATGCCAATTGTGCTGGCCGTAAAAGGTGGGGTTATGGACCGGAGCAGTCATGTGGTATTGCCTGAGGCTACCGTAACCCTTTATGATGGAAATAACGTTCTGAGCAGCGTACAGAATGATGCGCAAGGGAATTTCTTCTTTTCATTACAAAAAGATAAAGACTATCGCCTCGTGGCTAAAAAGGATAAATTTGATACCGATACTAAAGAATTGACGACACGGGGATTGAAGAAATCGGACACACTGACCGTTAATTTAGAAATTGCGACACTTTTTGAAATAGGAAAGATCTTTACTTTACAAAATATTAATTACGATTTTGATAAGGATAATATTCGTCCGGATGCGGCACTTATTTTGGATGAGCTGGTCGCTATTTTACGCGATAATCCGACATTAGAGATCGAGTTAGGTTCACATACCGATAGCAGGGGCAAGGATAGCTATAATATGGCGCTTTCGCAACGCCGGGCGCAATCGGTGGTTAATTATCTGGTATCTAAAGGTATTTCGCGATCGCGGATGGTGCCTAAAGGTTATGGCGAAACGCAGTTACTGAACGGTTGTGACGATGGCGTACCCTGCAGCGAAGAGCAGCATCAGGCCAACCGCCGTACAGTGTTTAAGGTGTTGAAATATTAATTATTTCCCGGGGACTTATTTTTTGGCCTCGTTCCAGTAGATATCCATTTCGGCAAGTGTCATTTCATGAAGCGCTTTTCCGTTTTCACGAGCCTTGTTTTCAAGGTATTGAAAGCGCTTTATGAATTTTTTATTCGTCTTTTCGAGTGCATTCTCTGGATTTATGTCGATAAAACGGGCATAGTTAATGAGCGAAAACAGCAGGTCGCCAAATTCGGATTCAGCTTTTTCCATGTCAATATCCTGATTTTCTTTTGTATTGAATTCAGCTTTAAATTCCTCTAATTCTTCTTCGACCTTTGTCCAGACCTGTGTTTTGTTGTCCCAGTCAAAACCTACGCCACGCGCCTTTTCCTGAATACGGCTGGCTTTGACCAAAGCGGGTAAAGAGGCCGGCACACCGGCTAATACCGATTTGTGGCCCTCTTTGAGCTTTATCTGCTCCCAATTGCGTTTCACATCTTCTTCGTTTTGAACGGTAATATCGCCGTAAATATGCGGATGTCGGCTAATCAGCTTTTCACATACGCCATTTAGTACGTCGGTAATGTTAAAGTCGCTCTTTTCTTCGGCAATGCGGGCATAGAAGACTAAATGCATCATCAGGTCGCCCAATTCTTTGCGGATTTCGTCCTGGTCGCCCTCTAATATGGCATCCGATAATTCGTAGGTTTCTTCGATGGTCAGATGGCGCAGACTCTCCATCGTTTGTTTTTTATCCCAGGGGCAGTTTTCGCGAAGGGTGTTTAAAACCGTCAATAATCGGTTAAAAGCAGTATCGGCCTGTGCGGCCTGTGGAGGAGGAAGGTGTGCCATGTTAATCCAGTTCTTTTAAGGTAATTTTTTTAGATATTTTTATTGTTCTTTTCCCGCGTTCGGGATGAGCTTCTTCGCCAAGGAGAACACTCCAGGGTTGTAATCCCTCTACACGTTCAAAGATAATTTTCAGCATCGCCATATACGGAATACACAGGAACATGCCCGAAATTCCCCAGATCATTTCGCCAATAATGATGCCAATAAAGGCCATCATAGCATTAATTTTTACTTTTGAACCCACAATCAGCGGCATAATCAGGTTGCCATCTATGGCATGTACCGCTATAAAGGTGACGAGTACGAGTACGAGTTTCGCCGCGCCGGCAGTGGCAAAAGTAATGAGTGCGCTGATTAGCAAAGCGCTGAAAATGCCGAGGTACGGAATAATATTAAAGATACCCGCCACCAAACCGAGCAACAAGGCGTATTTAACCCCTAAAAGTGATAAAATGCCAACGAGCAGAAAGCTAACGATCAGCATTTGGAGAAACAGCCCAAACACATAGCGCCGCACAATATGTTGTATTTGCGCCACAATCTCATTGACTTTGGTTTTATGCTCTTCGGCAAAAACACTTGTAAGAAAATGATATAACAAACGACGATAATTTAGTATAAAGAAAGTAAATAAAAAGGTAAAAGCGAGATAAAGAAGACTGGAAGAGAGCGTGAGCAGGGTAGAACCAATAACGACCGCACTCCCCGATAGGGCTTTTTCGGCACTATCGGCAATATAATTGCCTTGCCTCGTCGTGTTAATATGGAAGGTGTGTGAAACCCAAAGTTGTATATCATGAAAACTATCCGTCACTTTTTTTTGGAGTAGTGGCCAGTCGTTCCAAAGCTCGCTGAGCTGGCTGCCAATCACGTAGAACAACCCATATAGCGCCGCAATCATCAGGAGCACCGTGCCGAGCGCAGCGAGGCTTCTTTTAAAACGCAGTTTGCGTTCCAGGAAATTGCTAATGGGAAGCAGTAAAAAAGCCATCAACAGTGAAAATAGAAAAGGAGAGAGCAAACTTTTTCCGAGAATGGCGAGGTAAGCCAGCATGATGAGGGCAAATAAGACCAAGGTCAATTTGGCAATAAATGGGAGATGTGTTGTTTTCATAAGTGTTTTTAATGCTCTATTTTATATATTCAGATCCGTAGTACGATCAATTTTTATAGCCCGAAGCATTTCCCGTTTTCCCGGCGCGCCTGGTAGTTTTTCGATGTGCATGCCCTGTTTTTTTAATGCGCGCTTTAAATTGCCGGTGATGGCATAGGTCACGAAAATACCCCCTGGTTTTAGCGCGTTGCATACTTGTTCAAGCCTTTCTTCTGTCCACATTTCCGCCTGATTTCCGACAGAAAAGGCGTCATAATAGACCAAATCAAATGAAGTGGATAAAAGGGTGTCTTCCAGTTTTTGAGGCAGAATGCGAAGATCGACCATAGTCGTTATAGCCTGCCTTTCCCGCAAACAAGCGGCATAAAGCGCGAGGCTTTTTTCCCAAAGCGCTTGGGGAATATATTCGCCATAGCCTGTAGCGCTCAGTAATTCCGTGCTGAGCGGATAGGCCTCGATACCGGTATAATGGAGTTTTATGCCTGCGTTTTCGGCCTCGTTCATGCTCAATAAAAAATTGAGTCCGGTGCCGAAACCGACTTCGAGCAAATGTATATTGTTTTCATTTCCGGATGCGTGATTTTGGCCTTTGGAAAGAAGAGAAAAAACGTGGCGTAATCCCGCTTCTATAAAAACGTGCCGGCTCTCCTGCAAAGCACCGTTTGCCGAGTGATAATGCTCGCCAATTTCTTCGTTATACAGGGTGTTTGACCCATCAGCCGTTGCAGTCAGGATGTTCATCCGGTAAATTTAATAGTTTTTGTTATGAACTTGCCTATCTTTGATTAAGGATATAGCACATTTATTATGGATATTGAATCATTTAGAACGTATTGCCTCAGTTTAGCGGGCACCACCGAAGGAATGAAATGGGATCATTTATGCTTTATGATTGAGGAGAAGATTTTCGTTATTGTTGATTTGGATCGGCAGAGTTTCGCTACCAAATGCAGTCCCGAAGATTTTGACGAATTAACTGCTCGCGAAGGGATCCGGCAGGCTTACCATCTGGCGAAACGGCAATGGGTAGAAGTGGCCAATTTTGATGTTCTGAACGATCAGGAATTAAAAGCGCGCGTGACAGCGTCACGCGCGCTTGTGTTGGCTAAACTGCCTAAAAAAGTGCAGCAGAAATATACTCCGGATAAATAGGTCTGTTACCAGAGACGGATACGGTCTTCGGGTTTTTTATAGAGTTTATCACCGGGTTTCACATCAAAGGCCTCATACCAGGCGTCCATATTCACGGGTGCACCTATGGTGCGGTAAGGACCCGGCGAATGCGAGTCGGTTTTAATTAATTGCGCTGCCGTTTCCGGTAAAATATTTCCACGCCATACTTGTGCCCAGGAAAGGAAGAAGCGCTGATCCGGTGTAAAACCGTCAATCTTTTCGTTGCTCTGTCCTTGTTTAGTCATTTTAAAAGCCGTATAGGCTGCATTTAATCCACCGAGGTCACCAATGTTTTCACCCATAGTCAATTTGCCCAAAACATGAATGGTATCGACTACGGTATAGGCGCTAAATTGTTCGCCTAAGGCTTTGGTTTTGGCATCAAATTTCTGCCGGTCTTCGTCTGTCCACCAGTTTTTCAGATTGCCGTCTTTGTCATATTGGCTGCCCGTATCATCAAATCCATGGCTCATTTCGTGACCAATCACCGCACCAATACCCCCATAGTTTACAGCATCATCCGCATTCGGATCAAAGAATGGGAACTGTAAAATGCCTGCCGGGAAAACGATTTCGTTCATCGATGGGCTGTAAGAGGCATTTACTGTTGGAGGCGTCATGCCAAAACGGGTCCGATCTACCGGCTTACCTAAGCGGTTTACATTTTCGTTATACGACCATACAGCGGCGTTCCGCAGGTTTTGGAAATAGCTATCCGGACGAAGCACAAGACCATCATAAGTTTCCCATACGGTGCGATAACCTACTTTTGGCGTAAAAGCATGTAATTTTTCCAATGCTTTTTGTTTAGTAGCATCGCTCATCCAGTCTAAATTATTGATGCGAATTTCAAATGCTTTACGCAGATTTTCAATCATCTGATCCATTCGAACTTTTGCTTCTGGTTTAAAATATTTCGCCACATACAACTGGCCTAACAATTCGCCAATGGTGCGATCAGTAAGTGCACTCATACGCTGCCAGCGTGGTGTTTCTACTTTTTGCCCGGTTTGCGCTTGAGTAAAGGCAAAACTGGCTTTCACAAAAGGTGAACTGAGGTTATTGGCCGCCCCTTTTAGAATATTCCATTGCAGATAGGTTTTCCATGTCGCCATGGGTACCTGACTCAGCATTCCATTCAGACTTTTGAAAAAAGAAGGCGCATTAACCAACACCGTATCTTGTCCGTTAATTTTAAATTGAGGCAATAAACTCGTCCAATTAATAGCAGGTGTAAGCGCATTTAGTTGTGCCAAGCTTAATTTATTATAGGTTTTATAAGGGTCGCGCATCTCGATGCGGCTTAACTGTATCTCTGCAAGCGACTTTTCTAATGCAAAAACAGTTTCTGCTTTTTTCTGCGCTTCCGCTTCCGGATTGCCAATCAAACCAAAAAGGGTGGCCATATAGGTGATATAGGCTTTACGGATACGGACACTTTGTGGATCATCTTTTAGATAATAATCGCGATCGCTCAATGTGGTGCCGCCTTGCGAAAGATTAACAACGTATTTGGTGGCATCTTTCCGGTCTTGACCTACGCCCAAACCAAAGAGTGCGCCGCCAATACCCGAAGTACGCATGTGCGCAATATGAGTTAAGAGTGCCTCGACGCTATTAATTTGATTAACTTGCTCCAAATCGGCCTTAATAGGTGTATAGCCTAATTTCTCTATTGTCAGGCTATCCATGGCTGCCCGGTAAAAATCGCCAACGCGGCGGGTCGCTGATCCGGCTGGAGCCGTTTTATTGGCCGCCGCTCCCTCTACAAGTCCCTTTACCGCCTGTGCATTAAATTCCCGCAATTCATTAAAAGTGCCCCAACGTGTTTCCTTTGGAGGAACGGGATTGTTACGAATCCAGGTGCCGCTGGCATATTGATAAAAATCGTCGCCCGGTTTTACGGACAGATCCATATAGGCCCGGTCAATATATTTTCGTGGCGCGGTCTGCGCCTTGGCCGAAAGTCCCGTGGCAAGGATACCCGCGATGGCCAGATAGGTATTGAATGGTCTCATTCTTAAAAAAAATTAAATAAAAAATTAAAACAGGTATTAAACAGGGGATTAAATTAATCAAAATTAAGTGATATGTTGATAAGCTATTTGAAATTTTACGTATTGTACTCTTTTCCGTATTTTTGTCTTTCCTCATAAAAATTCATGAACATAGCAACGACATACCAACCTGCCGAAACCGAAGATAAATGGTACAGCTACTGGCTGGAAAAAAAATTCTTTCATTCAGAACCCGATGAGCGCGAACCCTATACTATCGTGATTCCGCCCCCAAATGTAACCGGGGTATTGCACATGGGGCACATGCTCAATAATACAATTCAGGATGTGCTGGTACGAAAAGCCCGGATGCAGGGCAAAAATGCCTGCTGGGTGCCGGGTACCGATCATGCTTCTATCGCGACCGAAGCCAAAGTGGTGGCGATGTTAAAAGAAAAAGGCATCAGCAAAAAGGAGTTGAGTCGCGAAGAGTTTTTGGCCTATGCCTGGGAATGGAAGGAAAAATATGGCGGCATTATTTTAGAGCAGTTAAAAAAGCTGGGTGCCAGTTGTGATTGGGACCGGACGCGTTTTACGATGGACCCCGACCTGTCGGATGCCGTAATCGATAGTTTTATTCATCTCTATAAAAAAGGAAATATTTATCGGGGCGTACGGATGGTGAACTGGGATCCGGTGGCCAAATCGGCTGTTTCGGATGAGGAGGTGATTCGCAAAGAGGTGAATCAAAAGCTATATTATATACAATATACCATAGCGGGTGAGCCCGGTACCGCCACTGGAGATGCCGCCGCCGGCAAGCCTTCGTTTTTAACGATTGCCACAACCCGGCCCGAAACCATTATGGCCGATACGGCGATTTGTATTCACCCGAATGACGAGCGTTATGCTCATTTACATGGCAAAAAGATATATGTGCCTTTAATTAACCGCGAAATTCCCATTATTTTAGACGAATACGTGGAGATGGATTTTGGAACTGGCTGTTTAAAGGTGACGCCAGCCCACGATTTAAATGACTATGAGTTGGGTCTAAAGCATCATTTGCCAGTAATTGATATCTTAAATGAAGATGGTAGTCTGAACGATAAAGCCGAAATTCTCATCGGAGAAGATCGTTTTGCGGCGCGTAAAAAGATCGCTAAAATGCTCGATGAGAGCGGCCATTTAGCCCGTGTGGAGGATTATAAATCGCAGGTAGGTTTTTCTGAGCGGACCGATGCCGTGATAGAACCTAAACTATCGCTACAGTGGTTTTGCAAAATGGATGAGCTGGCGAAGCCGGCATTAGCCGATGTGCTGGATGGCGAGGTCAAGCTGATTCCGGAGAAATTTATCAATACCTACCGGCATTGGATGGAAAACGTTAAAGACTGGTGTATTAGTCGTCAGTTATGGTGGGGGCAGCGTATTCCCGCTTGGTATTTCCAGCATGAAGCACCGGTGGTGGCAAAAACACAGGCCGAGGCTATCGAAGAATTAATTAACCGCTCGGCCGAACGGGCGGCCTGGAGCGAGAGCGAAAAGGCAGGTTTCCGGGCGCAGGCCGCAGAGCTTATTACCCAGGACGAAGACGTTATGGATACATGGTTTTCGTCATGGTTATGGCCTATTTCTGTTTTCGATGGTTTTAAGCATCCCGATAATAAGGATTTTAACTACTACTACCCAACCAACGACTTAGTCACCGCGCCCGAAATCCTCTTTTTCTGGGTAGCGCGTATGATTATGGCTGGACGGGAGTTTACCGGCAAAAAGCCCTTCACCAATGTTTATTTAACGGGCATTGTGCGCGATAAAATGGGACGTAAAATGTCGAAATCCTTAGGTAATTCGCCCGATCCAATCGGATTGATCGATCAATATGGAGCCGATGGCGTGCGCGTGGGCATGCTGATGTCGTCGCCGGCTGGGAACGACCTGATGTTTGATGAGGCTTATTGCGAGCAGGGGCGTAATTTTGCCAATAAAATATGGAATGCTTTCAGGCTGGTAAAAGGCTGGACGGTACAACCCGATTTAACCAACCCGAACCGGCAGGCTATTGCTTGGTTTGAAAGTCGTTTTAATGAGACCCTGGCCGAAATTGAAACAAATTTTAAACAATATCGCCTTTCGGAGGCTTTGACCGCCACTTATAAACTGGTTTGGGACGATTTTTGCTCATGGTATCTGGAAATGGTGAAACCGGCTTATCAGCAACCGGTTGATGCCGAAACCCAGCGTGTTACCGTGCATTATTTTGAGCAATTGCTCAAATTGTTGCATCCTTTTATGCCCTTTATTACCGAAGAACTTTATCACGATGCCCTTTTTGGTGCCCGTGACGAAATGGATTGTTGTATCGTTGCATCCTATCCGGAGGTGGGAACAATAAATGCTGCTTTACTTAAAGAGGGGGAGCGGATCAAACAGGTAATTTCAGAAATACGCAATATCCGTAATACACGGCAACTATCGCCGAAAGATGCGCTTCCGCTGGCTATTAAAGTAAATGCCGATATGCGTTATACGGATTGGAGCGCGATGATCGTTAAACTGGCCAATATTCGTGTTATTGATCTCGTGGACGAAAAACCAAGTGGTGCCGTAGGCTTTATGGTCGATAAAGATGAATTTTTTGTTTCATTGAACGAAACCGTGGATGCGGCTGCTGAAAAAGAACGCTTACAAAAAGAACTCGCTTATTTGCAGGGTTTTTTGAAATCGGTTGATGCGAAATTAAATAATGAGCGCTTTGTGCAAAATGCAAAACCCGAAATTATTGCTAACGAACGAAATAAAAAGGCCGATGCCGAATCAAAAATAAGAACGATTAGCGAAAGCTTAGCGAGTTTGGAGGATTAAATATGAAGAAAATATTTTTTGTGGGGCTGGCCTTGTTTCTGGCTGGCTGCGGGGCTAAAGATAACAAGCCTTTAACCAGTACGGTATTTATCGAAAAGCAACTGGACGCTTTTGTAGCGGCAAACCCGGATTGGGCCAAAGACGAGGCTAACGAAAAAGCAACCACTGATAAGTTTCAGCATGAGGTTATCCGATGGACAAATGAGCCTGATTTTTTGGCGGATATGCCTTTGGAAATGACCGAGGTAAAGGATACGCTGTTTAGTGAGCAGCCTTATAAAATAGCAGTATTTAGAGCTTACAATGATACCGCCCGGACGGCTAACTCCATTTTAAACTATACGCAGCTCGAAATTGATGCGCTGGCTTCTGATGCACAGTTAAAAGAATTAGCTGTTGGGAAAAAATATACCATTAGCGGTAATTTGTATAAACAGGGAAAACGCGGCGATGTGAAATACATTCATGTGGCGGATTTTAAAGGCTATGATTTAGGTAAATATCTTTTCCAACTCACCGGCTATAAAGAAAAATAAGAGCGGTGTGTTTTTTAAGGGCACAATCGTTATAATGCGCTATATAGGGGCAGTTCTTTTACAAAGGAAAACGAACCGTTAAAATGATCTATTTTAGCGAAATAATGTTGCATACCATTCGTGACGGCCAGCCAAGGAGCCTTGTAAACAGAGTTGTAGCGTGCTGCCTGATCAAAAGTGGCCTGGCTAATTGGAATATGAGGCGCTTTGCATTCAATCAACATTAATTTTTCACCTTGTAGCGTATAGGCTAAAATATCGCTGCGCTTAGAGGTATGATTTAATTGCAGACCGCTTTCAATTTGCAGCAATCCGGCGGGAAATGATTTTTCGTCAACAAGAAAACGGATAAAATGCTGGCGAACCCATTCTTCGGGCGTTAACACTAAATGCTTTTTACGTATTTCGTCAAAAATAAAATGCTGATTTTCCTTTTTAGAAATTTTAAAAGGATAGGGCGGAAGATTTAAAGGCGTAAACATATAAGCAGACTTTCGACCTTGCAAGTATACGAAATTGGATTAAAATTGTAATTTTATCCCCACATGAACGCCCAAGAAATTATACGTGATATTCAGGCCCGAAAATTTAAACCCTTGTATCTTTTACAGGGTGAAGAGTCGTATTATATCGATCAAATTGTCGATTATATGGAAAATCACATTCTGACGGATGCTGAAAAAGGTTTTAACCAGACCGTATTGTATGGTAAGGATACCGATATCGCGACTATTTTGAATGCAGCGAAGCGTTATCCCATGTTCGCCGATTATCAGCTCATTATCGTAAAAGAAGCACAGGATTTAAAGTGGGGAAAAGAAACAGAGGATGTAGGAAAAAAAGCGGAAGCCGGAGGAAAAGACGGGGATCTTATTTTGCGCTATTTTGAAAAACCTTTACCCAGCACGATACTCGTTTTCGCGTATAAATATGGCAATTTCGATAAACGAAAGAAAACCTATAAAGCGATTGCGGCAAACGGAATTGTTTTTCAGTCGGATCCGGTGCGTGATTATCAATTAATGTCCTGGATTGAGGCACATATCCGGGAAAAAGGCTATAAAATTGCGCCTCAGGCGGCAGCGCTAATGGCCGAGTATCTCGGTGCCGATCTATCAAAAATAGCGAACGAGGTCGACAAGCTTTGCCTGAATATCGATAGGCAAACTATGATACAGCCCGACCACATTCAAAGAAATATTGGTATCAGCAAAGAATATAATGTCTTTGAATTACAAAAAGCACTTGCCACAAGAAACATTATAAAATGTAACCAAATTGCTAATTATTTTGCGGCCAATCCAAAAGCACATCCAATGGTGATGACGCTGGCCAATCTGAATAGCTATTTTACCAAAATATTAAAGTATCATTTTTTGCCGAATAAAAAGGATGCAGCCAAAGAAATTGGGGTAAGTCCTTATTTTATAAAAGATTATGAAATAGCAGCGCGAAATTATCATTATCTCAAAACTTTTGATATCATTAGTTTGCTGCGCGAATACGATCTTAAAAGTAAGGGCGTCGATAGTTCGGGGAATGTGAACGACGGCGAGTTGTTACGCGAATTACTATTTAAAATATTGCATTAATCCTCTCTTTTAAACACAAAAGGCCGGGTTTTGATCTTTTGTAACTATAAAGTTATATCGGAATCGATTAAGCTACTCTTTTCCCTGCTATATTTGTTTTTGAGAGATATTGTCTTGTCATCGATTTTGTGTTAAGAGATAAGATAACTTCCGAATTGTACTTAAATTAAATAAATAACGAATGAAAAAAAACCTACTCATGCTTCTGATGGCTGCCGGAACGCTTACCACCGTTCACGCGCAAAACAGACAGGGCGGTGGTACGGCACCAACCGACTCCACACGCCGGGCACCGGGAGCACCGGGCGCAGCAGCCAAACCACAACCTAAACCTTACGATCAGGTCATTACCGATAAAGCGCTGACGCGTCACGGGATGATCACCACACACAAAATTGAGGATAAATATTATTTTGAAATTGCCGATACTACTTTAGGAAGAGATATTTTGGTGGTTAACCGTATTTCTAAATCAGGTACTGATGTGCGTGCTGCTCAAGGTTATGCCGGTGATCAAATAGGAAGCACTGTGATTCGCTTTGAAAAAGGACCGAATAACCGCATTTTTATGCGAAAAATTAGCTTCAGAACGTATAATCCGGATAGCACTACCTCGATGTATCGTTCTTTAGAGAACTCGAGCATCCAGCCGATTGCTGCATCATTTAATATTGCTGCTTTTACGCCAAAAAAGGACGGTAGTGTAATCGATATGACCGATTATATCAACAGTGATAATGATATTTTTTATTTTAGCTCGCCAGCAGCGAAAACCCGCTTCCGCTTGGGAAACCAATTAGCCGATAGAAGTTATATTACCAATGTCCGTAGTTTCCCAACAAATGTGGAAATAACCGCTGTAAAAACATATAGCCTGAGTGCCGGAAATGCCGGTGGCGCAGGTGGTGGCGGTGGTTTTGGTGGCGGTGCTACCGGAACGGCAACTTTAGAGTTAAACTCCTCATTGGTTATTTTGCCTAAAGTACCGATGAAACCACGTTACTTTGATCCACGTGTAGGATATTTTGCTGTGGGATATACCGATTTTGATCGTAATCCGCAAGGTGTAAAAAGCATCGAAATGGTAAAAAGATGGCGTTTAGAGCCTAAGCCAGAAGACATCGCGAAATATAAACGCGGGGAGCTGGTAGAGCCTAAAAAACAAATTGTATATTATATTGATCCTGCGACACCTAAGAAATGGATTCCATATCTGATTGCGGGTGTAAATGACTGGGCCAAAGCCTTTGAGAAGGCCGGTTTCAAAAATGCCGTCGTAGCTAAAGAGGCACCAACTAAAGCACAAGATTCAACCTGGAGTTTAGACGATGCCCGTCATTCGGCAATCGTATATAAACCGTCTGAAATTGCGAATGCCAGTGGTCCAAGTACATCTGATCCACGAAGTGGTGAGATTATCGAAAGCCATATTAATTGGTATCACAATGTACAATCATTAGTACACGATTGGTATATGATTCAAACGGCAGCGGTAGATCCTCGGGCACGTAAAATGACCTTTAGCGATGAGCTGATGGGCGATCTAATTCGTTTTGTGTCATCGCACGAAGTGGGTCACACTTTAGGTTTACGCCATAATTATGGATCGAGCTCGACCGTGCCGGTAGAAAACCTGAGAAACAAGAAATGGGTAGAGGAAAATGGTCACACACCATCGATTATGGACTATGCCCGTTTTAACTATGTTGCGCAACCGGAGGATAATATTAGCTCAAAAGGCTTGTATCCGCGCATTGGCGACTACGATAAATGGGCTATCGAATGGGGTTATAAATATTTCCCTGATAGTAAAACCGTAGATAGCGATATGGCGCTCTTAGATAAAATGACTACCGAATCTGCAAAAAACAGACGGCTGTGGTTTGGTACCGAAACTAATCCCGATGATCCGCATTCGCAAAATGAAGATTTAAGCGATAACGCCATGAAAGCGAGCGATTATGGTATCAAAAATCTAAAAGTGATTATCAAGGGCTTGCCTGAATGGACCAAAACAAAAGGTGAAGGTTATGATGATCTTAAAAATATGTACGGTCAGTTAACCACCCAATTTGGTCGTTATATGGGGCATGTCGCTAAAAACATTGGCGGTATCTATGAAAACCCTAAAACCGTTGATCAGGCTGGACCAATCTATGAGCGTACACCTGCGGCAACCCAAAAAGAAGCGATGGATTTCTTAAACAGAAATTTATTTACTACACCTACATGGATGTTGCCTCAAT
>Ga0222423_1001101_pt1 | contig 13635 bp, 18 predicted proteins | sample 3A0metagenome_FD_182472 | JGI IMG/M metagenome (GOLD analysis project Ga0222423, IMG submission 182472) | Enriched microbial communities from leaf-cutter ant dump, University of Wisconsin, Madison, United States - 3A0 (version 2) | ecosystem: Environmental > Terrestrial > Nest > Insects nest >...
TACCGCGCCGTCATCGGCCACCGACGCTCGGCCGCCGCGGCGCTCGCGGGCCTGATCGTGGTGCCGGCGATCGTCGACGACGGTGGCCTCGACGAGCGCGCCCAGCTCGAGCTGATGCTCCTGGAGAACATCCAGCGCTCGGATCTGACCCCGGTCGAGGAAGCCCAGGGGTACCAGGGGCTCCTGGACCTGGGTGCGACGGTGGCCGACGTCGCTCGCAAGGTTGGCCGCTCGCGTGCGACCGTCGAGAGCCGGCTCACGCTCGTCACGCTTTCCGAGAGTGCCCGCACGGCGGTGCACACGCACCAGGCGACCCTGGTTCAGGCCGAGCGGTTGCGTGAGGCGCTCGAGCACCCGCTGATCGCGAAGAACAAGAAGAAGGTCGCCGAGCTCGAGCAGGCGTTCGGCAAACCGCAGTTCGACCACGTCGTCCAGTCCGCGCTCTCTCGCGCGAAGGCCGAGGCCGAGCACGCCGAGGTGGTCGCCGAGCTCGAAGCCGCCGGCGTGCCGATCGTGAAGCACTCGCCCCAGAGCTACTCGTCCGTCCCGCCGGGCGTGAAGGCGCTGAGCGAGCTGTCCGCCACACCAGCAGTCTCAGGGAAGCGGACCCCGGCGGCGATCACCCCGGAGGAGCACGCCTCCTGCCCTGGACACGTGGCCTTCTTCGACCGCTGGAACGAGCACAGCGCCCCGCAGTTCGGGTGCACCGCGGCGAAGAAGCACGGCCACTTCGACCGTCACACGGTGCCCAAGCCGCCCCTGTCGGAGAAGGAGAAGGCCAAGGCGCTCGCCGAGAAGCGCCGCGCCAAGGAGAACGGCCAGGCCGTCACCGACGCCGAGGTCGTCCGCCGCCGCTTCCTTCACGGCCTCCTCTCGAGCTCGAAGACGCCCGCGACCTGCGAGACCTACATCGCCCACGTCCTGCACACGAGCCCGCACGGGAACTACTCCAGCAACTACGAGGAGGGCACCCTCACCTACAACCTCGTCTACGGGGACAAGGACCCGACGCTCGTCGACGAAGCCGCCGACATCGAGCGCCCCGCTCTCGCGCTGCGGCACCTCCTCGCGCTCGCGGTCGCCCGCGTCGAGGTGCTGATGGACAAGAAGTACTGGCAGTTCACCGCCGCCTTCTACGAGTCTGCACGGTTGATCGCCCGTCACCTCCGCCAGCTCGAGTCGTGGGGCTACGAGCTCGCCCCGGTCGAGACCGAGTTCGTGACCGCGGTCGAGGCGGCCGTCGCGAAGCGGGGGGCCTGATCATGACGAAGCTGCGTGGCACTCTCCCCAAGGGCGAGGCGAACGGCCTCGACTCGATCGCTCGCGAGCTCGTGCACGACCCGGACAAGAAGGTCGTGGTCGTCGCGGTCCTCGACTGCTACAAGATCGTCACCGACGTCGACACGGGCGAGGTCGAGCCCACGGCCCGGATCATCCGTATCGAGCGGCTGCTCTCGGAGGACCTGCCGGCCGCCGAGCGGCTGTTGCGCCGCGCGCTGGAGAAGCGCTCGGGTTCGACGACGCTGCCCCTGGACCTCGAGGACGAGATCCGCGAGATCTTCGGCAACGGCGCAACCCTCGACGTCAAGACGGGCGAGCTGACACTGCCCAACGACGACGACGAAGGCGACGCGTCGTGACCCGCCCCGAGACCCCGCCGTACGTCGGACCGTGCCGACCCAACGCGCTGTTGCAGAACATCGGCCCCCTCACCGTCCTGTACCGGGGAGGTGCGTTCCGTGGTTGAGCTGGTGCCTTCCGAGGACATCGAGGAGATCGTCGGTGTGGAGCGTCACGCGACAGAGCACTTCGCGCGTGCGGTCTCGGCCGAGCAGAGGGTGTACGTGCTGCACTCCAAGGCGTGCCTCGACTCTGGGGTCGACCTGCGCGAGTGCGAGTACTCGGTCGCCCTGGACCGTGGCATCGAGCACTTCATCCCGTGGTGGGGGTGGCGGCGGGTCCAGGACCAGCCGGTGCGTGTCGAGGTGTACTACGGCTATCTCGTGCCCGAACGCGCTGCCGTCACCGAGCGTGTGCGGGAGCGGACGCTCGCTCGTGCCCACGCCGTCATCGAGTACCCGGCAGGTGACGCATGAGCGCCCACCTGACCCCCGAGGACCGTGACGCGCTCGCTGTCGGCTACGAGCGCCTGACCGTCTCCCGTCTCGGCTCGTCCGCGTGGCGCGAGGCGGACCGCGACCTGCTGGCTATCCGCGCGCTTGTCGCGGAGGTCGAGCGGCTGCGCGAGCGCATGCGTGCCACCGACCGGCTGGCTGCCCTCGGCGCGGACCTTGACCTGCTTGCCGACGTCGCCGCATCCGGCATCCCCGCCGACGTGCTGCGCCCGGTCCTGCGCGCACACATGCGCGGCGCGACCGCTCCCGCTCCCGTGTGGGACGAGGACGCCGTGGTCGAGGCAGCGACGTGCGCTGTGCAGCACTCCCGCGAGTTCGCCGCCGGAGCGGCCTTCGGCATCCCGCTCGACGCGAGGGAGAGCGCGGCGACGGCCATCGCGTCCGCCGTCCTCGCTGTCGTCCGTGAGCACCTGCCCGCCCTCCCCGTCACTGTCCTGCACCGGGGCGGTGCGTCGTGAGGTACACGCTTCGCCCCCTGTCCAGATGGGACGGCCCCCGCACCCCTGCGTCCCAGCGGCGTTCGCGGTGGACGTTCAAGGCGTCGTGGGGCGACACGCTCGCCCTGCTCGAGCGTGAGCTGTCCTACCTCGACGCGCGCGACGTCGTGATCGAGGCCGACTTCCGTGAGCAGGACCTGCGCCTTGACGGAATGCCCCGTGCGAACGCCCGCCAGCCCGAGGACCCCGCGATCCGGGTCTCGTTCACCTCCAAGCACGGCCCGTTGGTGTACGCGTCGGACTCGTGCGCGTACTGGCAGCACAACGTCCGCTCGATCGCTCTCGGCCTCGAGGCCCTGCGTGCGGTGGACCGGTACGGGATCACGCGGCGCGCTGAACAGTACGCCGGGTGGCGTCAGATCGGTGCGGGACCGTCGATCGTCACCGAGCCGCCGATGGACCGTGAGCGGGCTGCGCGGATCCTCATCGAGGCCGCCTACCCGGCCGGAGGGGATGAGCGTGAGCTCGCCGCCCTCGAGCGCGAGGTCGCCCTCGATCGCACCGTGCTCGACGTCGTGGCTCGCCGCGCGCAGCGCTACACGCACCCCGACATGGGCGGGTCCGCTGAGGCGTTCGACCGTGTGCAGCGTGCGATCGCGTTCTTGCGGGGTGGCGCCCGGTGAGCCAGCTTCACGACGCGCTCGCTCTGGCCGCTCGGCTGCACGAGCGGGGCGCGGTCACCTACCGGGAGTACATCGAGCTCCACAAGGCCTTGACCGCAGCCCAGGCCCAGGCCGAGCACACGGTGACACTCGAGTTCAGCGACCACGTCAACGGAACGATGACGTGCCACGCAGCACCAGACGCGGACTGTCGCCGCTCCTACTACGACGACGGTCACGAGCCTGAGTCCTACGGCGGCGACTACCACCCCACTGCGGCGTATAACGAGGCACCGGCGTGGGACGAACTCGTGATCGGCGGGCCCGTGATGTTCCCGATCTACCCGTTCCGCGCCGCCGACGCCGAGGACTGCTGGGAGTACTCCCTCTCGCCCGGGGACGGTGCGTCGTGAGGTACATGAGGGTTCACACGGTCCGGTTCCTGCTCACGGCCGACGTGCTCGTCGACGTCGAGGCCGACGACGTCGCCCAGGCCGACGAGACCGCCGCCCAGCTCGCGTTCGAGGCGATCGAGCGACTCGACACCACGGTCGGCCCCGTGCGGATCATCGCCACACGCGACGACCTGCGCCCCGCCGAGGACGAGGACGGCGCGTCATGACGTCCACGCTGCCCCACGCGCACCACGCGTTCGTCCTGCTCGACCCCGTGCAGGACTACGAGGAGACGATCACGATCCTCGGCGTCTACGGCTCCCTCGACGCCGCCAAGACCGCAACCTCCGCACACCGACGCCGCCCCTACGCGAAGGGCGGCGTCTACGAGTACTCCCCGTCACGCGTCACGCACATCGAGCACCGCGCAGGCGACCAGGTCCTCGCCCGCTGGGAATACGACCCCGAGAGCGGCTGGCGCCAGATCGAGGTGACGCCATGATCGCCCTCGCCCTCACCTACACCTGCGACACACCCGGGTGCCGCACCCGCATCGCCACCCCCGAGCACCACAACCACCGCCGCGCCCGCCGCTACGCCACCCGCCACGGCTGGACCTGCATCCCCCGCGTCGGCGACTGGTGCCCCCGCCACCCTCACCACGCACCCGCACCCCGCACTCGCGGACGGGGACGCTCATGAGCCTCGACACCGACGTGGACCAGCTCGAGGCGATCGACCTCTCGGCCGAGCTCCCGTGTGACGTCCGCGCATGCGCGCGCCCCGCGGAATGGCGCGGTCGCGCGTTCGGATGCCCCCGCAGACACTCCTGGGTCTACTGCGATGGCCACCGCCGCTACGTACTCGACCTCCTCGCTCAATCTCGTGCGATCGCCGGACCTCGACTCACCGTTCGCTGCGGAGCGTGCTCACACCCCACGCCCGCGCCGTACATGACCTGGAGCGTGCTGTGACCGCCGACGTCGACTACGCCCACACCGCCCGGGCCCGCGCGCACCGTGAGCGCAAGGCTTCCGCGCTCGCGGCCGCGTGCGCTCGCCTGGGTGTGTCGTCGTCGGGCATCGCGGTCGGCGGTGGGCGCCGGCGTGAGGTGTGGCGGGCCGCTGGGCTGACGCGCGCGCCGTCGGAGGAGACGTGGTCGGTGGTCGCGGCGATCCTCGGCCCCGACGTTCCCGCCCCGGCCGCGGTCGCTGCCCGACCACGCACCGTCCGGCCCTCGGGTTCGGGCCCGGGCCGGTGCCGGCACGGCCACGACGCGCCCTCGCGCTTCTACATGGGCGGGTGGTTGTGCGCCGAGCACTCTCCGGCCGCCACGCGCACCTCGACGTTCCGGGCGGCGCCCGCCGCCGTGGACGCCCATCGAGCTCCGAGGGGAGGTGGTCGAGGTGGATGAGCGGTGCGGCTCCTGCGGAGGAGCCATCAATCAGCAGACCGGCGAGTGCCGGTGCAGCGACTAGCCAGATGGAGGACCTCGGCCGATGCCGTGGATCAGGAGCGGTGACAACGCCGCGACGTACCCACCCCTCATGTCGATCGCCGGCATGAGGGGCGCCGACGAGCGCACCGTGAACGAGGCGGCCGGGTTCGTGTTCCGCTGCGCGTTCCAGTCCGGAGCGCACATGACGGACTACCTCGTCGACGTCGGCACCGCCTACATGATCGGCGGGGCTCGCACGGACGAGCTACTCCGACTGTGCCAGCGCGCCGGGATCTTCACCGAGGTCAAGGACAAGGGGCTCCGCTACTTCAAGCTCATCGAGGACCCCGAGTTCATCCACATCCGGCTCCGCAAGGAGATCGAGTGGGAGCGGCAGCAGCGCAACGACACCCGAGACCCGGGTCTGCGCGCGCCGGTACTCCTGCGCGACGGCGACCAGTGCCGCTGGTGCACCAAGCGGGTCGAGTGGCGAGGGCGCACGACCAACCGCACGGGAACGCTCGACCACCTCCACCCCGGCCAGCCAGGCACGGTCGAGACGATGGTGGTGGCGTGCAAGGCATGCAACTCTGCGCGCCAGGCGAACCCGCAATGGGAGGCCGACCACCCGCTGCTAGCGGCCCCCAGGGCGCCCTTGTACGGGCGCTGGACGGCCGAATACCTCACGGAGAACGGCTACCCCACCGAGCCCAACATCGGGCCCTCTGACGCGACGCAGCAGCCGCAGGCGCGGCCGTCTGGCGCGGACACCGCACCCGAGCGTGTGCGACCCGCGACGACGGCCAGCGACGGGCGCGCGACCAGCGCGGGGCCCGACCACCCACCCCCCAAGAAGTCCCCCGATAAGTCGAAGGGGCGCTCCGACAGAACTAGTTCTGCCGGGTCGGGACAGGTCGGGTCGGTTCTGGGTAGTTCCGGGGTGGGGTCGGGCTCGGGTGAGGGTCTGCCGCAGCCCAAGCCTCGCCGTCGTGGTCGTCGTGGAGGTGGTGCTCGATGAACGCACCCGAGGTCCAGTGCCGGCACTCGTGGGTCTGGGCTCCTGACCAGCCTGGGCCCCGGATCCGGTTCGTGTGTGAGTGGTGCCCCGAGGAGGCTCCCCAGTGCCGGCACTGCACGCGTGTCGTCTCGGGGAACCTCGCGGTCTGTCGGGCCTGCGTCACGTACGCCCATCGCGTCGTCGACGGGATCACCGAGGCGCTCGGCCAGATCCCGGACCCGCACGCGACGATCCTCGGGTTGGCGCCGACGGGAGGTGCGATCGGGTCGAGCGCGCAGGATCGCGAGGCGCTGCCCTTCGGCTTGGATGCGGTGTTCGACGACCCGGACGTGACGGGCCTCAACGGTGTGCGCACACCGCGCGGGCTCTTGCACGTGCTGGTCGAGATCGCGGAGGACTGGCTCGAGCACCGCGCCGGCGTGCGTGACCGCGCCGGCCTCGTGCCGGGCAAGGAGGACGTCGACGTCGACGACGTCGCACCGGGCCAAGCCCTGGGCCTGGTGCGCGCGCTCCTGCTGTGGGCGCTGCAGACTCACCCCGCCTGGCTGGAGCAGCTGCAAGCGCTCGAGGCGGTGCGGGCCCATGCTCGGCACCTCGCTGGCCTCAACCCGCTCGTCGAGCCCGTCCCGTGCGTGTATTGCCACGGGAACATCGTGCGGCGCTGGACGGTCCACGGCCTCGACGACGAGCACGTGTGCACGAGGTGCGGGCGCACCTGGCCGAACGCGGCCGCGTACTGGTTCGTCGCACGGCAGGCGCTGCACTCCCTCGCCGTCACGCACCCTGACTCGCTGGTCACGATCGAGGAGGCGCGCCGTGTGCTGCCGGCGGTGCGGGCGGGCACGATCAGGGTCGTGCTGCATCGCGACCAGAGGCGCGACCCGGAGGCACGCCGGCTGCCCGAGCGGGGCCGTGATGTGCGCGGGAACGTCCTGTACCGCCTGGGTGACATCGCCGCCCTCGCTCGTGACGACACGCCGGGCCCTGAACCCGTGGCGGCGCACCAGGATGACGGCGTGCTACCGTAACGCACGAGAGGGCACAGGTGTGCCCGTAGGCCCCGCTGGGAGGATCCCCCGCGGGGCTTCGTGCTTCCCGGGTGGGGAGCGCATCCGGCGGACGCCATGACCGCGGGTGTGAGTCGCGGCCGGGTCTACGGGAGGCTCGGCCGCGACGGCCCTCGGGGGTAGGCATCATGAGTGTGCTCACGGTCGAGGAGCTCCGCGCGGTGCGCGGCTCACGTCGGTGGAAGGCGCTCGTCGTCGAGCTGTGTCCTCCGGGCTCGGTGTGCGGGATCTGTCTCGGGCAGCGCGGGCCCATCCGGTTCGGGCTGCGCGCTCGTCACTCGCTAGGGCCGAGCCTCGATCACATCGTCTCCCCCACCCTCGGTGGCGACCCCTGGGACCCGTCGAACCTGCAGCCCGCGCACTTCGGGTGCAACTCCGGTAAGCGCGACCGGCTGCCGCCGTCGAGGTCGCTTCGCGGCTGGGTCTGGTGAGTCTTCCTTACCCTTCCTTCGACGCCCCTCGCGCGACCCGCTCTGAGCGTTTGCCCAGGTCAGAGCCCTGTTTTTTGCGCAGGTGTCCGAATGCCCATCCGCGCATGTTCCATTTTTTCTCTCTACCCCGAGGGGCTGGGTGGGGCACCACACCTGTAGCCGGGAGGAGGTGGCCCGGTGGCCGAGGTCAAGACCCACGGGCAGTCCGGCTACCGGCGCGGCTGCAAGTGCGCGGTGTGTCGAGCCGGGCACGCCGAGTCCGTCGCTCGCTGGCGTGCTCGCCGTCGTGAGCGCGACGCCGCGGAGCGCGGGCCGGCGGAACCCCCCGCAGAGTCCGCGCCCCTTGCTCCGCTCGAGTCGGTCCCGACGATCGACCTCGCGGCCGAGCCCGGACCACTCGAGCTGGCATTCGCTGAGGACCTCGAGAACCCAGCGTCGAAGGTTGCGTTCCAGCGCACCCTCATCGGACTGGCGAAGTACAACGCGCGCGTCCTCGACCAGGTGCCCACGCACGGCCGCATGGATCTCGTCTCGCCGGTGCAGCTGCGGCTCCTCGAGGTGCTCCAACGTCTCGGCATCCTGGGGTTCGCTGGGCTGAACGACGACTCTGACCCGGAGACGGCCGCCGCGAATGCGGCTGCCGCGGCGCTCGCGGAGATCCTCAACTCGGCCGATGGCTAGCCAGATCGAGGCGACGCCTCGGTTCTTCACCGAGCGCAACCCCGCTCGGTCGACCACGGGCGGGCAGGTCGCGAAGATCGGTCGTCTTCTCGACTCGCGCGGCCGGCCCTTCATGCCGTGGCAGCGCATGCTCGCCGACGTGGCCGGCGAGATCGACACGACGTCGGGCTTCCCGTGGTACCGCCGCATCATCGTGATCGTCCCTCGGCAGGCCGGCAAGACCACCGAGGTGCGGGCCCAGGCGACGCACGCCTGCCTCGTCTTCGAGCGCGTGAAGATCCGCTACACCGCGCAGACGCGACTCATGGCGGCCGCGCGGCTCGAGCAGGACTTCTACGAGCCGATCAAGGCGAGCCCGCTGAACGCTCTCCTGAACCACCGCATCGGGTCGCGCCGGCGAGGGCAACCGGGGTTCTCCGCGAAGCCTGGCGCCGAGGCGATCCACTTCGGCAACGGGTCGATCTGGGGCGTTGACGCCGTCAAGGACGAGTCAGGTCACGGCCCATCTCTGCGCCGCGGCTTCATCGATGAGGCGTTCGCGCACCAGGACGCGAGGGTCGAGCAGGCGATGGGTCCTGCGATGATCGCTGATCCCGAGGCGCAGCTCTGGGTCACCTCGGCCGCGGGCACGTGGAAGTCGAAGTACTTGCGCTCGCAGGTCGACGCGGCGCGATCGCGTGCCGAGGTCGAGGCAAACCGCCCGCTGCACGAGCGCTCGTCGCGCACCCTGTTCCTCGAGTACTCCGCCCCCGAGGACGCGGACCGGGACGACCCGGCAACGTGGCTCGGCTGCCATCCGGCGATCGGGCACACGATCCGCCTCGAGGACATCGCCGCCGAGCACGAGGCGTGGGCGCACAAGCCCGAGGAGTTCGACCGCGCCTACCTCGGCTGGTGGCCCGAACGCTCGGCCGCGGAGTGGGTCATCCCGGAAGGCGTCTGGAGCGAGAACGCCGCCGAGCCTGACCAGACCGTCTGGCACGGCGAGCCCGTGTGGTCGATCGACGTCGCGCCCACCCGCGACGCCGCGTCCATCGGGATGGCCGGCCGTGCACTCGAAGGCCGCGTCTTCGTCGACGTCGCGGACACCCGCTTGGGCCCGCCCACGTGGTGCGTGGACCGCCTCGGCGAGCTGCGTAGCCGCTGGGGCGGCACCCACGTCGGACTCATCGACGCGGCCCGTTCCCTGCGCGACGACCTCGAGTCCGCCGGTTTCACCGTGCACCTGCTCTCGGCCTCCGACCGGATGGACGCGTGCGGCGGCTTCTACGACGACGCGCACGACCACAAGCTCCGGCACGTCCACGACCCCGACCTCGACGGCGCGCTCGCCTCGGCCGCGAAGCGGTTCATGACCCAGGAGGGCGGGTTCGTCTGGACTCGCGGTCGCTCGCTGATGGACATCACCCCGCTGTACGCCGCGACGGTCGCCCGCTTCGTGTGGCTGCGGGTTGCCCCGCCCGACTACGAGACCGGCGACTCGCTCGGCTAGGAGGACTCCCGTGCCCACTCGCCTCCCCCGGCACCTCATCACCGACGTGCTCGAGATCGTCGCGCTGCTGCTGCTCATCTGCGCGATGGCGCTCATCTCCGGCAACGTCGTCGTCCTGTGGGCCGGCGGCGAGCTCGCGCCCGTCGCGTGGCTGTGGCCGGCGCGGCTCGGCGCGGCCGGAGTGCTCCTCATGGGCGCCTCGGCCCTCGTCGTCGGTCGTGCTCGGAGGTCCGCGTGAGTCTCTTCTTCGGCTCGCCCGAGACCCGCGCCCTCGACGACGTGGGCTTCTTCGGCGATGACGTCACGCTCGGCGGTGGGATGAAGGGCGCTCTGCGCCTCATCCCGGTCTACGCCGCGACGTCGCTCATCGCTGACTCGCTCTCCACGTTGCCGTTCCACGCGTTCCAGGACACGGCCGACGGCGGTCGCATGAAGCTCGCCACGCAGCCGCGGCTGGTGGCCGCACCCCAGGTGACCGGCGGCCGCATCGCGTGGGTCCACCAGGCGGTCGTCTCGATGCTCTTGCGGGGCAACGCGTACGGGTACATCACCCGGTTCGACTCGCTCGCCTACGCCGAGCAGGTCGTCTGGCTCCACCCCGACCGGGTGTCCGTCGACGAGACGAAGTCGCTGCCGGCCTACCGGTACAAGGGCCAGCTGCTCGACCCGGCCCGTGTCGTCCACATCCCCGCGTTCACGGTCCCCGGGTCATGCGTGGGGCTGTCCCCGATCGCGCTGTTCGCCGAGCAGTTCCTCAAGTCGGTGCGCGCCCAGCGCTTTGCGAGCGACTTCCTGCGCCGCGGCGTCGCACCCCCGGGCATCCTGCGCAACAAGGCGAAGGTCCTCGAAGCCGGTGACACGGCGATCGCCAAGCGGCGCTTCAAGGAGGCGGTCGCGGGTCGCGATATCTTCGTCACCGGGAACGACTGGGAGTGGGAGTCGCTCACGGTCTCCGCGGGCGAGGCGATGTTCCTCGAGGCGATCGAGGCCGGGGCGACGGAGATCGCGGCGATCTTCCGCGTCGCTCCCGAAGACATCGGCGGCAAGACGGGGCACTCGCGCCAGTACTCCACGCTCGTGATGGAGATGCAGAAGTTCTCCTCGCGCACCCTACTGCCGTGGACTGCGCGCCTCGAGGAGGCGATCTCCGAGCGCATGCGGCCAGGGACCTACGCCCGGTTCAACCTCGACGCGATCGCGCGCGCGGACCTCAAGACGCGCATGGAGACCCACGAGATCGCGCTGCGCACCGGCATGGAGACCCTCGACGAAGGACGTGCGCTCGAGGAGAAGCCTCCGCTCACCGCGGACCAGCTGGCGCAGTGGCAGAGCTTCCACGGCCGTCAGCTCCAGCAAGCCCCAGCACCCAGCCCCCAGGAGAGGTCACAGCCATGACGACCCGGACGCTCGAGGTTCGCAGCGCCGCCCTCGGGGCGGTCGAGCTGCGGGCAGCAGCCGAGAACCAGATCGGCACCCTGCACGGCTACGCGGCCGTGTTCAACCGCTACTCCCAGAACCTCGGCGGCTTCGTCGAGGTCGTGGACCCGGCGTGCTTCAACAAGTCGCTCGCCGACGACGTGCCGGTGATGGCCCGGTTCAACCACAACGACAACCTGCTGATCGGCACCACGGAGGCGAACACCCTGCGGCTCGAGGTCGACGGCACGGGCCTCGCCTACGACGTCGACCTGCCCGACACGAGCACCGGCCGTGACCTGCACGCGCTCGGGAAGCGCGGCGACATCCGCTACTCCTCGTTCGCGTTCTACACCGTCCACGACGAGTGGGGCGTGACCGAGCAGGGCTTCCCCCTGCGGATCCTCCGCTCCGTCCAGCTCGTCGACGTCGCGCCCGTCGCGAACCCGGCGTACCGCGACACGACCGTCGCCGTGCGCTCCCTGTGCGAGCGCCTCGGCGTGGAAGTCGAAGAGATTCCTTCGCTCGAGCCCGACGAGCTGCGCTCGCGACTCGTCGACGACGCCGGGTCGGCGCAGGACCGTGAGGAGCCCCCGGCGCCTCACGCCACCATGGCGCTGCGCTCGCGGCTCCTCGAGCTCGAGGCGCTGCGCTAGACCCTGCGTCACCCCTGGGGCAGCGAGCCACGCACCCCGACCTCGGCAGTACCCGCTCCTGGGCAGCGTGCCCCGCACCCAGACCCCATCGTTCAGTCCCACATCACCCCAGGAGGGGCAATGTCCCACGCACTCATCAACCAGCTCACCGAGACCCGCCAGCGGGTCTGGAACGAGACCAAGGCCCTGCTCGACACCGCGGCCGAGGCCAAGCGTGACCTCACGGCCGAGGAGGAGCAGACCTACCAGCGGCTGAGCAACGAGCTCACCGAGACCCGCGCGCGCATCGACTCGATCCTCGAGATCGAGGCCGAGAACCGCGCGGCCGAGGAGGCGCTCGCGGAGATCGGCGCCAACCGTTCCGGTGGCGAGCCCGACGAGAACGACCTCGGCGTCCAGCTGCGCTCCTTCCTGCGGGGCGAGCGCAGCGGGGTCGAGATCTCGGCCGAGGCCATGAAGGCGCCGTGGAAGCGGGCCCTGCAGAAGGGCACCGCCTCCGAGGGCGGCAACACCGTCGCCACCTCGTTCCACGACCACCTCGTCGAGCACCTGGTGGAGTCCTCGGGTCTGCTGCAGCTCGGTCCCACCGTGCTCAACACGACCTCCGGCGAGATGATCGAGGTGCCGGTCACCACGAGCCACGGTGCCGCGGCGGCCGTGGCCGAGGAGGCGAGCATCACCGGCACCGACCCGGCGTTCGCCAAGCGCACCCTCGGGGCGTTCAAGTTCGGCCAGCTCGTCACGGTCTCCAAGGAGCTCGTCGACGACACGGCGGTCGACCTCGAGGGCTACATCGCGCGGATCGCCGGCCGCAACTGTGGCCTGGCCCTCGGCGGGAAGCTCATCACGGGGGCTGGCACGACCGAGCCGACCGGTGTGCTCACCACGGCCACGGCGGGAAAGACGGGTGCGGCGGGCGCGGCCGGTGTGTTCGAGGCGGACGACCTGATCGACCTGTTCTTCTCGGTCATCGCGCCGTACCGCAACTCCCCGTCGGCGGGCTGGCTCGTCAAGGACGCGACGCTCGGCGCGATCCGCAAGCTCAAGGACGACGCCGACCGCTACCTGTTCGAGCCGGCCGCGACGTTCGGCGCTCCGGACACCCTCCTGGGCAAGCAGATCAAGACGGACCCGACGATGCCCGCCGTCGCCGCGACCGCGAAGTCGGTCGCCTTCGGTGACTGGTCGGCGTACTTCGTCCGGCTGGCCGGCGGCGTCCGCTTCGAGCGGTCGGACCACTTCGCGTTCGGCTCCGACCAGATCACGTTCCGCGCCATCGTGCGCGGCGACGGGCTCCTGGCCGACCAGACGGGCGCGATCAAGACGTTCACCGGTGGTGCGACCAACGCCTGATCGTCGACCGGTGGGGTCGCGTCGCTACTCCCGGCGACGCGACCCCACCGCACCAATCATCCCCACCACAGGAAGGCACCGTCATGGCCCCCCAGTACACCGTCCGGGCGCAGATCTCGGGTACACGCAACGGCGAGGACTGGCCCGCCCCGGGCAGCACGATCGAGCTGCCCGAGGACGAGGCGAAGGACTACCTCGCGGCCGGGATCATCGCCACACCCACCGACGAGTCGGACACCTCCAAGGCCGAGGAGCCCGCCAAGCCGACCGGCAACAAGGCGGTCGGCAAGGGCCGCGGCCGCGGACGAGGCAAGGCCAAGGCGCCCGAGACGGCCACCGCCCCCGCCCCCGAGACGGCCACGGCCGCGGGCACCACCGAGAACAGCGCGACGCCGGAGGCCTCCGACGACGCCCAGCCGCAGATCTGACCGATGGGCTGGCCCATCACCGCCGC
>Ga0222423_1001105_pt1 | contig 13613 bp, 13 predicted proteins | sample 3A0metagenome_FD_182472 | JGI IMG/M metagenome (GOLD analysis project Ga0222423, IMG submission 182472) | Enriched microbial communities from leaf-cutter ant dump, University of Wisconsin, Madison, United States - 3A0 (version 2) | ecosystem: Environmental > Terrestrial > Nest > Insects nest >...
GTGTAGGTAGTGGCGGGCGAGCCCCTTGCTCCGTACGGTTCTCAAAAACCTCGGGGGACGACGGGGTCTCGTCCGACATCTTTATCTCACACTTTCAACAGACAAGGGGGAGACAGGATGCAGGTGCCCGCAATGACATGGCCGCAGGATGCCGCCGAAGCCGTTGCTCTTCAGCACGCTCTGCGCAACAAGGTCAGGCTGATTGACGAAGAGGTGCCGTCAAACCTGATCGCAGGCATAGATGTCAGCTATGACCTGACCCACAACCTGACCCGTGCCGTGGTTGTGGTACTGGATGCCCTGACTCTGGCGCCGGTCGTGGCACCGGTAGCAACGCAGATCGAGACACGCTTTCCCTACATACCGGGCCTGCTGTCGTTTCGGGAAATTCCGGCAATCCTCAAGGCCCTGAGTTTCGTCGAGATAAGGCCTGACATATTGATGGTCGATGGCCACGGTATTGCCCATCCGCGCCGACTGGGGATTGCGGCGCATCTTGGGGTGCTTCTGGACATGCCGAGCATCGGCGTGGCCAAGAAAAGACTGACCGGTCGTTATGAAGAACCGGCCCTGACCAGAGGCGCCATGACTCCTTTGATGCACAGGGAGGAACGTATCGGCACGGTGTTGCGCAGCAAGGACGGCATCAAGCCCCTGTTCGTCTCACCGGGGCATCTCATGTCGCAGCGGCAGGCCGTGGCCGTGGTGCTGGCCTGCCTGACCCGTTACAAACTGCCGGAGCCGACGCGACTGGCTGATGCCATTTCCAAAAAACCGGATGCCTATATGCGGGATTAGAAAGCGCTTAGACGCAGGGCATAGACTTGACCCGCTGCATCTCCTTGGCCAGTTGCGGCCCAAGGATGAGCTGTGACGCCGTGTTCAGGTGGATGTCGTCTCCGTTATGCGCCAGACTGGCCGCCGAGACATAGCCCAGCCGCACGATCTTGGCGGGCAGGGCCTTCTGGGCCGCCTGCACCTCAGCCCAGCCGACCGTCGGGCGTGGCCATTTCTGCGGATCAGGCTGATCCGACAGGCCGACAATGACCCACGGCAGGCAGGTGTCCCCAAGGTCATGGCGCACCTGAGCCACCAGCGTCACCATGCGTTCCGGCCACAATGCGGTGGCTTCCGGCTTTTCGGCATCGGTTTCGCCCTGATACCACAGAACTCCGGCGATCCGGCCCTTGGCTGAAGCCTCTCTGGCGCGGGCCATGCAGGAACCATACAGGCGCGTGCGGTCAGGATTGGGTGTCCACTGTGACAGGGAGGAGCCGCCCTTGGCGCAGGGCACAAGGGCAATGGCGCTGTTTTCCGGTGTCGGCAGGGTGCGGGCAAAGCTCAGGCCCGGCCCGACACCGGCCTTGTCACCGTCACCGGATACAGGGTCGATCTGACCGGTGGCATTATCGAGCGGCTCGGTCGCCTGACGCCACACGCCGTCATTGCCATAAAGCCAGATCCCCGAAGCGGTTTTGGCCGCATCGGGCAGGTCTTCAAGGTGGCCGCGACCGGACATGTTCGACTGCCCCATGAGCAGATAGATGTCCATATTTTGCGGGACGGTATTCTGGGAGACGGTATTTTGGGAGACGGTATTTTGGGAGACGGTTTGCGCCTGGGCCATCAGGGGCAGGGCGCTGCACAACAGGGTGCTGGCGGCTATAACGAGCGGTCTGGCAAGGGCGGCGACGGGTTTCAGCATGATACGCTTACTCCTGATTGACGCCCAGCGGACGCTCGGTGGTGAAGGAGGTGCTGGGCGGCACAAGGAACTGGCTTTCGGGCAGGGGATGGGACGGGTCATAGTCCGGCAGGTCATCGGCGATTTCGCTGGCGACCGGCGCACCGGTGGTTCTCAGGCCCTGAGCGACGATCTTGGCCAGTTCATAGGCCCCGTAAGGGCCATGATGGGTGCCGTCCTTCTGCGTATAGTCGGCATTGTGCATGAACAGGGCATCGATCCCCGTGGGGCCGGCGGCTTCATACAGAAGGCGGCTCTGGTCATGCAGATCGATCAGCAGGGCACCGGATTCCGCAGCGGCTTCGCGGGCCATTTGCGGATAGATGCCGAGGGTTTCATTCACCTTGCCATCGGTCAGGCGGTTACGGTGCATGGGGGTGATAATGACCGGCGTGGCCCCTTTGGCCCTTACCTTACCGGCCCAGTCGATGAGATTGGCCTTGTATCTGGCGGCCGCATCGGGGTCTTTTGACTTCTGGTCATTATGGCCGAACTGGATCAGCAGATAGTCGCCCGCCTTCAGCAGAGACAGAATCTTGTCGATGCGTTTGGCGCCAATGGCCGAAAAGGTCGATTCACCGGATTCACTGTGGTTGGCGACGGCAACAGTCGGCTTGAAGAAGCGGGGCAGCATCTGACCCCATGAGGCATAGGGTTCGCCTGACTGATCGGCGACCGTCGAATCGCCGAGAATATACAGGGTCGGCACATCGACCCGTTCGACCCTGAGGTCACGCACGGCGGGCGTGCCGTTGAACTCAAGCGTGATGCGCTTGTCCCAGGCGCGGGCCTCCTGCACGACTTCACGCGGAGCTTTCAGCTTCACCCGACCGTCGGGAAAGTCCGGCGTGCGGACATTGACGATGAAGCTGCGGGTTACCGACCCGCCAGCGGGCACCTGCACGCGCTCAAGCATCAGACGGCGCAACTCGGCCTTGACTGTGGTGTCGGAGGCTTCATCGCCGCCCAGAGTGACCGTGACCCTGTAATTGCCTTCTTCGGGTACATCGATGGAGAAAAAGAAGGCGCCTGTTGCCGCCTTAGCTTGCAGGGCAGGGGCCTGACCGTCAAACCCGAAACCGGCCTCAGGGCTGTAGGCGGCCTTGACCGCCTTGGCGCTGTCGCTGGTTTGCGCGGTGGAACCGAACCGGAAATTCTGTGTCGGCACCTGAGTCATAGAGGTCTGGGCGAAGGCGGGCAGGGCGACACTCAGGCAAAGAGCCGTCAGCAGAAGGCGGGGCGTCATGGGCGTCAGAGTCCTCCGGTTGTTTGGTATGGGGGATATTGATGGGCCTTGTATGGCCAGCCGGTCAAGATATTTCTCATTTGTGATCGCTAACGCACATTTTTGAGCATGGAAACGGTTGCTCCGCTTCCTCCGGCTTGCCTATTATCAATGCCTTGAAAACAGACAGGCAGGGATAGGTAAATGCAGCATTGGAAAGGCACGGCCGCAACGGTGCTTGCCGGTATGGCTGGTGGATTTGCGGTCGGCGCGGTACAGGCACAAGGCCAGACAGAAGGCCAGATACAGGAACGGTTTGAGATTGCCATTACCGTCGATGACCTGACCGCGCATGGCAAACTGCCTCAGGGTATGACGCGCGCAGGCATTGCCGAGGCACATATCGCGGCCTTCAGGGCGCATGGCGTGCCCGAAGCCTATGGCTTCGTCAATGCACTCAGGGTGAAGGAAGACCCCGAAAGTGAGGCGGTGCTGGGCCTGTGGCGCGCGGCGGGCTATCCGCTGGGGAATCATACCTTCAGCCACCTGAATATCGATAAGGCCGAAAGCCTTGAGGCGTGGGAGGCCGATGTGCTGGCCGGAGAGCCTCTGGTTCAGGCCTATATGTCTGCGGAGGGCGGCTATTATTTCCGCTTCCCCAATCTGGCGGCAGGTAAGGAACCGGCGCGTGCCGAAGCGGCTCAGGCCTTTCTGAAAGGGCGCCATTACCATATTGCCGATGTCAGTGTGGCCTTTGCCGACTGGAACTATACGGACGCCTATGCCCGCTGTCTGGCCAGGGGTGATATGGCGACGATCGAGGCGATGAAGGGGCGCTATCTCAGGGATGTCGATGCGGGCATCGTGCGCATGAAGGCCGTCTCGCAACGTGTCTATGGCCGGATTATCCCGCAGGTTCTGCTGACCCATATCGGCGGCTGGAGCGCCATGATGCTGCCGGAAGTGCTGGAACGCCTCGATGCGGCGGGCGCGACCTATGTGACTCTGGCGCAGGCCCAGTCCGATCCGGCCTATGCCGAACCCGGCGGCGGCAGTGTCATGGAACGCACCGCCAAACGTCAGGGCATCGACCTGTCCGGCCTGCCGCAAACCGAATCCTCATCCGAGGTGAAAACCTATTGCCGGTAAAGGGAAAACGGGGGAAAATGGCGGACAGAGAACGACGAAACGGAGAACTATATCTACTCTATAGCCCTCTATGTCCTCTTAAAATAGCTAAACTGATCGGACGAGCATGCTTGCCAGTGCCCTTGAAGAAACCGCGATGACAACCCTTTACGACATGCCCCAGCACCTACGCCACGAGCTTATAGCCTGTTATGGTAAGGCCGCGGCGGCTACCGGCCAAACCTGCGGCTTCGGCGGTGAGATCGTCTTCCTCGACAACGGGGAGAATGTCCATCCCCGATTCATTGCCGCCAAGTATCCGCGCAAGAAGTCGGGTCAGTCACCGCGCGAAGGCGCGGAGGCGTTTCTGCGCGAGATGACGCTGCAGGCCCAAGCACACTATCATCCGAACGTCCATTGGCCCTTTGAAATCGTCATGATCCTACGCGTGCCCGTCGCGTACTTCAGACGATGGGAGGGCGACCTGTCGGCCTTTATAGAGGACGAGCGGCTTTGCGACGAGGAACGCCTGTCAATCATGGTCCAACTCGTTGCCGGGCTGGCGCATTGTCAAGCCCGAGGACTCGTGCATCAGGATCTGAAGCCCGAAAACGTTTTTGTACGAGATCTACGCCGGGATTTAGAGCTGCCAGAGAGTGGCGTATGGCTCCGTCCTCTCGTCGCCGATTTCGGCAGCGTCAACCTAGCCGCCGAAATCCGCCAGTTCCGCGGGTCGCGACCCTATATGGCTCCCGAGCAGTGGGGTGAGACGGTTCTCAGCGAGAGAACAAACGTTTTCGCGGCGGGCATCATACTCCACGAGCTTATGTCGCGCGGCGTCCACCCGATTGGCGAGCGCAGTAGCGATTGGCATCGCCACATCAATCCTGGATTTAATCGCTGGCAGAAGAACAATCGCTGGCGCAAGTGGACTAGCGATGGCTGCCCGATCGCGCAGACGCTCGATCATCAAGATATAGCAAATCTAGTGGCAGGTTGCCTCGCGATATCACCCAGCGATCGTCCTTCTTTGCTCGAGGTCCAGGCAAAACTGCTCGACATGCTGCGCCGCCGGTCGAGCAACGCGGCCGATCAAGTGCATAACTTCCTGCATATGGCCGAGAGTCAGAGCGCAGCAGCAGAGTGGCAGCACCTTGAAGGGCGTATCGAAGGCTTGAAACGCGCGATTGAAGAGCATTATCCGTGAGGCGCATTGCCGACCGGCATGTTCGCAACAGGCGAATGGAAAGTTACGATAACTACCGGCCGTTCACTTGGTGACGGCTTAACGGCCTAAGGTGGTCGGGAATTGTCATTGCGGAACTCACGACATATCGGGCTGTAGCGTAGAATCGGCGGTTTGCTATCTCACCCGGTGGTGTGCGGTGATCGGCGGCAGTATCGCACTGATAGAGGGCACTCGGAAGTGATGGCGGACAGAGAGGGATTCGAACCCTCGATAGAGTTGCCCCTATACACGCGTTCCAGGCGTGCGCCTTCAACCACTCGGCCACCTGTCCATACCAAATTGTCGCGTACGGGTTGAGGCGCACGCAAATACTAATGTGACATTGGCATTTGGGTTTCACCAAATGCCGGTGCGCCTTCAACCACTCGGCCACCTGTCCATACCAATATCGTCCAAGATCATGTGGTAACAATCTTGGGAAGGCGGCGGTTATAGCTGTCCACAGAGAATGCGCAAGACCTGAAATCACGAAAAACCTCATCTTTTTGACTCGTTTGGGCGCAGACGGTGCTTATATTGAGGATAAGTGTCACAGGAGGTCGCCATGTTCGGTACGAAGTCTTTGCTTGTTTCCCTTGATCAGGCCCTTGCCGGTCGGGCCGAGGCCATTCCCACCGAATCTGAGCATGTCGTTCTGGGCACGCCGCTCAAGGGGCCGTTTCCGGCAGGTATTGAGACGGTCGTGGTGGCCATGGGCTGTTTCTGGGGGGCGGAGCGGTTATTCTGGCGGCAGGCGGGGGTCTATACGACGGCGGTGGGCTATGTCGGCGGCTATACGCCCAATCCCACCTACCGTGAAGTATGCAGCGGCCTGACCGGACATACCGAAGGGGTGCTGGTGGCCTATGATCCGGCGGTCATTTCCTTTGAGGCCCTGCTGAAACTTTTCTGGGAAGAACATAATCCAACGCAAGGGTACAGGCAGGGCAATGATGTCGGGACGCAGTACCGGTCGGCCCTTTTTACCACTACCGACGCGCAGTATAGGGCGGCGCTGGCCTCAAGGGATAAGTATCAGGAGGCCCTGAACACGCGCGGGTTTGAGCGGATTACCACCGACATCTATGCGCCGGATGCCGGTTTTCCCTTCTATTATGCCGAGGGCTATCATCAGGGCTATCTGGAGAAGAACCCCGATGGCTATTGCGGACTGAAAGGGACGGGCGTGGCCTGTGTCGCTTAGGCGGCGCGTTTCAGGCCCGGCTTCGGAGTATGGCGGGGATTTGTTCGCTCAGGTCTTCGGCGATCAGGCCGGGGCCGAAGCGGCGGGCGGCTTCGCTGTGGAACCAGACACCGGCACAGGCGGCATCAAAGGCGCACATCCCCTGTGCCATCAGGCCGGTAATCAGGCCGGCCAGCACATCGCCTGAGCCGGCGGTGGCCAGCCAGGGCGGCGCGTGGCGGTTGGCCACAAGCCTGCCGTCGGGGTGAGCGATCAGGGTTTCAGGGCCTTTGAGCAGGACAATGGCACCGCTCAGGGCCGCCGCGTCGCAGGCGGCGCGTTTGCGGTCGTCTATGCGGCCGAAAAGGCGCTCGAACTCGCCTTCGTGCGGCGTCAGAATGACCGGCGAACTTATCGCGTCGAACAGGGTTTTCGGATCGTCCCTGAAAACGCTCAGGGCGTCGGCATCGAGTATGGTCGCCTTTTGCGCCCTGAGGGTGGTCAGGACGAAATCGCGGGTGCGCTCATTGATACCGGCGGCGGGGCCAAGCAGAACGGCGGTGACCCTGCGGTCGGCAATCAGGCCGGTAAATTCGGCGACATCCCTGACCGGCTTGGTCATGACGGCTTCGAGGGCCGTGGCATAGACCATCAGGGCCGACGGGTCGCAGGCGATGCTGACGAGGCCGGAACCGATACGCAGGGCCGCACGGGCAGACAGTCGCGCTGCGCCGGTGGCCGCCACAGGGCCGCCGAGGATGATGCTGTAACCCCGATTATATTTGTTACCTTTCAGGTCGGGGGAAGGGAGGTGTTCGGCCCAGCAATCGGGCGAATTGTCTCCGGCGACGGGAAGGGCGGTCATGGGTGTCTTTCCTCAAGAAAACCTGATGACGCGTGACAGTTCCGACGGGCTGACGGGACATTCGGCCCATCGGGGCGGCAGGCCGTGGGTCAGGCGTACCCAGTCTTCGACCATGGCGGCCTGCTGTTCATAACCATAGGCCTGAAACGGTTTGGCGGCAACCGGTCTGTAGCCGTATCGGCCCCGTTCGCGCCACAGATAGCGCCACAGGGTCATGCCGGTTTCATATTGCCAGACATGGGTCAGTTCGTGGGCCAGAAGCGCCAGTTGTTCGGGGCGTCGGGACAGGTCGTCGGGCAGGTGCGGCCAGAAGATGCGGCGGCCTCTGGCGACGATCAGCGGGCCTTTGTTGATCAGGCGCGCCAGACGGCAGAGGAGGTGCGGTGCGTCGATCAGGCGGATGTCGTCAACCGGCAAGGCCCTGAGGAGAGACGGAGGCAGGGCCTTGCGTTCGGTATCGGACAGGGGGCGCAAGCGGGATCAGACCTCATCCTTGCCGGAGGCGAAGATACAGGCCAGCGTGACGATGGCGGCCAGAAGCAGATAATAGCCGACATATTCGAGGCCGAACCGGCTCTGGAGCCAGGTGGCGGCATAGGGGGCCAGAGACGCGCCGACGATACCGGCGAAGTTGAAGGTCAGGGACGCGCCTGTGTAACGGACATTGGCGGGGAAGGGGGCCGCCAGCGCCGTGCCGATCAGGGCATAGGTCATACCCATCAGGGCCATGGCCGCGATGGAGAAGATAAAGACGTTCAGGTCGCTGCCGCCCATCAGGGCGGGCAGGAGGAAGGAAAAGCCGCCGATCAGCACCGTGGTCAGGATGAGGATTTCGCGGCGGCCGAATTTTTGCGCCAGCAGGGCCGACAGGGGGATGAAAATCCCGAAGGCGATGGAGCCGAAGATCTGGATTTCCAGCGCCTCAAGGAAGGCCATTTCCCTGATCTTGACGTTATAGGACAGCAGGTAAGCGCTGCCGATATAGAACAGGACGAAGGTGACCAGCGCGACGAAGGTGCCAAGGAACAGGCTGCGCTTGTGGCGGGCAAAGATGTGGGTCAGGGGCACCTTGACCCGTTCTTCCTTGTCGATGGCCTTTTGAAACTCAGGGGTTTCGGTGATCGACAGGCGCACCCACAGACCGATGATGATCAGCACAAGAGAGGCGATGAACGGCGTGCGCCAGCCCCAGTTCAGCAGGTCTTCCTGAGGGATGAAGTGCAGCAGAATCCAGAAAAAGCCCGATGACAGCAGGAGGCCTACGGGGGCGCCCAGTTGCGGGAACATGCCATACCAGGACCGCTTGCCTTCGGGGGCATTTTCCGTGGCCAGCAGCACCGCGCCGCCCCATTCGCCGCCCAGACCGAAGCCCTGACCAAAGCGGCAGACTGCCAGCAGCAGGGGCGCGGCAATGCCGATCTGATCGTAGGACGGCAGGCAGCCGATGATGACGGTCGAGACGCCCATCGTCAGGAGCGCGGCCACAAGCGTCGCCTTACGGCCTATGCGGTCGCCGAAATGGCCGAATACAACCGCGCCGACGGGCCTTGCGAAAAAGGCGATCGAGAAGGTGGCGAAGGATTGCAGCAGGGCCGAGGTCGGATCGCTGTCGGGAAAGAACAGGGCCGGAAACACCAGAACCGCGGCGGTGGCATAGACGTAAAAGTCGAAAAACTCGATGGTCGTGCCGATGAGACTGGCGATAAGAACCTGAAACGGGGAGTTTACGGGCTTATGCGGGGCGGCGGCTGTGGCTGACATGAAGGAGGTAATCCTGATAACGCCCGTTTTTCGGGCTTATCTGTCTGCCGTAGCGGATTTTCCGAAGTCTGAAAAGAGGGCGCGCGCAGGGACTGTGCCGGAAAGGGCACGGCAGGCATCAGGTGCGCGTGCAGCTCCAGAAGCTCAGGGTCGCACAGGACTTCATCGGCAAAGGGAGCGTTCAGGCCGGTTGCCGGTGGCGGGGTAGGGGTGGGCTTCAGGTGAGGGGAGAATTTGAGTCTGCTCCGGACGTGGTGTTTGTCGTCCTGAAGTTTCAGGCGGTTCATCAGATGTTCGGCCGCAAGGGCCGGTGCCTTGACCTCAGTGACATGGACGCGGGCATAGAGGCGCTCGATGAGGGCGACGACGCGCACCGTGCGTTCGAGGTCGCGCAGGTCTTCGGGCGGGGCCATGTTCTCGGCGCAGATGAGCATCCGGTCGGCGAAGGCGCGCAGGCGCATCCGGCGTTCTTCGGGAGTCATCAGGGTCTGTGTGTGCGGGTGAGTGGTCATACGGACAGGATAGGGGTAAACTGTCAGGGCGGGGATTGCGACGGAGACAACGGCCCCTGAAGATGTCCGGTTTTCAGGCAGATATAACAGAGCCACAGAGGAAGCCTGTGATGAACAAGAACACGATTTGTCTGTGGTACGCCCGCGATGCAGAAGCGGCGGCGCGCTTTTATGCAGCAACCTTTCCCGACAGCTCGGTCGATGGTGTTTTTCGCGCGCCGTCCGATTTTCCGGGCGGCAAGGCGGGCGATGTGCTGACAGTGCAGTTTACGGTGTGCGGTGTGGCCTGTCTGGGGCTTAATGGCGGGGATGTGTTCCCGCAAAGCGAGGCCTTTTCGTTTCAGATTGCCACCGAGGATCAGGCGGAAACCGACCGCTACTGGGATGCTATCGTTGGCAATGGCGGCAGGGAAAGCGATTGTGGCTGGTGCAAGGATCGGTGGGGTGTATCCTGGCAGATCACGCCGCGGGTTCTGACCGAGGCAATGGCTGAAGGCGGAGAGGTGGCGCAACGGGCCTTCGGGGCCATGATGCAGATGCAGAAGATTGATGTCGCGAAGATCGAGGCGGCGGTGAGTAAGGTCAACATATCCGGGGGGTCGAATATCTCAAAACGGCTATTTTCATTTAAAAATAACGATGACAGCGCTTACAATTGATTGAAGATGCGCAAAGTGCATTGATGGCTATTGATTTTCATTTTACGGAATGGTAGCGATAACATTAAGCGTTAGTCTGTCAGTTAAATCAGGGAGTTATAAAATGAAATTGGCTATTCTTGCCGCTGGTGGTGTACTAAGCCTATCGGGTCTGGCATTGGCACAGCCAATTGTTAAAGCGCCAGTCGATGCCCCGGTTATGCCTGCTGGTGTTTGGGTTTCCGATCAGGGCGACGGGACCTATATCAATCCGATTCTTAATGGCGATTATTCCGACCCCGATGTGGTGCGGGTGGGTGACGACTATTACCTGACCTCATCAAGTTTCACTAACATACCGGGACTGCCGGTGCTTCATTCCAAAGATCTCGTCAACTGGACGCTGATCGGTTATGCGCTGGAGCGCAATGTGCCGGAGGCGCATCATGCGGTGCCGCGTCGCGGGGGCGGGGTGTGGGCGCCGTCTATCCGCCATCATGATGGCCGTTTCTATATCTACTATCCCGATCCTGATTTCGGCATCTACATGGTCAGCACGACCGATCCGAAAGGTCCGTGGACCAAGCCGGTGCTGGTCGATACGACGAAGGGCGCGATTGATCCGGTTCCCTTCTGGGATGAAGACGGTCAGGCCTATCTTGGCTTTGCATTTGCGGCCTCGCGCGCCGGTTTCAATAATGTGATTGCGCTGCGTAAGTTAAGCGCGGACGGAACAAAAACCGAAGGCGAGACACGGCACATCATCGAAGCCGACAAACTGCCCATGACGAAATCGTCAGAAGGTCTTACGCCGTGGTTTACGACCGAAGGCACCAAGATTTATAAGCGCGGCGGCTGGTATTATGTCTTTGCACCGTCCGGTTCGGTGAAGGGGGGCTGGCAGGGTGTCTTCCGGTCGAAAAACATCTGGGGGCCTTATGAGGCGCGTAATGTCCTCGATCAGGGTAAGACCTGGGTGAATGGCCCGCATCAGGGTGCATGGGTCGATACGCCGACCGGCGAAGACTGGTTCATCCATTTTCAGGATACCGATACCTATGGCCGCCGTGTTCACCTGCAACCTATGCAATGGGGTAAGGATGGCTGGCCGATTATCGGTGAGCGTCAGGGCCGCGAAACCTATGGGCAGCCGGTTACGAGACATAAGAAGCCTGACCTGCCCATTCAGCCCATCGCCAAACCTTTGGTCGATGACGAATTTGACGATGGTTATCATCTGGGCTGGCAATGGAGCGCCAATCCGGCAGAAGACTGGGTGGATCATTCGGTTAAGGGCAGGCTGCGCCTGAAGTCTGTCTCATCCTCGGCGAATCTGTGGGAAGCGGGGCATATGCTGACCCAGAAGCTGCCCGGCATGACGTTTTCAGCCACAACGCAATTAAGTCTGACGCCAAACCTCCCCGGTGAGCGCGCGGGGCTTCTGGTCATGGGCTATGATTATGGCTGGATCGGGCTGGAACAGACGACTGATGGGCTAAGGTTGGTACAGGTTACGCGCCTGCGTGCAAACATGGGCGTCCAGATGGGGCCGGTTCTGCAAAGTTCGGAAACGGTTCTCACCGCACCGGTTGAAGTTAAGGGGCCGGTCTATGTCCGCGTCAGTTTCACGCCCGTGACAACGCCGAACCTTCCGCCGCCGGAACCGCTTTACTGGCCCTCAATGATGCGCTCGACCAATGCAAAGGTCATCTTCAGCTATAGCCTTGACGGCACCCATTTCACGCCGTTCGGTCCGGGTTTCACCACACAACAGGGGCGTTGGGTGGGCACGCAAATTGGCCTGTTCGCTCAGTCACCAGCCGGTACGATGTCGAATACGGCAACGCGCGTTGGCTATGCTGACTTCGACTTCTTCCGCATTACACCCGAAACGAAATAAGGTTATCCATGCAAAACCGTCGTCAATTGCTCGCCAGCCTTAGCGCCCTGCCTTTTGGGGCTACTGCCGCCCTCGCGCAGGAGGCCAGCTCGTTTCCGGTGCAACCGCCCGTCGATCAGCGGGTGAAGACGGGCGACCCCATGCCTGCACCGAAGCCCGGCTTCTATCCCTATTCCGGGATTAGCGGCCCCGGCCTCCCTGCTGAAGCCTATAGCGAACGCGGCGGCTGGCTGAGCGGCAGTACGGGCGTGAAATATGCCGGCCCCAACCCGCCGCCATATAGGACGAGTCCCTGGGACGGCCCTGAAGGCGCCGCCGTGACCAACGGACTATTGCCGAAGCTGCGACCATTTCTTGAGGTACATGTCCGTGATACGGTGATTTGCCTCGGGGGCGATGGTAACTACTACATGACCGGCTCGACCGGTGACAATATCTGGGCCTTTAATGATGGTGTCGAGTTGTGGAAGTCCGCTGACCTTGAACACTGGGAGTATCTCGGTCTGGTATGGAGCCTCGAAAAAGAAGGGGGATGGGAAAAACAATGGGTCTCGTTGCATGGTCTGCCTTCTCGTGCCATCTGGGCACCCGAAATTCATTTCATTCGTGGTAATTTCTACATTTGCCTCAGCATGGCCCCGACGGGCTGTTCGATCCTGAAAAGCACGACGGGTAAGGCGGAAGGCCCCTATGTTCACGCTTTCTCACCTGACGCACCAATTGTTCGGCAAATTGACCCGACTCTGTTTGAAGATGACGACGGCAGTGTCTATTTCACGGCTGGCGCAGCCAAGCGGATCGTCAAGTTGAAGAATGACCTGTCGGGGTTTGACGGCGACTGGAAGGACATTGAGATTGAGCCGGTTCACGATCCTGATCAGCACGCTGAAAAGTGTGTGGGTCGCGGCATGAACGATCTGGGCCACGAAGGCGCGGTATTGTTCAAGGCCAACGGTCTCTATTACCTCGGAGCCGCCGATAACCCGCAGGGCCGGTATTCGACCATGCTGGCAATTTCCGAAAGCGTCTTTGGCCCTTACAGAATGCGTCACGAAAGTGTGCCGTGCGGCGGCGGAACAGGCTTCTTCAGGGACAAGACCGGTGCATGGTGGTCGGCCTATTTTGGCAATGATGACCAGTCGCCGTTCCGCGAGAAGGCTGCTATCGTGAAAATCGCCTTCGATAAAGACGGTCGGGTGGGCGTGGATCGGAAATTCTATGGAATGCCCGTAAACGAGTAAATCATGGCACTGGGCGGGACAAAGCGGTGACAAGGCCCTAATTGTCGAAGATGTTTGGGCCTTGTCACCTTGCGCCGCTGACAGACTCATGACGACGCAGCGCGTAGCCGATACGCTTGAATTGACGCACAGGCAGCAAAAAACAATCATTCATGGCCCACCCCCGCCATAAGATGAATCACAATTCA
>Ga0222423_1001106_pt1 | contig 13605 bp, 12 predicted proteins | sample 3A0metagenome_FD_182472 | JGI IMG/M metagenome (GOLD analysis project Ga0222423, IMG submission 182472) | Enriched microbial communities from leaf-cutter ant dump, University of Wisconsin, Madison, United States - 3A0 (version 2) | ecosystem: Environmental > Terrestrial > Nest > Insects nest >...
ATGTGGACGCACGGCGCTCTAGGCACCCGACGCTGCGAGCCAGGAGACCTGCCATCCGGCAAAGGGCATGTCGCCCGACCTGGGGAGGTTTCCCCGTTGCCAGCACGGAGGTTGTCATGGCGATACCGAGATCCCTTTCCGGCCGCATAGCGCGCGCCCTTGCTGCCGCCATGCCCGCCTGAGCCGGCCCAATGGCACATCCCCCGTCTTCCGCCGTGCTCGTTCTGGGCGGCGCGCGCTCCGGCAAATCCTCCTTTTCCGAACGGCTGGTCGGCGAGACCGGCCTCGAGCGCCATTACATCGCCACCGGCCGGGCGTGGGACGAGGAGATGCGCGAGCGCATCGCCCGCCACCGGGAGGATCGCGGCGCAGGCTGGGTCACCCATGAGGAGCCGCTGGCGCTTGCGGGCCGCATCGCCGCTGTCGCGCGCAAGGACAGGGCCGTGCTGGTCGACTGCCTGACGCTCTGGCTCACCAACCTCATGCTGGAGGAGCGGGACATCGCCGCCGAATTCGCCGGTCTCCTTGCCGCCGTGGAGGCCGCGCCCGGCCGCCTCGTCCTCGTGTCGAACGAGGTCGGCCTCGGCATCGTGCCGGAAAACCGCATGGCGCGCGAATTCCGCGACCATGCCGGGCGGCTGCACCAGCAGGTGGCCGCCATCGCATCCGAAGTCTATCTTGTCGCGGCCGGACTGCCGCTGAAAATGAAGGGTTGAGCCATGCTGCAACAGAAGATCCCCGCCACCGTCATCACAGGCTTCCTCGGCGCGGGCAAGACGACGATGATCCGCAACCTCCTGCAGAATGCCGGGGGCAAGCGCATCGCGCTTATCATCAACGAGTTCGGCGACCTCGGTGTCGACGGCGACGTCCTCAAGGGCTGCGGGGCGGAAGCCTGCACCGAGGACGACATCATCGAGCTCACCAACGGCTGCATCTGCTGCACCGTCGCCGACGATTTCATCCCCACGATGGCAAAGCTCCTGGAGCGGGAGAACCGTCCGGACCACATCGTCATCGAGACCTCGGGCCTTGCGCTGCCGCAGCCGCTCGTCGCCGCCTTCAACTGGCCGGAGATCAAGACGCAGGTGACGGTGGACGGCGTCATCACGGTGGTCGACAGCGCCGCCGTCGCCGCCGGCCGCTTTGCCGACGACCACGACAAGGTGGATGCGTTGCGCGTCGAGGACGAGAACCTCGACCACGAAAGCCCTCTCGAAGAGCTTTTCGAGGATCAGCTCACCGCCGCCGACCTCATTGTCCTCAACAAGACGGACCTTCTCGATGCCGAGGGGGTGAAGACGGTGCGCGAGGAAGTCGCTTCCCGCATCGCCCGCAAGCCCTCGATGATCGAGGCGAAGAACGGCGAGGTGGCCGCCGCCATCCTGCTCGGCCTCGGCGTCGGCACGGAGGGCGACATCGCCAACCGCAAGTCGCACCACGAGCTGGAGCATGAGAACGGCGAGGAGCACAACCATGACGAATTCGACAGCTTCGTCGTCGAACTGCCGGCCGTCGCCGATCCGGCCGCCTTCGTCGAGCGCCTGAAGGGCGTGATCGCCGAGCACGACGTGCTGCGCCTCAAGGGTTTCGCGGACGTGCCCGGCAAGCCGCTGCGCCTGCTCATCCAGGCCGTCGGCAGCCGCATCGACCATTATTTCGAGCGCGCCTGGGCGCCCGGCGAGACCCGTGGCACCCGCCTCGTCGTCATCGGCCTGCACGACATGGATGAGCAGGCCGTGCGCGACGCCATCGCCGCGGCGGTTTGATCGAGGATATGAGCGTGTCGTGGCACCCCCCTCTGGCCTGCCGGCCATCTTTCCCTCAAGGGGAGAGATGGGGTGAGGTGCCGCTTCGCTCCTCTTTAAGGTCGCAGATCGGGCAATGCTTTTTCCGCCTGCCGATCTCTCCCCTTGAGGGGGAGATGGCCGGCAGGCCGGAGAGGGATATTGCGCCCGTATCGCGCAGCAAGGTTGGCCGTCCGCAGGAAGGAGGCGCCGCATGCATCTCCTCCTAGCGCAGAAGGGCACCATCGCCGACGGCAGGGAGGCGATCGACCTCGGCCAGACGCCGGGTGACGTCCTCTTCCTCTCCGCCGCCGACACCGAACTGGCCTCGATCGCCGCTGCCCACCGTGCGCGGGACGGGAAGGCTCGTCTTCGCCTCGCGAGCCTTGCGACGCTCTCGCACCCGATGTCGGTCGACACCTATGTCGAGCGTACGGCGCGGCACGCAAAGCTCATCGTCATCCGCGCCCTCGGCGGGGCGAGCTATTTCCGCTACGTGCTGGAGGCGCTGCTGGCGACGGCGGTGGCGAACGGCATCAAGCTCGTGGCGTTGCCCGGTGACGACCGGCCGGACGAGGGCCTCATCCCCTTCAACCGCATCGACGAGGCCGACCGCCGGAACCTCTGGGCCTATCTCACCGAAGGCGGCGCGGACAATGCCGGCGGCTTCCTCGCCTATGCCAATGCCTTGGTCTTCGGCGGCGACAAGCCGGAGCCCGCGACCCCGCTGGACAAGGCCGGCATCTGGTGGCCGGGACGGGGCGTGGTGGATGTCCGGACGTGGCGGGGGCTTGCGGGCGGCGTACCCCCCTCTGGCCTGCCGGCCATCTCCCCCTCAAGGGGGGAGAACGGCTGGGAGCCTGCATTTCCTACAGCGGCGACGCCTGAGTTCGGGGAAACCATCCCTCCATCTATCTCCCCCCCTGAGGGGGAGATGGCCGGCAGGCCAGAGGGGGGTGACGCCCCCACCGCCGTCCTCTGCTTCTATCGCGCCTATGTCCAGAGCGGCGAGACGCGCCCCGTCGAAATGCTGATCGAGGCGCTCGCCGCTGAGGGCGTGCGCGCCCTGCCGCTCTTCGTCTCCAGCCTCAAGGAGCCGGTCTCCATCGAGACGGTGCGCGCCGCCTTTGCCGAAATTCGGCCGGAGGTGGTGTTGAACGCCACGAGCTTCGCCGTCTCCGCCCCCGGCGCCGACCGCAAGCCCACCGTGCTCGACGAGACCGGCGCGCCGGTGCTGCAGGTCGTGTTCTCCGGCTCCTCGCGCGCGGCCTGGGAGGCCTCGGGGCAGGGGCTGACGGCGCGTGACCTCGGCATGAATGTCTCCCTGCCGGAGGTGGACGGGCGCGTGCTTTCCCGCGCCGTCTCCTTCAAGGCGGCCGCGCGCTACGACGAGCGCGTCGAGACCAATATCGTCAGCCTCGATCCGGTCGAGGACCGCATCCGCTTTACCGCGCGCCTTGCGGCCGGCTGGGCGCGGCTGAGGCGGGCGCGGCCGGCGGAACGCCGCGTCGCCCTCGTCATGGCCAACTATCCGAACCGCGACGGCCGGCTCGGCAACGGCGTCGGCCTCGATACGCCCGCCGGCACGCTGGAGGTGCTGCGCGCCATGGCGGCGGCAGGCTACGCGGTTGCGGACCTGCCGGCGGACGGCGATGCGCTGATCGCCCATCTGATGGCGGGCCCCACCAATGCGGCGAAGGACGGGCGCGAAATTCGCGAGACGTTTTCCCTCAAGGATTACAAGGCTTTCTTCGCCTCGCTTCCGCAATCGATTCAGGCGGAGATGACCGTGCGCTGGGGTGCGCCGGAGGACGATCCGTTCGTTGCCGGCGACGGCTTCGCCCTGCCGCTCGCCCGCTTCGGCGAAACGCTGGTCGGCATCCAGCCGGCGCGCGGCTACAATATCGATCCGAAGGAGACGTACCACTCGCCGGACCTCGTGCCGCCGCACGGCTACCTCGCCTTCTATGCCTTCCTGCGGCAGCGCTACGGCGCGCACGCCATCGTGCATATGGGCAAGCACGGCAATCTCGAATGGCTGCCGGGCAAGGCGCTGGCGCTGTCGGAGGCCTGCTATCCGGAAGCCGTGCTTGGCCCGGTGCCGCATCTCTATTCCTTCATCGTCAACGATCCGGGCGAGGGCACGCAGGCCAAGCGCCGCTCCGCCGCCGTCATCATCGACCACCTGACGCCGCCGCTGACGCGGGCGGAGACTTATGGCCCGCTCAAGGACCTCGAAGCCCTCGTCGACGAATATTACGACGCCTCGGGCGGCGATCCGCGGCGCATTAGGCTGCTGACGAAGCAGATTCTCGACCTCGTGCGCGATATCGGCCTCGACCGCGACGCGGGCATCGCCACCTCCGACGGCGAGGAGGCGGCGTTGCAGAAGCTCGACGCCTATCTCTGCGACCTCAAGGAAATGCAGATCCGTGACGGCCTGCACGTCTTCGGCGTCTCGCCGGAGGGGCGGCTTCTCACCGACCTCACCGTGGCGCTCGCCCGCGTGCCGCGCGGGCTCGGCGAGGGCGGGGAGGCGAGCCTGCAGCGGGCGATCGCGGCGGATGCGTTCGGTGCGGAAGCACCCCCCTCTGGCCTGCCGGCCATCTCCCCCTCAAGGGGGGAGATTGGCTGGGGGAGCGGGTTTCCTCCATACAATGGGAAGGAAGCGGGTGCTCCATCGATCTCCCCCCTTGAGGGGGAGATGGCCGGCAGGCCAGAGGGGGGTGATGCAGGGCACGCCTTCGACCCGCTCGACTGCACCCCCTCCGACCCATGGACCGGCCCGTGCCCGCAGATTCTCGTCGAGCAATCCGACGCCCCGTGGCGCAGCAAGGGCGACACGGTGGAACGCATCGAGCTTCTGGCCGCGAGGATAGTGGAAGGCGCAATTCCTTGCCCGGACGGCTGGCACGCCACCCGCGCGGTGCTCGACACCATCGATACGGCGATCCGCCCGGCCATCGCAGCCTGCGGCCCCGCGGAGATTGCGGCGCTGATGAAGGGCCTCGACGGCCGCTTCGTCGAGCCCGGCCCCTCCGGCGCGCCGACGCGCGGACGGCCGGACGTGCTGCCGACCGGCCGCAACTTCTATTCCGTCGACAGCCGCGCCGTGCCGACGCCGGCCGCCTGGGAGCTCGGGCGGAAATCCGCCGAACTGCTGGTCACGCGCTATGCGCAGGACCACGGCGAATGGCCGACCTCCTTCGGCATCACCGCCTGGGGCACCTCCAACATGCGCACGGGTGGCGACGACATCGCGCAGGCCATGGCGCTGATCGGCGTCAAGCCGACCTGGGATATGGCGTCCCGCCGCGTCACCGGCTTCGAGATCATCCCGGCGGCGATGCTGCGCCATCCGCGCGTCGACGTCACCTTGCGCATCTCCGGCTTCTTCCGCGATGCCTTCCCCGAGCAGATCGCGCTGTTCGATCGCGCCGTGCGGGCCGTCGGCGCGCTGGAGGAGGACGATGCGGACAATCCCATCGCCGCGCGCATGCGCGCCGAGGCGGCCGCCCTCGTGCAAAAGGGCGCGTCCGGCGACGAGGCGGCGCGGCAGGCGGGCTTCCGCATCTTCGGCGCGCAATCCGGCGGCTACGGCGCCGGCCTCCAGACCATGATGGACGAAGGCCTTTGGACCGCGCGCGGCGACCTTGCCGAGGCCTGGCTCGCCTGGGGCGCCCATGCCTATGACGGCGAGGGAGACGGCGTGCCGATGCGCGAGCGGCTGGAGGCGCGCATGAGAAGCCTTCAGGCCGTCGTGCAGAACCAGGACAGCCGCGAGCACGACCTGCTCGACAGCGACGAATACTACCAGTTCGAGGGCGGCATGGCCGCCGCCGCGGAGCATCTTTCGGGAAAACAGCCGGTCGTCTACCACAACGACCTGTCGCGGCCGGAACGGCCGGTGGTGCGCACGCTGGAGGACGAGATCGGCCGCGTGGTGCGCGCCCGCGTCGTCAATCCGAAATGGATCGACGGCATCATGCGCCACGGCTACAAGGGCGCCTTCGAGATCGCCGCGACGGTCGATTTCATGTTCGCCTTCGCTGCTACGACCGGGGCGGTGAAGGACCATCATTTCGAGGCCGCCTACCAGGCCTATGTGCTCGACGAACGCGTGCGCGATTTCCTGATGGAGAAGAACCCGGCGGCGCTCGCCGAGATGGCGGCGCGCTTTGCCGAGGCGATCGACCGGGGCCTGTGGACGCCGCGCTCCAATTCGGCGCGCTTCGAGCTCGACATGCTCGGGAAGAGGAGGGCATCATGACGGACCTTACGGGCCGCTGCCTCTGCCGGTCGATGACATATACCGTCTCCGGCGACATTATCAGCACGGGTCATTGCCATTGCGAGAGCTGCCGGCGCGCCACGTCCTCGCCGGTCACCACCTTCTTTTGCGTGGCCGCGAGCGGCCTGGCGTTCGAGGGCGAAACTTTGCGGCACCACGCGTCGTCGACGGGCGTGCGGCGCGGCTTCTGCGGCAATTGCGGCTCGCCGATGAGCTACGAGACCGACAAGCGGCCCGGCATCGTCGATCTCTACGTCGCCACGCTCGACGACGCGTCGGGCATAACGATCACCCAGCACGGATTTTGGAACGAGCGGGTCTCCTGGCTGCATTGCGAGGACGACCTGCCGAAACGGGAAGGCTGACATGACAGACCACCATGACGAAACCGCTGGCATGAGCGAAGCCGAACTTGCCCGCCACGCCGAGAAGATGGCGAAGAAGAAGAACGCCCGTGAAAAGATCATGGCGACGAAGACGGACGAGAAGGGCCTGATCATCGTCCATACCGGCAAGGGCAAGGGCAAGTCGACCGCCGGCTTCGGCATGATCTTTCGCCACATCGCCCACAAGATGCCCTGTGCCGTCGTGCAGTTCATCAAGGGCGCCATGGTGACGGGCGAGCGCGAGCTGATCGAGGCGCATTTCTCCGACACCTGCCAGTTCTACACGCTCGGCGAAGGCTTCACCTGGGAAACGCAGGACCGCGCCCGCGACGTCGCGATGGCGGAAAAAGCCTGGGAGAAGGCGAAGGAGCTGATCCGCGACCCGCGCAACTCCATGGTGCTGCTCGACGAGATCAACATCGCGCTGCGCTACGACTATCTCGACGTGAACGATGTCATCGCTTTCCTCAAGAGCGAGAAGCCGGCCATGACCCATGTGGTGCTGACGGGCCGCAACGCGAAGGAAGAGCTGATCGAGATCGCCGACCTTGCGACGGAGATGGAGCTTTTGAAGCATCCGTTCCGCTCGGGAATCAAGGCGCAGCAGGGCGTGGAGTACTGAGGGTAGGGCCGTTTTGCCCCTCACCTGCCTGCCGGCATCCTCTCCCCGTAAACGGGGCGAGGAACGATGGGCTTGCCGTTTTCCTCCTTCTCCCCGCTTGCGGGGAGAAGGTCCCGGCAGGGGGATGAGGGGCACACTCCCCCTCTCACCACCCCATCCATACCCGCAGCGGATGGCTCGGGTCGGCCATCAGGCGGATGGCGAGGGCGATGGAGGTGACGACCAGCAGCGGCTTGATGATCTTCGCGCCGCTCTTCATCGCCGTGCGCGAACCGGCCTGCGCGCCGAGGAACTGGCCCGCGCCCATGACGAGGCCGACCTTCCACAGGACGACGCCGTAGGAGAGGAAGACGGCGAAGGCACCGAGATTGGAACCGAGGTTGAGCAGCTTGGTGTGCGCCGTCGCCTTCAGCACGCCGAAGCCGGCCAGCGTCACGAAGGCCAGCATGAAGAACGAGCCGGTGCCCGGCCCGAACACCCCGTCGTAGAAGCCGATCAGCGGCACGACGGTGACGGTGAAGAGCAAGACGCTCAGCCGCCGGTGCCTGTCCACATCGCCGATACTCGGCTTCAACCCGAAATAGAGCGCGATGGCGACGAGCAGGAACGGCAGGATCGCCTTCAGCACGTCGCCCGGCACCACGGTCGCCAGAAGGGCGCCGAAGGCGCCTCCGAGCGCGGAGAGCGCGGCCATCGGCAATTGCCCGGCAGGGCGCACATGGCCGGCGCGGGCATAGGCGAGCGTCGCCGAGCTGGAGCCGAAGAGCGATTGCAGCTTGTTCGTGCCCAGCGTTTCGAGTGGCGGAATGCCGGCGAGCAGCATGGCGGGAATGGTGATCATCCCCCCGCCGCCGGCGATGGAATCGATGAAGCCGGCAAGGAACGCGGCGAGGAACAGGAAGACGAGGACGTGAAGGGCGATGTCGGCCAAGGCGGGACTCGTGGCAAGCGGGCAGGATCGCCCGCGTTCTGTCAGACTGCGCGGAGAAATGCAAAGCCCGTCCCTATATACGGGCTTGCCGCATCCGGCGCGCTTCATGCCGCAATCCGGTTTGACCGGCCCTTGCCGCTCCGATACTAAGGGGAAGCGACGGTGCCCCGAGCGGGCCGAGCGGTGTCCGGTGCGGCCGACCCAGAGGGGCCATATCCGGAACTGTCGGAAACGGCATGGGCCTTTCGCGGAAATCTTGCGGAAAGACTGCCATGCGCGCTGAAGCCTTCTCCATGGATGCCCGACGGTTTCTCGTCGTCGGCCTCGGCTGCGAGCGTGGCACGCCGCCTGCCGAGCTCGTCGAACTTGCCTGCTCCGTCGTCTCCCGCCCCGAGGACGTCGCCTTCGTCGCGACGCTCGACATGCGTGCGGACGAGCCGGCCATGCATGCCGTCGCCCGCCATTTCGCCGTGCCGCTGGTGACCTTTCCGGCCGGCCGCCTCGAGGCCGAGACGCCGCGCCTTGCCAATCCGTCCGCGGTCGTCTTCGCCCATGCCGGCTGCCACGGGGTCGCCGAGGCGGCCGCGCTCGCCAAGGCCGGCGCGCATGCGCGCCTCGTCGTGGAAAAGACGAAATCCGCCCATGCGACCGTGGCGATCGCGGAATCCCATCAAGGGTTTGCGCCTTCTTCCTTGGAAAGCGATTCGCTTTCCTCATCCATTGATTCAAGCCGAGGAGGCGCCTGATGCAGGGCCTGTTTTCCGCTCTTCCGCCCATGGAAAAGGGCAGCGTCTGGCTCGTCGGCGCGGGGCCGGGCGATCCGGGCCTTTTGACGCTGCATGCCGCCCATGCGCTCCAGCAGGCCGATGTCGTCGTGCATGACGCGCTGGTCAATGCCGAGTGCCTGTCGCTCGCCCGCCCCGGCGCGGCCCTCGAATTTGCCGGAAAGCGCGGCGGAAAGCCCTCGCACAGCCAGCGCGACATCTCGCTCCGGCTCGTGGAGCTGGCGCGCGCGGGCCATCGCGTGCTGCGCCTCAAGGGCGGCGATCCCTTCGTCTTCGGGCGGGGCGGGGAGGAGGCGCTGACGCTGATCGAGCACGGCATTCCCTTCCGCATCGTGCCGGGCATCACGGCGGGCATCGGCGGGCTTGCCTATGCCGGCATTCCGGTGACGCACCGCGAGGTCAACCATGCCGTGACCTTCCTCACCGGCCACGATTCTTCCGGCCTCGTGCCGGACCGCATCGACTGGGAGGGCATCGCCAGGGGCTCGCCGGTCATCGTCATGTATATGGCGATGAAGCATATCGCCCAGATCGCCGCGAACCTGATCGCCGGCGGCCGTTCGCCGGACGAGCCCGTCGCCTTCGTCTGCAACGCGGCGACGGCCGACCAGCAGGTGCTGGAGACGACGCTTTCGCGCGCCGAGGCCGATGTCGCGGCCTCCGGCATCGAGCCGCCGGCCATCGTAGTCGTCGGCGAGGTGGTGCGCCTGCGCGCCTCGCTCGACTGGATCGGCGCGTTGAAGGAGGGGCGCAAGCTTGCGACCGATCCCTTCGGTGCGCGTGAATTGAAGGATCCCGCATGAGCGGATTGCTCATCGCCGCGCCCGCGTCCGGCTCCGGCAAGACGACGGTGACGCTCGGGCTGGCGCGCGCGCTTGCCGACACGGGCATGCGCCTTGCCTCCGGCAAGGCCGGCCCGGACTATATCGACCCCGCCTTCCATGCCGCCGCGAGCCGCGGGGCCTGCCTCAACTACGATCCCTGGGCCATGCGGCCGGAGCTCATCCGCGCCAATGCGGCGGTGCAGGCGGGCGCGGGCGATTTCCTGCTGGTCGAGGCGATGATGGGTCTTTTCGACGCGGCGGCCGACGGTACCGGCGCGCCGGCCGACCTTGCCGCGCTGCTCGGCCTTCCGGTGGTGATGGTCGTCGATTGCTCGCGCATGTCGCAGTCCGTCGCCGCGCTCGCGCAGGGCTACAGGGATTTCCGCCGCGATATCCATGTCGCAGGCGTCATCCTCAACAAGGTCGGCAGCGCCCGGCACGAGGCCATGCTGCGCGATGCGCTGGAGGCGGCCGGCATCACGATCTTCGGCGTGCTGCGCAGCGATCCCGCGCTCGCCCTGCCGGAACGCCATCTCGGCCTCGTGCAGGCGGGCGAGCATGCCGCGCTCGAAACCTTCATCGCCCATGCGGCGGATGTCGTCACCCGCTGCTGCGATCTGGCGCGCCTTGCCGATGTCGCCGCCATGCACCGGACGCCGCCCGCTGCGCCCGCCGTCCCGCGCCTGCCGCCGCTCGGCCAGCGCATCGCGATTGCACGCGACCGCGCCTTCGCCTTCCTCTACGAGCACCTGCTGACGGGCTGGCAGGGGGCGGGATCCGGCCTTTCCTTCTTCTCGCCGCTCGCCGATGAGGCGCCGGCGGCCGATGCCGACGCGGTCTATCTGCCGGGCGGCTATCCCGAGTTGCATGGGGCCACCCTTGCCAATGCCGGCCGTTTCCGCCAAGGCATGCGGGAAGCGGCGGGCCGGGGAGCGCGGATCTATGGCGAATGCGGGGGCTACATGACTCTGGGGGAAGCGCTGGTCGCGGCGGACGGCTCCCGCTACGAAATGCTCGGCCTCCTGCCGCTCGTCACCAGCTTTGCCGAGCGCCGCCGTCATCTCGGCTATCGCTGCGTGACGCCGCTCGCCGGCTCCGGCTTTTCCGGGGCGATGACGGCGCACGAGTTCCATTATTCCACGGTGGTGGAGGAAGGGGCCGCCAAACGCCTCTTCTCCGTCACGGACGCGACGGGCGAGGACCTGGGTGAGGCCGGCCTTCGCCGCGGCACGGTCGGCGGCTCCTACATGCATCTCATCGACCTTGCGCCGGAGGCCGCATGAGCGCGCCGCGCATCGCCCATGGCGGGGGCATCGCCGCTGCCGCCGCGCGCTTCGGCGGCCGGCCGGAGGACTGGCTGGACCTTTCCACCGGCATCAATCCCAATCCGGCCGCGCTTCCCGGAGTGGACGCCGCCGCCTGGCACCGCCTGCCGGATCGCCACCGGCAGGACGAGACCCGCGCCGCCGCCGCCCGCTATTACGGCACGCCGCAGGCCCTGCCGCTGCCGGTGCCGGGCACGCAGTCCGTCATCCAGCTCCTGCCGCGCCTCGTTCCGGCCGGCCGGCGCGCCGCCGTGCTCTCGCCGACCTATGGCGAATATGCCCGCGTGCTCGGCAATGCCGGCGTGCGGGTGGATTGCGTGGCGAGCCCCGATGACGTGACCGGCGCCCACGGCCTTGCCGTCATCGTCAATCCGAACAACCCGGACGGCCGGTTCTATCCGCGAAAAACCCTCGTCGATCTGCATGCCCGCATGGCGGCGAGCGGCGGGCTTCTCCTTGTCGACGAGGCTTTCGGCGACATGCGGCCGGAGGCATGCATCGCGCCGCTCGCCGGCGATGCCATGCCGAACCTTCTCGTCTTCCGCTCTTTCGGCAAGTTCTTCGGCCTTGCGGGCCTGCGCCTCGGCTTTGCCGTCGGTCCTGCCGGTCTGCTGGAACGCCTCGAGGACTGGCTTGGCCCCTGGGCCGTCTCCGGCCCGGCTTTGGCCATTGCAACGGAGCTGATGGCCTCCGATGATACCGCCGCGATCGGCCGCGCCATCGAGACACGCAAGGCCGGGCTCGATGCCGTCCTTTCCGGCGCCGGGCTCAAGGTCGTCGGCGGCACGGGCCTCTTCTCGCTGGTCGAGCACGAGGAGGCGCATGCCCTCCACGACGCGCTCTGCCGCCGCCATGTCCTCGTCAGACCCTTCGACTACAACCGGCGCTGGCTTCGCTTCGGGCTCGCGCCGGATGAAGCGGGCGATGCCCGGCTTTCGGCGGCGCTGGCCGGGGCGACGGGCTGATCCATGGCCGAAACGTTTCTCATCCTCTTCCTCGCGCTCGTGCTGGACCGCATCGTCGGCGATCCCGACGCGCTGTGGCGGCGCGCGCCGCATCCGGTGGTGCTGTTCGGCCGCGCCATCGGCCTCATGGACGGGCTCTTCAACGACCGGCGGCTTTCCGCCGAGAGCCGGCGCTTCAACGGTGCGGCGGCCATCGCCGTGCTGCTTGCCGCAAGCCTCTTCGTCGGCTTCCTCGCCCACCGGCTGCTCGCCCCGCTCGGCCTTGCCGGCGATATTCTCGAAGCCGTCGTCGTTGCCGTCTTGCTTGCCCAGAAGAGCCTGCACGACCATGTGCGCGCCGTCTCGCAGGGCTTGAAGCAGGGCGGCATCGAAGGCGGGCGGCAGGCCGTGTCGATGATCGTCGGGCGCGACCCCGCGACGCTCGATGAACCGGCCGTCTGCCGTGCCGGCATCGAGAGCCTCGCGGAGAATTTTTCGGACGGCGTCGTCGCGCCGGCCCTCTGGTATGCGCTGCTCGGCCTGCCGGGCCTCCTGGCCTACAAGATGCTCAACACGGCCGATTCCATGGTCGGCCACAAGAACGAGAAATACCGCGATTTCGGCTGGGCCTCCGCGCGCCTCGACGACCTTGCCAACTGGCCGGCCGCGCGCCTTTCCATTCTCTTCATTGCCGCCGGCGCCTGGGCGGCGAAGGGCAGGGCAGCGGCGCGGGCGGCGGTCGGCACGGCGCTGCGCGATGCGGGCCTCCACCGCTCGCCCAATTCCGGCTGGCCTGAGGCGGCGATGGCCGGGGCGCTCGGCATCGGCCTTGCCGGCCCGCGCATCTATGGCGGCGCGCGCGTCGACGAGCCGATGATGAATGCCAGCGGCAGGACCGTGGCGACGGCCGCCGACATTGACCTCGCGCTGAAAATCTTCTCCGGCGCCTGCGCTGCCCTCGCAGCGACGTTGCCGGTGCTGGCGGTTGCGGCGGCCCTCTAGCCGGTCGATAAAATTTTAAGTCGCAATTTCGTTCTCTTTTCGCCACCCCCGTCAATATTACGGAAGGTTGAAACGTCTACACTCCGTCTCGCAACGGGACATGGCGCTCAAGCCGTGCCCGAACGAAGTAGAGGGGAAGTCATGCGTGTGTTGATTGCGGCGGCAGCCGCACTGCTTCTTGGCGCGTTCCAGGCGGAAACGGCCTCCGCCGCCAATCTCGTCGCCCAGGTCAGTCTTTCTTCGCAGACCATGGTGGTGAAGGAGAACGGCATCGTGAAATACCGCTGGCGCGTTTCCACGGGCCGCAAGGGCTACGGCACGCCGACGGGAAGCTGGAAGGCGAAATGGGCCTCGCGCAACCACCGTTCGCGCAAATACGACAATGCGCCCATGCCCTATGCCATCTTCTTCAACGGCGGCTATGCGGTGCATGCGACCTTCGACACGCGCCGCCTCGGCCGTCCGGCCTCGCACGGCTGCGTGCGCCTGCATCCCGAAAACGCCGCGACCTTCTTCCAGATGGCGAACCGCAACGGGCTGTCGAACACGAAGGTCGTCATTTCCCGCTGAGGCGGGGGCTCAGTCGGTGCTGGCGTAGCGCATCAGCCGGTCCATGTCGGGAACGCTGACATGGCGGTTGTTCTCGATGCGGATGACGTTCTCCTTGCGCAGCTTGGTGAACTGCCGGCTGACGGTCTCGATCGTCAG